>Ga0075425_100001198_pt1 | contig 25184 bp, 16 predicted proteins | sample SoiMethybrSBSTD4_FD_75300 | JGI IMG/M metagenome (GOLD analysis project Ga0075425, IMG submission 75300) | Bulk soil microbial communities from a Populus tree surrounding site in Tennessee, USA - Soil MetaG P. TD hybrid SBSTD4 | ecosystem: Environmental > Terrestrial > Soil > Tree plantation...
GGCATGCTCGTCCGAAACGGTTCCCGTCCGCGAACGCTCGGCGGCATTTTCTTCCAGCTGTCGAAGCTCGCCCCGTCAAACCTTCCCAAGGCACCCACTTAGGCCGCCGGAGCGACCCTTTCGGCGGAGGCCGGTCGCGCGTTCGGTCGGCCGAGAGGGTTCGTAGTTGCTACGCACGCCTCATGCGGCTGCGGTGGGCGTAGCTAGCAGACTTGCGGTCGAACAACTACGGAACTGGGCATCGCCGGCTCCGCTTCACTGAGCCGCCCTCTCTGCGCCGGCCTCCGCCGAAAGGGTCGCTCCGGCGGCCCAATGCGTAGACGCCAGTGCCCGGACAAAGCGTCGTGGTCGAAGGCTTATGCAGCCACATAAAAGTAAATAATTCGCTTGTTTACCCATAAATACTCGCCACGATAAAACGAGGTTGACAAATGCAACCATGGTCTTATAATTAACAATGTTATATAAAGGACCTTCGTTATGGGAACCCAAGAGCGGCGCGAGCGCGAGAGGCAAGAGCTTCGAACCAAGATCCTCGACGCCGCGCGCGATCTCTTTGCGGCCGAGGGGTACGACGCGGTCACGATGCGCAAGATCGCAGAAAAGATCGAGTACTCGCCGACGGCCATCTACCAGCACTTCGAAGACAAAGACGCGCTCGTCGCCGAACTTTGCCGGCACGACTTCCGCAACTTCGCGGCACACTTCGCGGCGGCCGCCGCGACGGAGGATCCGGTCGAGCGCTTGCGCGCGGCCGGGCGCGCGTACTTCGAGTTCGCCGTCGAATTTCCACAGCACTACCGCTTGATGTTCATGGCGGCGCGACCCCACGTAGCTCCCCATGAGGGAGAGAAGGACGACCCGGCGCAGAACGCTTACGTGTTTCTTCACGCCACCGTGCAAGACGCCATCGCAAAAGGGCTCTTCCGGCCCGAGCTGTCGGACGCGTCGCTCGCGTCGCAGACCATCTGGGCCGCCACCCACGGCGTCGCCTCGCTCGAGATCGCCTTCGGATGCGAGAAGGACTGGGTCGATTGGTCCCCTCTCCGGCAGCGTCAGGAAATGCTCATCGATACGGTGCTGCGCGGCATGCTGAAGGATCCGAGCCGGCTCGAGAAAGCGCGTTGATCATGGTCGACCTTGCCTACAAAACGCTGCTCCACGACAAGCTCCGTTTCTTCATCACGGTGGCCGGCGTCGCCTTCGCCGTCAGCTTGATACTCGTGCAGGTGGGCCTCTTCATCGGAATCCTCGACAACGCGACGATCACCATCGAGCATCTCCCCGCCGATCTCTGGGTCACTTCGAAAAACACGCCCAACCTCGATTTCGTCCACCAGTTTCCCGAGACCAGCGTCGAGCGCGTGCGCGCGACGCCCGGCGTCAAGCGCGCCGACAACCTCATCCTCTCCTTCATGAACGTCGCGCTGCCGACCGGGGCGCAAGAGACCACGGTCGTGTACGCGCTCTCGAATTTCCGTCGATGGGGCTTTCCCTGGAACGTCACGTCGGGCGACGTCGACGATCTGAAGCGCGGTCCTTACGTCTTCTTCGACGACTCGGCGGCCAAGAGGTTCGGCCCGTTCGAAGTTGGCGATTACCGCGAGCTCATGGGCCAGCGGCTCAAGATCATCGGCAAGACCCACGACGCCAAGAGCTTCACGACCACGCCCCTCGCTTTCATGGACTACGATCGCGCGCAGAGCCTGCAGCCCGACCTCTTGCGCGGAAAGACATCGTACATCCTGGTCGAGCTCGAGCCGGGCGCGCGCGCCGACGAAGTTCGCAAGGCGATCGAAAAAGAGCTCCCCTACAACGACGTCTACACGAAGGCCGAGTGGGCCAGCCGCTCGCGCGACTATTGGATCAAGAACACCGGCATCGGCTTCAACGCCTTCATGACCGTGTTTCTCGGTTGCCTCGTCGGCATCGTCGTGGTCGCGCAGACGCTCTACACGTCGACGATGGAGCACATCAAGGAGTTCGGCACGGTGAAGGCCATAGGCGGAAGCAACGCCGACATCTACAAGATCCTCGCCAAACAAGCCGGGGTGTCGGCCGTCGTGGGGTTCGTGCTCGGCGTCATTCCGTCGTTTGCGATTCGCCCCCTCGTCGAGAAGGGGGACTTGAAGCTCATCATCCCGACCGACTTTGCCGTCACCGTGTTCTTGGGGACGGTCGTTCTTTGTCTCGTCGCGTCGATGGTCTCGTTCCGCAAGGTCGCCTCCATCGATCCGAGTCTCGTGTTTCGCGCCTGAGAGGATGCCATGCCCGTTTTGGAAGCCAGCGACGTCACCAAGGTGTTCGACGAAGGAAAGCAGCGTGTGAGCGTCCTTCGCGGCGTATCGCTCGCGCTCGAGCCGGGCGAAGTGGTGGCTCTCGAGGGTCCGTCGGGGTCGGGCAAGACGACGTTTCTATCGATCCTCGGCTGCATCCTGACCCCCACGAGCGGGCGCGTGGTCGTCGAGGGGCAGGTCGTCGATCCGAAGAAACCCGGCAAGCTGCCCGACATCCGCAAGAGGTCGATCGGGTTCGTCTTCCAGCAGTTCAATCTGTTCCCCGCGCTCACCGCTCTCGAGAACGTCGAGTACGCCCTCAACATCAAGGGGGTGAAGAGCCCCCTCGCGACGCAGAAGGCGGCCGAGATTCTCGAGCGCGTCGGCCTCGCCGAACGCATGCGGTTTTTGCCGCGGGACCTCTCGGGAGGACAGAAGCAGCGCGTCGCCATCGCGCGGGCGCTCGCGGCCGAACCCGCCATCCTGCTCGCCGACGAGCCGACCGCGAACCTCGACACGCAAGTCGGCGCGCAAATCCTCGAACTGTTCCGGACCCTCGCGCGCGCCGACGGGCGCGCCCTCTTGATTGTGACTCACGACCCAAAGGTGCGGGCGGTCTCCGACCGCGTCGTGCAAATCCGAGACGGAAAGATCGCCGCCTGAAAGGACCTTCCCATGGACACCACGATGAATGCCCTCGAGACTTTGAAGAGCCGAAAGTACCTCATCGTGGGCGTTGCGATCGCGGGTCTTCTCGTCGCCCTCGAGTGGAAGCACCTTCGCTCGGTGACGTCGCCGCCGCCCATGGCTGTCGCCTCCGCCCACGAACCGAGTGCGCGTACGATCCGCGCCGAGGGGCGTCTCGTCACCTACCCGGGCGGGCAAGTCGTGGTCGGCACCGACGTCGGCGGACGGCTCCGAGCATTTCCCGTCACCGAAAAGATGCGCGTCAAAAAGGGGGATCTCATCGCCGAGATCGACGCCGACGAGCAGAGGGCCGCGCTCGCCGAGGCGCGCCGCCGAGTGACCGAGGCCGACGTCGACATGAAATACTTCGACACCGAGCTCGCCCGCTCCGAGAGGCTTCTCGCCGCCAGCGCGATCGCGGCGGCCGCCGCGGATCGCACGGCGCACGATCGCGACGGCGCGCGCGCGCGTCGCGACGTCGCGATCGCCACAGCGCAACGTCTCGCCACGGTGGTCGAAAAGGCGCGCGTCGTGTCCCCGATCGACGGCACGATCATTTGGCGTTATCGCGAGGCCGGCGAGACCCTCGCGCCCGGCGCCGAGCTCGTGACGATCGCCGATCTCGAGAAGACGCGCATCGAAGCCGAGGTCGACGAGTACGACGCCGGCCGCATCGCGCTCGGCTCGCCCGTCACCATTTTCGCCGAGGGGTATGCCGACGCATCTTGGAAGGGGAGGGTCGAAGAAATCCCCGACGCCGTCTCGTCCCGGCGCCTGAAGCCGCAAGATCCGGCGCGCCCCACCGACACCCGCATTCTGCTCGTGAAGATCGCAGTGGGTACGCCCATTCCCGTGAAGCTCGGCCAGCGAGTCGAAGTCGAGATCGAGAGAGAAAAGACCAAGAGTCCCTAGGATCGGCTTTGCTTCGAAAAAGGGGCGTGCTATCTTGCAATTTCCTCGAGGAACCTGCTGATGAAAGCCGTCATCGACCACAACTTTTACGGACGCTATGCGGTCATGCCGCTCTGGTCCGTGACGGTTCGCGCCGCGGCGGGTTCCGAGGAGGTCAGCTGAAGTAACGCTTCGACAACTCGGAAGAAGACCCGCCGCGGGCCCGAAAGGGACTCGCGGTTTTTTTTTGCTGTTTCCCGAACGATTGCAGGCCGTGTCATGAATCTCGCTTGGAAAAATAACCCGTTGAGGGAGCTCATTCGGTTGGCTTGGCCGATTGCCGTTTCGACCTTGTCCTACAGCGTGATGACCATGGTCGATACGCTGCTGGTCGGTCACATCGGCCGCGCCGAGCTCGCCGGCGTCGGACTCGGCGGAATCAGCGCCTTCGTGCTGCTCTGCTTTTCGTTCGGGCTTCTGCAAGGAGCGAAGATCCTCGTCTCGCAGGCGATCGGCGCGGGGAGGCGCGAACGAGCGCGCGCCTACCAGGGTGCGGCCGTCGCGAGCGCGCTCGCGATCGGCGTCGTAACGATTTTCGTGGGGCAGCTGGTCGCTTTGGCGCTCGCTCACCTGGCAGCGAGCGAGGCGGCGGGAGCCGCCGCGCGAACTTACCTCAGCATCCGGATCGTGGGCGCTCCGCTCGTCCTCCTTTATGTGGCGCTTCGCGAGGTCCACTACGCCGAGGGGGACGCCCAGGGTCCGATGAGGGCGACCGTCGTGGCACAGGTCGTCAACATCGGGCTCGCGGTACTTTTCATTTTCGTGTTGAAGCAAGGTGTGCGAGGCGCCGCCTGTGCGACCGTGATCGCGCACGGCTTCGAGGCGGGCGTGTTGTCGCTGGCGCACCGCTCACGCGGGTTCGGGCTGCGCGCGATGCGCCGCGAGCACTTGGCCGCGCTCTTTCGAGTGGGGTTGCCGACCGGCCTTCAGTTCGTCCTCGAGGTGGGCGCCTTCGCCATGCTGTCGCTGATGATCTCGCTTTTTTCCGAGGTCGACATGGCCGCACACCAGATTGCCATCCAGATCATCCACTTCTCGTTCTTGCCGGCGTTTGCCGTGGCCGAGGCGGGCTCGGTTCTGGTGGGACAGGCGGTGGGAGCGGGTGTCTACTCCCTCGTCTTGCGCGTGGCGCGTCTTGCCCTTGCGATCACCGGCGTCTACACGGCAGCATGGTCGTTGCTCCTCGCCTTCGGATCCGGTGCGCTCGCGTCGGGTTTCACGCCTGACCAGGCAGTCGTGTCGACGACGGCGCGGCTGCTCCTCGTCGCGGCGGCGTTCCAGTTCTTCGACGGGGCGAACATGGTGGCGCGGTGCGCGCTGCGCGGCGCGGGCGACGTGCGATATGCCGCGGTGGTTGGCGTCCTCACATCGTGGCTGTGCACACCGACACTGGCTTGGCTCCTCGGGCATCATTACGCCCTCGGAGCGTTCGGCGGTTGGCTGGGCCTTTGTCTCGAAATCATCGTAGGGGCAGGCATTTTGTGGTGGCGGCTCGAGCATCGGGGCTGGCTGGCGGCTGCCGAAATCGCCCACCGCCACCACGCCGACATCGAGCGCGCCGCCCCCGAACCCGTAGCGCTCTCACTGGAAACGCCGCCGTCGCCGGCGACTCGTGCGAGCGCGTAGTCGAAAGCGCTTCGGCGCCCTCAAATGGTGTTAGCATCGTGGCTATCATGCACCGCCGAACTTTTTCGAGCGCCTTGGGGAGCGCCGCCTTCGTCCTGGTGTGCGCATCAGCAGTGCCGGCCATCGGCCAAACCGACGAGCAACGCGCGGGCGCGCGTTCGCTCGCGACCGAGGGTGCGAGCGCTTTCAGCGACGGCCGCTACAAGGATGCGGTCGATCTGTTCTCGAAAGCCGAATCGCTCGTTCACGCGCCGCCGCACCTCTTGTTCATCGCTCGCGCCCACGTGAAGTTGAATCAGCTCGTCAGAGCGCGTGAGGCCTACCTCAAGATCACGAGGGAGCAGATCGCCCCGAATGCGCCGCAAGCCTTCCGCGACGCTCAATCGGCTTCGGCGCGCGAGATGGCTGCGATCGAGCCGAAGATCGGGGCGCTCACCGTCAAGGTCGAGGGCCCCGCCGACGCGAAGGATCTGCAAGTCAAGCTCGACGGCACGCTTGTCCCCTCCGTGCTCGTCGGCTCGTCGCAACCGGTCGATCCCGGCGAGCATCACGTCGAGGCCGTTGCAATGGGTTTTCGCGCGCAGCCGCGAACGATCAAAGTCGGCGACGGCGAAAGAACGTCCGTCACGTTGAAGCTCGACGCCGATCCCAACTCTGCCCCGACGTCGGTCGGCGCGCCGAAAATGGGCGAACCGGCGACCGCGTCATCGGCCGCAGGGGTGTCGACGGTCGGAGGCCAAGTCTCGTCGGGCGGCTCGTCCGCGCCGGGTGACACCGGAACGAGCGGAGGGTCGGGCATGCGCATCGGCGCGTACACGGCGTTCGGCATCGGCGCCGTCGGTGTCGGTCTCGGCACGTTTTTCATTCTGCGCTCGAGCAGCAAGCGCACCGAAGCCGACAATTTGTGCGCGGGGGGGTGCAAAGTCGAAAACAGGGCGGCCATCGATGATGCCGACAGCGCCGCCGACAGCGCGCGCACCCTTTCGATCGTCGGTTTCGCCGTGGGCGGCGCGAGCGTCGTGACGGGCATCTTGCTTTTGGTCTTGGACAAAGGTTCCGACACGAAAAGCGCAAGCGTGCGCCCTTGGGTCGGGCTTGGGTCGGCGGGGGTGATGGGCCGGTTCTGATAACCAGCTCAGTGTGCGAAGCCGAGCATGAGACCGGCATCGCCGGCGACCGACATCGGCGTCACGAAGAGGCCGCGTCGCTGGGACGGCGTTTTCCACAGAATCAAAGTCGCGACGAGAGCGCTTGCTCCAACGCCGGCGCCCACGAGCCCGGCGAGGGCGATGCGGTGGTCGCGACGGCGATCGGAAAGAGCCGTGGAGAGATTTTGACAATCGACCAAGAGAATGGCCGGAGGATTCTGACAGGGATTCGACGTGGTCGGACCGATGTGCGAATTCGATTCGTCGACGCGGGTTTGCGCAGCACGCGCGGCCGCCAGATAACCGACACCGATACCCAAGCCTGCCGCGGTCACGGCCGCCTCGCCGATGAGGACCCACGTTTTCGCAGAGCTTCCCGACGACCCCGGGAAGTCCCGCCCCTCAGGGTGTTCCACCCCTTCGGGTGTTCCACCCCTCCGGGTGTTCCGCAGCGGCTCGCGGCGGATCGCAGCGGCTCCGGCGGGGGATTCGACCCGAGGTTCAGGGTGCTCCGCCGGCGCGGGGCTCCATGGCGCGGGAAAAGGGGCCACGGGAGCTGAAGCCGACCCAACGACCTCCGGTACCAGCTCCGCCGCCTGCGTGATGGCGCTCCCCTCGTTCACCGTGATCTGCGCGTGAAACGGGCGGTGGCCGGGGGCGATGACGACGAGGGCGTGGGTGCCGGGGTTCAAGGGGATGGCGTTGCCCAAAAGCTCGGGTTTGACGGCCGCGCCGTCGACCTGCAGGTGTGCTCCCGTTGTCCCTGGGGGGAGTGTGACCCTGAGGGTGGGGACCCGTTTTCGCATTTCTTCGAGCTTGGGGACGATGAAGCGCTCGACGTCGACCGACGTCGTGTCCGAATGGATGAGGCCCGAGGCGCGCCGGTACTCGAGCATCGCGTCGACGAGCATGCCGAGGTTTTCTTTGGCGAAGCCGAGGTGGTAGCGAAGGCCGGCCGTCTCCTTGATGGCAATGGCCTTGTCGAGCTGGTCGATGGCGTCGCGCCAACGCCCCTGGTTTTCGGCTGCGGTGGCCGCATCGAAATATTGGCGAGCGACGGCGATCTCGGCTTTCGTTGGCTCGGCCGCTCGAGCGGGCGCGGACAACGCGCCGGCGACCAAGAAGGCGCTCCAAACGAGTCGATGCACGGCCCTTGCATCGATCGAATCGAGCGGCGAAGCAAGCGTGGGCCCGCGCGGCCTCGATTGAAAACGCATGATGTCGAGCTCATCGGCCGCCGCGCGTCGCCGGTTGTGTCGTTTCAGCGGCCGCGCGCGGAAGAAACCGGAGGCTCGGCCTGGAGCTGGGTAACGAGGGAGTCGCGGCGGCCGACGACCTTTGGCGCGAAACCGAGACCAATCGCGAGCGCCGAAATGGAATCCGGCCAGCCCGATCGTTCGCCGAGCGCCTGGTAGAAGATTTCCTGGGCCCGGAAGAGGTGGGCGTCGGCGCGAAGGCGCCTTGCCAGCTCGATGAGCGCCATGGCCGATTTGGTCCTCGCGGGGATGGGGCTCTCGGTCGCGCGCGCGATGGTGCCGGCGATCATGTCGCCGAGAAGGCGGCTCGCGGCCGATCGGTCGATCTCGTAGCCGCGGCGGAGCGCCTCGTCGGCAATTTCGATCGCTTTCTTGTAAGCGGCGGGATCGAGGCTCGCGTGGGCGTTCGTGATCTCTTGCATGAAGCGGCGGCCGAGCGCGAACTCGGCAGCCGTGCGGAGCTCCTTCGGCAGCTCGAAGCCCGACTCCTGGAGCTGCTCGAGCACGCGCTGGTTGGTCTCGTACATGCGGCCGTACTCGTCGACGAAGTTACCGACGATGTTGCCGAACACGAGCTCGGAGATGCGCTCGCGACCATCGGGCAAGAGGCTCTCGAGGCCCCCCTCGTCGGGTCCGAGCTCTTGCTGCAGGATGCGGAGCATCTTCGGGAGCGACGCGGTCCGGAACGCGGACCAGACGCGCGAGGCAAGCGCGTCGAACGGTTCTTTTCCCGGGTAGGGGCCGAGGGCGCAGTAGAAATCGACCCCCCCGAGATGCATGGAGCCGACCGCGTAATCGTGACGCACCCCCGTGATCGCATGCTCGACTTCGAGCCGCGACGTGGCGAGCCGCACCCGTCCGTGACGCTGCTTCTGGAAACGCGAACGGCGGAAACGGTAACCCCCCGCCAACCCGCTCTCGTCGCCTTCTTCGACGAGGCTCGAGATGGCGAGGTGCGAGGCGATGCGCGACGGCGTCACCCGAAGGGGCTCGACGAAGCGCGCGAACACATCCGCGCCGTTGCCGAGCTCGGCGACGTTGCTCTTCGCCTCCGAGAGGATCTCGAGAAATCGCTGACGCGGCGCATCGAGCCCGAGCTCTTCCATCCAGTCGAGCGCGCGCCCGGCGTAGCTCATGATCTGCGTGGTTTCGGTGCCTGAGATGTCGGAGAAGAACCACCCGCAGCTCGTGTACATGAGGAGCGCGCTTCGCTGCATCTCGAGAAACGAGAGCACGCGCATTCGTTCGCGTTCGTCGAGCGCGCGTTTTGCGTGCCGGCCGAGCCACTCGTCGAGAGAACGGCCCGGCGTGAGCAAAAGCTCGATGTACGCGTTGCGTGCTGCCCACGGGTCGGCGAGGAGCTCGGCCGTGCCATGTTCGAAGAGCGAGGCGGCATGATCGCGAAGAAAATCGAGCGCGTTTCGGAGCGGCGTGCGCCACGCCTGGTTCCACCCTTCCTGCGAACTGGTGCTGCAGCCGCAATCGCGGTACCAGCGCCCGACCCCGTGCGCGCAGCTCCACGATGTGCCCTCGCCGCCCGGGCCGGTCTTGATTTCGACCTCCATCGTCGGCGGGTGTGCCTCGAGAAACGCGCCGTAGTTGGTGAACCTGACGCCCCTCGCGGGAGCTTCGATGTGGGTCGCGTGCGCCAGCGTGAGCTCGCCCAGGCGAAAGTGATGCCCGTAGCTTTCGCCGTCGGTCGCGACGTGGATGAGCCGATCGGGCCCTCCGCGGCCGTTGAGGAGGCGCGAGACGAACGTCTGGCTGGAAGCGAGCACCCCCTCGAACGCAATCGATCGCGCGATGGGCCCATCGTAGAAAAAGAGCGCGATGGACCGGCCCGATCCATCGCGGTGGAAGTATTGGTAGGGGACGCCCGGGTCGATCGTTCCATCGGCGACGTTCGTCCACCCCTCGTGACCGATGGGACGCACGCGTTCGGCTTGGTAGGGCGAAAGGATCGTGAAGAGGACCCCTTCCTCGATGAGCGTCGACAGCGTAGCGTCGTTGCACGCTGTCTCCGGAAGCCACATCGCTTCCGGGTCGCGCCCGAAGCGATGGCGAAAATCGGCAATCCCCCACCTTACCTGGGTGATGCGGTCGCGCTCGTTGCAAAGTGGTAGGATCGCGTGGTTGTAGGCCTGGGCAATGGCGTTTCCGTGTCCCTGGTTGGCGGCGGCGCTCACGCGGTCGGCCTTCAAGATTCGCTCGTAGGCGATGGGATCGTACCCCTCCATCCACGAGAAGAGCGTCGGCCCGAAGTTGAAGCTGATGCGATCGAAGTTGTTGACGATATGCTCGATGCGGCTGTAGCCGTCCAAAATGCGCCCAAACGCGTTCGTCCGGTAGCACTCGTGGTGAATGCGCTCGTTCCAATCGTGGAACGGTTGCACCTTCGGTTCGCGCTCGATGGTCCCCGTCCACGGGTTTTCGCGGGGAGGCTGGTAGAAGTGCCCGTGAATGACGAGATCGGTCATGGCTGAGTTTTCGGAAGCGGCGAAGCCTCGGGTCGGCCTTTGGCGTTTTTCACGTAAATGAGCGCGCACTCTTTAGGGCACGCGATCCACACCATGGTGTCACCTACCACCTCTAACCTCGCCGGAGGCTCTACGCCAGAGGGCGATCCGCCATACCGGGCTTCGTGAGTACCGAGCGCGAGCTCCCAGGAGCCGGCCTCTCGGCCGAAGGGAAAGCCCTCCGTCTCCTCGTCGAAGTTCACGAGGATGACCACTGCATCACCGCGCTCGTCGCGGCGCTCGACTCTGATCCACCGCGGCGCTTCGCTCGATTGCGCCACGACGAGGTCTTTTCTGCCGTTCGAGAGAGCGGGGTGCGCTCTTCGCAGAGCCATCAGATCTCGATAGAGGCGGAGCGTTTGTTCGTGCCCCGGCTGGCTCACGAGTGTCCAGTCGATCTTCGATGCGAAAAAGGTGGCCTCGTCCTGTGGGTCGGGCGGGTCGGACAGACCCATCGATCGATGCTCTTCGCGCCTGCCACGCCGGACGGCGTCGATGAGACCGGGGTCGGAGTGGCTGGTAAAAAAATCGAAGGGGGCCACCTCGCCGAACTCCTGTCCCATGAAGAGCATCGGTGGGCCGGGCTGAGCGAAGAGCAGCACCGCGGCCGCGCGCTGTCGGCCGGATGAGGCCACGAGCGAGAGCCGCTTGCCGTGCCAGGCGTTGGCTACCTGATCGTGGTTCTGCAGGAAAGCGACGAGCTTGTGCCCCGGCTGCCCTGCCGACGAGTTGCCGTGCGGTTTTCCTCGGTGCCGGGAGAGCTGGCCGTCGTAGACGAAGCCCCGGGTGATTGCCTTGGCGATGTCGGCGACCGCGCCGAAGTCCTCGAAGTAACCGTGGCGTGCGCTCGTCACCACGGCAATGGCGGCATGGTGGAAGTCGTCGTTCCACTGGGCGTCGAAGTCGAAACCGTTCTTGTCCGGCGGCTCGATGACCCGGACGTCGTTGAGGTCGCTTTCCGCGATGATCTGGGCGCGGCGTCCGAGCGCCCGAGACCTTTCGTGAAACGCGGCGACGGTCTCTTCTAGGAAGTGTCGCGCGCTCATGTCGAAGATCGAATGGATGGCGTCGAGCCGGAGCGCGTCGACGTGATAGTCGGTGAGCCAGTGGAGGGCGTTGTCGCGAAAATAGCGGCGCACTTCCTCCGAGCCGGAGCCATCGAAGTTCAGCGCCTTCCCCCACGGCGTCGCGTAGCGATTGGTGAAGTACGGACCGAAGTCGCCGAGGTAGTTGCCTTCGGGTCCGAGGTGGTTGTAGACGACGTCGAGTGCGATGGCGATCCCGTGCCGGTGCGAGGCGTCGACGAGCTTCTTGAGACCGTCGGGACCGCCGTAGCTCGCCTGCACCGCGTAGGGGAAGACGCCGTCGTAACCCCAGTTTCGATCGCCGGGGAACTGCGCGACAGGCATGAGCTCGATCGCCGTGACGCCGAGGTCGGCGAGATAGGAGAGCTTCGGAAGGATGGCCCCGAACGTGCCTTCCTTCGTGAACGTGCCGACGTGCAGCTCGTAGAGCACGAGCTCGGAGAGATCGACGCCGCGGAAATCCTGGTCGGACCATGCGAACGTCTCGTGCACGAGGACGCGCGAGGGGCCGTGCACCCCTTGCGGCTGCCAGCGTGAGCAGGGGTCGGGGCGTTTTTTTTCTCCGTCGAGCACGAAGAAGTAATCGGTGCCGTGCCCCGCGTTCTCGACGATTGCCTCGAACGTGCCGGCGTCGCCGCGGATCATCGGATAGGTCCGGCCTGCATTGCCGAGGATCTCGACCGCGACGTCACGAGCCCTCGGGGCCCACGCGCGGAAGCGCGTCGAGCCGTTCTCGAGCACCTCCGCGCCCATGCGCGATCCTCGGTCAGCCATCGCTCGGCGGCACGATCTGCTCGATCGCGTGCAAATGTACGCGAACGAGATTCGGCCGATGGTAAAGAGCCTGCTCGAGCTCCGACAGCGCCTTCTCGAGACGGAAAGCATCGAGCAACGCGCGAAGCTCGTCGCGATCCTTCGGGGCGAAGGGCGCCGAACCGACCGTCTCGAGGTACCCTTTCAAGTACCCCCACGCCGACCAGGTATGCCAGAGGTTGGCGAACGGCTCGACAGCGGCGTAGTCGCGCTCGCCGAGCGCGCCGGCTTTCAGCTGCTCGAGAAGCGCGGTCATGGCCACGGTGTGGAACGAGAGTGCCGTCGAGGCGACGTCGCGCATGGCCGAGCGCTTGCGGCGCCGGTCGCTGAGGGGGCGCGCGGCCTCCCCCTCGAAGTCGATGATCACGAAATCCTTGCCGGTGTAGAGAAACTGGCCGAGGTGCAGGTCCCCGTGGCAGCGCATCCGGACGGCGCCGATGCGTCGTTTCAAGAAGTTTTCGAAGACGGCGACCACGCGGTGGTGGTTGGCTAAAAGCCGCTGCGCAGGCTCGCGCTCCTCCTGCGGCAAGCTCTCCGAGCGTGTCTTGAGGAGGCGGAACACCTTGCCGGTCACGTTGCGCATCGATTGGTACATCGATCGCTGGTAGAGGGTGGAGTAGGGCTCGGTCGCAAAGTCCGGGTGCTCGGGGCCGCCAGCGAGGGCCAGGTGGAGCTCGCCCGTGCGCCGCCCGAGCAGCCTCGCGGCGTCGAGGTAGGCGCCGATCATCTTTTGCACCGCGAGCCCCGGCGCGTCTTCGAGCAGATCGACCAGCGGTTTCGGCGCCGGCAGCAGTCCCCAATCGCGCTTGGTGACCACGCGCTCGAAGAACCGCTTGAGCTCCTCGAGCGTGTATTGCCCCGCGTCCCCCTGATGGTGCACGTACCCCTGAATCATCGCGAGCGTGGTCGGTTCGCGACGGTCGACTTGGTATTCGAGCCCTGCCGCGAGCGCCGGCTCGGCGAAGCCCCTCTCCTCGAGGAAGCGCCCAATCTCGAGATCGGGGTTGATCCCTTCGTCGAGCCGCCGAAACAGCTTGAGCACCAGCCTTTCCCCATAAGCGACCGACGAATTGCTCTGATCGGCGCGGAGCCATCTCGGCTCGCAGGGCGTATCCTCTGGTCCGCGGAGCTTTCGGAAGTTGCCCGTGAGCGAGGCGACCATTTCGCCGTGCTCCCCCTTCACCCGGCGCCGTCGCTCGAACACGTCGAGCAGAATCCGGCCGAACTGGGGGTCGGCCATCGCGTCGCAGATGAGCCCGTCGACGCGTCCCGACTTTTGCTCGAGGGTGAGCTCGGCGAGCACGCGCTCGGGGGCCAGCTCCCGCGCCTCGCGGGCCACGCGTCCCGTGTAGAAACCGAGAGGCAGCGCGTAGCGTTCGGGCTCCCCCTCGTCGTATTCGACCTCGATGATACAGATGCAAGGATTGGAGTCGTCTTCGAGCGCGAGAGTTTCGACGATTCGGGCGGCTTTCGGCTTCTTCTCCTTGCCGGCGAACCATCTCGATTGAAGCAGATAGCGGGGAAGGATGTCCTCGAGCTTGGGCTTCTCGGCGCCCTGCACGAGCGCTTCCCAATCGCCGATGGCGGAGAGCTTCGGGACGTCGTAGACCGTGACACCGAGGACGCCCGCGCTTGGCGGCGTTTGCAGCGCGAACCAATAGAAGACATGCGAGCCGAGCGTGAGAAGGTAAGCGCGCTCGCCGATCGCCGGGAACGCCGTCCTGCCGAAGAGCTCGACAGGGACCATCCCCTTGTATTTGGAAAGATCGATTTCCACGTACTGAACGAAACGAGATAGGTTGGCGACGACGAGGATATGCTGGTCCTCGTAGCTTCGGACGAACGCAATCGCGCGCGGGTTGTCCGGGTTCAAAAACTCGATCGTGCCGCGCCCGAACGCTCGAAACTGCTTTCTGAGAGCGATGAGACGCCTCATCCACCAGAGCAGGGAGTGTCGATTCGCCTCCTGAGCTTCTACGTTGACCGTCTGGTAGTGGTACTCGTGGTCGATGACGACGGGCAGAACGAGTTTCTGCGGATTGGCCCGCGAGAAGCCGGCGTTGCGATCGCCGCTCCACTGCATGGGCGTGCGCACGCCGTCGCGATCCCCGAGGTAGACGTTGTCCCCCATGCCTATTTCGTCGCCGTAGTAGAGAACGGGCGTTCCGGGCAGCGAGAACAAGAGCCCGTTCATGAGCTCGATGGTTCGCCGGTTGTTGCCGAGCAGCGGCGCGAGGCGACGGCGAATGCCCAAGTTGATGCGCATCCGGTTTTCGTGGGCGTAGGCGCGGTACATGTAGTCGCGCTCTTCGTCGGTCACCATCTCGAGCGTCAGCTCGTCGTGGTTTCTGAGAAACAGCGCCCACTGGCACGTCTCGGGGATGCTCGGCGTCTGCGACCAGATGTCGGTGAGCGGAAAGCGATCCTCGGTACGAACGGCCATGAACATCCGCGGCATGATCGGAAAGTGGAACGCCATATGGCACGCCTTGCCCTGATCGAAGTAGGCGGCCGCGTCCTCCGGCCACTGGTTGGCCTCTGCCAAGAGCATCTTGTTCTTGAACTTCCGATCGACGTGGCGGCGAAGCTCGCGCACGAACGCGTACGTTTCGGGGAGGTTCTCGCAATTGGTGCCATCCCGCTCGTACAGGTAAGGCACCGCGTCGAGCCTGAGCCCGTCGACGCCCATGCTGAACCAGAAATCGACGGCGCGAAACAGCGCCTTTTTGACAGCCGGGTTCTCGAAGTTCAGATCGGGCTGGTGCGAATAGAAGCGATGCCAAAAGTAGGCCTTGGCGATCGGATCCCACGTCCAGTTGGAGAGCTCGAAGTCCTTGAAGATGATGCGCGCTTCCTGGTACCGATTCGGCGTGTCGCTCCAGACGTAGAAATCGCGATGGCTCGATCCGGGAGGTGAACGCCGCGCGAGCTGGAACCAGGGATGCTGGTCGGACGTGTGGTTCAGGACGAGCTCGGTGACGACGCGCAGCCCCCGCCGGTGCGCCTCACGGAGGAAGGCTTTGAAGTCCTGCAGCGTGCCGCAATCCGGGTGAACGTCGAGGTAGTCGGCCGTGTCGTACCCGTCGTCCTTCATCGGAGACGGGTAAAAAGGCAAGAGCCACAACGTGGTGATGCCGAGCTCCTTGAAGTAATCGAGCTTCTCGGTCAAGCCCGGGAAATCGCCGATACCGTCGCCATTCGTGTCGAAGAGCGACCGGACCCGCAGCTCGTAGAAGATGGCGTCTTTGTACCAGAGCGGATCGTCCGGTAACCCGTTGCCGCTTGCTTTCATGGGCTTTTTTCGACGAAGAGGATGTGCGCTGGGAGGAACGACGGGTCGAGCCTGACGTAGTTTTTTTCGCCCCAAACGTAGCCTGCGCCGCTCAACAAATCGGTGACGCGGTACGTCTCGCCCCGAGCGCGTCCGACCTTTTCGAGGGGCACCTCGGCGAGGCAGTGGTGGGGGCCTTTGGGATCGAGGTTCACGGCGACGATGAGCTGGTTATTCCTGTCCTGGGAGCTTTTCAAATAGACGGTGATGTCGTCGCTGTCGGTTTTCATGAACTCGACGTTCGAAAACTGCTGCAGCGCGGGGTTTTCGCGCCGAATGAGGTTCAGCCGTTCGATGAGCCCGTTCAAGTTGCCGGGCGCCTCGTAGTTGCGGGCCTTGATCTCGAATATCTCGGAATCGAGGTACTCCTCGGTCCCGGGGGCGGCCAGATGCTCACAGAGCTCGTAGCCGCTGTAGATCCCGTACGACGGCGACAGCGTGGCGGCGAGCACCAGGCGGAGCTTGAAGGCAGACGGCCCTCCTTTCTGAAGGAACTCCGGCAATACGTCGTGGGTATTCGTGAAGAAGTTGGGAATGAAGTAGTGGCGCATCTCCGTCTGGGTGAGCTCGACGATGTAGTCTTCGAGCTCGCGTTTCGCGTTGCGCCAGGTGAAGTACGAGTACGACTGGGTGAAACCAGCTTTGGCCAGGGCCTTCATCATCTTCGGCCGAGTGAACGCCTCTGCCAGGAAGATAACCTCGGGATTCGATGTCTGGATTTTCGAGATGATCCATTCCCAGAAGGTCACCGGTTTGGTGTGCGGATTGTCGACGCGGAAGATCGTCACGCCGCGTCCGATCCAGAACATGAGCACGCGGTAGAGCTCGGTGTAGAGCCCGACGCGGTCCTGGGTGTCGAAGTCGATGCGGTAGACGTCGTCGTACTCGTGCGGCGGGTTTTCGGCGCAGCGGATGCTTCCGTCAGCGCGGTGCTCGAACCAGTCGGGATGTTCGGTCACCCACGGGTGGTCGGGCGAGCACTGGATGGCGAAGTCGAGCGCGACTTCCATCTCGAGGCTCTGCGCCGCCAGGACGAAGTGATCGAAGTCGTCGAGGGTGCCGAGTCCGGGCTCGATGGCGGTGTGGCCGCCGGCGGCGCTGCCGATCGCCCAAGGGCTGCCCGGATCGTCCGGCTCGGCGATCGCGGCGTCGTTCTTTCCTTTGCGGTTCGTCGTGCCGATCGGGTGGACGGGCGTCAGGTAGATGACGTCGAACCCCATCTGGCGAAGCTTGGGAAGCCTCTGCTCCGCGTCGCGCAGCGTCCCCCCCTTTTTCGGATCGTCCCCCTCCGACCGGGGGAAAAGCTCGTACCAGGTGCTAAACCGCGCTCTTTCTCGACAGGCGAAGATCCTGAGCTGCGGGTCGACGGTCACCGCGTCCTCGCGTTCGTCGAGAAGGGCCATCAGGTCGCGGATGGGGTCCCTCGCCAGGAGTTCGAGCGCGTCGACGGGTGCGATGGGCGCGCTGAGCCGGGCGATCGCTTCGTCGAGAGCGCCGCGCTCGGGCCCGGACGTTCTCGGAGCGATCTGCTCGATGAGGCGCACACCCTCTCGTAAGTCGGTGAGCGTGCTCTGGCCAGCCGTCACCAATTTTTCGAATCGCTCGTACCAGGAGCCGAACTGGTCGGTCCAGGCCTCGATGGTAAAGAGGTAGAGCCCGGTGTCGGTCACCGGAAATTCGCCGCGAAACCGATCGTTGCCCACGAGCGTCATGGGCGCTTCTTCGAATCGATCGGCGCCTTTTTTTTGCCAGCGGACGACGGCGCGCACCAGGCTGTGACCGTCGCGAAAGACGTCGGCCTCGACGACGCAGGGCTCGCCGACGATCCCTTTGGCCGCGTACCGTCCGCCATCGACGCAGGGCGTGATCGCTTCGATGAGGATGTGCCGATGCATGCGGGGTAGCTAGCGTACAACCGAATCTCGGGCCTCTCACCCCATTCTGAAAGCGCCGTTCGAGTCCATGAGACAATTGACCGAGTGAACTTTCGAGGCTCGACACATCGACTCCGCGCGGGCCCGACCCTTTTTCGGGGGTCGCCGAATGGCATGCACGAAACTCAAACGTGGTTTAAGTTTCGTGCATGCGCCGCGAGCGGCCGAAAATCGAGCGCTCTCCCGTCCCTTCTTGGGACCGTCTGTTCGAGACGGCAGCGCACCAGGAAGGGCTTTTCACGACGAGGCAGGCGGCCGACGCCGGGTACTCGCCACAGCTGCTCGATCATTACCTGCGCATTCGATGGGTGGTGCGTGTGCGTCGCGGCATTTATCGCCTGGTGCATTTTCGAGCTGGCGAACACGCGGATTTCGTCGTGGCGTGGCTTTGGTCGGAACAGAGTGGTGTGGTTTCCCACCAAACTGCGCTTGGCCTGCACGGGCTCACCGATCTTCTAAGATGGCCGATTCACTTGACGGTTCCATTAGCGTGGCGGATGCGGCGGTTGCAGGTTCCCACTGATGTCACCTTGCATTACGCCGACCTTTCTCCATCGGATCGCACGTGGCGCGGGCCAGTGCCGGTCACATCGCCGCGCCGCACCCTCTCGGACGGCGGAACGACGGGGCTCTCGCCCGAAGAGCTCCGCCGCGTGCTCGACCGAGCGCTTGAGCGTGGCCTGGTCGCCCGTTCGGAGCTCGCGCCCTTCGAACGAGTCCTCGGAGCGCGCGCCGGGCTAGGGAGCTCGCCGTGAGCGTGCTTCGCGGGCAGGCGCGGCCAACTGGGCCGGTTCGTCGGGGATTCGGAGGCAGCCTCGACAGAGGAACGAGAAAACCTCGGAGGTCAGACGGTCGGCGCTCTCGTCATCCAGATCGTGCATCACGGACTGGTAGAGGAGCTCCTTGATGGCCCCCACCGTCAGGTAGGCGAAGACGCGGGTATCGCCCTCGGCGACGATACCGAGCGCCTGCCCCTCGGCGAAGCTCTCGGCGAGCAGGTTCAGCACCTCTTCATAGACGGCGCGGAGCTTTCGGTCGAAGTCGGCGTCGAGCCCCGGTGCGTCGGTCAGCAGGATCTTCGTCATCGCGTGGTCCTGCAAAAAAAGGGTGAGCACGCGAACGATGTTCTCCCGGATCTGCGCGGCCACGCTGCGCGACGGGTCGCGCGGATCGATCCTGAGGATGGCGAGGTGCAGGCGAGCGAGAAACCGATCGACGAGCTCGGCGAAGACACCCCGCTTGTCCTCGAAGTAGAGGTAGAAGGTGCCGCGCGCCACTTTGGCGGCGGCGACGATGTCCTCGATCTTCGCCGCGTGATAGCCGCGCTTGGCGAAGACGTCCCGCGCCCGGGCGAGGAGCTGGGCGCGGCGCTCGGTCTTATCCATCAGGGGGGCTCAAGTCCTACCTTAGAAACGGCTCGATGCGCTCGAATCTACCACGAAAAAGCTTCCTAACTGACGCGCGTGTCAGCAGACCGGGTGCGGCGCCTCCTCGGCCGGCATCGCTCGGTAGGTGTGTCAAAGCCGCGGTGTCAAGCGGGAATTCGGACGGGTGGCCAGGGCGGTTTTGGCTTGCCAGGGGCGTCAGGTGCCGATAATGACCACGAACTGACACGTCAGTTCAGTGGACTCTTGGATTCGCACGTCGTCCGCTTGTCGCCGGAAGCGGCCCCTTGACGAGAGGAATCGCGATGACTCTTCAGAGTGCACCTGAAAAGCTGGTGATCGGAATGGACGTCGGGTCGACGACCGTGAAGGCGGTCGTGATCGATCCCGACTCGAAGCAGATCCTTTGGAGCGACTACCAGCGGCATCTGACCAAGCAGCCCGAAAAGGTGATGGAGCTGCTCGAGGCCATTCGGGCGGCGTTCCCCCAGCGGCCGTTCGGGGTCGCCGGCGCCTGGCGGATGTTCCTGACCGGCTCGGGGTCCGGGCCGCTCGCCAAGCCGACCGGCGGTAAGTTCGTCCAGGAGGTGAACGCGGTGACGCTCGCGGTCGAGCACCTGCACCCGGACGTGCTCAGCGTCGTCGAGCTCGGCGGGCAAGACGCCAAGATCATCATGTTCAAGGAGGATCGAAAGACGGGCAGCAAAACCGCGACCGCGTCCATGAACGACAAGTGCGCGTCGGGCACGGGCGCGACCATCGACAAGTGCTTCCTCAAGGTGAACGCGCCCCCCGAGATGGTGACGTCGTTGCATTTCGACGATTCGAAGCTCCACCACGTGGCGGCCAAATGCGGCGTCTTCGCCGAGACCGACATCGTCAACCTCATCAAGTCGGGCATTCCGTCGAACGAAGTCCTCTGTTCGCTCGCAGACGCGATCGTCCTGCAAAACCTTTCGGTGCTGACGCGCGGCAACACGCTGAAGGCGCGCGTGCTCTTGCTCGGCGGCCCGAATACGTATTTGCCCTTTCTGCAGGAGTGCTGGCGGCTGCGCATCCCTCAGATCTGGCAAGAGCGCGGCTACGACTATCCGAAAGACGTTCCCGTCGAGGAGCTCATCTTCGTCCCCGAGAGCGCGCAGTACTACGCGGCGCTCGGCGCCTCGATTTACGGGCTGTCGGAGGCCGACGACACCGGGCTTTTCGCCGGCACCGAGGGGCTCGAACGCTACATCACGCACGGCCGCAAAGAGCGGCTCGGCGACACCGCCGGCCCGCCGCTCGTCCGAGCAACGACCGAAGCCGACGAGTTCTGCGAGCTCTACAAGATCCCGAAGTTCGAACCGGCGAAGTTCGAGCCGGGGCAGCGGGTGCGCGCCGTCATCGGTCTCGACGGCGGATCGACGTCGTCAAAGGCGGTCCTGGTCGACGAGCAGAAGAACATCCTCGCCAAGGCTTACCAGCTGTCCGAGGGAAACCCGATCAAGGACATGAAGCAGCTTCTCGCCAAGCTGCGAGGTTACGTCGAAGATCAAGGGGCGACGCTCGACGTGCTCGGCTTCGGCGCCACCGGTTACGCGGCCGACGTGCTCGAAGAGACGGTGCTCGCCGACGTCAACGTGGTCGAGACCGTGGCCCACATGATGAGCGCCGTGCATTTCTTCGGCGACGTCGACGTCATCTGCGACATCGGGGGACAGGACATCAAGGTCCTGTTCATGAAGAACGGCGACATCGCGAACTTCAGGCTCTCGAATTCGTGCAGCGCCGGCAACGGGATGCTCCTCCAAGCCATGGCCGACCAGTTCGGGCTGCCGGTCACCCAGTACGCCGAGACCGCGTTCAAAGCCGAGCTTGCTCCCAAGTTCAGCTACGGATGCGCCGTCTTTCTCGATTCGGACCGCGTCAATTTTCAAAAAGAGGGTTACTCGAAGGAAGAGCTGCTCGCGGGACTGGCTCAGGTTCTTCCCAAGAACGTCTGGCAGTACGTCGTTCAGATCCCGCGCCTCGCCGCGCTCGGCACGAAATACGTGCTTCAAGGCGGCACCCAATACAACCTCGCCGCCGTGAAGGCGCAGGTCGACTACATCAAGGAGCGCGTGCCGGGCGCCGAGGTTTACGTCCACCCGCACACCGGCGAAGCCGGCGCGATCGGCGCCGCCATGGAAACGTTGCGGGTCGTCGGCCGCCGCAAAACCAGTCGCTTCATCGGCATGGATGCGGCCATCGCCCTCGAGTACACGACGAAGAACGACGAGGCGACCGTCTGTCACTTCTGTCCCAACGAGTGCAAGCGCACCTTCATCGACGCGAGGCGCCCTGACGGCTCGACGAGCCGCTACATCGCGGGTTTCTCGTGCGAGAAGGGGACCGTCGAGTCGAAAGAGGCGATGCTCGCGCTCGTGGCGGATCGAAAGAAGATCGCCGGCCAGTTCCCGAACTTGGTCGACTACGAATCGAAGCAGGCTTTCCGCCACTTCTACGACGCGGCGCCCATGCCCGCCGCCGGCTCGCCGATCGGCGACGTCGAAGTGAGAAAGGGGCTCTTCGGCATCCGGCGAGTCCCCATTCAGCGGCCCTTCGTGCGCTCGAGCGAAGAGAGCTGGAAGAAACGCCGGTCGATCCGCGTCGGCATTCCGCGCGTGCTCAACGTGTATATGACGGCGCCCTGGTTCCGGACGTACTTCGAAACGATCGGCATCCAGAAACAAAACGTCGTCTTCTCGGACGCGACGACCGAGGAGATGTGGGTCGAGGGGGGAAAGTACGGCTCCATCGACCCCTGCTACCCGTCGAAAGTCGCGCAGGCGCACCTGCACAACCTCCTTTTTCATCACCACAAGCCCGAGGAAAAGAAGCCCCTTCAGTTCATCTTCTTCCCGATCCTGACGCACGTCGGCTCGTTCGTGAGCGACACGATGGACAACGCGAGCTGCCCCATCGTCGCCGGCGCGCCCGACGTGATGAAGGCAGCGTTCACCAAAGAAGTGGACTTCTTCGCGACACGCAGCATCGAGTACCTCGATCCCGCCCTCTCGATGATGGAGCCGACGCTGCTCGCGCGGCGCATGTTCGAGACTTTCGGCCCGCTCCTCGGCATCACCGAGGACGAGAACGACTTCGCGTGCCGCGAGGCGTGGAAGGCGCTGACCACGTTCGAGAACGACGTGCAGGACAAGGGGCGCGCCATCCTCGAGACGGTCGAGGCGGAAAATCGCGTCGCCATTCTCATGATAGGGCGTCCCTACCACTCTGATCCTGGGCTCAACCACGGCATCCCCGAAGAATTCCAGGTGCTCGGCTACCCCATCCTGTCCATTCGGTCGATCCCGAAAAGCCGCGAATACCTCGATCGCTACTACAAGGACGAGCTCGACAAGGGGATCATCAAGAGCCCGCTCGAGCTGAACCACGTGTGGCCGGAGAACTATTCGGCCAACAGCGCGCAGAAGGTGTGGGGTGCTTCCTTCGCCGCCCACCACCCGAACGTGGTCGTGCTCGATCTGTCGTCATTCAAATGTGGACACGACGCGCCGACGTACGGGCTCATCGACTCGATCATCGACGCGTCGAAGACCCCTTACGCGGCGCTCCACGACATCGACGCGAACAAGCCGGGCGGCTCGATCAAGATCCGCGTCAAAACTTACGCCCACTCGCTCAAGCTCCACGAAGAGCGCCTCCAGGACGCCGCTCGCCGCAAGGAGGAGCTCGTGCACGCCATCGACAAGAAGAGACTCGAGCTGCTCCAGCTGAAGAAAACGCAGCTCGAGGGGATGAGGCAGACCGACAGCGCGTTGCTCCGTCAAATCGAAGAGCTCGCCGCCAGGGTGCGGTCGTACCAGGCGCCGCCGCCTCCGGCGCCCGAGCTCCCCAAGGGCATCGTTCAACTGGGCAAGAAGCGCGAAGACGGGACCGTCGTTCGCGTCCAGGTAGCATCAACCTAAGGAGAACCACCGTGAGCCAGACAACCGTCCATCAGCCAAACGGCCACACGAAGACCAACGGTAGCCCTGCCACGACGGCCGCGGGTACTCCCACCCCTTCGGGTGTTCCCCAGGGGCTCCGGGGAAAGACTCTGCCGGTCATCGGAGACATCGACGTCGAGCTCGAGCTCGCCAAGTTCGAAGCGGAAGAGCGCGCGCGGCTCGGCCTCGACAAGCAAGAGACGCAATGGCTCGAGACGATGGCCAACGCGCAATTCACTGCTGCCGAGAGGCCGCGCGTCACCCTCCTCATTGCCGGCCTCACCCTCGCGCACGACTTCCTCATCGAGGGGGCGCTCAAGGGGCTCGGGTACAACGTGATGACGCTCGAGTGTCCGACCAACGACGCGCTGCGCTTCGGAAAAGAGTTCGGCAACCGCGGGCAGTGCAACCCCACCTACTTCACCGTCGGCAACCTGGTGAAGTTCCTCTGCTACATGCGCGACGAAAAGGGGATGAGCGCCGAAGACGTCGTCAAGCAGTATGTCTTCGTCACCGCGGGCGCATGCGGGCCGTGCCGCTTCGGGATGTACGTCACCGAGTACCGAAAAGCGCTGCGCGACGCCGGATTCGACGGTTTCCGGGTCGTGCTCTTTCAACAGACGGGCGGGTTTTCGCAGGCGACCGGCGAAGACGTCGGGCTCAAGATGGACTTCGCCTTCTTCACGTCGATCACCCGGGCGGTGCTCGCGGGCGATGTCATCAACGCGGTCGGCTACCGTCTGCGGCCTTACGAAGTCGAACCGGGTGCGACGGACCGCGCGATGCAGGTGGCGAAGAAAGCCTGCTACGACGCCTTCGTCGAAAAAACGTCGGTTCTCTGGGCGCTCTGGAAAGCCAAAGACGCGTTCGCGTCGGTCAAAGTGGACCGGCTCATGCCCAAGCCCAAGGTCAGCATCATCGGCGAGTTCTGGGCGATGACGACCGAAGGGGACGGCAACTACCAGCTCCAGCGCTTTCTCGAGGGCGAGGGGGCGGAGGCGGACATCCAGCTCGTGGCAGCATGGCTTCTTTACATGATCTGGGAGAGCCGCAACGACACGGCCAACCGCAAGGAGCTGCGCGGCGTCGACTTTTCGAAGTACGGGCTCGCCGAGCTCGGTACCTGGGGCGTCGCGAAGCGCGAGGCAACGCTCTGGGTGGCCGATCGTCTCACGCGCATCGTCTTCCAAACGTTCGCGCACGCCGGAGGTCTCTACGGCTATCACTTGCCCGACATGGACAAGATCGCCAAGATCGCCCACGGCCACTACAACAACGACCTTCGCGGAGGCGAGGGGCACATGGAAGTGGGCAAGCTCATCCAGAACGTCGTCATGTCGAAAGCGCACATGACCGTCAGCGTGAAGCCGTTCGGGTGCATGCCGAGCGCGGGAGTTTCCGACGGAGTCCAGTCGCTCATCAGCGAGAAGTACCCAGGAACCATCTTCTGCGCCGTCGAGACGAGCGGTGACGGACGGGTGAACTTCTACTCGCGCGTCCAGATGTACCTGTTCAAGGCGAAGGCCGCGGCGATCGCCGAGCTCGAGCGGGTCTGCGTCGATCAGGGCGTTACGCTCGAGCAGGTGCGCGCTTTCCTCGAAGCGCACCCGCGCCTTGCCTCCGGGTTGCACAAGCCGCCCCACGGGGCAGCTGGCTCGGCGGCGGACATCGTCATGGAGGTGGCCCCTCTTCTCAAGACGACGCGTTGGCAGCGGACCAAGAAGGCCGCCGGGCAAGCCGTCAAGACGGGCGCCGGCATTCTTCGTGATTCGCCTCAGGCGATCGCGACGACGGCGACGCGCGCTACCGCCAAGGCCCACGAGGTCGTCGGCTGGATCAAGGAAGACGTGAGGACCTACCGCGAGTCGCGGGCCACGGCTTGACCCGATAAACCAAGGCCGCCTTGCCCTGCCTTCCACAGGCGCGGGCAACCTTGGTATTCTGTCAGCCCCGGGGTGTCTCGAGACACCCCCCGCCCCTCCATGGCGCAAGACCCCAAATTCCGAGCGACCGCTCGTCCTCCGAGTCGTCCAGACGCGATCGCGACGGCCCTCAAGGTCAAGCTCGACGACGAACGGCACTTGCTCGATTCGCTCGTGGCGAACCTTGGCCGTGGCCAGCAGCTGCCGGAGCTCTGGGCGCTTCTCCACCAGGCGGCTCAGCGCGACGAGCGAGTTCCCCAGCTCGCCTTCGCGTACGAGAGGCTCA
>Ga0075425_100001199_pt1 | contig 25169 bp, 14 predicted proteins | sample SoiMethybrSBSTD4_FD_75300 | JGI IMG/M metagenome (GOLD analysis project Ga0075425, IMG submission 75300) | Bulk soil microbial communities from a Populus tree surrounding site in Tennessee, USA - Soil MetaG P. TD hybrid SBSTD4 | ecosystem: Environmental > Terrestrial > Soil > Tree plantation...
TAGAACACGGCGCCTCCGCCTTCAAAAAATGATCCGACATTGTCAGCCAGCCAGAGCGCCGCGAAGATCGTTGTCATAGGACCCGTGAGTTGCGCGGCGAGATGGTTCTCTGTGACCATCAGCGGAACGTCTTTCGGCACCCCATCATCTCGCCAGACTTGCAGGATGTGCTTCATCAACTGCGGTTCGGAATACAGCGTCTTCCACGTGATATCGCACGGTTCGAACGGATAATGCTCGAACGAAACAAACGAAAGATCGGAAAGCCGATTGTGATCTTTCAGGTAGGCGACAAACCGCCCCATCCATGACGTCCGCCCCTGCGCATCGGGCCACACACGAATGTCTTCGTTTACGCCTTCGAAGATCGGTCCTCCGAGTTTAAGTTTGGGATTGACTTTGTGAATTGCAGCCGCCCATTGCAGATACAGCGCTGCATAATCTTCCGGCATGGCGTGCTTGCCGTCGGGTTCCTCTCCCATCTCGATGTAGCCGATCCGGTATCCGCGTTTCTCGATGTATGCGATCTGGGCGGCCGCGTCATCGGGCGTTCCGTACAGCATGGTGACCGGAATCATCGCCGGAAGATTGTTAGTGATGCCGCTGGTGAAGAAAGTGTCGAACCCGGTGTGTTGGTAGAATCCGTCGTCGCGCACATCTTCGTCTGAGTGCCAGGGATCAATCGATGACGCGGTGTAGGTCGTTTCCCGTTCACCTGCATCTTTCGGGACCTCAGAAAAGGTCCCGTTGGCGGCAATCGTCCCCAACGAGATCTCTTGGATCGCATAGCCGACGCAGTTGCGAATATCGCCTGAGCCGTGTTCGTCGCATGCGTTGGAGGATTGCGTCATCAGAACGCGGACGTAACGGGCATTCACAGGAGCGTTGGTAAGCTTCAGGGTGACGGTTCCGCCACGCGCGTTCTTGAACGATCCGGCAGGGAAGACCTTCCACTCGCCCTTCGGGCCGGCGTCAAAGTTCAGCGCGTCTGTGCCACTCCAATACTCAACTTGATAGTGAATCGCGTATGGATTCTCCCACTGAATGCGAACTGCGTTGACCGGCTTCTCTTTTTTGAGATCAACCACTACCCATTGCGGATGCAATTCATCGCTCTCGCCGGTGAACTTGCTTGTCAGATAAGGGTTGCTTTTCCAATAAGTGAGGTTGTCTCCTGGCACCGGCCGGTCGCCGCTAGTGGCAAAACCGCGATGGGGAAGAGCGTAGGCGAGTATGTATTTGATCGGCTCTTTCAGTTCAGTGCTGCCGGTGAAGTAGCCACTTCGGTGCGCTGCATCACTCCATACCCCGTTCTCGTTCCAGTGCCACGCAGCCATTCGCAACTCAGTGTTATTGCGATAGGTGATTGGCCCCCATCCCGCTGAGAGCGATTCTTGGATGATGTGTGGCGTGAAAACCTTGTTGATGTCGAGGCGCGAGAGGACGTCGATGGAACTGCCGAGGGCGCCATCGGGGTCGAAAGAGTTGATGACGTGGGCAGGCGTGGCATCCACGCGCACCATGCCAACGTTCGCGTCCGACTGCGTCTGCGCGATTGAGCAGGGCGTAAACAACCCAGCCGCCGCGATTACTGATATGAGTCCTGCAGCAGATTCACAACGCATTCGAATCATCGTTTCCTTCGCAAGCAACTAGGAATTAACTGCGATCGGTGATTCCTCTCCGAGCCGATTCAACGTGTCTCGACTCAAGAGCGAAGCTGAGTATCGATCCAGATAGATCGTGGCATTCGGATGCGTTCGCAAGATTGACGCCGGAGCCATTGGGCTGACCTCACCCTCGAAGCAACGTTTTATCGCTTCCGCTTTCCTGGTATCCGGGACCACAGCGAGAATTTCTTTCGCCTTGAGAATTTGCCGTACGGACATCGAAATCGCCTGCTGTGGAACTTGCGAGATATCCGCGAACCAGGCTTCGCCCACCTGTTGCTGACGGCACGCTTCGTCGAGATTCACGATGATGTAAGGCTCTTCAATGTCGAAATCTGCAGGCGGGTCGTTGAAGGCGATGTGCCCGTTTTCACCAACGCCGAGAAATGCAATGTCCACGGGAGCGGAGGCGAGTGCCGCGCTGACCTTCCGCACAGCTTCCGCAGGTTCAGGCGCGTCGCCGTCGAGCAGGTGATACTTAGGAATTCCTGTCTTACTGATCAACTGTTGCACGAGCATCTTGCGAAAGCTGCCCGGATGAGAAATCGGCAAGCCTATGTACTCATCAAGGTGGAAAGCTTCAACTCGCTTCCAGTCAATTCCCGGCGCTCGCGTGAGCGCGTCGAGAAACTCGATTTGTGAAGCCGCAGTCGCTGCTACAATTCGCGCGGTACCGTGATCTGAAATTGCATTTCGTACGGCGATAGTTGCTTGCTCGGCAGCGGCATGGCTGAGCGCTGTTTTGTCTGAAAGAATTTTTATCCTCATGCGAAATCTCCTGAGTCTGCCGAAACCTGGACGCTCAGCGGCGATCATTATTGCAAAATTGAAACGCGAACGCACGGGAAAAATGTGTGGATTTCTTAGTTATGAAACGTTTTAATACTCCTGCGTTAAAATCGCCTCATTTGTCGATCTATTTATGCCGGGCATGGCTTGGCTGCCTCGGGGGGACAATGGCTTTCATCACACTTAGGACACTCCGCGTATTACCAATCTCGCTCGTGCTGCTCGCCGCTGGAATGGCGCAAACCATTCAGGTGGACGCGACGCCCTCTCGCGTGGTGAATACCTTCAGTCCGCTTTATGCCCTGGGCTCGACCGTGGATCGAGTGCCGAGCAATGCAACCGACATGTTCTTCCGGCCTGACCAGATCAAGCAAACCTTGTCCGCGGGCTGGGGCGTGATTAGTTACAGGCAGAACACGGACTTGTTTGTACAAGCCTGGCATTGGAACCCGAAGGGAACGTGGAGCGATCCCACCGGGAAAGGTTACTTCGTTGGTGATGCGAACCCAACGTCACAGATGATCCGCCATTCGTATGGATACTCGCTGCGCCATCGCGGCTTCACACGCAACGGTGGCACCGAATTCGACGGATATTCGCGATTGAATGACGGCGATTTGAACTCATATTGGAAGAGCAATCCCTATTTCAGTAAGCGATTCACAGGCGAGGACGACTTGCTGCATCCGCAATGGGTGGTAATAAACCTCGGAAAGCCCGAAGAGGTCAATGCAATACGAATCGCCTGGGCGGAGCCATTCGCGCGAGCCTACGAGGTGCAGTATTGGGTCGGAGATGGCGACGCCATGGACGAGCAGAACAAAGGTGAGTGGCGCACCTTTGCTGCGGGAAAGATCACGAACGGCGATGGTGGCACTACCACCTTGGCACTGGATCACTCTCTCGTAAAAACCAACTATGTGCGCGTTGTGATGACCCAGTCTTCTGACACCTGTGACACGCATGGCTCTGCAGATCCAAGGAACTGCGTCGGCTATGCCATACGAGAACTCTATCTGGGAACTCTAGGTCCGAATGGCGAATTCAAGGACCTCATGCAGCATTCGCCGGACCAGAAGCAAACCTTGACCTACTGCTCTTCGGTTGATCCCTGGCATGAGCCGTCGGACCTCTATGTCGCGCCAGATCGCATGGAATCTGGAGATCAGCCAGGCGTCGATCTTTTCTACACAAGTGGCATCACCCGCAACTTGCCTGCGATCATGCCTGTCGCAATGGCGTATAGCACACCTGAAGACGCTGCCGCGCAGATGATGTACATCAAAAAACGCGGCTATCCGGTCTTGTACGTCGAGATGGGTGAAGAGCCTGACGGCCAATACATGCAGCCGGAAGATTACGCGACACTTTATCTGCAGTTTGCGACCGCGCTTCACAAAGTCGATCCGAATTTCAAGTTAGGCGGACCGGTTTTTGAAGGCGTTACGGAAGACATCAAGGTCTGGCCCGATGCCCAAGGCCGAAGCTCATGGCTGGGACGTTTCCTCGATTACTTGAAGGCGCGTGATCGCATGCAGGACCTTGCCTTTATGTCGTTCGAGCACTACCCCTACGATGGTTGCGAGACGCCGTGGAAAAACCTGTATCAGGAACCTGAACTTATTGAGCACATCATCAAGGTTTGGCGTGACGACGGATTGCCGTCGGGAATTCCGTTGCTCGATACGGAAACCAACGACCATGGCGGCGAGGCTGCCGTCGACATTTTTGGAGCGCTGTGGCTCGCAGATTCGTTTGCGGGATTTCTGACCGCTGGCGGAAGCTCCACGCATTACTATCACGACCTGTCCTACTCCCCTCCGCATCCCGCATGCGACAACAGTTGGGGGACTTATCACATGTTCATGGTGGATGAGCACTATCAGATCAAGCAGAAGACCTCTCAGTACTACGCCGCTCAAATGCTGACGCAGGAGTGGGCGCAGCCAATCGATACCGACCACAGGCTGTTCAGGGCTTCCGGTGATCTAAAGGATTCGGAAGGGAACGTGCTCATAACGGCGTATGCTCTCAAGCGCCCAGACGGACAGTGGTCGCTGATGTTGATCAACAAGGATCACGACCATGCGCATTCAGTCCGAGTTCAATTCAATGGGGAAGGGAAGCCGACGTCCTACGCGGGAACCGTCGATCTCATAACCTTCGGCAAGAACCAATACCAATGGCATGCCAATCGAAAAAAGGGCTATGCCGACCCCAACAATCCACCTGCGAAGTCCAGAGTCGACGCCAGCGAAAACACGATGTATGAGCTTCCCGCCGCATCTTTGACAATCTTGAGAGGAAGACTGCTGATCCGGTAACCACTGAGCCGACTAGGTGCTATTCCACGGGTGCGCGCGAGGTAGAGCCACGCACAACCAACTTCGGCATCAGTTTGCGATGGACGGCTTCCATCGTCTGCTTTTCTTGGATGGCATTGATTCCCTCAGCCACAACGCTTACCGCCATCTTGCCCATTTCAGGCATCGGCTGCCGGACCGTGGTCAGAGAAGGAGTTAACACGCTCGAATGTGCGATGTCATCAAATCCGATGACCGAGCATTGTTCTGGGATTTTGATGCCCTGATTGGCGAGAGCTCGAATTGCGCCGAATGCGCTCATGTCGTCGAATGCCATCAGAGCTGTAAAGCGCCGATTTCTTTGCAGCAGTTCCTGGGTGAGCGTGCAACCGGCCTCGAAGCTCGATAACGGGTTGCTGGATTCGGGCAGATCGAGCACCAGTTCAGGATCGATTTTGAGTCCATTGGCTTTCGCGAATTTGCGAATGCCTTTCCACCGTGGGGCTGTGTCGGCGATGTGGTGGGGACCGCGAATGAATGCAATTTCACGATGCCCTAGTGAGAACAGGTGCTCGATTGCGGAACTGGCTCCGAGTTCGTTATCCACGATCACCGAACTGATGGAACCAGCCTTCAGTTCTCGACCGATCATCGCGGTTGGAATGTTGTTCTTTTCCAGGTCGCCGAGCACGTCGATATCGACAAACAACCAGTTTGCCACCACAATCAAAGCTTCCACCCGCCGATCGAGCAGCATTTCCAAATATCGCTCGAATCGGCTGCGATCATTGTGAACGTCAGTGAGTATCGGCAAGAAAGAAGCTTGATATAGAGCGGTTTCAATCCCGCGCAAGATCGGCATGCAAAATGGGTCGGTCATGTCGAAAACCATCACACCGACCGTGTGCGTGCGGTGGTTCCGCAGCGTACGGGCAAAAAGGTTTGGGCGATATCCCAGTTTCTTGGCCGCCCTCTGAATGCGGGTTTTCGTGGTATCGGGGATATAGCGGGCCAGAGGCGCATTATTTAGGACGATCGAGACCGTTGTGGAGGAAAATCCGCTCTCCTTGGCCACTTCGCGGATCGTAACCACACCCGGCCGTTTCCTGATGGCGAGATCGTGAATGGAAGAAACTCCGTTGGCCGACACTACAGCAGAGACATATACCGATGTCAAGCATTCTGTGAGTCAGGAACCAAATGTTAGCTGTTTTATTGAGCCGTCAAACACTCACCACTTGACTTTTGATCCGGTTCACCAGTTCAATACGCCGTGATGGACACTACGACAACAGCAGTCACTGCTCCACCCAGGCTTAAGCGAGTTCTCAGCCTTTGGGACCTGATCTTCTACGGCATAGTCCTTATTCAGCCGATAGCTCCGGTGCCGCTCTATGGGGTGGCGCAGAAGCTATCGGATGGCCACTTCGTAACCATCATCCTGATTGCGCTGTTCGCCATGTTGATCACCGCCATCAGCTACGGGCGTATGGGTGCGCTCTATCCATCCGCTGGATCTGCCTATACATATGTTGGCAAAGGGCTGAATCCTCACCTCGGGTTTCTCGCCGGATGGGCAATGATTCTCGACTATCTTCTCCAGCCGCTGATCAATACCGTTTGGATTTCGACCGCTCTGCATGAACGTTATGTGCATCAGGTCCCTTTCGCGGTCTGGGCGCTGCTGATCGCTGGGGTCATGACTTTGTTGAATCTGGTGGGAGTGAAGGCCTCCGCCACGGCGAACAAGGTGTTGCTTGCGGTCATGACTGTCGTGGTGGCCGCATTCATTGGGCTTGCCTTGAAGTTCTTATATGGCGGGCAAGGCTGGGCCGGTGTTTTCTCCTTGCAACCGCTGTACGATCCGAACACATTCGATTGGCAAAAGATTAAAGTCGCCACCTCATTCGCCGCACTTACTTACATTGGATTCGATGGAGTCACCACCCTGGCGGAGGATGTTGAGAATCCGAAGCGCAATGTACTGCTTGCGGTCGTGCTGACCTGTATTTTTGCCGGTGTCTGCAGCGGGGTGGAGGCCTACCTTGGAGCTCGCGTGTGGCCCGAATGGCGGTCGTTTCCAAACCTGGAAACTGCGTTCATGGATATTTGCAGCCGCGTTGGCGGAAGGATTCTTTTTAACGCAATGGGCGCGATATTGATCGTCGCGGCGTTCGGCAGTGGCCTGACCGGAACGCTCGGAGCTGCACGTTTGCTGTTTGGCATGGGACGTGACGGCGTGTTGCCCAGGAGGTTTTTCGGAAAACTGAAACCCGGCACCAGCACACCTACGAATAACATTCTGTTGATTGGCGCACTGGCGTTCGCGGGAGCCGAGTTGCTTCATTACGTCGGCGACGCGTACCAACATGCGGGCGAGCTGCTGAACTTCGGAGCTTTTCTCGCGTTTGCCGGCGTGAATCTGGCCTGCTTCTGGCAATTCACCGTACAGGCGCAGAAAAAAGGCGCCAAGTGGCGCCTTCTGCAGGATGCCGTGCTGCCGCTGATCGGCTTTTTGGTGTGCGGCTACATCTGGTGGAACCTGAATAATCTTGCGAAGACGGTTGGCGGCATCTGGTTCGCAATCGGGATCCTTTACGTTGGGTACAAGACCAACTGGTTCCGTAGCGCACCTGTGATGATCGACTTCAGCGAATCGTAATTGCGAACGCTATTCCGTGTTCCAGCCCTTCACCTCGATTGCGGGGGTTGCGGTTCCCAACTCGGCATCGCGATATTTTGCGATTACCTCCCGTTTCTCGCCCGGAAGCAGCGAAACGTAGTTGTCCTGCCAGAGCACCGGCAGGATTTCTTCCCCACCTTTGCCCTTGGTGATTTTGAGGCGGACAAAGAACGCCAGATTCTTTGAGGGGTTCTCCAGCGTCACGTGCGTGATTTCGTCCTCGCCTTTGCGCTCGCTGTGATCAGTAACCTGCACCTTCACCTTCGGCAACTGCGAGAGCGCGGTGTAGTCCGCGTAGGAAAGCGTTGGAGTCATCCACCAATTGGATTTCGACCAGTCGAGCGTTTCGGGTTTGCTTGAGAGCCAGTAGAAGTTGGATCCGACTGTGTTTCCGCTCGCGTCGGTGACGCGCAATGCAGCAAAGTAGGTCGGACTGAGATCGGCGATTTCCGGCAAAGCAAGCACTTTTGCGACTCCGTCGGCGGGAACGTCGACTGTGCTTTCGTTCGAGAACTTCTCGCTCCCGTCCAGGTTCAACACCTTCGTGGTCACCTTGAGTGACTTGGCGTCGGAATACTGGCTGTTCACGACGTAGATTGAGTGGTCATCATAGCCGTAGACCGGATCGAGCGGCTGCAAGGCAGCCTTTGCGCCAAAGTAGCCTCCGCCCGGTCGAAGATAAAAATCGTACAAATGCCAGATCATCGACGGCCAGCCGTTGTTGAGCATCCACTGAATCACACCGCCGGAGGTGTATTTATTTCGGCTGTAGGCTTCAAACATCGCGCGAATGCCTTCATACGCCTGCAGTTGTGATTTAGAGGTGTAGTCCTCAAGCGAGTTCGCGGAACCATAACGTGCGTTCAGCGCGTCGGTAAAGACATGAATGTCTTTGAACTCGCCGCCCCCGGCGTGAAAGTTCCACGAGTCGTCGATCGGCCACCAGTGCTCTTTCGGCAGCATCGCTTTGACACTTTCAATCGGCGGAACTGCTGGCCCGGGACTGGTCTCGCTGTTAAAGCCATAACCGCCGCCGCAGCCGCCGGGATTGCAATTTTGCGGGTGATTGGCGCCGAGCGAATCCTGCATCCAGTAAGCCGGGGCCACGTACTCATACGGCCCGCTCATCTTCACGCCGGTCTCGCCACTTACGGTTGTCGCCTTCCCGGTCGCCGAGGAGATCACTGGATTCGGCCACATCAACTCTTTCTCGACGTTCAAATACACTTGCTCGACTTGCGGCGGCGGCGGATTGTCGCTTCCGTTTAGCCAGACCAGCACGCTCGGATGACTTCGCAGACGGTAAATCTGATCGCGTAATGATTGTTCCGCGATCTTGTGGTCCTCCGGCGCCCACTCAGCCCAGTGCTCCCAATGGTCACAACAGCACCATCCGGCCATCACTAGAATGCCGCGCTCATCGGCGAGGTCGAAAAATTCTTTGGTTTCGAGCTTTCCTTCGAGGCGGATTGTGTTCAGCCCCATGTCCTGAACGTAGTTGAACTCATCGCGAAGCCGGCGAGAGTTTTCGCGCAGCATCATGTCCGGCCCCCAGCCGCCGCCCCGAATCAAAATCTTTTTTCCGTTGATGGAGAACAGGCGCGCTTTTCCATTGACCTCGGAAGTGATCTCGCGAATGCCGAAGCGCGTTTCAGCCGTGTCGGAGGCCTTCCCATCGCTTTCGAAAGTAAGCTTCAAGTTATAGAGTTCCGGTTTCCCCATCTGCGACGGCCACCACAGTCGCGGATTGTCTAAGTTCAGCTGCGAAACTTGCGCCGGGTCGAAAGTGAAATCCTTCTGTTCATTGGGTCCAAGTTCCACGTCGTGCGAAAACTCGGCCGTTTCGATTTGCCCTTTGAGCGTGCCTTTAACAGCTTGGCTTGTTCCGTTCTTCAGTAAGGCGTTGACTGTCAGGTGCGCTTTGCCATCGCTATCTACTTTCGAAATGACAGTCGGGTACCGGACCGCAACCGGCCCGCTCGCCCGAACCTCTATACCTCGAAACATTCCCATGTTCTTGTCAGGCGGGGAGGGATACCAATCCACGAACGTGATCGCTAGACTCTTTTCCATGGGCGAAAAAACTTCGACCGCCAAAACGTTCGCCCTTCCGACCAGCGCCGCATCGGTGATGTTAAATTCATAGGTGCGCCAGGCGCCGGCGACGTCTTCATACTTGCCGATCTGCTTGCCATTGAGAAAAATATTTGCGCGGTAGTTGATTCCTCCAAAATCAAGCCAGAGAGTCTTGCCTTTATAGCTGGCTGGCAGCGTGAATTCTTTGCGAAACCACCACGGCACCATGAACGGACTGTCCTGCCGCATGGAACGTTCCGAAAAGTTTGCCCCAATCGGATAATCCACGCCCGGGAATTTGCGTAGGTTCATACCGAATTCCGGATCTGGGTAGACTTTTTGCTTCACCAATGCCGCTACCACGGTGGTCGGAACGCTCACCGAGTACCACCCGCTCGGCTGAAACTTCGGCGTTGAAATCAGCTCCCCTGTTTGATCCACTTTTCGCGACGATTGCATTGCCCAGCCATCGCGCAGCTGAAGAGTGTGGTCCGAAGCCGGCGATGAAGAGACCTGCGCCGTCTGGGTGACCGCCGGAAGTACTGGCAGTAAGAAAAAAGTTACCAAAACGCGAAAGAAATTCATTCAGCACCTTGTGTTAGCGAGATCGAACCAGCAGCTGAATCCATCAAGCGGAATGCTCTCGAAAAAGCTTTACCAATTGTTCCGCAATGATCTGTTCTTCACCCGGCTGCAGCATGAAGGAACACATCGAAAGCCCCGGCCGGCCTTCGCCTCCGCCAATGGCAATCGAAGGCTGTCCGGAGCGAAGAATCTGGGAAGCTTGTTGCGGCGTCAATGAAATTTTCGCGTCCCAGGCGATGTGCATGTGCGGAACGTGATTGGCGATATCCGGCGTGAAGAACGACGTGCTCACGCCGGGAACTTTGCTGATCTGTCGAGAGATGGTATCCAACCGCGACTGCCACTCGCGATCGAGGGCATCGTGGTCCTCGGCCAGGTAAAGTTCAAGGGCCTTAATCATGCCGATGATTTCTTCCTTGCCGACCTTCTGCCCGCGGCCGAGTGTGTCCTCGTGCGGGCTATTGTTCAGTAGTGCATAGTGCACTAGGTCTTCGCGTCCAATCAGAAGTCCCGCGCACTGTGGACCTCGCAATGCTTTGCCGCCGCTGAAAGTCACAAGGTCATAACCCATGTTGGTGTAATCCCAAAGGTGTGAAACCGGCGGCGTGTCGGCGGCGGCATCGTTCATGCACGGCACCTTAAATTCCTTCGCCAGCTTGACCCATTCATCCACTTTGATCTGCCCCGCAGCGTTGGCGAAGTTTGAGAAGTGCATCATCGCGGTACGCTCATTCACCGCGCGCCCTATCTGATCACGAGTTTCGACCTCCACCAGCTTCACCCCAGTGGCTCTGAGTTGATGGTCAAAGGGATTGCGATGAGATTTCTGAATGATGACCTCGGATTTCATCCCGGTGAGGTCGGGCAATTGTTTGATCAGGCTTTCGTTGTCGCCGGTAAGAATTCCCGCGAGCCCTGACTGAATCGCCGCAGCCGCCCCGGAGGTCACAAGCGCGTTGTAGCCTTGCGGCAACTTGAGGATTTGCGCGATGCGTTTGCCGGCTGCCTCTTCGAGCGCAGGAATGCCGACGAAGTGTTTGGCCGCGCTCGTCATGATCGTTTCGACCTCTGGCCGGATCAGCGATCCGCCGAGCATGGTCATGGTGCCTTGAGCGTTGATCACCGTGGCAACCCCGAGCTCCTGATATGGATTGCCAGACTGACCAAAACCGCCGCCGAGCACCGGCGCTGCATCAGCGCTCGCCGTTTTAGCCGCGAACAATTTGCGTGGTCCCACTACCGACGCTGCCATTGCCGCGAGCGTTCCAACGAAGCCGCGACGGCTCCAATTGCCTGCCATTGTGTCCTCCCTCTGGGGTACTACTTCTTGGTGACCGCAGCGATGCAGTTGACCTCGACGAGTGAATTCCCCGGGAGCGCAGCCACTGCAACCGTGGTGCGTGCAGGCCCGCCATTGGGGAAGTAAGTCTTGAAGACTTTGTTCATCCCGTCATAATCGTCGATCTTCGCGAGAAACACTGAAAGTTGGACCACTTTGTCCATGGTTGAGCCGCCGGCCTCGACCAGCTTTTTCACTTTGTCCATCACGATGGTGGTGTGCTTGCCGATCTCCCACGATGCTGCCGGGCCTTCATCGTGCGCTCCCTGGCCTGCGACATAGATCACGCCGCCGTGGGCCACGATCGGCATGATGAATGGCGTGCCTTCAGCAGGCTTGCCCTGATCGTTGAGCTTGCGAACTTCGTCGTTGTCAGGCGCAGGCGTGGCATTTGCTGATTTTCCCATCAAAGTTGCGGCACCTAACGCCGAGAACAGAGATGCAAACCTGCCGGCGAATTTTCTTCGACTTACGGAATCGAGAAGCATGAAACCTCCTTGCGAATTTTTTGATTACGGTAAAGCAAAACTGAAAACGTCACTTCCTGCGGCAATGCTGACGTACTGTCTGCCCTCGACCGCGTAGCTCATGGGCGAGGCAGTGAAGCTTTGTCCGGTATTGAAGTGCCACAGCGGTTTGCCATCGCGCGCATTTACCGCTTCGAAGGATTCGGCATTATCGCCGAAGAAAACCAGCCCGCCGGCCGTCGTCATAGTACCCCCAACGGAATGGGCGTGTCCGATCTGCGGGTAACGCCAGGCAATCTCGCCAGTTGTCACGTCATACGCGAGGAGGCTTTTCTGTGAGTTCTCTCCCGGAATTCGTTTCACGCCCGTCGAATAGTAAGTCTGACCCTCCTGGAAATCTTCCCGCCGTGGCGCGGAGTAAAAAGTTTCGCAGTTCTCAAGAGCCAGGAAGTACAGCAGGTGCGTTGAGTCATTGTAGGACGGCGAATACCAGTTGGTCGCGCCTGCAAAGCCGGGGCATATCTTCGTTCCGCCGGGAGTGGGCTTCACGTCAGCGCGGATCGGCCTGCCTTTACTGTCAATGCCTTTTGCCCAATTCAGTTTTTCCACGAAAGGAACCGCAGATAAGAATTCTCCAGTCATCCGATCCAGCGTGTACACGTAGCCGTTTCGATTCGCTTGCACCAGAAGCTTTTGAACCTGACCTTTGTACGTCGCGTCAAGCAGCACTGGCGTTTCCGTCGCGTCGTAGTCGAACAGATCGTGCGGCGTGAACTGGAAGTACCATTTCAACTTTCCTGTTTCCGCGTCGAGCGCAAGCACACAGTCGGTGTAAAGGTCGTCGCCCGGGCGCACGCTGCCTTCGAAATCGGGTGATGGATTGCTGGTTGTCCAAAAAAGCGTGTTTGATTCCGCGTCGTAAGTGCCCGGCATCCACGTAGTGCCGCCGCCGTGCAGGTACAAGTCTCCCGGCCAGCTTTCTGAACCAAACTCTCCCGGAGCGGGAATGGTCCAAAACCGCCAGGCAAGTTGTCCGGTTTCCGCGTCGTAAGCCGCCACAAAGCCACGGACACCGTCGTCGCCTCCCGATGTTCCCACTATGACTTTCCCGTTGACCGCCAGTGGAGCGCTGGTCGCGCCGTAGTTCTTGTTCCAATCGGCGTACGGAATGTCCCAAATCAGATGTCCAGAGCGGATATCGAGACACAGCAAGTGCGCATTGTCCGTATTCATGTAAACGCGTGAACCCCAAAGCGCCACACCACGATTGTGATGGCTGGAAGCGTCGTCGATCAGTCCCTCGGTCTTGGGCATCTCGTGATGCCAGATCGTACGCCCAGTCTTTGCGTCGAGCGCATAGGCATCGTTGGCCGAAGTTACCAACATGAGGCCATCAATCACAACCGGCGTGACTTCAAGCCGATCGGAATTATCAGAATGGAAGACCCACTGCGCGCGGAGTTGCGAAACATTCTCTGGCGTAATCTGATTCAGCGCAGTGTAACGACGTCCTGAATAATCGCCGTTGTAGGAAAGCCAATTCGCGCCTACCGGTTGAGTCTTAAGCGTCTCAGCGCTGATGGCAATTGGAGCGTCTCGTTGCGCCTGCGTGGAAGGCATGAACATTATGAAACCTGAAACGGCTGCTGCCACCCATGTGCCTTTGCCGAACGTGCGTGTTTTACCACGGCATCCAGATTCACGAGTTCGCATATTCGCAAGCGGCCACACACGCCGTAGTTGGTTTGGATAGTAAATGGTTTTAATACCCGGAAATCAAGTGTTTTTTCAGCGGATCACTGTGCTATCGTCCTGGGTGCGCATTGTTCCGCGCTGTACGATCTTAAATTCATGAAGCGGACATACCCAACGCAGCTTGCCTTCTGGCTCCTCATGGCGGTTTACTCAACTGACATCGCGGCCCAAGCAAAGCCTGCTTCGACCCATGCAAATCATCCGTCGTCCGGCGAAGGCGCACAAAATTTCTCCGCTTACTGCGCAAGTTGTCACGGACTTGATGGCCGGGGTGGCGAACGAGCACCGGACATCGCGACTACTCGGAAGCTTCAGAAGGCCTCCGACTCAGATATCGCGAAAATTGTTCGTGAGGGAATTACCGGGACTGGCATGCCTTCGTTTCGAACTCTGGGTGAGTTAAAAATCCAGGGCCTCGTGAAGCACCTTCGCGCCTTGCAGGGGATGGATTCCGCCACAACCATGCCGGGGTCGCCTCAGGCTGGCAGCGAATTATTTTTCGGCAAGGCAAGTTGCTCGCAGTGCCACATGGCCAACGGCGCAGGCGGCTTCCTCGGCTCTGACCTCTCGACCTACGCTCGCGGCCGGTCGGTTGCTGAAATTCGCACGGCCGTCACCGAACCCGCCTCAGATCGAGGCAAAGCAGTGCTCGTGACTGCCAATGATGGTGCGCAGTTCGAAGGTATCGTTCGCAACGAAGACAATTTTTCCTTACAGCTCCAAACTCGAGACGGAGCTTTTCATTTCTTTGAAAAGTCCGGCCAGCTGAAGATCGACCGCCGCGCACAGCCCGTCATGCCTACCGATTACGCATCGCAGCTTAGCGCAAAGCAACTGGACGACATTGTGAGTTTCTTGATTCAACTGGGGCAGTCAACAAAGCAGCCGGACGATAGTGACGCGCGCAAGGCCAAAGGAGCGGAGGAGTAGTGTTGGCATGAGAAATCTCCGTCCCAAAGTTCTATTGACGATTCTGGCTGTTGTGATTTTGTGTTTGTCGGAACGCTCACATTCGCAGAATCAGTCGCATCACTTCGACCTTCACGCCGAATCGAATCGATTCTGGAAACTTATTGACCACAACGCCAAGCTGGAAAAAGTGGGCGGCGGATTCGGCTTCACTGAAGGGCCAGTTTGGGACCCCTCAGGTTTCCTTTACGTCAGCGATGAAGAACAGAACAAGATCTATAAGCTGTCGCTCGATGGGCAGAAAAAGGAACTAATCTCGCTCGGCGACCCCGACGGCAACACCTACGATCGCGATCACCGCCTGATCGACTGCGCTAGCGTTCTCCGCGCAATCATCGCTGTCTCCGAAGATGGGAAGTACAAAATTCTGGCCGACAAGTTCGAAGGCAAAAAGCTGAACAGTCCCAACGACGTGATCGTTGGCCCGGACGGCGCTCTGTACTTCACCGACCCGACTCTCGACCTGGTCAAAGGTGAGAAGCAGGAAATCCCGTTCCAGGGCGTTTACCGGTTGGACTCAAGCGGCAACTTTCGCCTTCTGACGAAAGATTTATCTCAGCCCAACGGTCTCGCGTTCTCGCCCGACGGCAAGCGCTTTTACGTGGACGACGACGGTGAGCAGAAGAACATCCGCGTGTACGATGTTGCTGCCGACGGCGGCCTCACCAACGGACGAGTGTTCGGCGAAGAAAAGGGCGCTCCACACGAGGGGGTGCCGGATGGTATTAAAGTTGATAAGCAAGGCCACGTTTTCGTAACCGGACCGAAAGGTATCTGGGTGTGGGATTCCGGTGGCCATCATCTTGGCACGATTGAAATGCCGGAGCAGCCGGCCAATCTGACCTGGGGAGACAAGGATTACAAAACGCTCTACATCACGGCCACGACTTCGGTCTACCGCATCCGCACCAAAACTCGCGGCTTCGTGCCTTACCTGCGCCATTGATTGCGCTCGCAGGTTTGTAGTGCCACGTATATTATTTCTCGCCTTTTTAATTCTCATGATCTGCAGCTTCTGCGCTGCCCAAAGCACTGAGGCTCGCTCTCATGCCGATCGTGGGCTTGAGCTTGCGCAGTCCGGAGATCTCACCTCCGCCGAAAGCGAGCTTCGCGAGGCGGTGAAGCTCGAACCGACCAACCCCGAATTCCTAAGCACTCTCGGTACGCTGCTTGCGATGCAGAAGAAATTGGACGAATCCACGACAGTGTTTCGCAAGGCCGTGCAGTTGGCTCCGTCGGACCTCAAGTCACGAAGATACCTGGCCGCCAATCTCTGGCAACTGCATCGTTACAGCGAAGCGAAGCGCGAACTCGAAGTCATCTTGCGCCAGCAGCCCGGCGATGCGCCATCGCGCCTGCTCATGGGAATGGTCAGCGAGAACTCCGGCGACTACGCGACTGCGGCAAAGATGCTGAGCTCGGTTCCGCAGGAGATCGAGAAGCAGCCGGAGTCCATGGCCGCCCTCGCAAGTTCTTATTACCATCTCAAAGAGCGGGACAAGGCACGCGCCACGCTCGAAAAACTGGCGTCATTGCACGCCGTTGAACCTGTACAGCTGGCAGCACGAATTGCCAATCAGGCTGGCGACTTCGAAGAGTCGGAGCGATTGCTAAATTCCATCAGTGGCACTGCTGGTAATTCGCCGGACGTTGAATATCGAAGGGCCAGCCTCCAGTATCGCGCCGGCCACTTCGCCCAATGCCAGGCCACCCTGCAGCCGCTCGTATCGTCTCCCGCCGCAACCCCTCAGATGTACAACCAGCTCGGCTGGTGCTACCACAAGCTCAACAAACCCAAGGAAGCCACCGAGTCGTTTGAGCACGCCATCGCACTCGCTCCTGCGGACGAGTCTAATTTCGTGGATCTGATCAAGGTACTTGAGGCGCACGATTTCCTTCGAGTTGGACTCGATGCGGCGAATCGCGCAGCTGGTCTGTTCCCAAAATCTGCCGCAATTTTCAATCTGAAGGGCTCGATTGAAAGCCGTCTATCTCAGTTCACCGATGCGATCACGTCGTACAAACATTCTGTCGAGGCGCAAGGCTCGAGCAGCGAGGGATGGCTGGGGCTCGCACGGGCCCAGGTTTCTGCCGGGTTGATCCCGGATGCAACCTCGACGTGCACTACTGCGATTGAGCGCTTCCCGAAGGATGCACGCTTCAAGGTCGTGTATGCAAAGATGCTGCTGAACTATGTGAGTCCGACCGATCGCACTGCCGGGGCTCGGGCCGAGCGGTTGCTGAAACAGGCGATCGCAAACGACGCCACCAATCCGGAAGCTTTTTTTGAACTGGGGAAGGTCGAATTGAACAACGGGAGACTGACAGATGCGTCTCAGCATCTCGAACGGGCGGCAAAACTGCTGCCGCAAAGTAGCCAGGTGCATTTCGTGCTCGCGCGTGCTTATCGGCGTTTGAATCGCACAGCCGACGCGCAACGAGAATTGGAGACATTCCAGCGATTAAAAAAAGGCAAGTCCTCCGAGAATCAAGAGGGCTCACTCACGGATGAGGCGAAGCCTTGACCAGACTTCAATGCCGAGACCATGTACCATCACGCTGCTAGTTTTCCTGACGCTCGCCATCGCATTTTGGAAAACAGCATCCATATCAGCTTCTAAAGAAATCTTCACCGACATCACTGAACAGGCGGGAATCACCTGGCAGCAATTCGGGGGTAAGTCGCAGGATCGATTTCTCATCGAAACCATGGGCGGAGGCGTCGCGTTCGTTGATTTCGACAACGATGGACTCCTCGACATTTTTTTCGTAAACGGCGGCGAAACCCCTCACGGCAAGAGCCCGCTCCCACTCAGTAATGCCTTGTATCGCAACCTGGGAAACGGCAAGTTTGAAAATGTCGCCGCCAAAGCCGGCGTGGACAAACTCAGTTTCTACGGCATGGGCGTGGCTGTAGCCGACTTCGATAACGACGGTTACCAGGATCTCTACGTCACCGGGTATCCCGCCAGCGCTCTTTTCCACAACAATCGCGACGGGACCTTTACCGACGTCACCGACAAGGCCGGTGTGAAAGATGCAGGGAAGTGGGCGGCCGGTGCAGCCTGGTTCGACTACGATCGCGATGGCTTTCTGGATCTGATCGTCACCAATTACGCGCAGTTTTCGTTCGAGGATCCCAAGAATTGCGAACTGAATCACGTGCGCGCGTACTGTGCGCAAACCGCTTACACCGGCTTGCCGCTCACGCTCTATCACAACAACGGCGATGGCACGTTCTCTGACGTGAGCAGGCGCTCCGGGTCCGACAAACTCATCGGCCGCGGCCTCGGCGTAGTTGCGATCGACGTCAACGATGACGGTTGGCCCGACCTGTTCATCGCTCGCGACGCCTCGCCCAACCTCCTGCTCGTCAACGAACACGATGGAACATTTGAAGACATTGCCTTGGACGCCGAAGTCGCCTACGACCAGAACGGTGTTGCGAAGTCAGGTATGGGTATCGATGCAGGCGATGTCAACGGCGATGGGATCCCAGACTTCGTCATCACCAACTTCAACGACCAGTATCATTCGTTGTTTTTTGGCTCGAAGTCCCTGGCATTTTCCGATTACACGATTGCCTCGCATCTGGCAGGTCTGACAAAAACATTCGTCGGCTGGGGAGCGAAGTTTTTCGATTACGACAACGATGGCAAGCTCGATTTAATGCTGATGAACGGCCACATCAATCCGGAGATAGACGTCACCGGCGTGGATGTCAAATACAAAGAACCCGCTCTCTTGCTGCGAAACGATGGGAACGGTGTTTTCGAAGACATGCGCGAAGTTGCAGGCGCCGCCTTCCAACGCTCTTATCTGGGGCGCTCCCTCGCGATCGGCGACTTTGACAACGACGGCTGCCCCGATGCGGTCTTCACGACCCTCAACGGCCCTCCGGTGCTGTTGCGCAACAACGTAAGCCAGGATAACTCCTGGATTGGCTTTTCCCTTCAAGGGACGGCCAGCAATCGTGACGCGATCGGCGCCAAAATCACAGTCACCTCTGGCCGGACGTTTACGCGTTGGATCGCGGGCGGCGGCAGCTATCTCGCATCACACGACAAACGTGTGCTCGTAGGGCTGGGCTCAGGTGCGAAGCCGGTCGATGCCGATATCCGCTGGCCTAACGGAATCGTCCAGCATCTGTCCAATCTGCAACCCCGTCAATACCACCATCTCGTTGAACCCGCTTCCCCGCCTCGATTGAAGAAACCCCAGAACTGAATCGTTATTGCATATGTGCTTCTGGCAGGTGTACTCGATTGTTTAACTAGATACCCTGCAAGCTTTTCTCGGCTTGGTTCGTCTATAAAGGTGGGAAGATCAGATTTGTCTTGACAACCGTTCTCGAGACAGTTAATAAACCCAAGGTAATGAATCGTTTTAATAGTGGGAATAGGTATCTCCTGTCCCCACTCCCGACCTCGCTCGAACCTACTCGAACTCGGAGCGCCGCATGAAAATGAATTCAAACGCACGGTACGATCTGCAATCGACTTTCAAAGGCCCAACCCACCGCCTGCGCGGAGCGGTTCTCGCAATTTGCGCTCTGCTGTGCCTGCCCACCGCCTACGCCCAGCTCTATACCGGCTCGATTGCTGGCACCGTGAAGGATCCCTCCGGGGCCTTCCTTGCCAACGCGCAGATCAAGGCCACCGACGCCCAAAAAGGGTTTGAATTCAGCGCGACCAGTGATTCCAGCGGGAGATATGTAATTCGAGAACTCCCGCCCTCGAATTACACAGTGACGGCGAGCGCAACTGGATTTAAGACTCAGCGTCAGGAGAACGTCAGAATCGACGTTAATCAGAACGCCTCGGTGGACTTTTCCATGGCCGTGGGTACCTTTGCCGAAGTCGTGGATGTCCGTGCGGGCGCTGTCGAGTTACAGACCGAGGACGCGGAAACCGGTCAGGTGGTGAACCGCCGTTTCATCAACGATCTGCCTTTGGTTGACCGCAATGTCTTGTCCCTAACCTCTTTGGCGCCGGGCGTCACCGAGATGAACGATTTCTGTGGGCAGACGGACTGCCTTAATACGAACTTTGTTTCGAACGGCAGCCGAGGCGCCTCTGCCGACTTTCTGTTGGATGGCGCTTCCGCCACCAACTCCGAGCCGAACGGGGGAATCACATCGATAACTTATCTGCCCTCACCGGAGGCAATTGAAGAATTCAAAGTCCAGCAGACGAATTTCAGCGCAGAGTACGGGTTTTCGGGTGCCTCGGTAGTCAATGTGGTGTCACGCTCGGGCACCAACAAGTTTCACGGTAGTGTTTACGAGTTCTTTCGCGACGACAGCCTAGATGCGAACGACTGGTTCGCCAACCGGAATGGAGAACCCATTCCTCCGCTGCGCCGCCACAATTACGGCGGTACCATTGGCGGACCTATCTTCAAGAACAGAACCTTCTTCTTCTTCGACTATGACTACCTCACCGAAAACGGCGCGAGCACGGCTCAGGCAGGCGTTCCCAGCGATGCGATGCGGGCAGGTGATTTCGGCGAACTGTGTGCCGCAGAAGGAGGCACGTTCAACGGCTCCGGGCGATGCAGTACGGACGCTGGTCAGATTTGGGATCCCTGGTCCGGGGTCTTCAATAGCAGTTTAGGCGGCATCCAACGAAGCCAATTCATTCCGTTCAACAATATCGCCACCTATGCGAGTCCGAGCGGTCCGGGCGGTCCCACCCCAAACGTCGCCGGCAATCTGATCGATCCTGTGGCGCAGAAAATGATGAGCTACTTTCCGGAGCCCAATGTCACGGGTGGGGACTTCCTTAACAACTGGTTCGCATCGGGTTCAAGCCACCATTCCAATAAGCAGTTTGACATTAAGATTGACCATCGCTTCACCAACAACAATTTGATGAGTGGGAAATTCTCGTATCAGTACAACCCGACTGGTGGTGGGCTTGATTGCTTCAAGAACTTTACCGATCCCTGTGCTGGTGGTGTGGGTTGGAATAATGCCCACGCATTCGCCATCAACGATACACATACATTCAGCCCGACCTTGCTACTGACCACGACTTTGGGGTTCACACGTGGAGTTTGGCACATTGACGCCTACAATCCGCATGGGGAAAACGATCCTCTCGGGACTCTGGGATTCCCGTCTTATCTGCAGGCCAATGGCTTCAACGGAGTCCCTGCGATCTTCATTGATGAGTACACTCCCGCCGGATACACCAACATCGGTACCGATCCCTATGGTAATTACCGCCTCGGTCAGGATACCGGACAGTTATCGGCCACGCTTGACAAGATACATGGCCAGCACGAAATCAAGTTTGGATTTGATGGCCGCATCCACCAGATCAACTACATACAAACCAACGCGCCAATTGGCTTTTTCGCCTTCAATAACAGTGCGACCAGTCTCTGCCCGGGTTCCAGGGTTGGGGATCCAACCAGCGGTGTCCCCGACTGCGGCGGTGATCCCATGGCAAGCTTCCTGATGGGCCAAATGACGCCGGACTGCGCCAGCAATGATTGTGGCTCGAAGTTAGAAATCCAGTCCAGGCCGGCCACCACCAACTACCAGTACGGATTCTTTGCTCAAGATAACTGGAAGGTTACGCCCAAACTGACATTAAATCTGGGCTTGCGCTATGACGTCACGTTGCCGCGCACCGATCGTTACAATCACCAGGATTACTTTGATCCCAGTGCTACCAGTCCATTGAACGGTGGAAGTGTCAGCTACACCGACCCAGTTACTGGCCAACCCGTGAACCTTGCTTTGAAGGGCGGGGAAGTTTTTGCCTCTTCGAAGCAACGGACTAACTACGTAACCGACTGGAGCGACTTCCAGCCGCGCGTCGGATTCGCATATCAGGTCGTTCCGAACACAGTTATACGCGGAGGTTACGGCATCTACTACAGCCAGTCGCGCTCCGGGGTCACTGGTGTCGTCCCCTACGGCGGCGCAGGTTTTAATCAATACACGAACGTCCTCACAGTGAATCCAAACAACCGCGCAACTCCCTTCGTGAACCTCAGCAATCCGTTTAAGTTCGGGTTGATTCAACCCGCAGGGAATTCGCTCGGTCTATTGAACGACGTTGGTTTCGGTGCCAACGGTCCGATTCGTACACCGGGCTGGAACCAGACACCCTATGAGCAGAGTTGGAGCTTCGGAATTGAGCGCGAACTACCGGGCCATTTCTTGATCAATGCTGAGTATATCGGCAAGAGAGGCACACACCTGCCTTTCACCGGCTCGACAGAGCGAAACCATCTGGGGCCCTGGGTGGAGAGTCTGCCTGTCGGGTCGGACTGCTCAACTCTGACGGTAACCTGCCTCAACACGTCCTTGGACAACCCGCCGTCGTGTGCGGCACCTTTCTGCAACCCCTTCTCTGGCGTCATTACCGATCCCAACAGCCAGCTCTCCGGCTCGATTCCGTATTATCAGCTCCTTCTTCCCTATCCACAATTTACAAGTGTTTCAACAGAACCGCAGCTGATCGCGAATTCCACTTACCACGGACTGCAGTTCACCGCCGAGAAAAAGTACTCTAACGGTCTGCAATTGCTGGCAACGTTCGTCTGGTCGAAGTCGATCGACGACGCATCCTCGGGCGATGCCAATGTGTCGTGGGCGCAACAAGGGTTCGACAGCTTGCAGGATCCTAACAAGCCGGAGCTGGAACGGAGTCTGTCAACCTTCGACATCCCCTATGTATTGCAGTTCAGCTACACCTACGATCTGCCGGTTGGCCATGGAAGGCCATTCCTTGGGAACATGCCGCGCTGGGCAGATGCTATCGTCGGCGGATGGAAGACCAACGGCATCTGGCGCATCGCTGATGGACGCCCGCTGTCCTTCTTCCTCGCAGACGGTGGGCAGCCACTGCCGACATACGGCTCCCAACGACCCAATCTCGTGGGAACCCCCAAGCGTAACCACGGTTCGGATTGGCTGGACAACTATTTTGCCGATACTAGCGTGTTCCAGGTTCCGGCACCTTTCACCCTGGGTAATGCTCCTCGATCGATAGGCAGCGTTCGTACACCGTGGACATTCACGGCGGATCTGTCGTTGGGTAAGCAATTCCGGATACGTGAGGAGATGAACTTTGAGTTCCGGGTTGAGGCGAAGAATGCCTTGAATCATCCGGTATTCGGGACGCCGAACACTAGCGTCGGAGATGGTCAGTTCGGGTCCATAAATTACGTTGCAATCAAACCGCGCGAGGTGCAGTTGGGTTTCAAGTTCAATTTCTGAGGCGCAAGAATAAGCGCCGTGCTGAACGGCGCTTATTTTCCGCGATCGCTTCATTCAGAGATATGGCAAGCAGATGCTTCGTTAAGAAACGAGCCTATCCTCCGAATCGTTGGGTCCTGACCGGATTACTTGGTCTTTTTGTTGCCGGTAACTCGCAGGCCCAATCCCCGCTCTCCGTCAAGTGGGAAGACCTCACCGCGCCCGACTTCGTTAAAGCCATCCAGCAATCGCAGGGCACATGCCTATTGCCGATCGGCATCCTGGAAAAGCATGGCGCGCATCTTCCCCTGGGTAATGATCTGATTAACGTCCGCTATCTCTCAGAGCACGCCGCCGGGCAGGAGTACGCAGTTGTATTTCCGGCATACTACTTCGGACAAATCTTCGAAGCCCGCCATCAACCCGGCACCGTCGCCTACAGCTCGCGCATGCAGCTCGACCTGCTGCAAGAAACCACCGACGAAATGGGCCGCAACGGCTGCAAAAAAATCGTTGTTGTAAATGGGCACGGCGGAAACGAGCACTTCCTGCCGTACTTTGCTCAATCGCAGCTGGCAGTCGCGCACGACTACGTTGTCTATATTTTCGAGCGGCCAGGCCATCCCGATCAGACCGGGCGTCCCCCGATGAAGTCTTCCGGCTACACGGTTGATTACCACGCCGGAGAGGGCGAGACTTCTCGGACTATCGTTTCCCGTCCCGATCTTGTCCACCTGGACCGCGCAAAGAGCGAGTCCGGCGAAGACCAGGCCCGCGTCCATCTGCCCGACAGCTTGTACACAGGCATCTGGTGGTACGCTCGTTTCCCGAATCACTACGCTGGAGACGGCTCGGTCGCCTCGAAAGACCTAGGCGAATACGACACAAAGGCTGCGATCAACGATCTGGTCGCTGCCATCAAAGCCGTCAAAGCCGACAATGAGAGCCTCAAGTTGCAACGACAGTTCTACGAGGAAGCGACCCGTCCTCTGGACACAAAACAGTAGCCGAGTTTCCTCCGCAGTCTCGGTTTTCCTCTTGCCCTTTTCGTGATACAAACCTGCGATGCCTGAAACAGGGCAAGCTTCCCTGGTCCGTGCGATAGGCCGCTGGAGCCTCGCCGCACTCACAATCAACTGCATTATCGGAAGCGGAGTGTTCGGGCTTCCCTCGCATATTTCAAACGCTCTGGGCAAAGCGAGTCCGCTGGCATGGCTATTTGCTGCCTGTGCGGCAGGCTTGGTGATGGCGTGTTTCGCTGAAGTTGCATCACGATTCGATCAAAGCGGTGGGATCTACTTGTATTCCCGCGTTGCCTTCGGCCGCACGATGGGAATTGCGATAGCCTGGCTGGGCTGCGTCGCCAGGGTTACGGCGGCGGCAGCAAATGCGAACCTGTTCGCCAAATATCTGGCCCAGTTTTGGCCAGCGATAGAAACCCCAGCTACGCGCGCGCTGGTGCTGTCGGTGCTTCTTAGCGTTCTTACGGCTGTCAATTATTTTGGCGTGCGTAAGGGGACCCTGCAGAGCAATATATTCACAGCTGCCAAGCTGCTTACTCTGGCTGTGTTCATCGCGACTGGTCTCGCCTTTCTGGCTCGTCAGCACTTCCCGATTGCACTTGCATTACCGACGGGTCCGATCTCGAAATGGCGTGATCCTCTGTTGGTGTTGATGTTCGCCTACGGTGGATACGAGACCGCACTTATGCCCGGCGCCGAAGCCAAGGACCCGAGACGCGACTATCCGTTTGCTTTGTTCGTGGCGCTGATCGTCTGCGCGAGCATTTATACCCTGACGCAGCTGATTGTAGTTTCGGTCTTGCCGCTCGCAACCGTAACTGATCGTCCCATGGCTCTCGCCATGCAGGCCTTGATCGGGCCATGGGGAGCGGTCGTCGTGAGCATGGGAGTCTTGGTCTCCTGCTACGCCTATCTCAGCGCGAATATTCTCGGTTTTCCTCGCGTTCTATTCGCTATGGCAGAAAATGGAGATATGCCCGCAGCGATGGCGAAGGTGCATCCGCGCTTTCGAACTCCTCATATCGCCATCGTAGTTTTCGCGATTTTGCTCTTCGGTTTTTCGTCGGCCAAAGACTTTCGCTGGAACCTGGTCTTCTCGGCGATTACGCGGCTCTTCTATTACGGCTCGGTTTGTGCCGCCCTTCCTGTGTTGCGCCGTAAGAGTGGAGTTCCGGAGGCTCGGTTCCGCCTCCCGTTTGGGGGAGTATTCGCGAGTTTGGCGATTGCGGTTTCATTGTTCCTGTTGCCGAAGCTCGACCAGGCGGGCGGAATCGTGTTGGCACTTGTGGGCGTCTG
>Ga0075425_100001200_pt1 | contig 25167 bp, 26 predicted proteins | sample SoiMethybrSBSTD4_FD_75300 | JGI IMG/M metagenome (GOLD analysis project Ga0075425, IMG submission 75300) | Bulk soil microbial communities from a Populus tree surrounding site in Tennessee, USA - Soil MetaG P. TD hybrid SBSTD4 | ecosystem: Environmental > Terrestrial > Soil > Tree plantation...
AAGGATGGAGCGAAACCCTGGAACGGCTCGCCGACGTCGTGGCCGGACCGGACGAGATCGCGACCGTTCGTTTCTTCAATGCGCCGCGCGAGCTCGTCTTCCGCATGTTCACCGAGGAACGGCATCTGGCGAAGTGGTGGGGACCGAACGGATTCGAGATCACCACATTCAAGTTCGACATGCGCACCGGCGGCGAGTGGCGCTTCATCATGCACGGACCGGGCGGCACCGATTACAAGAACCACACGGTGTACAGCGAAGTCGTGAGCCCGGAGCGCATCGTCTACGATCACGTCTCCACTCCGCACCATCACACCACCATCACGTTCTCCGAATGCGGCGACAAGACACGCGTCGCCTTCCGCATGGGATTCGATTCCGCCGAGCTGCGCGACAACGTCGCCCAAAAATTCGGAGCCATCGAGGGTCTCCAGCAAACCCTCGGACGACTGGAGGAACACTTGCCAAACAGCAATGCACAAGAATTCGTCATCAGCCGCACGTTCAACGCGCCGCGCGACCTCGTGTTCAGCACGTGGACCGATTGCAAGCACCTGGCGCAGTGGTGGGGGCCGAAGGGCTCGACCGTGCTGAAGTGCGACAACGACTTCCGTCCCGGTGGCATCTTTCACTACGGGCTGCGCGCGGCGAACGGCGACGAGATGTACGGTAAATGGGTTTATCGCGAGATCGTGAAGCCGCAGCGCCTCGTGTTCATTTCGTCGTTCGCCGACGCCGACAAGAACGACGCGCACCATCCGATGGCGCCGACGTGGCCGATGCACACACTGTCGACGATTCTCTTCGCCGAAGAAGAGGGGAAGACGACGGTGACCGTGCGCTGGATCCCCGACAATCCGACCGAGGAGGAGCGCAAGACGTTCGAAAGCGCGATGCCGTCGATGACGGGCGGATGGACGGGGACGTTCGACCAGTTCGACGCGTACCTGTCAACGCTCACGAAGTAGCGCGCGAAGAAGCGCGTCGAGCTCTTTCTCGTCGGGTGGACCGGAGAAGGTCTTCACGATCTGTCCGCGACGATCGACGACGAACGACTGCGGAAGGAATTGGACGCCGCCGTATGCCTTGGCAACGGCGGCGTCCCCTCGCACGATCGCGTAGCTCACGTTCTTCGACTTCGCGAAGAGCGCGAGCGCAACGATCGATCTCATTACTTGATCCACTTGCCGGCATCGGCCTGGATGAACGCCTTCGTGCCCGGACGTCCGGTCACGCGCATCGACAGCGGTCCCCCTTCGCTCTCGATGTGCAACGTGATGTCGAAGAACGGGCAGCAGCGCCGCTCCTGCTCGATCCACTCGGTGAGCATGGCGAACGTCTTCTTGTCCGACGGAAATTTGAACTCGTATCCGTCCGGCAATTCGCGGACGCCGCTCTTCAACTTCAGCAGCGCGGGCCCGAGCTCGTCGAAGTGGCGTGTGCGCTCGGCGGACGTGAGCGCGAGCCGGTCGCAAGCGAACGGCGACTGTTTCTTCTCTTCTGCGAGCACGGCGAGGGTCGTCATCATCATGATCAGGACACACACTTTCTTCATCGGATTTTCCTTTCACCTCATCGCCACTCACGTTAGGACTTCAAGTTGACTCGAGGTCAACACCTCTCTTGTGAACCTTGCGTTACGTGCGAAGATGAAGTCGCATGGACCTCGGCATCGGCGAAGTGGCGCGGCGCGTCGGCGTGCGCACGTCGGCCGTCCGCTACTACGAGTCGCGCGGACTGATCGCGCCGGAAGGACGCAAAGGCGGGAAGCGCGTCTACGGACAGGAAGCGGTCGAGCGGATGGCCCTGATCACGTTCGCGAAAGAGCTCGGCTTCAGCCTCGACGAGATCCGCACGCTGCTCACCGGATTCGCGCCCGACACGCCCGCCGGCGCACGATGGTCGAAGCTCGCCGCGAAGAAGCTCGAGGAGCTCGATGCCGCAGCGCTGCGGATCGAGATCATGCGCGCGGCGTTGCAGCGCATCTCACGCTGCGGCTGCAACGACCTCGATCAGTGCGCGCACGCGATCGCGTCAAAACGTTGCCGCTAGCTTCTGCACGATCGTCCCCCATCCGTTCCGATGATCCTCGACCTTCGCCTGCGGCAGTCCCCGATGCGTGAGCGTCAGCTCCGTGCCGTCTTCGACGTCGCGGAATTCGATGGTGACGATGGTCGGCTGCATCGACGTGTTCTTCGAGATCCAGGTGAACGACAGCCGCGACGGACGCTCGATCTCGAGGTACTCGCCCCAGTGGTCGTGATCGTCGCGGCCGTGGATCATGAGGATGTGAAACTTGCCGCCAACGCGCGGGTCGAGCTCGACTTTCGCCTCGAACGTCTCGCCGGGCCGCATCCACTCGGCCATGTTCTCGGCGTCGAGCCAGGCATCGAACACTTCTTCGCGCGGCGCCGCGATGACGCGCCGCACCACCAGGTCGTCCGTCATCGCCGCTTCTTCTTTTTCGCGAAGAAGGCGTCGAGCGCGTCGAGCCGCATCTCCCAGAACTCGCGATAGTGCTCGAGCCAGCGCGCCGCTTCGCGCAGCGGCTTCGGATTGAGACGGAGCCGATGCTCGCGTCCGGCGACGGTGCGCTCGACGAGCCCGGCGCGCTCGAGGACCTTCACGTGCTTCGACACGCCGTTGAAGGAGATGTCGAAGCGCTCCACGAGCGTTCCGACGTTGGCGTCTCCGTTGGCGAGGGCGGCGAGGATGGCGCGGCGCGTCGGATCGGCGATCGCGCCGTAAATCTGATCGAGCTTGTGTTCAACCATTTGGTTGAATATTATCACATTCCAGTGGAGGATAGGCGCCCCGCCTGTCCCCCCGGAGGTGCATTGCATGAATCACAAAATCGTTCCCCATGACGAATGGATCGCCGCCCGGACGGCGTTCCTGACGAAGGAGAAAGAGTTCACGAAACAGCGCGACGAGTTGAATCGCCAGCGCCGCGAGCTGCCGTGGGAGCGCGTCGAGAAGGACTACGCATTCGACGGTCCGAACGGCAAAGAAACGCTCTCCGATCTCTTCGCCGGCCGCAGCCAGTTGATCGTCTACCACTTCATGTTTCCGCCGGAGTGGGAGGCCGGTTGCCCGCACTGCTCGTTCTGGGCCGACAACTTCAACGAGATCATCGTCCACCTGAATCAGCGCGACGCCTCGATGGTGGCGATCTCGCGCGCGCCGCGCGAGAAGCTCGACGCCTTCGAGAAGCGGATGGGATGGTCGTTCAAGTGGCTCTCGGCCGGCGGCAGCGATTTCAACTACGACTTCGGCGCGTCGTTCACGGATGAAAACGCGAAGTTGCCGGTTTTCAACTACGGGACGATGACGCCGGGCGGCAACGATCGCGAAGGGATGAGCGTGTTCTACAAGAACGAGAACGGCGAGATCTTTCACACCTACTCGTCGTACGCGCGCGGCATCGACATGTTCAACACCGCGTATCACTACCTCGACGCCTGTCCGAAGGGGCGCGACGAGGACAACCTGCCGTTCACGCAGGCGTGGGTGAAGCACCACGATCGCTACCAATGAGCGACGCAGGCGAAACGCTCCGGCTGTTCTACGACGCGGTCGTTCGCCGCGATCTCGATGAGGCGCGGCGATATCTCGCCGACGATCTCGTCTTCGTCGGTCTCTTCGAAACGTATCGCGGCCCCGACAGCTATCTCGCCGCGCTCACCAGCCTCCTCGGCGTCACCGTTCGTCTCGACGTGAAGCGCATCGTCGCGCACGGCAACGACGCAGCCGTGTTCTTCGATCTCGAGACAAAGGCGACCGTCGCCGCGAACACGTTTGTCGCGGCGTGGCATCAGTTGCGCGACGGGAAGATCGCCCACGTGCAGTCGGCATTCGACGGACGCGCATTCGAGAAGATGTTCACGCCGCAATGACGCGTCGCTTCACGCTGGCGATGCTCGCGCTCTTCATCGCCAGCAGCGCCGTCACGATCGCGCTCTGCCGCTCGATGGACTGCGGCATGGTGTGGATGCCGATGCCGCCGGCGACGTTTCTGTCGATGTGGATCGCGATGATGGTGGCGATGATGCTGCCGTCGCTCGCGCCGGTTCTGGCGCGGCGCTCGTCTCGAACCACGTTCGCGCTGGGCTACTTTCTCGTCTGGACGCTTTGCGGCGCCGTCGCATACGCCATCGGCGGCGCGCTCTCCGTCGCCGCATCGATGGTCATCATCGTCGCCGGTCTCGTGCAGCTCACGTGCTGGAAGTTGCATCACCTCGACTGCTGCCGCGCATGCAGCGATGACGGCTGGCGCGGCGGCATCCGCTACGGACTGCACTGCGCGCTCTGTTGCGCGACGCTCATCGCCACGCTGCTCGTCATCGGCATGATGAACCTCGCGGCGATGATCGTGATCACGATCGCCATCACGATCGAGCGTCTCTTGCCGCGGCCTGTGCTCGTGGCGCGCGCGATCGGAGTGGTGCTCATTGCCACCGGCCTGCTGAAGATGGCGTAGATTGTTCGGCAGGTGTCCAACGTTTCTCTGACGAAGTGGTACCTCGACTGCGTCGACGATGCGGGAAATGTCTGCATCGCGTATTGGGCGCGCCTGGCGTGGAAGAAGTTGTCGATCGCGTACAGCAGCGTGCTGCTGAACGGCTCGTCGCGCGATCACCTTTTCGCGGTGGCGCCACCGCAACTCGCCGGCGATGACCTGACGTGGAGCGCTGCGCCGCTCGGCGTCGAAGTCTCGATGCGGCGCCTGACGCCGGCGTACGAAGAGTCACTCATCGACGGCGTCACGTGGCGTTGCGAGATGCCGTCGGCGGAAACGGTGATCACCTGCAACGGCACGACGATTCGCGGCTGCGGCTACGCGGAGCTGCTGCAGCTCGATGTCGCGCCGTGGAAGCTGCCGATCGACGAGGTGCGGTGGGGACGATTTGCCGGACGCCGCGCGGCCATGACATGGATCGAGTGGCGTGGTCCGCATCCGCTCACGCGCACGATCGTGAACGGCGTGCGAGACGACGCCGGAACGACGAAGGTCTCGACGCATGACCCGCGCGTCATCCGCGACGTCCTCCTCGGCGACACGCTTGCGATTCCGGGACTCGTGCTGCCCCGACGCATCGCGCGGACGCGCGAGGTGAAGTGGTGCGCTCGCGCGACGGTCACGACGGGCGACCGCATCATCGATCGCGGCTGGGCCGTCTACGAAACGGTGAGTTTCGGATGAGACGCTTCGCCGTCGTCGCGTACGCAATTCTCTTTTCAGTCGTCTTGCCTCTGTTGCTGATGGCGTGGAGCGCGCGGCTCGACTCGCTGATCGCGTTGCCGGTGCCCGGCAGCCGATCGATCGGCATCGCGCTCGCGTCGTTGGGAGCGCTGATCATCGCGCTATCGATCGCAGACCTTCGCCGCTTCGGGCGCGGATGGCCGATGAGTCCTTTTCCTCCGGCCCAACGCGCGAGCCGCGGCATGTATGGATTGATGAGCGATCCGATCTACGTCGGCTCGGTGATCCTCTGCGGCGGCGCTGCGGTGGCGTTTCGGAGCGGCGCCGGCGTCTTCATCACGACGCCGTTTCTCGCGATGCTCTGCCTCGCGTTCGTCATCGGTCACGAGCGCACCGCCACGCTCGAGCGCTTCGTCGCGCCGGCCCGTCCGCCGTTTCTGCATCTCCCCGCGCGCAGCGACGAAGCGCCCGAGCTTTCAGACCGCCTCTCGATCTATCTTCTCGTCCTTCTGCCGTGGTGGATCGCGTTCGAAGGCGTCAACGCTCTCGGCGCGAGCGACGCGCACAGCGGATGGATGGCGATCGATCGCGCCATTCCGGTGATTCCGTGGACGGAATTCGTCTACTTCTTCGACTATCTCTTCGTTCTCGCGGTGCCGCTGTTCGTGCGGACGCGCCGTCAACTGCGCGAATTCGCGATCGAAGGGTGGATCGCGACGTTTTGCGCGACGCTCATCTATCTCACGATTCCGATCATCATCATCCCGAAGCCGGCATCCACTCCGTTGATGTTGTGGGAGCGTGGCTTCGCCGACGTGCTCACGCCGTTCCCGTCCTTTCATGTGATCTGGGCGATCATCGCGGCGGCTGCTTTTCGCCGGCGCGCCTGGATGATCGTCGCGTGCGCGATCGCGGTCAGTTGCGTGACGACCGGCATGCACGCAATCATCGACATCGTCGCGGGCGCGATCCTCGGCATCGCGGTGATTCGCTATAAATCGATCGCGCACCTTGCGCTGCGCACGACGGAGCGTCTCGCGAATTCGTGGCGCGAATGGGACGCCGGCATCGTGCGCCTGATGTCGCACGGCGTGTATGCCGCGGCCGGCGCTTTCTTCGGCGTTCTGATTGCGGCATCGCTCGCCGGCGGAATGTCGGCGGCGGTGATCGCCGTCGGCATCGGCACGATCGCCGGCGCCGCGCTGTGGGCGCAGTGGCTCGAAGGCTCGTCGTCTCTGCTGCGCCCGTACGGCTATTACGGAGGACTCATCGGCGCGTGCGCAATCATCGCGCTGACGAGAGATCCGTGGAGGATGCTCGCGGCTTACGCGGTGGCGTCGACGGTCGTGTCGGCGTTCGGCCGATGCCGCTGTCTCGTGCAGGGATGTTGTCACGGCCGTGTCGCCGAGAATGGCATTCGCTACCATCACGCGCGTTCGCGTGTGACGCGCCTCTCCGCGATCGCCGAGCATCCGCTGCATGCAACGCAGCTCTACTCGATCGTGAGCAACCTCGTGATCTTCGCGCTTCTCGCGCGACTTTGGATCGCGCACGCGCCGCTGCAGTTCATTGCCGGCGCAGCGTTCGTGCTCATCGGATTGGCGCGCTTCGTCGAAGAGCATTTCCGCGGCGAGCCGCAGACGCGCATCGTCGCCGGAATGCGCATCTATCAATGGCTCGCGCTGGCCAGCGTGATCGCCGGCGCGGCCATGATGGCCGCAGGCAGCACGCCCGCTCCCGCGATCGCCGCTCTCGATTGGCGCGCGTGGAGCATCGCGGGCGTCGTCGGGCTCTTCACCTACATCGCATACGGCGTCGATTTTCCGCGGCTCAATGCGCGGTTCGCGCGTCTCGTGTAATTACGGCGCCTCCGTCTGCGCCACGAGCAGCTTCCAACCGGGGAACGGCGTCTTCGACGTGTCGAGCGTCGACGTCATGAAGTACAACCGCTGCGTTCCGATGCCGTCCGGCGCTTGCTCGAAGCGTTGTCGCAGGTAATACGGCGGAATGGCTTGATAGTAGAGCTGCGCCGAGACGTTGACGTTCGCTACTGTGGCTCCGGCCGGCAAGGCAATTTGATAACGAACGACGCTTTGACCCTTCGCGCCCAATGGATCGGCGTAGTGCGGATCGTCACCGACAAGATCGGGCCACGTTTCTTCGAGCGGCTTGCCATGGAACTTCTTCGTATCCGGTCCCGATTTGCGCCAGCCGAGGGGAAGGATGCGATTGTCTTTGAAGTGGCAGTCCTGGCGAAGGAAGCTCGTCGTGAAATTGCCGTCGGCGTCTTTGAGCAGCTCCTCGTAAATCTGCACCTGGTCCGAGCGCGTGATCGGATTTCCCGTCCAGAAATGCGGCTGATAAGACATCCCGTTCGGTCCTTGTGAGCCGTTGTACTCGGACGGGAGAACGTTGTCGTTCATGTCCACAATGGCGCCGATCGTGTTCGTACGTCCTGACTCGAAGATGATTTTCCCGCTCGCGTCGGTGACGGAGAGATCGATGAAGGCACGGCGAAAACTGACGCCGCTCGGGAAACGATGTCCGGTGAGATTCGTGATGGTGACGTCAACAACCAGATTGCCGTGCGCATCGATCGAAGGCTTGCTTACAGAAAGCGTCGCCGTCTTCTGCGCCGCATTCTCTAGGAAATTGCGCATGGCAAACGGAATCCCGCTCTTTGGCTCCTGTCCGCTGCAGCCGCTCGACATGTAGTCGCACTTGCGCACGCCGAGCTGCTCATTGAATTGATCGAAAAGGCTCAACAAATAGACATTGAGGCCCTGAAATTCGTGACGCGCATAGCCGCTCGCGCGCAACGGGACGTTCAATTCACTGTCGGGACCGCGAAAATCAGTTGCCGGATATTTGTTGTCTTCGACGACTGCGATCTGCGTCTGGATTTGCGTTCCGTTGAGATCGCCGCGCATGTGGCAGTCCTGACACGTCTTCGCGCTCTGATGGCTCGCCGGATCGATCTCATTCTCGTACGCGCTATTGAGCCACTCGAGATACGTTGCCTGTTCGAACGAGAATTTCTCCGCCTGGCACTCTTGCGTCTTCGACTCGTGCGCCGGCGTGTCGGCGGCATCGATCACGGGCAAATGAATCGTGTGACAGGTGCCGCAGATGCGCGCATTGAGCGTGTAGGAGTCGTGAACCGGATTGATCTCGAGCGAATGCTTCATCGGGATCGTCACCGGCTTTTCGAACGGGCCGTGCAGTTCGTCTGCGGGCGTGTACTGGAAGCGACCCGTCGCGTCCTCGTCGATGAATTGCATCAGCGACTTGTCGAGCGTCGGTTTGATGTGATGGCAGACGGCGCAACTGATGCCGTCGCGCGCAAGCGCGCCATACATGAATTTCGGATTGGAGAGATCGTCGATCTGGGGAATGGACGGATTGAAGAGCTCTTTGCCATTGGAATCGAGCGTCATCTGACGCTGACCCATCGCTCCGTGGCAGGAGAAGCAGAGATTGACGATTTCTTTCTCTTTGTCTGCGCGATGTTTCGATAAATAGGCGATCTCGCTGTCGAGTTGCGCGTAGAAAATCGGATCGCGTCCGGCCAGTCCCATTGGAGACCATCGCCATTCGCCATAAGGACCGACGTTGACGAGCGGCTTCGAGTCGACACGTGTGTCGGGCGTCAGCATGACGTTGCCGTAGCGATTTCCGCTGTGGCAGCCGAAGCATTGGTCGGACGTCAGAAAATGCCGCGGCTTTCCGGCGGGTGAGACCACATGATCGTAATTCTCGCCCGGCAAGGGATTCGGCGCCGGATGTACACTCGTTCCGGCGAAGAATTTCTCCCAATCGACGCTCACCGACGGATGCGCGACGGCGAGACGCGGCATGCTGGCGCGCGTGATGTGAGGATGCGTCGACTCCTGCACGTCCGCCTTTCTTGCGTGTTGTGGCTCGACCGGCTGGATGCGATTCGCCCACCACGAGAGATCGTCGCGGAACGTGAGCGGCTGTCCCGGCATCCCTTTCATGTTGTTCGTCGCCGAGAATGTCAGTCCCGATTCCGCCGAGCCGTGGCAGCGTACACAATAGAGTCCGAATCCGGTATTGAAGACCGGAAACGGCGCCGCGTAGCTGTCCGGCGACATCCCTTTCCAGATCTCCGCCCAATACCAGCCGTCGGCCGATCCATTGCGATCGCGGATCATCACCGTCCAGTCGTAATGATCGAAGAAATACTGATGCAACTGCGCCTCGGTCCATCCGTCGTATTGACCGGCCGGCGGCGTGTCGAACTGCTCTTTGATGATCATGGCGCCGTCGGGGATCTCGCCCTTGCGGCCAGCGAGCATCCACTTCGCGAAATTCGGCGAATACCAGACGCGCACGACCGGATGCGTTCCGTAATACGCGCCGTTGATGTACGGACCGGTGTCGCGAACGCTCTTGTCTGAGCACCATCCGAGGGTTTCGTATTTGTCGTGCGTGAGGAAGTCGGAGAGGACGTTTTGGAACGCAGCTGGATCGTTGTTCTTCGAGAACGTGCTCGGAAGAGGAAGTCCCGACTCCTCTTTCATCGTGCACGGAAGGAGCGTGGCGAGAAGCAACGACGCGACGATCAAGCGATGACCTCCTCGACGACTGCTTTCGGTTGTGCGGGTGACCTGCTGCCGGCCCACAACATCATCGCACCAAGCGCGCACGCGATGGGACAGACGAGCAGCGAGTAGCGCATCGCATTCGGATTGGTCGCGACGCCGAGGGCATCGCTGATCTTGCCGATGAGCGGCGAGCCGATGCCGTACGCGACGATGTTGACGATCGAGAAGAAGACGCCGATGGCCAGACCGCGCAGATGCGGGCCGGCGACGTCGTGGATGTCCGCGGTCGCCGGTCCTACCCACAAAACTGCGAGCGCGAACAGGAACACGTTGATCGTGACCAGCAGGACGACGTTGTTGCTGAAGAGAAATCCGATCCAGAGCGGAATGGAGATCAACGCTGCGGCCGCGGTCAGCGACATACGACGCGTCATTCGATCGGAGATCGCGCCGGCGGCGATCACCGCCGGCACGCCGACGAAGATGGAGATCAGTCCGCCCGCGACGCCGACCACGAGCAGGCTGAAGCCATGCACGCGAACGTAGAACGCCGTCCCCCAGATGCCGAGACTATTGGAGGCCAGGCCGAAGAGTGCGTAGCCGGCGTAGAGATAGAGCAGCCGGCGCGAGCGAAACACGAGACGCCAGTCGGTGGCGTGTGTAACAGTCGTTTCAGTGTGGCCGCGCAGCGGCTCGCGCAAGAGAAATGCGAACAGCGAGAGGACGAGGCCGGGAAATCCGAGGAGGTAGAACGCCCATCGCCAGCTCATGGCCTGGCCGATCCAGCCTCCGAACAGAAACGCGAGGCCGCCGCCGATGACGACGCCGGTCGAGTAGATCGAATTCACCGTTGCGCGCATGCGCGGCGGAAAGAAGTCGCTGAGCAGCGACAGCGCGGCGGGGCCGAGCGTCGCTTCGCCGACGCCGACCATCACGCGGCAAAAGAAGATCGTCCAGAAGCCATGCGCGAATCCCGTGAGACCGGAGAACAGGCTCCAAATTGCGAGTCCGACTGCGATCACGTTCTTGCGCACCGTGCGATCGGCCAACCGTCCGAACGGAATGCCGAGGAGCGTGTAGAAGATGACGAACGACGTCGTGCCGAGAAGCGCGAGCTGAAGATCGCTGAACGCCATCTCCTTCTTGATCGGCGTGAAGAGAATGTAGATCAGCGTGCGATCGAGAAAGTTGAGAACGTAGATCAGCGTGAGAAGTCCGAGCGCGTACCACGCGTAGCCCGCAGGCCGTTCGGTTGTGTCCGCCATTTATGCAGTCTAACGGGCATAAGGACCCCCCCGTCCCTGTTTTCCACGCGTACAATTCGTCCGGTTCTCCAATTCATGAAGAAACTTCTCGTCCTCGCGATCGCTCTGTTTGCAACGGCTGGCTCCGCATTCGCGTGTCCGACCGCCGCGCCGCCGCCCGACAACTCACTCGTGAGCACACTGTCGAGCCAGGCGCCTGGGCTCAGATCGGACGTCCTGAAGCTCGCGCTCAACGCCGAGCAATGCGCGGCGAAGGAAGGGCTCGTCAAACGCACGGACATGCTGACGGTGATCGACTACTCGCTGCCGTCGTCGACGCCGCGCCTCTTCGTCTTCAACCTGGCCACGCACAAGCTGCTCTTCCGCGAGCTCGTCGCACACGGGAAGAACAGCGGCGACAACATCACCTCGTTTTTCTCGAACTCACCGAGCAGCCTGGCCACGAGCCTCGGCCTCTTCGTGACTGCCGATACTTACGTCGGCAAGAACGGCTACTCGCTGCGCCTCAAGGGACTCGACGAAGGCTTCAACGACATGGCGTTCGATCGCGCCATCGTGATGCACGGTGCCTCCTACGTCAGTCAGGAAGCGGTCAAAGTCCTCGGCCGCCTCGGTCGCAGTTGGGGTTGCCCCGCGGTGTCGAGCACCGTGGCGCAGAAGATCATCGACACGATTCGCGGCGGTAGCGCGATCTTTTCGTACTATCCCGACAAGGATTGGCTGTCGAAGTCGGAGTTTCTGCACTAAAGGCATCGTCTTCCGCGCCGCGCTGCACGACTCCGCCGTTGTACACGGACTTTCGGACGTCGCGAGCCTCGCCCCAATACGTCACCACGCCACCCGAGTCGATCGTCGCGTCGAGCGTGTTGCGGGCGTTCACGAAAATCCTTCCACCCGAATAGACGGACGCCGTAACGCGCTGCGCCGCGATGAAACGAATGTCGATCGTTCCGCCTTGCTCGACCGCGGCTTCAATCGATGGTTGCGCGGGAAACGCGCCGGACGCTTGGAGTGATCCGCCGTTCGATACGGCGACGGCGGAGAGCGACGGAGTCACGACCTCGATCACGCCTCGCTCATCGCGCGAACAATTTCCCGGGTTATCGATGACGAGCTCGTGACCGCTCATTCGCGTCGAATAGCAGCGCGTGTCTCCTGATACGTGTTGAACGGCACCATGCCGGATGACGACATGCGCGCCGTTGTGTGCGGAGACGGAGTCGATGATGGCGGTCGCGGCGAACATCATGACGAAGTGCAGCATCTCAGTTCTCCCTTAATGCGACGATCGGATCGACTCGCGCAGCGCGAACTGCCGGACGAATGCAACCGAGAAGCGCCGTCGCGAGGCAAACCGCGGCGGCGGTTGCGATCGTCCGCAGGTCCATCGGCTCGACGCCGAAAAGCAGCGCGCGCATGGCCCGCCCGAGCGGCAGCGACATCACGATTCCCGCAACGGCGCCGATCGCCGCGAGCGTGAATCCTTGCCGGAGCACCATGGCCACGATCGCACTCGCCTGCGCGCCGAGGACGCGGCGCACGCCGAGCTCTTTCGTTCGCTGCGCGACGGCGAAGCTCAACAAACCATGAACGCCGACGCCGGCGATGAGAAGCGCGATCGCGGACAAAATCAGAAGCACGCGAAGTTGAACGCGGCGCGGCGCGGTCTCGCCCGCGACGATCTCGGCCATCGGCCGCACGTCCGAGATCGGCTGCTCCGGATCGATCGACGCGATGATGCGGCGCACCTGCGGAAACCATGCTTCGGCAGGAAGCGTTGAGTGAATCGCGAGATTGTGCGGGATGTAGCCGGTGATCGAGTTGTCGGCCACTTGCGATGAAGGGAGATAAACCTGCGGCTCGCTCTGCTGCTCGAGGCCGCGCACGCGGACGTCGCCGACGACTCCGACGATCGTTCGTTCCTTCGTCGCGATCTTGAAACGGCGGCCGATCGGATCTTCGTTCGGCCAGTGCCGCCGCACGAGCGACTCGCTCACGACCGCGACATACGGCGCGTCCCGTGAGTCGCTGTCCGCGACGTCGCGCCCGCGCAACAGCGGAATTCCCATCGTCGCGAAATAGCGCGGCGTGATGAATCGAAGACTCGCGGGACTCTTGTTCTTGTCGAAGCCGGGAATCTCCACGCTCCAGATCCCGCCCGTGCGCGCCATCGGCAAACCGGTCGTGTACGCGGCATCGGTGATGCCCGGAATCGCGCGCACCTCATCGAGAACGCGCTTGTAGAACTGCTCGCGATCGGCGACCTTGGCGTACTTCGGAAGAGGCAGCGCGGTCCCGAGCGTCATCACGCCTTCCGTGCGAAAGCCGGCGCTCACTCCTTGAATGCGCCAGATGGCGCGCATCAGCAGACCTGATGCGATCAAGAGAACGACGCAGCCGGTGACTTCGAGCATCACCAGCGCGCTGCGGAGGCGCTGGCGTCCCGTCTGCGTCTGTGTCCGCATCGCGGGAATCACGCCGAATGCGAGAGCGGTGAGCACGATGAAGACGGCGGCGGACGCGAGGACGCGAAGATCGATCGACGGAACTTCGCGAATCGGCAGCGTCGTCGGAACGAGCTTCGCCAGGAGCGGCAGGCCGGCGCGGGCCAGGAAGACGCCGAGCGCTCCACCGATGATCGAGAGCACGACGCTCTCCGTGACGAGTTGTCGCACGATGCGATCGCGCCCCGCGCCGAGCGTGGCGCGAATCGACAGCTCTCGCGCGCGGCTCGCGCCGCGAGCGAGCATCAGCGTCGCGAGATTGGCGCAGGCGAGAAGAAGAATGCATGCGGCCGCGCTGCACAGCGCGATCAGAAGCAGGCGTGAGCGCTGCCCGACCTGGTCGCGCAGGCGGCCGGCGTAAACGCCGACGTCTCGATTTGTGTCGGGATACTGCTGCTGGAGGCGGAGGCCGATCGCGGTGAGCTCGGCGCGCGCGGCGTTGAGACTGACGCCCGGCCGCAGTCTGCCGTAGACCTCGAAGTAGTTGTTCCCGCGGTCTTCGTCGTCGTCGCGCGGGAGGATCAGCTGCGTCCACAACTGGATGCTGCGATAGGGGAAGTGAAAACCGGCAGGCATCACGCCGATGATCGTGTACGGCGCGCCGTCGAGCCGCACGACGCGTCCGACGATTCCCGGATCGGCGTCGAATTGCGAGCGCCAGAGTTGATCGCTGAGAACTACGCTTTTTCCGGCGCCGAAGTTCGTCGGCGTGATGACGCTGCCGAGAAGCGGAGACGTGCCGATGAGCGGGAAGAGGTCGGGCGTGACGAGCGCCATCTCCACGCGCCGCGGTGTGCCGATGCCGACGAGATTCGCTGACGCGCGAGCGCACGCCGCCATCCCGCTGAACGATCGCGTGGACATCGCTTTCCAGTCGCGATAATTCGGCGGCGACGCTTCGTCATGGCTCTGGCCGTCGTTGTTGTTCCAGATCTTGACGAGTTGCTCCGACCGCGGAAACGGAAGGGGACGAAGAAGCGCGAAGTCGGCGAGCGAGAAGGCGGCGGTGTTCGCGCCGATGCCCAGCGCGACGATCAGAATCGCCGTGACCGCGAACCCCGGCGCGTTGCGAAATGTGCGGGCGGCGTAGCGAAGGTCTTGTTTGAGGACGTCGAAATGGACCGCCAGTGCGTTCGGAACGACGTCGGCCGCGGCGCTGGCGATCGTGCGAAGCCGCGACGCATCGCGAACGCGCTCCGAGAACACGCCACACAGCTCCTCGCCGTACTCCTCGCGAAAGCTCGCGGGGTAGAGATGAAGGAGAGCGCGGTAGAAAGCGATCACGCCGGCTCCGGCTTGAGACCACGCTCGCGCCCAAGCCGGACGAGCTGGGCCAGGCGCCGCAGCTCGGCGCGGGCGCTGGCAATTCCGAGGGGCGTGATGCGGTAGTAGCGGCGGCGCTCGTCGTCGAGGGCGCGGGCCGGACGGCGATTCGACTCCACGATCAATCCCTGCTCGAGCATGCGCTGGATGGAGCGGTAGAGCGTTCCGGCGCTGAGCCGCAGCTCGCCGCCGGTGCTGGCCTCGACGTCCTGGATGATGGCGTACCCGTGCCGCTCCTCTTCGGCGAGCGACATGAGAATGTGAAACGTGGCGGCTGGCAACGGCGTTTGCATATTGCCTAATATAGCCACTGTGGATATATTGTCAATGCATATAGCCGCGATGGATATTGCCAGACCCGATCGCAGTCGTGAACGAAGCCGGCGCCGCGTCGTCTACGCGATCGCCGCTTCCGCCGCCGTGGGCGCCGTCACGCTCGGCTTCGCCCATCTCAAGCCGGCCGCGCCGGTCGTCGATCGCTCCCTCGTCGTCGTCGACACCGTGAAGCGCGGACCGATGGTCCGCCAGGTCCGCGGAAGCGGAACGCTCGTTCCGGTGGAGATCAACTGGATCGCCGCCACGACCGATGCGCGCGTGGCGCGGGTCGTCGTGCGTCCCGGCACGGCCGTGACGCGCGACACCGTCATCCTCGAGCTGGCCGACCCCACGCAGGTGCAGCGCACGCTCGACGCGCGCTATCTCCTGCAGGCCGGCGAAGCGGACTTCGTCAGCCTCCGCAATCGCTTGCACAGCCAGGAGCTCGATGAACAAGCATCGGCGGCGCGGCTCAAAGCCGAGTACGAACAAGCGCGCCTGCGCTCGAACGCCGACGAGGAGCTCGTGGCGAAAGGCGTCCTGCCCGAGCTGACCAGACGGCTCTCGCGCAATGCGGCCGATGAATTGGAGAACCGCTACCGGCTCGAATCGGAGAGGCTGCGCAGCAACGCCACGTCCATGGCCAGCGAGATCGCGGCGCAGCATGCGAAGGTCGAACAACTGCGCGCGCAAACGCGGCTGCAGGAAGAGCAACTGGCCTCGCTGCAAGTGCGCGCAGGAATCGACGGCGTTCTTCAGCAAGTGAACGTCGAAGTCGGCCAGCGTGTCGCGGCGGGAAGCGTGCTCGCGAAGGTCGTGCAGCCGCAGCAGTTGATGGCGCAGCTGCGCATTCCCGAGACTCAAGCGCGCGACGTCGCCGTTGGCCAGACCGCGGCGATCGACACGCGCAACGGGATCGTCGCCGGACGCGTCACTCGCATCGATCCGGCGTCGCAGAACGCGACCGTGACCGTCGACGTGGCCCTCGCCGGCGCTCTTCCGCGCGGCGCGCGACCCGACCTCACCGTCGACGGCGCGATCGAGCTCGAGCGCATGAGCGACGTCCTGCATGTGGCGCGTCCGGTCAACGCGCAGGAGAACACCAGCGGAACGGTCTTCCGCATCGAGGGCAGCGATGCGGTCCGCGTCCATGTCCGTTTCGGACGCAGCTCGGTCACCACGATCGAGATCGTCGACGGTCTCAAAGACGGGGATCGCATCATCACGTCCGACATGTCGGCGTGGGAAGAAGCGGATCGGGTGCAACTGAAAGAGTGAGGAGAGTCGATGATCCAGCTCCAGGACGTGACGAAGATCTTCTACACCGACGACGTCGAGACGTACGCGCTGCAAGGGATCGATCTGGAGATCAAGCGAGGCGAGTTCGTTTCGATCGCCGGTCCGTCCGGCTGCGGCAAATCGACCCTTCTGGCCATCCTCGGCCTCCTCGACTCCCCGACGCGCGGAACGTATCTGCTCGATGGCCGGCCGGTGGCCACGCTCACGCCGGCCGAGCGCACGCGCATTCGCAGCCGCGACATCGGCTTCATCTTTCAAGCATTCAACCTGATCACCGATCTCACCGTGTACGAGAACGTCGAGCTTCCTCTCACCTATCGCTCGATGCCGCCGGCGCAGCGGATGGAGCGCGTCCATCGCGCGCTCGAGCGCGTCGACATGGCCCATCGCGTGAAGCACTACCCGACGCAACTCTCCGGCGGACAACAGCAGCGCGTGGCCATCGCACGTGCGCTGGTCGCCGATCCACTCATCCTTCTCGCCGATGAGCCGACCGGAAATCTCGACTCGAAGAACGGACAGGCCGTCATGGATCTCCTCCGCGATCTTCACGAAGGCGGCGCCACGATCTGCATGGTCACCCACGACGCACGTTTCACCCGTTACGCCGAGCGGACCGTGCACCTGTTCGATGGGCAGATCGTCGACGCGGTGCGCGGCGCGGCGGCCATGGCCGCGCAGGAAAGCGCGATCAGCGTCTGAGTCGTCCAGTGGAGGATAGGCGCCCCCGCCTGTCCGCTTTCTCTCGGCAAGGGGGGACAGGCGAGGGCGCCTATCCTCCACGGGATGAGAAGCGGCCGGACTGATAGTCCTCGATCGCCTGCACGATCTCTTCGCGCGTGTTCATCACGAATGGTCCGTAGGCGACGACCGGCTCGTCGATCGGATGCGCGTGACCGAAGATCACCAGCGCGTCGGTCTTCGCTTCGACTTCGATCTGATCGCCGTCGTCATTGAAGTCGATGAGGTGAAACGCGCTGCCGATGTCGAGCTCACCGCGCACGATGTAGAAGAAGACGTTGCGGTCGTGCGGCGCGTCGAGCGTGATGCGGCCTTGCGGTTTGAAGTCGATCGTCATCATGCGGACGCCGGTGAGCGACTCGATCGGAATCGGATGCAGCGTGACGCGGTCGTGCTCGACCGACGGAATCTGATCGCGCTGCAGTCCGACATAGCGCGGCTCGGTCATCTTCAATCGCGACGGCAGGTTCACCCAGAGCTGCAGGATCTCCAGCGGTCCGCCGTGGTCGAGGAACTCCTGCGGCGAGATCTCGGCGTGCTCCAGCCCGCGACCGGCGGTCATCCACTGCACTCCGCCCGCGGTGATCGTGCTCTCGTGACCGCCGCTGTCGCGATGCGTGAGCGAGCCGTCGACGATGAACGTGACGGTCTCGAATCCGCGGTGCGGATGCGGACCGAACGGCAATCCGCGATTGTGCGGCGGATAGACCTGCGGCCCGTGATGATTGAGAAAGAGGAACGGGTCGATCTGCGAGACGCGATCGTTCGGCAGCGGACGCCAGGTGTGAAGCTCGCCGATGTCGTCGCGGATGGCGCGGTAGCGGGCGCGAACGGTTCTCATCGACAGCTCATTCAAAGCGCGAGCGTAATCGCTTCGTCTCGCCGCGCCGTTTCTTTTCATCGAGACGCCGCGCCTTCTGCCTTTTCGGCACGCGCGTCTTCTTGCGCGGCTCGCGCTCGGTGAGCGCGTCCTGCAGCAACTCGTGCAAGCGCGCCACGGCGCGATCGCGATTGAGAATCTGGCTGCGCTCCGCCTGCGAGGTCACGCGCAGAACGTCGTCGCGATTGATGCGGCCGCGCAGCCGCTCGCGCACGAGCGTCTTCTGATGCTCGTCGATCGGCAGCGCATCGACGTCCACTTCGGCCGTCACGCGCGTCTCCACCTTGTTCACGTTCTGGCCGCCGGGGCCGCCGCTGCGGGCAGTCACGAAGCGAAGCAGGTGCGCGATATCGAGTTCTGGCATAAAACTTGTTGTCGAATCAGCCTTTTACCTCAAGATGCCCGACCAACCGAATCACGAAACGTCCTTCCATCGCCCGGCATCGCACGGCGAAGAGCTCGAGCTCCTCGTCAATGCCGTGCGCGACTACGCAATTTTCCTGCTCAGTCCGACCGGCGTGATCCGCTCGTGGAACACCGGCGCGGAACGAACGTTCGGCTATACGCGCGAAGACGCGCTGGGGATGAATTTCTCCTCGTTCTACACCGATCCCGACAAGGAAGCGCGCGTTCCGCAGCAAGAGCTCGTCGTCGCGGCGCGCAATGGCGTCGTTGAAGCGGAGGGATGGCGCGTCCGCAAGGACGGAACGCGGTTCTGGGCCGACACGATCATCACCGCGCTCAATACCGAAGGCGAGGTGAGCGGCTTCGCGAAAGTCACGCGCGACCTCACCGAGCGCCGCGCCGCCGAAGAGCAGTTGCGCCAGAGCGAGGAGATGTTCCGTCTCCTCGTCGACAGCGTGAAGGACTACGCCATCTTCATGCTCGATCCCACCGGTCACGTGATGACGTGGAACCTCGGCGCGGAGCGAACCAAGGGCTACGCCCCCGACGAGATCCTCGGCAAGCACTTCTCGATCTTCTATTCGCAGAGCGACATCGAATCGGGCAAACCCGAGCGCAATCTGCAGGAGGCCATGAAGAACGGCCGCGTCGAAGACGAGGGCTGGCGCCTGCGCAAAGACGGCACGCGATTCTGGGCGAACGTCGTCATCACCGCGGTTCACGACGAAATGGGCACGCTGCGCGGATTCGCCAAAGTGACGCGCGACATCACCGCGCGCAAACAGGCCGAAGAAACGAAGCGCGCGCTCATCGAGCAGCGCGAGGCGCGGCTCGTCGTCGAAGAAGAAAAGCGCCGCGTCGAGTCGTCGTATCGCGCAGCGCAGGAAGCGAATCGCGCCAAAGACGAATTCCTGATGACGCTGTCGCACGAACTGCGCACGCCCATGACGGCCATTCTCGGATGGGCGCGTCTCGTTCCGACGCTCAAGCCCGACGATCCGATGTTCTGCGAGGCGATCGCGGCGATCGGCCGCAGCGCGCAACTGCAGGCCAAGCTCATCGACGACGTGCTCGACGTGTCGCGCATCGTCTCCGGCAAGCTGCGGCTCACGCTCGAGACCATCGACGTGATTCCGATGCTCCGCGACACGATGGAGACGGTTCGCACAAGCGCGCAAGCGAAAGACATCACGCTCACGACGCATTTCGAGCCGGGCGTCGGATCGATCACCGTCGATCCCACGCGCTTGCACCAGATCATCTGGAACTTGCTCACCAATGCCGTGAAGTTCACCCCGCGCGGCGGCAGAGTCGATCTCGGCGCGACGCGAACGGCATCGCAGGTCATCATCAGCGTGACCGATTCCGGCGAAGGCATCGATCCACAATTTCTGCCGCATATGTTCGAGCCGTTCCGCCAGGCCGAAACGCCGTCGACGCGCGTGCACGGCGGCCTGGGGCTCGGACTCTCCATCGTCCGCTACCTCGTCGAAGCGCATGGCGGGAGCGTCGCCGCCGAGAGTGAAGGACGCGGCAAAGGGGCGCGTTTCACGGTGTCGCTTCCGGTGCGCTCGGTTCGTATACAGACGCCGCAGACGCCGGCCGCACCGATGTCGCTGCCGGAACAGACGATCCCGAACATCGCGCGTCAGAACCTCGCGAACCGGCACGTGCTCGTCGTCGACGATGACCCGGACGGCCGCGATGTCGTCGCCGCAGTGCTGCGACAAGCAGGCGCCATCGTGACGACGGTCGACTCCGCGCCGGCCGCGCTCGACGCAGTGAAGGCCGAGAAGCCCGACCTCATCGTCACCGACATCGCCATGCCGGAGATGGACGGCTACGCGCTGCGCCGCCGCCTTCGCGAGAATCCGCATCTCGCCGGAACGCCCGTCGTCGCATTGACGGCGTTTCCCCCATCCGCGGTGTCGGTCGACGAGAAAGAGTTCGACGCGTATCTGCGAAAGCCGATCGACCCCTTCGAGTTGACCGAGAAGATCGACGCTCTGCTGAAACCGGCGTAATGTCATGCCGTGAAACGTCTCGAGCGTAAGCACGCTCTCGCCGTCCGCTGGTTCCACTGGATCAACTTCCCGCTGCTCGCCGTGATGGTGTGGAGCGGCGCGATGATCTACTGGGCCAATCAGGTCTACCTGCTCAAGTTCTCCGAGCAGATGTGGCAAAAGCTCCATCTCGCCTTCCGTCTCGCGGAAGGGATGGCCATCCATTTCTTCTTCATGTGGCTCTTCGCGATCAACGGCGTCGCGTATGTCCTCTACACGATCATCTCCGGCGAATGGCGCGAGCTCGTTCCCGATCGGCGCTCGTTCGTGCAAGCGATTCAGGTCACGCTGCACGATCTTCATCTCCGACGCGAAGCGCCGCCGCAAGGGAAGTACAACGGCGCGCAGCGAATCGCATACACCGCGATCGTGCTAATGGGATTCCTGTCGCTCGTCAGCGGCCTCGCGATCTACAAACCGGTGCAATTCAAATGGCTCGCATGGCTCCTCGGCGGCTATCAGGGCGCGCGCTTCGTTCATTACTGGATGACGATCGGCTACGTCGTCTTCTTCGTCGTGCATATCGCGCAGGTGATTCGCACCGGCTGGAACAACTTCCGCGCGATGGTGATCGGCGTCGAGTTGCGGGAGGTCGCCGATGAGTGATCTGCCGCCGATCGACGCCGAGCCGATCATCGTCGAGCCGACGCCCGAAGAGCTCGAGGCGGCGCGCATCGCCGCGATCGCGGAAAACGATCGCGCCGTCGAAGCGGAGTTGAAGCAACGCACGCGTCGCGGCTTCATCACCGCCGGCCTCGCGGCCGCCGCCGGTTATGGCGCGTGGAAGTGGCTGCGCACGCGTCCCGGCACCGAGGGGCTCGGGTGGCCGTTCAGGCGAGTGCTGGAGATGAACGAGTCGATCGCGATGGCGTACTTCTCGCGCTCGCGACTCAGTCCGACGTTTTCACCCTCGCGCATCACGAAGCCTGCGCGCACCAACGGCGGCATCGGACTCACGCCGAACGTTGATCCCGCGAACTGGCGATTGACGATCGAAGGCGCCGCCGGCGCCGCGCCGGTCGTGCTGACGCTCGACGACGTCCGATCGTTTCCGCGCCGCACGATGATCACCGAGCTTCGCTGCATCGAAGGTTGGAGCATCATCACGCAGTGGGCGGGCGCGCGGCTCAGCGACCTCATTGCCAAGTTCCCGCCGCCGCGGTTGCCGCGCTACGTCGCGATGGAGACGCCCGGCCGCGGCTATTACGTCGGCCTCGACGTCGACAGCGCGCTCCATCCGCAAACGCTCCTCGCGTACGAGATGAACGGCGCACCGCTCACATGGCAGCACGGCGCGCCGCTGCGCCTCGCGATCCCGGTGAAGTACGGCATCAAGAACATCAAGCGCATCGCCACGATCCGCTACACCGACGTGCGTCCCGCCGATTATTGGGCGGAGCAGGGCTACGATTGGTATTCGGGACACTGATGATCTGTCTGCGGCTCAGGATGACAATGGCGCTGCTCCTCTTCGCGTTCGCGGCGCACGCGCAAACCGTCGTCTCTGTCGTCGAGCCGGAAGCGTCGATCGGCCGTCCGCTCACCCTTCGCGTCGACGGGCCGCTGCCCGAATGCAAGACGCTCATCCTTTTCATCCAGCGCTCGCCCATCGAAGGGCTCACGCCGCGCTGCGGCAACGGCACCGTCTCGTTCGACTTGAAAGTGAACGATCAGAACGCCGAGACGTGGCATCGGCTCCTCGGCGGACACTGGTTCATGCGCCACGTCATCGTCGGACTCGGATCCAATCGCGAGTTTCCGTTTCCGACGCGCGTCGTCGATCAGCCGTTTCGCATCATCCATGAGTGGCGCGTGATCCTGATGCTCATCGTCGCGCTGGTCGTGCTCACCGCGGCGATCTGCATCCACCGCTTCACCGATCTTCTCTCTTCGCTCGCGCGCATGCAGATCGCGCTGTGGGTCATCATCGTCGGGTTGTCGTACATCTACATCTGGAGCATCACCGGCGAGACCGCAACGATCAACGGCAGCGCGCTCGCACTTCTCGCGGTCGGTGCCGGCACCGCGGCCGGCGCGGCGATTCTCAAGAGCGGCAAGAAGGTTGACGTCAAGACGATCGTCAACGCGATGAAAGACATGCCGGCCGCGCAGATCACGCCGGTCGAAAGTGCGGATCCGCACGGCCTCCACGCGATGATGATCGCGACCTGGACAGTCGTGCTGGCGGTCGTCTTTCTCGTCACTGTCTTCCGCTTTCTGGAGATGCCGCAGTTCAGCGCAAGCGTGCTGGCGATCCTCGGCATCAGCGGCGGAACGTACATCGCGTTCACGATGCAGCGAGCGACAACGTAGAATTGTCGAGCTCATGCGCAAAGTAATCGGGCCCCTACTTTCGCTGATGTTCGCTGCAACTGCGCTCGCGCAAGCCGAGCCGCCGGACGCGCCGGCGCGTCCGCCCGACAACGGCGGCCCGCCGCACGTCTACTACGTGCACTCCTATTACAAGGACCACTATCAGCGCGCCGGTCTCGACGATCTGATCTCCGTTCACGTGCAGAACTTCGGCACGCTGCTGGATCAGGTCGACGGCAACTGCTACGCGATCACGCTCTTTCTCAACGGCATGGCCCTCAAGGGACTGAAGGCCGAGTCGTGCGATGCGTTGAACGGGCACATTCGTTATCGCCTTGCGCGCACGCAGGAATCGGATGGCGTTTGGCACGAGCTGCTCGGCCAACCGCGCGGATTCACGCGCGAAGTCGCGGTCAGTGTCGGCAAAGATTCGCAGTTCTCCGTCACGAGCTCCGTGACCGGCTTCGAGCTCGAAGTGATTCCGCCGCGGCCGTTCTACATGTTCATCGTCGTTTTCATCGCCGGCCTTGTCCTCTTCCTCGTTCTCTGCACGCGCACGTCGCTCGTTCGCAACTACGTGCCCGAGATTCCGCCGGAAGAGCAGACCTTCAGCCTCGCGCTGTCGCAGATGGCGTTCTGGTTTTTCCTTGTCGTCGCAGCGTACATCTTCATTTGGCTGATCAACGACGAGCTGGACACGATCACCGAATCCGTTCTCGGACTGATCGGCATCGGCTCCGCGACGGCGATCGGTGCCGCGTACATCGACAAAGGGAAGTCGACGGTCGATGCGGCGACGCAGAAAACGCGCGGATTCGTTCGCGACGTGTTGAGCGACAGCGCGGGCAACATCACCCTTCACCGCTTTCAGATGTTCGTCTGGACAATCGTCCTCGGCATCATCTTTCTCGCTTCGGTGTACAACGATCTGGAGATGCCGCAGTTCAGCGCCAGCCTTCTCGGATTGATGGGCGTCAGCTCCGGCACCTATCTCGGATTCAAAGTGCCTGAGAACGCGGCATCGTCGACGCCGCCGCCCGAACCCGCTCCCGCATGACCGACGCCACATTCTCCGCCGACTACTTCGATCAGATTCGCTTCCGCACGCGCCGCGTCGCCGTGCTCGTTCCTTCCGAGCAGATCGAGTGGCGGCCGCGCGAAGGCGCCTTCTCCTTCGGCGATCTTATTCGCCACCTCGGCGCAATCGAGCGATTCATGTTCGCCGAGAACGCACAGCGCAAGCCGAGCCGTTATCCCGGCCACGGCCGCGAGCTCGCCGAGGGCTACGACGACGTCATTGCGTATCTCGACCGCATGCACGAAGAGTCGATGGCGATCTTCCGCGCGCTCACTCCGGAAGACCTCGACGCGAAAACGAACACGCCCGCCGGCACTCCGATCACGGTGTGGAAGTGGTTGCGCGCCATGATCGAGCACGAGGTGCATCACCGCGCGCAGATCTACATGATGCTCGGCATGATCGGCGTGGCCACACCGCCGATGTTCGGATTGACGTCCGAGGAAGTGCGCGCGCGCAGCGTCAGTGACTAGCGCCCCGGCGTTTCGACGCCGGCGGAGCGAAGTCGGTGCGAACGTCGGCGCGGGCGCCGGTGGCGATCTTGAAATTCGTTTCGAAGATGCTGCGAATCTTCTTCACCGCCGCGAGCTGTTCGGGAGTGGCCTCGACACCGTCATCGGTGACGATCGCGAAGAGCACGTGAAATTTCTTCGGGCTGTCGGCCATCGCCGGCTTGCGCGGGCCGAGGGCGTCGATGATCTGTTGGACGTTGACGTTCGTGCGCAGGCCGGTGACGTTGATGTCGTCAGGCGGGTAGTACTCGGGGCCGAGCGCCGGCGATGAGTTCGCGACGTAGAACCACGGCGGCACTTCGTTCGGCGTGGCCAATCCCATCAGATAGAGATCGGTCCAGCTGTAGCCGAAGTTCGCGGCGCGCACGTGGAACGATCCGTCGCTGTTCTGCGTGAAGACGCCGCCGCCCATCACCGAGGCGTCGTAGTCGTGATGCACGGTGAATGCGGCGGGCGTATCGATGTACTCGGCGGGATGCGCGCTCACCGGATTCAACGCGCTCGACGTGCTGCTCGTCGCGTCCTTGATGCGGATGAAGTAAAGCCAGCGATGTCCGAACTCGTGCATGATCACGTGGCCGGAGAGATCGTCGGTCGCGTTCCATCCGTAGCCGAGGGTGTTCATGTGCATGACGTTGGCGCGGCGGGCCACGCCGGATCCATACGTCGTGCTCGGCAAGGCGACGCCGTCGACTTGC
>Ga0075425_100001202_pt1 | contig 25148 bp, 22 predicted proteins | sample SoiMethybrSBSTD4_FD_75300 | JGI IMG/M metagenome (GOLD analysis project Ga0075425, IMG submission 75300) | Bulk soil microbial communities from a Populus tree surrounding site in Tennessee, USA - Soil MetaG P. TD hybrid SBSTD4 | ecosystem: Environmental > Terrestrial > Soil > Tree plantation...
ACGGGCGCGACTGTTTCGGCGATCCTGAGCACGTCCACCTTTACGGTATGCCGCCGAAGGAGTGGTGGCGGCGGGGCGTGCGCATCTTGGCGCGAACTTGCCTTGAGGCCGTGAAAGACCCGCTTGGTGACGCCATAGGCGGCGACGTTGCAAGTGTGATGAGGCGGGCTCCGGGGCAGCCTGCAATCGGTGTCGTCGACCCGTTTGCGGGGTCGTGCAATGGGCTCTACGCCATACTGCAGCATCTACCCGCCGCCAAAGGTATCGGCTTTGAGATTGAGCAAGGTGTGTTCGAGCTAACGGCCCGCAACATCGCGCAGCTCAACGCGCCGATCGATTTGGTGCTTGGCAGCTACAAAGACCACCTGGCCGCGCGCAGGCATCCCGGCGATCACCTGATCGTCGCCTTTTTGGCACCCCCGTGGGGCGACGCCCTGCATCCGGTGACCGGTCTGCATCTCGATCGGACCAAGCCTCCTATTCTCGAGATCGTTCGTGATTTTGAGCACGTCTATGGCTCTCAACCCCTCCTCTATGTGACGGAAGTGCATGAGGTCAACGAGCCAACGGCACTCAAGGCGGTCGAGTCGGCGTTCGATTGGACCGATCTTCGCATCTACGATGTTAACGTCCCGGGCTTGCAACACGGCGTTCTCCTGGGTACGCGCCGCTGGAGTCCTCAGGCTGGCGCGTGAGGTTTTCCTTGCGGCTGGAAGGTCTAAGAACGGCGAAGGCGGGCAGGAGCAGGAAGATGGCGGCTTACCTGATTGTCGAACACATCATTACCGACGCGGCCAAATTCGAAGAGTATAGAACGAAGGTGGGGCCGCTGATCGCCAAGTACGGCGGGCGCTACCTGACAAAAGGCGGCACCCCTAAGATGCCGGAGGGAGGACATTGAAAGCCGGAGCGCGTCGTCATTGTAAGTTCCCGGACATGATTGAGTTCCCGGACATCGACACCCTCAAGGCTTGGTACGACGCGCCCGAGTATCGGCCGCTCATTGCGCTCCGCAAACAATGCACGAGCGACCTCGATATGATGTTCACGCTCGAGGGCGCCTAGTCGCTGCCTGGCCCAATTTCGACAAGTCAGGCGATGCCGAGCGCCGGTCGGCTGACGGTGGTCTTGGCGTCCGGCTCAAGCGAGCCATGACGCTGCCGCCGACGTCCCAAAGCTTGCAACCTCCTGCCTATGCGCGCCTTTCGCGATCCCTCGCATTCTGCTCGCGCGCGACGGGGTCTAGTGAGCGCGACCTGTTGGCCCCCCGAACCCACATTGCGCGCCGTTGCACGGCAAGGCCGCTTTTGGGGGGTAGAGGTGACGAGAATTCGCTCGCTTAGCGTCCTATGCCGTAACGACACCGGCTTGTTTGGCTGGCAACAGCAACCAAAGCACGACAGCGACCAGCAAGAGAGAGGGCACATCACCGACGAGGTGACCCATTTCGTGCGCGTCGGTAATCGACTGGGCCGCCATGATCAAGGCGTGGACGACGCTCGACCAAATGGTGAACCAAATGAGGCTGCGATGCTGAGACGGATTACGGGCCGCATTGAGCAGAAATGCGCCAAGCACGGCATATATCCCGCAGATCATCTGTAGGTAGTACCTGCCTTCGCCGCCGTGCCAGATCCACCCCGACGGCCAAACCAAACCGAGAGGATAGACGAGAAAGAAGGTGACGCCGAAAACGACAAGCGCGGCTCTGAGCAGCATTTCGCGGGTGGTCTCGTTCATCGTGATTGTCCAATCGCCATGAAAGCTTGCAAGCTGATCCCCACTTCAGGGGTTGGCAACCGAGCAAGCTCGCACCTGCTCGAGCGTGCTCCGCCGCAACGCGGTACCGAACAGGACCGCCTGTGCTGCCGCGCCTGCGCGCGTTATCCGCAAAGGAGCACGGTACAGCACAACCCTACTTATGGCACCTTGTGCGGGCCAAGCGCGCCTTGGGCAAGGGTCAAAGCAAGTCCATCCTTGTCGCGCAATGGCCTCTTGTTGAACGAGGGTGCACCCATGACCGGCCATGTCGACCCGAGCAAGGCAGCTTTTGCTGCGTTCCGCACCAACAATCGCCCCGGCCCCATCCATATGCTCAATCTGGTACGCTTTCGCGACACGGCCGCCTATCCGGACGGGCGGGACAGCACGGGCGCCGAGGCCTATGCAGCCTATGGGCGCGAAAGCCATCCGGTCTTCTCAAGTCTCGGCGGTCGCATTATTTGGCGCGGTCGATTCGAGCAGATGCTGATCGGACCGGTCGAGGAAACGTGGGACGAGTGCTTCATCGCCGAGTATCCTTCGGTCGAGGCCTTCGTCGCCATGCTGCGCCATCCTCTCTACCGTGAGGCAGTCAAGCATCGGCAGGCGGCCGTACTCGATTCGCGGCTGATCCGCGTCGACCCCGCCGAGACCGGCACGGGCTTTGGCAGCACGCGCTAGCAGGGGCGTGGGGAGAAGATTGCGCTCGGGCTGGCTTCTTGCGCCCGCCAAGAGCCCGATCGAGCCCCGTTCGCCGCCACTCGCGACTGGCGCTGGTGATCAGGCTGTCTCAAGGTTCAGATGCGCACGGCCAAGACCGGCTGCATCAGCGCTGAGCCGGCGCTCGTGCGTCAGTCTCGGCGACCAGCGCGCGAAGGCGCGGGATCAGCTCAGCGCCGTATTGCCGAGCGTCATCGAGCGGCTCGTAGCCTCGAATGAGGAGACTACTAGCGCCGAGCTCATAGTAGGCAAGCAGCGCCTTGGCGACCGTGTCGGGAGCTCCGACGAGTGCCGTCGAATTGCCCCGCGCACCCGTCGCCTCGGCGAGCTTCATCCACAAGCAGGTATCATGCACCTCGGCTGCGGCGGCTGCCGATAGCAAGCGCTGCGAACCAAGGTTCTCAGGCTTTGCTGGGGGTACTCCGCCACGCTGGTCTTGCACACGGCGAAGAATGTCGCGCGCCCGCTCCCAAGCTTTGTCATCGCTTTCGGCGAGAATGGGACGCGTCGATAGGCTGAAACGCGGCGGCGGGTTCCCGGCCGCCACCGCCGCCTGCCGGACCTGTGCCATGAATGCCGCCGTCTCGCGCAACGGCTCGCCCCACAGCATGTAGTGGCCAACATGCTGTGCCAGTGCCTGGATCGCAGCAGTCGATCCGCCCCCGCCATAAATTGGGATGTGTGGGCTCTGCCGACAACGGATCTCGGAGTAGGCGCCCGACACACGGTAGAACTCGCCGGCGTGGTCAAACGGAGCCGATGCGGTCCAGGTGCGTCGTAGAAGCCCGATATACTCGCTGACGCGGCGATAGCGGCCCGCATGGTCGGTAAAGTCGCCATCGCGCGCCTGGTCCTGGTCGCTACCTCCGGCAATGATGTGCACGGCAAGGCGACCACCGCTCAAGTGGTCGAGTGTCGCCAGCTTGCGCGCGGCAAGGGTCGGGGCAACGAAGCCGGGACGATGGGCCAGCAGCAATCCCAACCGCGTGGTGACGGTCGCGGCATGCGCGGCGATCAAAAAGCCGTCCGGCGCATCGGAAAAGTAACCAATCAGGACGCGATCGAAATCCATCTCCTCGTGGATGCGGGCCGTTGTCGCGATAACGTCCGCATTGAACGGCGGCCCGCGCGGTGGCATCACCTCGGACGCTACGCGCGGCGCAATCCAGCCAATCATCTCGACAGGCAAAGGGGCCTCCACGTGATCCCGCGGCCGCGATACTAGCCGAGGCTTAGGACAATGCCCACTTCGACCTGCCCGATCCTATGAGAGCCCCACCAACGAAAGGCCAGCAGCTCTAGGACACCGCAAAGGCTCGCGAGCAAGGCTCGCCTGTGTTTAGCGAGCTTCTTCCACCATGCCGCGCGGGCCGCCAACAGGCGCCCTGCACCCACAGCGAGCGCGAGGCAACAATCCCGCTGTGATGGGCGCGCCGAACGGGTATTCTCCGGGCAGTCGGGAAGGGACGACGTCGTCTCGATGGAAAGCGCAGAGCGCGCGGCGAGCCCGCTGCCATTTCCCATGCCACGCAATTGGAGCACTCTCATGCCATCTGACCTTGAAGGACGCTGCGCCCTGGTCACCGGCGCCCAGCAGGGCATCGGTCGAGCCTGCACCCTCGCGCTCGCACGCGCCGGCGCCGATGTTGCCGTCAACTGGCTCGATGACAAGTCTGGCGCCGCGGCGGCAGCGGCCGATATTCGTGCCCTCGGGCGCCGGGCTGTGCTCGTGGAGGGCAGCGTTGCCAGCAGCAAAGAGGCGCAACGGATCGTCGAGGAGGCCGATGCCGGGCTCGGCGGCCTCGACACTCTCATCAACAATGCCGGAATCTTTCCGCGCTCGCCTTTTTTGGACCTGGCGGAGGCGGAATGGGATGCGGTCCACAACGTCAATCTCAAGGGAAGCTTCCTGGTCGCTCAGGCCGTCGCGCGCCGCATGGTCACCAGCGGTCGGAAGGGCGCCATCGTCAATCTTTCTTCGTCATCCGTGCGGGGCCACATCCTTGGTGCCCACTACGCCGCCAGCAAGGCTGGCCTTATCGGCCTTACCCGCTCCATGGCCCTGGCGCTGGCGCCACATGGTATTCGCGTCAATGCTGTCGCCCCTGGCCTTACCGACACAGCCCAGCCGCGCTATCAGTTCAGCGAAGCCGATCTGCTCGAGCAGTCGCGGCTGATCCCGCTGGGCGCTATGGCCCAACCCTCCGACATCGCCGACATCATCGTCTTTCTCGCCTCAGACCGCGCCCGCTTCATCACCGGTGAGGTCGTGCATGCCAATGGCGGCCTCTACATGGCCTGACCGCTTCGCCACGCCCTACCACCAGACGTCCCTTGGCTCGCCTGTCGCAGCCGAATTCCGCTTACGCCTTCGGCGATTTTCTTGCCTTGGCAAGCCGCACGGCAGCGCTCGCGCTTGCTTTGCCGCCAGGAGTGTTTGATTTTGCCCGGATTGGGCAGCCGCAGCGTCAGCGGACCACGAGCATGGCTCTGACCCGGGCGACGGCGGCCTGCAGAACGTCGCGTTCGGCTTCGCTATGGACTGGATCCGCAGGGAAGTTCTCAGGTTGGCGGGCGTTTCCGCCCTGGTCGCTCCCGCGATGCTCTGGCGTGGCATGCGTGGCGCGCTCGCGCAGATTGAGAACGCAGGGCCTGGTGCCGTTTTTGACGTGCGCAGCTTCGGCGCGGTCGGCGACGGTAAAACGATAGACTCCCCCGCCATCAATCGTGCCCTCGAGGCCGCCGGCGCCAAGGGCGGGACGGTCTATGTCCCGGCCGGCATATACGCCTGCTACTCGCTTCGCTTGCAAAGTGCGATTGCCATCTACATCGAGCAGGGCGCCACACTCCTTGCTGCGGATACCCCGCATGAGGGAACGGCCACAGGCTACGATCCCGCCGAATCCAACGCGCCTTGGGAGGCGTTTCAAGACTTTGGACACAATCACTGGCACAATAGCCTGATCTGGGGCGAGAACATCCACGACGTCACCATCTTCGGACCTGGACGCATCTGGGGACGGGGGCTTGCCCGCGGACATGACGATCTCGATTTGCCGATCGCGGAAGCCCCCGGCGTCGGCAATAAGGCCATCGCGCTCAAGAACTGCCACAACGTTATTCTGCGCGATCTTTCGCTGCTAGCGTGCGGGCACTTCGCCGTTTTGGCAACGGGCGTCGACAACTTGACGATTGACAATCTGAAGATCGACACCAACCGCGATGGCATCAACATCGATTGCTGTCGCAACGTGCGCCTCGTCAATTGCAGCGTGAATTCGCCGTGGGACGACGCGATCTGCCTCAAGAGCTCATTTGCCCTCGGTACTGCGCGTGCAACCGAGAACGTCACGATCGCCAATTGCTACGTCACGGGCGGCTACCAGGTCGGTGGCTTGCTCGACGGCAGCTTCAAACGCTTTCCGGACGCCTGGGAGCCTCCTGGCTGGCACCGCACGGGCCGAATCAAGTTCGGCACGGAATCGAACGGCGGCTTCAGGAACATCACCATCGCCAACTGCATTTTCGAGAGCTGCCGCGGCCTTGCCTTGGAGACTGTGGATGGCGGTAGCATGGAAGACATCACGGTGGTCGGTCTCACCATGCGCGACATTCGCAACGCGCCGATTTTTCTGCGCCTAGGCGCCCGCATGCGAGGGCCCGGCGGGATCCCGGTCGGCAGCCTCAAGCGGGTGCTGATCAGTAACGTCACGTGTCATGGCGCCCTCAACCAGATGCCCTCGATCATCAGTGGCATTCCCGGCCATGTCATTGAAGATATCAAGATCAGCGACAGCACCTTCCTGCATGCGGGCGGCGGCACGGCCAAAATGGCGGCGCTGCAACCGACCGAGCGGCCGGATGAGTATCCCGAGCCGGCGCTGTTCGGTCCACTGCCGGCAGAACATTTCTATTTGCGTCATGTGCGCAATATCCAATTCAGCAATGTCGAGGTCGCCAGTGTGGCTGCCGATGCGCGTCCTTCGTTCTGGCTCGGCGATGTGGCCGGCGCCGAACTCCGGCACGTCAGGCTCCCCCGTGGCCCCGGGCCGGCGTGTGTGCTGAATGACGTGTCGGACTTTCACCTCAATTCCGTCCGCGGCTTAAATGACGTTGCCATTGATGGCACGGTGTCCCGTTTAGAGATCTGAACCCTTCGCGTGGCGCTTCGGCATTGTGTGCGGCCTACATCCGCACCGTCGCGGCTTATCGCAGCGCAACCTTGTGCGGGCGCAGTCAAGCCTTTGGGGTGTGCATTGCATGGCAGGCGTTGCGAATTCCCCGCTGGGCACCTGGAAGGCTTGGGTCTAGACTGGAACCTCTGAAAGGCGGCGCCTTATTTTCCGGGTCACCCGCCTTCGGCAAGAAAGATAGTTGTCCGTGCGCATGGAAATTGCCCCAGCGCCGAGGCGCTAGAAGGGCTGCCGATCACCTGGCTATCTCCATGCGTTAGCGAAGGGGAGACGCCATGCGGATTGCCCAAACCGGGTCCGTCTCGGTTAGCGCCCGATCTTTACGTACATTCGTAGCGCCCTGCTCATGCCGACACCTGATCGCGCTTGTTGCTTTCGCACTCCTGCTCGGCACCCCCCGGTCGAGCCCTGCTCAGGCACCGGACGGGCAACTTACCTGGGGCGTGCACATTTCCTTGGCGCCGACGTGGTTCGACCCGGCGGAAACACCGGGGATGATTACGCCCTTTATGGTGATGTACGCGCTGCACGATGCCATGGTGAAGCCGATGCCCGGCAAGCCGTTGGCCCCAAGCTTGGCCGAATTGTGGACGGGCTCCGACGACGGCCTGACCTATGATTTCGTGCTGCGCAAGGGTGCAAAATTCCACGACGGTGAGCCCGTCACAGCCGAGGATGTGAAGTTCTCCTTCGAGCGTTATCGCGGCACCTCCGCTAAAGCCATCAAGGACCGGGTAGCCACGGTGGAGACGCCGGATCCGCAACGGATCCGCTTCAAGTTGAAGCAGCCGTGGCCCGACTTCCTGACCTTCTATGCCAGCGCCACCGGCGCAGGCTGGATCGTTCCCAAGAGATACGTGGAGAAGGTTGGCGAGGAGGGATACAAGAAGGCGCCGGTGGGTGCCGGCCCCTACAAATTCGTGTCTTTCACGCCGGGCGTGGAGCTGACGCTGGAGGCGTTCGATCAGTATTGGCGCAAGAGCCCCAACGTCAAACGCTTGGTCTTCAAAGTGATCCCCGACGAGTCGACGCGCCTGGCCGCGCTAAAGCGGGGCGAAGTCGATATCGTCTATTCCATTCGCGGCGAACTCGCCGAAGAACTCCAGCGCAGCAAGGGGCTTACCCTCAAACCGGCGGTTATCCAGGGTACGTTCTGGCTCTACTTTCCGGAGCAATGGGACCCGAAGTCACCTTGGGCAAACCCGCGCGTGCGGCTGGCGGCGAGCCTTGCTCTCGATCGCGTGACCATTAATCAAGCTCTGACGCTCGGTCACTCTCGACTGACCGGGAGCATAATCCCGGACAGCTTCGAGTACTACTGGCAGCCGCCGGCTCCCGTCCATGATCGGTCAAAGGCCATGCAGCTGCTCGCCGAGGCGGGTTACCCCCATGGCTTCGACGCCGGCGATTACTACTGCGATGCCACCTACGCTAACCTTGGCGAGGCCGTGCTCAACAATCTTCACGCAGTGGGCATTCGCGCCAAACTGCGGCCGCTGGAACGGGCGGCGTTCTTTAAGGGCTACTCGGAGAAGAGCTACAAGAACATCATACAAGCTGGCAGTGGCGCCTTTGGCAACACGGCGACGCGCCTCGAAAATTTTGTGATGAAGGGAGGCGCCTATGTTTACGGCAGCGATCCCGACATCGACGCACTGTTCGAGCAGCAGGCCATCGAACTCGACGCCAAGAAGCGAGAAGCAACACTGCACAAGATCCAGCAGCTTGTGCACGAGCGCACCATCTACGCGCCGATTTGGCAGTTGGCCTTTATCAACGGTGCTGGTCCCAGGGTCGGGGAATCGGGCCTCGGCCTGATCGAAGGTCACGCGTATTCAGCGCCCTACGAGGACCTGACGTTGGCAACCAAGTAGCCGAGACGCGATCGGCTGCTTGCCCTGATAAACAAGCGATAAAAAGTGGAGGAAGCAAAATGGCACGCATGACTCGCCGCAAGTTCCTCAAGGCGTCGGGCGCCGGCGCACTTGCGACCAAGACGCGCGGCATGGCTGGCATTCTGGCCGCTAGTGCAGCGCCTGCGTACGCGCAGGCTACAACCCTGCACTGGTTGAAATGGAACGATTTCGTTCCGGCTGGCGATCAGATCTTGCGCCAATCGATGCTGGCGGAAGGCGAGAAAGCGCTTGGCTTGAAGATCAACCTTGAGACCATCGGCCTCAATGACCTACAGCCGCGCGCGACGGCGGCAATCCAGGTGCAGGCTGGGCCGGACATCATCATGATCTTCGATAACAAGGCCCAACTCTATGCCGACAGCTGTGCCGACGTCTCGGCTGTGTGCGAAGCGATTGGTTCCTCGCAGGGCGGCTACTACGATCTCGCCAAGGCGAATACACACGACGGCAAGAAATGGATTGCCGTACCCTATTGCATCATTGGCGTCATGATCGCCTACCGCAAATCGTGGTTCGACGAGATCGGCGTCAGCAAATTCCCGGAGACTTGGGAAGCGTATCGGGAAGTCGGCAAGAAGCTCAAAGCCGCGGGCCATCCGCTCGGACAGACGCTCGGGCACACGGTGGGCGATGCGCCGGCGTTCGCCTATCCCTACTTGTGGTCCTGGGGTGGTCGCGAAGTCGAGGCTGACGGCAAAACGGTCAAACTCAACACAAAAGAGACAATCGAATCCGTCAAGTTCATGACGGCATTCTGGAAAGAAGCCCATGACGAAAGCGGTCTAGCTTGGGACGATTCGAACAACAATCGCGCGTTCCTGTCGGGCACGATCAGCGCAACGCTGAATGGCGCTTCCATCTATATCGAATCCTTGCGCAAGCCCGACCAGTACCGGACCGACAAGGGAGCGCCGATGAAAACCGACATCCTGCATGCGCCCCTGCCCAGCGGGCCTGCCGGCCAGTTCGGTGTGCACCCCTTCCAGTGCATGATGGTGATGGGTTATTCGAAAAACCAGAAGCAGGCGATGGAATTCTTGAAGTGGTTCCACTCGACCGAAGTCTACGACAAATGGTTCAACGTGCAGAAAGGGTTTGCCACCGGCCCCACCAAGCAGTGGGAAAACCACAAGATGTGGGGGGAGGATCCGGTCATGCTTCCTTATCGCGTCGCGCCCCGGCTCGGCCGTGTCTATGGCCATGCCGGACCGGCGGGACCAAAGGCTGCCGAAGTGCTCTCCAAGTACATCATCATCGATATGTACGCCAAGGCCGTCCAGGGCATGTCCGCCGAGGACGCGGTGAAGTGGGCCGAGGCCGAGGTGCGGAAAGTTTACGGCTGATCGATTGAGCTGGCGTCGCGGTTTCGCTGCTTGACGCGCCGAGGCGGAGGTGTCGGCATCCCTTGGTGCCCTAGCACGCCTTGCCGCGGCCGTTACCAGCACGGGCTCCGCCAGGAGAGCATGCGGCCTGCAAAAGGTCGCGCGGCTGAGTTCTTGGTCCTGCCTCCTGCCACGGCCCCGCGGCGGCTGAGGCCCGCGCCGTCGGCGCGGCACGGGCGCGGCATACGTGGGTTAGCCGGCGATGAGGTGACTGCAGCTGCGCAGCGGGTGCATGCACGGCCCAAGCAACTGTTTCGACGCCGGCCGCGTTCCAGCGCTGGAGCTGAGACGTCAAAAGCAGCGCTTGCCGCTTCGGCACGCAAGCAGGGTTCAACAGCTGACATTGAGCGTTAAGCCAGTAATAAGCCTGGGTCGTCGTTGCCGGCTTCTGCGCAGCAGCAGGTCGGTCTAATCTCGGCGCCGGCGGCCCCAGCCGCGCGCAACCCACGGGAGACAGTCGCCATGGCAGTCGTCGAAACCGAGCGCCGCGGACAGGTCCTTATCCTTCGCATGAACCGCCCGGAGCGGCTCAATGCGCTGAATACCGAGATGCGCACCGCCCTGGCTGAGATCTGGACCGAGTTCCGGCACGATCGGGACCTGGAAGTGGCGATTTTCACCGGCACCGGACGTGGCTTCTGCGCCGGCGAGGACATGAAGGAATCCCTCGCCGCCGGTACACCGGGCGGCCAGCGGCCACGGCTGCCGGATCCCTTTATGGATGGCACGCTGGAGAAGCCGGTGATCGCGGCCGTCAACGGCTTTGCCATGGGCGGGGGCTTTATGCTGGTCGAGCGTACCGATCTGCGCGTGGCTGTGCCGGAGGCGGTGTTCGAGGTTTCCGAGGCAAAGCGCTGGCTGTTGGGTGGCTACAATCATGGCCAGATCGCCAATCTGCCCTACCCAATCGCCATGGAGATGGCGCTCGGATTCCGCTTTACGGCCGAGCGCCTATACCAAGTCGGCTTCCTCAACCGGCTGGTGGCGCCGGACCAACTCATCGCCACGGCGATGTCGATGGCCGAGCATCTGCTCGCGCTGCCGCCGGCCTCGCGCGTGAATACCGTACACATGATGCGTCAGATGCGCCCCGAGCCGTCGCCTGCCCATAAGGCGCTCGCCGCCAAGCTGCATGAGCACGGCGATAAGAGCGACCTCATGGAATCGCGCGCCGCTTTTGCTGAGAAGCGCAAACCCAACTTCAAGGGCTGGCTCGACCCGCAGGACAGGTATCGCCTGCCAGGATTGGAGGACCTCAAATAACCTTGCGCGCGCGCAGCCCCTGAATATCCGCCTCGCTGTAACCGAGGCTCGCCAGGACCTCGGCGTTGTGCTCGCCGAGCTCGGGTGCGATCCCCGCCTTGGCCGGTGTTTCCGAGAACTGCCAGGGGGAACCGTGCACCCTCAAGCGCTTACCGTACTTAGCATAGTCGACCTCGGTGACGTAGCCGTTGGCAAGCACATCCGGGTCCGCGGCCGCCTCGAGCATTGTGTTGATCGGCGCCGATACAATGTCGGCGGCCCTGAGCTTGGCCACCCAGTGGTCGCGTGTGTTGGTCGCAAACAGTCGGTCGAGCAAGGCGAGCAGCTCTGCCCGCCGGGGAGCCGAGTCCATGGCTTCACCCAGGTGAGCAAAGCCCGCTTTTTCCACTTCGGCATAGAAGCCGAGGCCGACCATCGCCTCCTTCCACTGGTCGCGGGAGAGCTGAAACACCATCGGCTTGCCGTCACGATCGTTGAAGCTGGCCGACATGGCCGGCCGCTCGCGCGTGCCGGCGACGCGGGCCTGGCCCGTCACCGGATCGGTGCCACGCCACAAGGTGGTCGTGAACGTCCAGCCGAGTAAACGAACGATGCTGCCAAGCAGCGAGAGCTCAACTTTTTGGCCGACGCCGGTGGCACGCGCATGCGTCAAAGCGGCCAGCGCACCGCCGAAGGCGAGGATGGCGCAGGTCTCATCGGCAACGGAGGCAATGCCGGTGCGCATGGGCTGACCCGGGGCGGAATAGGCCTGCGCGATGCCGCCGAGGGCCTGCGCCATGGAGTCCGTTCCCGGCAAATGCGCGTTGGGCCCCTTCGGCCCGTAGCCGGAGATCGAGATGTAGACGAGCTTCGGGTTGACTTGCTTCAGCTGCTCGTAGCCAAAGCCATTCTTCTCCGCGGCACCCGGGCGAAAGTTCTGCCCGAAAATGTCCGCACGGGCAACGAGCTTGCGCAGGATCTCCCGACCCTCGGGGAGCTTGAGATTGAGCGTCACGCTCTTCACCCCCCGATTGTTGGTCTCGAAGAACGAGCTCGGATGCCCTGGGAGGATCGAAGAGACGCGCTGGGGATCGCCTCCCTCTGGTACCTCAATCTTGATCACCTCGGCACCGAGGTCGGCCATCAACATGTAGGGCACCGTGCCTGCCTGTGCCGTCGAGCAGGCAACGACCTTCACGCCTTGCAGTGGGCCGTGGGCATTGGTCATGGTTTCTCCCCGTTCTGAACGCGTCAAGGCCTAGGCTAAGAGCTTGGAGACCACGTCCCGTATCGCCGGCGGCAGGGCCGCCGGACGCCGAGCGTCGAGATCGAGCTGCACGCCGGCCTGGAGCAAAGACGCGATCTCGCGACCGTCCGCACCACGCATCTGATGCAGATAGCTGAGAGAGGTGTTGCCAAGATGAACGATCGCGGTCTCAACGTCGACCCGATCGCCCATCTGCGCGGCCCCAAGCAGTCTCAGATCCAGCGCCAGGGTGGAGAAACCGCGGCGGTTCTCGTGCATATAGTCAGCGGTCATGCCGATCGAGGAGAGGAACTGCATGCCGGCCGCGGAAAACCGGTGCACGTGCGAGGCGAGCGACATCGTCCCAGCCTCGCCAAGCTCCCGCGGCTTCACGCGGTCGCGGGCAGTAAGTGCGCCGCGCCGTCCCTGCCGAGCTGCCGGCTGCGGCACCTCGGGTCCCGGCCAGGCGACAATCCGTGCCTCCAGCTGACGCCGCAGCGGCGGCGTCACGGTTTCGGGGAGCGGAAGGCTTTCCATCACCCACGACACCGTCCGTAGACTCGCCGAGGCAACGACCTGATGGCCGAGGCGCACCGCCCCCTGATCGACGCCAACGACGGCGCTCAAGACGTGAAATACGGCGCCGGCGCGCAGCTCCTGCGTGAAGGTCACATAGACGCGTGCTGGGGTTGCCCCGACCGCTGGACCAAGCGTTTCGGCCTCGCCGATCAGCTCGAAGAAATTTCGGGTCGCATCCGCAAAGCGCTCGAAGTAGTAGGCTATCGTGAAATGCTCGACGACATCGCACTCCCAGGCGCTGACGACGCCACGATAGCTCTCGATCCACTCGGCCATGCTGCTTTTCCTTGTCCGCCCGCCGCTCCGATCAACCCCGCCTCAGTCACCGCGCGCGCCCGCCGCCGCCGCAACCTTGGTCTTGTCAACCTCGTATAAGTGGCACGCCACGCGGTGGCCAGGCGATACTTCCCGCAACGGGGGTTCCGCGCTGGAACAGTGCGGCATGGCCAGGGGGCAGCGGGTATGGAAGGGGCAACCGCTCGGCGGCTGCAGCGGTGAGGGGATCTCGCCCGCCAGGACGATTTCCTCTGCCGATGAACCTGGACGCGCGAGCAGGACCGCCGAGAAGAGAGCCTGCGTATAGGGATGGCGGACGTCATCGAACAGCAAATGCGTTGGCGCCTGCTCGACGACCTTGCCCAGATACATCACGACGATTTGTTGCGCCATGTGGCGCACCGTTGCGAGGTCATGCGCAACCAGCAGGTAGGCGACGTTGTCTTGTGCCTGGATATCCTTGAGGAGGTTCATCATTTGCGCCCGGATCGAGACGTCGAGCGCCGAGATCGGCTCGTCGAGCACGATCAACCTCGGCCGTGAAGCCAGCGCCGCGGCCAAGGCGATACGCTGGCGCTGGCCGCCCGAGAACTCGTGCGGATAAAGTTGCGCATGCCCTTTCTCGAGGCGGACCTGGTCCAACAGCTCGTGCACCCTGCTGGCGATCCTGGAGCTCTCCCAGCCGGCAACAATCAGGCTTTCCGCAATGGTGCGGCCGACCCTCATGCGCGGGTTCAGCGAGGACCATGGATCCTGGAATACGGCCTGAACCTTGCCGCGAAACGCCGCGAGCGCGGCGCCGCTTAGGCCGTGGATCGGCTCGCCCTCCAACAGCACCTGGCCCGCCGTTGGCCGTTCGAGGTTGAGAATTAAGCGCGAGGTTGTCGTCTTGCCGCAGCCGGACTCCCCGACGAGCCCCAGCGTCTCACCTGATTGAATGCTAAAGGAGACCCCGTCCACGGCCTTGACTTGGCCAAGGCTGCGCGCCAGCAGGACGCCTTTGTTGAAAGGGTAATACTTCCGGACGTTCTCGACGCGAAGCAGCGGCTCGGCGTTGTCCTTGCGCTCAAGGGTCATGCGCTGGCAAGCCTCCAGCACGCGGCGGCGTGCTCGGCAGCAACCGTGATGCTCGGAGGGTAGGCGTCGCGACAGCGCGCTTGCACGTGCGCGCAGCGCGCGGCGAAGCGACACCCCGGCGGCAAATTCAGCAGCGAGGGCGGCTGACCATCGATGGTCGTCAGCCGTGCTCCAGAGGTTCGCGACGTTCCGGGAACCGAAGCAATCAGTGCTTGCGTATAGGGATGCGACGGTTGCTCGAAGATTCGCGCCACCGGTCCGCACTCGACGATGCGGCCGGCGTACATCACCGCCACACGGTGGCACATTCTCGCCACCACGCCGAAGTCATGGGTGATGAAGAGAATGGCCATGCCGGTCTCCGCCTGGAGGTGCTGCAAGAGCTTCAGGTACTGGAGCTGGATGGTGACATCGAGCGCGGTGGTCGGCTCGTCGGCAATGAGCACCTCCGGGTGACCACTGATGGCGATGGCACCAACGACGCGTTGCTTCATGCCGCCGCTGAGTTGGTGCGGAAATTGGCCGATGCGCTGCTCGGGCGCTGCGATTTCAACCCGCCGCAGCGCCGCCACCGCTTCCTGCAAGACCTCGGTCTTGCTCCGGCGCGTGCGCCGGAAAATCGCCTCGCGCATTTGCTCCCCGATGGAGAAGACCGGATTGAGCGAGGTCTGCGGGTCCTGCAGGATCATGGAAATACGCCGCCCCCGAATCTCGCGCATTTCGCGCTGAGAGCGGGTCAGGATATTGTCGCCGTTCAGGCGAACCTCGCCGCCCAGCGTGCGGGCGCTGCCTTTCGGCAATAGGCGCATGATGGAGAGCGCGGTCAGACTCTTGCCGCAACCCGATTCGCCGACGAGACCCAAGACTTCGCCGCGCTTGAGGTCGAAGCTCACGCCATCGACGGCCTTCACCACCCCGCGGCGGAGAAAGAAGTAGGTGACGAGGTCGCGCACTTCGAGAACGTTGTCTTTGCTCATTGTTGGCGCAACCTCGGATCCAGCTGGTCACGCAACCAGTCACCAAACAGATTGACCGAAAGCACCAGCGCCGTGATTGCCAACCCGGGTATCAGCGAGACCCACCATGCCTCCGCGATGCGGCCCCGACCTTCCGAGACCATCAGACCCCAGGTAGGCGTCGGCGGCGGAATGCCCGCGCCCAGAAAGCTCAGTGCCGCCTCGGCGATGATCACGACGCCGATGTTGAGCGTGACCAGAACCATGAACGTGTTGAGCACGTTGGGGAGGATGTGGCTCAGCATGATCCTTAACTGAGAGCACCCCCGCACCTTGGCGAGGGCCACGAAATCACGCTGCTTCAAGGCCAGCACCTCTCCCCGGATGATGCGTGCAAAGCTCGCCCAAAGCAGCAGGCTGATGGCGATAACCAGTGTCCCTAGCCCCTGCCCCATGGTGACGGCCAGCAAGAGCGCGAACAGGATCGCCGGAAAGGTGAAGGCGGCATCCACCAGACGCATGAGGATCGTTTCGACCATGCCACCCAGATAACCGGCGAGGATGCCGATGACGAGACCGACGCCGCCGCCGACGGTCAAAGCCAGCGCCGCAACGATCAAACTAACGCGCGCCCCGTAGATCAGGCGGCTCAGGATGTCGCGCCCGAAGGCGTCCGTGCCCAGCAGGTATTTGCCGCTCCCGCCCTCGAACCAGAACGGTGGCAGCAGCTTGTCGCGTAGCGTCTGGTCGATAGGGGAATGGGGCGCGAGGAGCGGTGCCAAAATCGCCATAACGAGCATGGTGGCGATGACGAGGACAGAGAGCCATGGCACGCGTCGCATTTCGGTCACTCAGGTGAGCCTGATGCGTGGATCGACATAGGCATAGAGAATGTCGACCACGAGATTGATTGCCAGGATCAGAACCGCCTTCAGGATGATGACGGCCTGCAGCAGAGGAAAATCCCGATAAATCACGGCCTCGTAGGTAAGGCGTCCCACCCCGGGCCAGGCAAAGACCGTCTCCGTGACGATGGCGCCGGTAATGAGATTGCCGACGAACACGCCCCAGAGCGTGAGCACGGGGATCAAGGCATTGCGCAGGCAATGCTTCCAGATCACCACCGACTCGCTCAGGCCCTTGATGCGCGCGAGCTTGACGTATTCGCTTTCGAGCACGTCAAGCATGCTCGACCGCGTCAGCCGCATGAAGCCGGCGGTGAGGAACGTGCCGAGCGTGATCACCGGCAGGACGTAATGCTCAGGCCCGCCCATGCGGCCGGACGGCAGCCAGCCCAATTCGACGCTGAAGACAAAGATCAAGACGATGCCGAGCCAGAAACTGGGGGTGGCAATGCCGATGACGGCAATCGTCCCCGCGGCCCGGTCGAGAAAACGGCCGCGGTTGAGTGCCGCAACAACGCCGAGCGGAATGCCGACCAGCATGGCAAGCAATAGCGCCCAGGGAATGAGCGCCAGCGTGTTCGGCAGGCGGGAGAGAAAAACGTCCACCGCCGGCTGCCGCATACGCAGCGATGTGCCGAGATCGCCCTTAAGCGCGCTGCCGATAAAGGCCCGGTATTGCGTCAGAAGCGAACCATCGAGGCCTAGCGCCTCAATCAAGCGGGCCCGATCCGCGGCGGTCGCATCCTCCGGCAGCATCAGATCGACGGGATTGCCCGTCAATCGCCCGAGAACGAACACCACCGTTGCCACCAGCACGAGGAGCAAGAGGCCCTGCAACAGTCGCCGCGCGATGAAGCCGCCCATCAGCGGTTACCCTCAAAATACCTGGAACGGCGCTCCCGATCGCCGTCTCGCGCCTGGCCGCAATCACTTCTTCCAGGGCTTCTGATCATGATGTGGTATGCGCTCGAACACGTCGCCGAGCTCGTGCCGCCCCGGGATGGCAGAAAACTCGCCGACCTTTTTGCTATTGATGGCGTAGTAGCCCATGCCCTCGATGATCGGCACCGCGATCCATTGCTCGGCGATGAGCTCCACCATGGCGTCATTCAAGGCCGTACGTTTTGCCGGGTCGCGCTCGTTGATCACGGCCTTGTAAAGGTCGACAAACTTCTTGCAGGTCTCGGGACAGTTGTCTTTGTCGCCAAGCATCCGCTCCGTGCTGTCCGGTGCGAAGGCGGTGTTGTAACGCCACGGCGCATCTGGCCGGCCAGCCGTTCGGAACATCGACGCCCAACCCGTCAGGTTGGGCTGGTCGCCCATCTGCATCGGCGGGAAAGCGCCCCACTCGTAGTGTTTGATACTCACCTTGACGCCGATCTTGGTCCACATGTCGGCAATCGCCGTGCCGATGCTGATCATGAACTGGGTGCCCGGCAGCGCCACATTGGCGAATTTCAGCTCGAAGCCGTTGGCATATCCCTCCTCCGCCAGGATCTTCTTGGCCAGGGCTGGATCGTAGCGATAGGCCGCCTCCGACCAGCTCTTCCAGCGCTCGACGCTCAGGCTTTCGGTGAAAGCAAAGGTTGCGAACGGCCGCGGCACGCCTGCCTTACCCGCCATCACATGCTCGATGATCTGCTGACGATCGATGGCCAGCGACAAGGCTTGCCGCACGCGCGGCTTGGCGATCGGATCGTTCGCGTGCGCGGGGCGCCAGGTGCCATAAAACTGGAACACGGCCTGCATGGTACCGGGAACGGTCATCACTTCAATGCCTCCGCGTCCGGCGCCAAACACCGTCTCGGGGCTGATCGAGGCGATCGCGGCCTCGCCGGTCCGCACCATGGCCACCCGCGTACTCTCTTCGGGGACCTGTAGGATGTGCAGGTACTTGAAGTGGGGTCGGCCGCGCCAATGCGCCTGGCCAACGGCCTCGAACTCGATCCTGTCACCGGGGACGCTGCGCACAAAACGCCAAGGACCGCTGCCAACGGGCTTTTTGCGGAACTCCTCCTCGCCGACCGTTTCCAAGTACTTTTTCGGCATGATGGCGCCCTCAGGCGCAACGGCGCGGCTCAGAGCCGCCGGGAGCCCGAGCTGCGGCTCGTTGGTATTGACGCGAACCGTCAGGTCATCGACCACATCAATGCTCTTGATCGAGCGACGCATCGAGCCGGCCGCCGCCGCCAACGACTTTGGCGACATTTGGCGCTCGAGACTGAACTTGACGTCGCTGGCGGTCAGCGGATCGCCATTGTGAAACGTCTGACCTGGACGCAGGTGGAAGGTCCAAGTCAGCCCGTCCTCAGACATAACCCAGCGCTCGGCAACGCCGGGCCCCAGCCCGCCCTTGTCGAGATCGAAGCCCACGAGGCTGTCATACATCGGGGCTTGGTAGACGGCGTTGCCCGGACGTGTCTCGAGGATCGGGTCGAGGGTTTGGGCAGCGAGCGATTCAACGGCAAAGATCAACGTGCCTTTGGGCTCTTGGGCGGCACTCGGTGGGCTCAGCGAGAGCGCGAGCAAGGCGGCAAACGCAGGCACGCCGGGGTGACGGAACACCTTCATCAAGTCCTCCCGAGGCTTTATGTCTTGAACTTTTATGGTTCAACTATCAAAGCCCCTATCCGCTCATGTCAACTGCCAAAGCGCGGCATCGCCGCGGGCCGCGGATGGCGGCGCCGGCACGGTCGCGCCTACCGCGCGCCGCCTCAGCAAGAGGCGCGTCTCTCCGGTGCGCGCAATTCTGGTTTCAAGACGCGGCAAGATCGCTGCGAGGGCAAGACTGTTGCGCCGCGGTCAGCTTCGCCGAGCGAACGTGCGCCACAGCGCCTGGATGTCCTGGTGGTAACCAAAGCGCACGGCTTCGACGAATGGGCGCCCGTCCAGAACGGCTTGCAGCATGCGTTAAAAAACCCGGCGCATCGGAGAGTGAAGATAGCTCACAAACATACCGGCCTGCCGGTACGCGAGCAGCGTCACATGCGATGGGGAGTCCCCCGGCGGGGCTTGTGTGAACTTGACGCCGACAAGTGTCCGCAGGCTTCCGGTCTCCTCGACGAGGAAATGCTCCCCGCGCTGAATGGCGGCGCGTGCTTCCGGTTCGCTGACGGATTCGGCGCCTCCCCCTTCCGATACCATGACCGCCAAACCTTCCTTGAACCAATTCGGCAGGCGGATGTACGCGACCGCTGATATCCAGCTTTGCAGATGCGCGTGGGACAGCTCGTGTGTCAGGATCCCGGGCAGCCGCCGGCGTTGCCGGGCGTAGAGCTGCGGCGACAGCACCACGCGCCCGGCGAACGTCACGCCGACCGGCCGCAAGGATCCCAGGCCATTTGCCGCCGCATAGGCCTCCGGCGTCGCATACACCCCCACGATCACCGGCTGCGCGAACGGTCGACCCTGCGCGGCTTCGACCCGAGCGATGGCCGAGGGCAACATAGCGCAGACGACACGCGCATAGTCATCGGCGCCTTGCTGATAGTGCACCTGGCTATTGTCAGGGTGGGCTGGGAGGTGGTCGGGCCGATGCCACAAGCCCGAGGCAATGTCACGCAGCGTGGGACCGCAGCCGTCGCTCCCGCCGCCACAGCGACGAACGCCAACGGCACGGCGACGAGCAAGGCGACGATCGGGCGACGCATGGCCCCTCGTACTCCAGCGGTTGGCCAACGGACGACGTGCCGGGCGCTCGCATGCTGCTCCCGATCTTTGACGGTACCGCCGACCTGCCAGTTGCCCTAGGGGACTAGGCTGTCGGCCACGCGGAAAGCCGCCGGAATTCATGGTCAAGGTAATGGCCACACCCCCGCCGCGGCCGATCGCCCGGCGTGAGGCCTGGAGTGCCCGATCGCTCGGGCCGAAGCAGGCAAGGTCCCAGGCTTCGCCGTGCAAGAAAAAAAGCGCCGAGCTGGGCCTTGGCTGCAGGCGCGGCGGTGCCGGGACAATTGAGAACAGCCTGGTTCGTTACCTCAGTGATGCTTGACGGGGATCAGGGATGGCCCGCTGTGGTCCGCGGGTAGGATTTCAAACAGGAGGTGCACGTTGGGCTCGCTCGTCTTGTTGAACACGGTGTGATTGATGTTGCCGGATTCGAAGAAGAATTCGCCCGGTCCGTACACGATCGTCTTGTCGGGCAAGACGTAGGTCATGTGTCCCGAGGTGACCTGCCGAATGCCCGGCCCGACGTGGTTGTGCTCGCCGACGTAGCCGCCCGGAGCAAGGGTCAGCTCGGTAACGCGCAGCTTGTACTTTCCATTGATCTCGCTCAGGAAGCCCGCAAGCGGCGCCTCGAACTTGATTTTAGCCACCAGGCCGTTGGTATCGACCTTGACGGCGCTGGGACCGGTCTGTGCAACGGCAGCGCTCGGCCCGGCAGGCAATGCCAGCAAGGGCACGGCCGCGAGGGCTTGCAGAACGTCGCGCCTGGCAAGTTCGTCGCTTGGCATGGGGCTCTCCCGAAGGCAGCTGTTGGACGGTGCTTGTCACGGCCAGACCATGCTCCGCGCCGGCAGCCAATATCCGAATTCGGCCCGCCCTATCCACAAACGGTCCGCTTCGCGCTAACGCAGCCCCCTGAGGCGTGGTAAAGAGTCCCGGATTAGCAGTCCGGGAAGCCTGACGTGAGCGGGTGTCGTTGACTGACATCCTGGTCCGGATCAACGCTCATGGCGCCGTCGCCAAGCCTCGATCGTGTTCTGCGCCCTGAACGCGGGCCAGCGCCGCGCGATGTCAAAAAAGCCATCGACTACATGCGGCGGAATGTGCACCGCAAGCTTGGCAGGGCCGACCTCGCCAGTGCCGCCCAGGTTGCCGAGCGCACGCTGCGCAAACATTTCCGTGCCTTCGTCGGCCTTTCCCCACTCGACTATTGGCGCCGGCTGCGCCTTGCCATTGTGCGAGAGGAGCTCCTGCAAGGAGCGAACGGCGCCTCGGTCACGGATGTCGCGACACTTTATGGTTTCTGCCACCTCGGCCGGTTCGCATCGCAATATCGCCAAAGCTTCGGCGAAGCCCCATCCATCACGCTTGGCCGAGGCCGTACCGGCGCCGAAGCCAAGAAGGCGATCGCAATCGGGGGGCCGGCGCCGAGCGACGGCCGCCTGCGGTCCCTCTCGCAGGAGCGTCCCTCGATCGCCATTCTGCCCTGCGAAACCTCGGCGCTGGAGCCAAGGCACCGCTTCTTTGCCGAGTGCCTGGCGGAGGGAATAGCCACGCAACTGTGTCGGGTTCGTTCCCTCTCAGTGCTGATGCCTCGACCGTCGCGGTTTTCCAAGCTGGGTGATCGAGGCCAGATCGCTCGCGAGATTGGTGCACGGTACCTTCTGGTCGGTCGGTTCGCTGAGACCGGTGAGCGCTTGCGGATCATCGTTCGCCTCCTCGAGGCGGCGACGAGCGCTCACATCTGGGGCGACAGCTACGACGGCGAGAAAGGTGATTTGTTCGGCTTGCAAGACCGGGTAACGGACGGCATCGTCAAGGCGATCCTACCGAGCATTAGGGGCGCCGAGATCGAGCGCGCTCGGCGCAAGCGGCCAGAAGACCTCGGTGTCTACGATCTCACAATGCGCGCCTTTCCTTTGGTATTTGCGTCGAACCCCCATTGCACCAGACAGGCGCTGGATTTGCTGCATCGGGCAATTGAGATCGACCCCGACTTCGCATTGTCGACGGCATTGGCAGCCTTTGCGCACGCGCAACTGGCGGTCCACAACGGCACACCGTCGCCCACCGTCGAGAAGAGGCGCGCGCTGCAGCTGGCCGAACGGGCCGCCCTTCTCGGCCCCGATGACCCTCAGGTGCTCACGGCACGCTGCGCCGTGCACACGATCGCGGGACAGTTCGCTGTCGCCAGCGCTCTGATTGCGCGCGCGTTGGCCCTCGATCCCACCTCCGGCTGGGCCTGGGAGCGAAGCGGCTGGCTGCAGACGTTTTCCGGCGAACCAGCGGCTGGCATTGAGAGTTTTGGCAAGGCCATGTGCTTCGACCCATCCTGTCGGTCGAACGCGAACCGGTTCGTCGGCTTCGGTTGTGCTCATTTCGATGCTGGTCGATATGACCAGGCGGCGCGCTGGATGCAGAGAGCGCTGCGGGAACAGCCGAGCCCGATCTGGGTCAATCGGACGCTCGCCGTTACCTATGCACATCTCGGCGAGCATTCGGCGGCCCGTCAGTCGCTCGATGCGCTGCGGCGCTACTGTCCTGATTTGACCGTGAACCAGGTGCTGGTCTCGCTGCCATTCACGCCAGACTTCATGCAGCGGATTACAAACGGGCTAGGTGATCTCGGCCTGCCACCGTGAGACGTCAAGCAGCAACCAGCAACGCCCAGAGATTGCGACTTTCGCGATGACCCGTTCGAGCCTCTTGACCGCCGCGGGCAACGACGTGGAGCCTTGGGGATCGACATGAAGGACCGACGACGCTTGCTGATTGCAGGAAGTTCGGCACTGGCGGTTCCTTTTTTGCCGGGTCGACGGGCCATAAGCTCAGAATTCAGCGATGGATACGCACGAGGTGATGCCGTCCAACTCTACTTTGTCCGATCGGGGGAAGGCCCTTTGATGCTTTTTCTGCATGGCCATCCGGACAACGGGGCAGTCTACCAGCGGCAGTTGCAGGAATTCAGCCGGGATCATTTCGTCGTCGCGCCAAACTTAAGGGGGTATGCGCCATCGGATGCACCCCAGAGCGTCGAGGCCTATGCCATGCCACATCTCCTCGAAGATGTGCACGGCGTGCTCGATCACTTTGGCCGTGAGCCGTGCATTCTGATTGGCCATGACTGGGGCGGGTACGTCAGTTGGGTCTTTGCCTCGGCTTACCCGGAGCGTGTGCAGCGGCTGATTATCCTGAACGCGCCTCACCCGGCGATCTTCTTGCGTGAAGTGAGAACCAATCCGGCTCAGATCGGCGCATCACAATATGAGCGCGCGTTCCATACCGCGGTTCCACCCTATCCCGTTTGGTACAACTATTATCGCGCCGATCCCATCAAGATTCCGGCCTCCGTGCGGGAGGTCTCGGCGGCGGCAATGCCCGATCTTGCCGCGCATTTCTTCGCTGGCGTGAGGAGGCCTCCGGAAACAAAATCCCTGCGCCTGAGTGTCCCTACCCTGGTGATCTGGGGATTGGGCGACCCCACGATCCTCCCCGGCTGCATTCGCGGTTTAGAAGAGTACGTGCAAAATCTAACGATGGTGAGGATAGAGAACGCGGGACACTATCCAATGCAGTCTCATGCAGATGTGGTCAACAGAGCCATCAAGGATTTCATGAGGCAGTGAACGAAGCTGGTGACGGGGCCACCGGCGCTGGGCGATTTGCAAAAATCAGCGCGGCACTGGTCTTGCCGGTACGTCAAATGAAGAGGGCCGTCCGTCACCGCCAGAACTCCGACGCCGCAATCGCGAAATTGAGGTTTTGCGAATCTCGAAGTGTAAATGTCGTAACACCGATTAAGTTGCCACGATCATCGAACAAGCCGCCGCCTGAAGACCCTTCCGACACGGGTGCGGTAATCTGGATGTATTCAGCCTCTCCGTCAGATGTTCGCAGCCCCGACAACAAACCATTGCCGAGCGTGTTGACCAGCCCCTTCGGCGAGCCAATCGTGAAGACGGCTTCGCCAACGGCCAGGCTTGCGTAGTCCCGGATTCCTGGAACGGGGGCCAGCTCGCCGTCGACCACTCTGAGATAGCACCGATCGGTCGATGGATCCGCCGAAACGACCTCTGCTCGGAGCGTGGTGGCCGCATTGGCGAGCATGACAGACTTGGAATTCGCGACAACGTGGCAGTTGGTGATTGCCTCTTTGGGCGAAACAGCGACTGCCGATCCACGCGAAGTGATCTGTCGTGACGTTTGCCCCAAGGCCGCGAGCGCGTAGACGGCTGGGCTCACCTTTGCGAACAACTGCGTTGGCGTCAGAGGCGATTGAAGGACACTAGCTGGCTTCGGAGATGGTATGTTCCACGTGGGAAGCGCCGACCCCGACATGTCAACCAGCAGAACCGGTGGTTGAGCCTGCATCTGCTTCGTCGTCTTGGATTTCGGGCGCTGCTCGGCCAACCGCTTGGTCGCACGCTTCGGCGCCGCCTGTGAGGCGAACCCCAGCATTTCCTGCTCCGCTGCAGTACAGCCGCCCAAAAGTAGGAGCAAGGCGGCAACGAACACTATCGGTAACTTCATCGTCAACACTCCACTTCTCTTGATGGGCAGCGTGCGGTCTGATTCGGGCCGTAAATGTCCATGGAGCGATTTGTCTGTGGATTGATGCGTCGCGTGCTAACCTCCATTCCGTCGCCCAGGCCCCGCCACGATTGATGCAAAAAGGCGACGTCGACTTTGCTAACGGTCGATCATCATCACAGGGCATGCGCAGGCGCAGCACAAACCCACCCAATGGTGATGGCACGTCTCGTCGCCTGCTGCTATGGCACGCGCGAGAGACAAGGCGGCGGATATATGGACTGGCGGCTTGCCACACGCCGGTCGTCCAGGCGCGGAGTGCCACGCGTCGGCGCAAAAGCTGCAAAGGCGCTTGATCTGTGCCTTTGTCAGCCAGAATTGATCCGAGATCGGCTCCTCCTCCTGCCGCGATCGAATCCCAATGTCACATCAGATGAACACTAAGTTCGCAAAGGTCTGCTGTGCGGACAAACCGGACACGAAATCGTCCTCAATCTCGGTGAGCGTGCCTTCGACCGCCTGTCCGCAGCGCAGCCGATAATTCTGGCCAAGGAGGAGCCTCGCGATGACCATCACCATTACCGCCTTCGAACGGTCACCCGATGGCGGCATGGGATTGGCGCGTGATACGCGCGTTCGCTGGGCGCTTGAGGAAGTGGGCCAACCCTACGAGGTTCGCCTTGTTTCGTTTCCTGCGCT
>Ga0075425_100001203_pt1 | contig 25140 bp, 18 predicted proteins | sample SoiMethybrSBSTD4_FD_75300 | JGI IMG/M metagenome (GOLD analysis project Ga0075425, IMG submission 75300) | Bulk soil microbial communities from a Populus tree surrounding site in Tennessee, USA - Soil MetaG P. TD hybrid SBSTD4 | ecosystem: Environmental > Terrestrial > Soil > Tree plantation...
ACAAATTCGACAATAGCGAACCCCAGATGCTCGCTGTAGGTCCTGATCCCAAACACAACCCCAAACCCGTGCCGGCAGCCCTTAACCGTAACGGCGCCATGGCCATCGGCTCATTTCCGCCGAACGGATATGGTATCTACGACATGGTCGGAAGCGTCACGGAGTGGACCAGTGACTGGTTTGACCCTGATTACTATCGCTTCATGCCGAAAGTGAATCCAAAGGGGCCAGAAACCGGTAAATACAGAAGCGTGCGAGGCAGCAATTGGGCGAACTCCGCTGCAGGCACTAGCGGCAGTGAGAAACTGAGGAATTATTTCCGTAACTTTGCGGATCCGGAGGCCCGCAGTATCACGCTAGGTTTCCGCTGCGCAAAATAAGAACCCCCTCTGAGGTCCGTTGCCGACATCAAGTCTGGAAACCAAGGAACTAGTGGTATGCGTAGACTGATTATTGCGAGTCTAATCACATTCTTCATCACGTCTGAGGTTCAAGCTAAGAATTCTTCACCTCAGACTCCGCCCCAGACAACACCAGACAAGCCTAGGTCTGCACTTGACCCCGAACGGCTGGTCGAAGAATGGATGAAGCGACTGAATGCTCTCGACTCCTGGCACTTAACAGTAGACGGAAAGGAAGAGGGGATTGAGGACGTTGTCAATAGCATGATGGAGTTGTACGCCCCTGATGTGCTTGCGGAGGTGCCCCCCCACGACGAAGATCAAAGTGGATCGGTTATGCTTCGTGGGAGCACGCTGCTGCGGAAATGGGTTGAGAAGATTGCGAGAACGCAGGTCAGGCTGAACTACATCAGAGTCGCTCAGACTATGAAGGAATTCAATGGAGTGCAACCGCTTTTCACCACACCACTGCCCTGGGGCGGCGTCGGCATCTCGTTCCAGATCATTGGGGCCTGGTCTATGCGTGAGGATCGTCTTAACAAAAGGTTTATGGCACCGGGAGCGGTGTTTCTACAGTTTGGCGAAGACGGGAAAATCCAGCGGCTCCGTCTTTATTTGACGGAGATCACCAGAGTTGTAGCTGGATAGACTCCCGGCAGTTTCGCCTACGGTTTGATAATGAAACCTTTACCGGTATCCTCGCGATGTGAGAAGTGACAATCACCGCAGATACTCCCGATTGTCCCGTACGCAGTCAGTGCCGCCTTAATATCGTTGCCTTTCGCCTTCGCACCCACGTCAGCAAAGGCTTCCTGCGCGTGCTTCGCGTGGTCAATGGCATCTTTGGTTTTAAATGGCGCCCAATACGCCTCCGTCTCTTTGAAGAATGCTTCCAGTTTCGCAGCATCTTCAGCGGCCGCGGCCGCTGAATTGCCGTCGAGGTTCTTCTTCAAGCTGGCGAAAGTCGCCCCGATATCCTTCATTACTTGATTGTAGGGTCTGCGCTGCTGCGCGAAAGTCGTCGCTCCCGACAAGAGTGCAGAGATAACGATTGTGATCAAGGCAACTTGTCGATTCATCTTTTTCCTCCTAACCGCTCGGTGCAATCCAGTCGTCGTCGAGCTCGCGGAGATTGGATTTTAACACTTGTTTCTGCCAACGTGGTTTGTGTTCCAATTCAGGCAGATTTTTCACCCGTGACCACCGGCATCGACGACGCGCTGAGCGGGTCGGCCAGCCAGCGCCGAATCAGGCGCTCGCGGATGCCTATCTTCCCGACAAGTCGGTGGATGGGTGAACGGGCGGAACTCCTGAAATTGACAGGAGGCAAAGCCTGTGACAGTCTACTGCGCAAATCAAGCAGTGTATTGAAAAACGTCCTGTCTCTTTCGACGAGGAGGATCCCGATGAAATGCATTTTGCGTGAAGCATTGGGTGGGGTGTTTATTATTGTGCTCAGTTGCTCCTCTGTATTAGCGCAGGCAACGGCTCAGATCAGCGGCACCGCGAAAGACCAAAGCGGGGCCGTATTGCCGGGGGTGGAAATCCGCGCGACGCAAACCGACACGGGGATAACCCGGGACGCGGTTACGAATGAAACCGGATCCTACGTTCTGCAGAACCTGCCAATCGGTCCCTATCGCCTGGAGGCAACATTGCCGGGATTCCGCACGTATGCGCAAACCGGAATTGTGCTGCAGGTCAACAGCAGCCCGGCGGTCAACGTTGTCTTGGAAGTGGGTCAGGTAAGCGAACAGGTTGAAGTCCAGGCGAACGCGGCACTGGTGGAAACAAGGAACGCCGGAGTCGGAACGGTTATGGAGAACACCCGTATTCTGGAACTGCCACTGAATGGACGGAATATGATCGATCTGGTCTCACTGTCGGGCGCCACAGCTCCGGCGCCCCTTCTCAACGGTACGGGCGGCCGGGATCCTTTCAGCAAAGGGAATGTTTCCATCGCTGGGGGATTGAATTCGGGCGTGAATTACACGCTGGACGGGGCCTATCACAACAATCCTTACGACAATTCCTATATGTCGATGCCCTTTCCCGATGCGCTACAGGAATTCAAGGTCGAGACCAGTTCCACCGGCATCGGCAACGGCGTGAAGTCTGCCGGTACGGTGAGTCTGGTTACGAAATCGGGCACGAACGGTTTTCATGGCGATCTCTTTGAGTTCGTGCGCAACGGCAGTTTCAATGCCCGCAATGCGTTTGCAACCCGACGCGATAGCGTCAAACGCAACCAGTTCGGCGGAACGGTCGGCGGGTCAATCATCAAGAATAAATTATTTTTCTTTAGTGGTTATCAAGGCACGACGATTCGCCAGGCTCCGTCGGATCAAACCGCGATTGTTCCCACCGCAGCGATGATGGCGGGCGACTTTACAGCATTTACATCACCCGCGTGCAACGGAGGACGCCAGATCACGTTGAGAGCTCCGTTCGTTAATAACCGTGTCGATCCCGCGCTATTGAGCAAAGCGGCTGTGCGCATGGCCAGCAAGATGCGGAGCACGCCGGATCCGTGCGGCAGCATCAAATTTGGCATTACGTCTCTGGAAAACGATCACACAGCCATCGGCCGGATCGATTATCAACGGAGCGCCAATCACTCGCTGTTCGGCCGGTATTTACTCGATAGCACCAATAATCCGCCTGCCTACGACCTGACCAAGGACGCGCTCAATTCTAATGACGTCGGGACCACGGGCCTGGCTCAGGCATTTAGTCTTGGAGACACCTATCTGTTCGGCCCCAACATCGTTAATGCATTCCGCCTGACGGCAAATCGAATTGCCGCCGAGAAAACCCGTCCGGATTGGACCAACGCCGGTCTTGGGGCAGTCGACATCGGTATCAAGGCCTTCGTTTACTATCCGCACCGTCCTATAACTGGCCTCGTCCCCGGCAATTTCACTTTCGGCGGCGTCACCGGTCCGGCGCACGGCTACACCAATGGCGCCATCTTCGGAGCCAATGATGATCTCAGCGTGCTCCGTGGGAACCACCAACTGACTTTTGGCGGACAGATGAGCGTGTGGATGACGAGCACGCTTTCCGACGTTAAGGCCGTCATTAACGCCAATTTCACCGGTCAAGCGACAGGGTTGGGAATGGCGGACTTTTTCATGGGGAATCCGAACCAGTTCGTCAACGGCACCGACTCGTTACACCACAAGCAGGTCACGTATATTGGGTTTTATGCTGGCGACACGTGGAAGCTGAATCAGAGACTGACAATGAGCTATGGTCTGCGGTGGGAGCCTTATTTTCCCATGCGTGACAGGGATAATTTCATGATCCATTTCGATCCTGTTGCGATGGGAAAAGGTATCAAGAGTACCCGGTTTTCGACCACACCGCCCGGCGTTTCCTTTGCGGGGGACCCGGGAGTTCCAGGCAACTCGGGCATGTACGCGAAGTGGTGGAACCTTTCGCCGCGCCTGGGGCTGGCGTGGGATGTCAACGGAGATGGCCGCACCTCAGTTCGCGTCTCCGGTGGGACGTTTTACGACTTTCCTCCCACGATCTCCTCACAGGGCTTTTCCAACTCACCACCCTTTTCGGTCCAGATCATTCGGAACGGCGTGAGTTTTGATAACCCATGGGCAAACGAGCCCGGCGGAGACCCATTCCCGGTTCCCGCCGGAAGAAGTATCGGCCGCGACAATGCGATATGGCCGCTTGCCGGCTCCCTCTTCACCGCGGACTACAACACCGCGAACATGCATGTGTCCCAGTGGAATCTCAGCATCCAAAGGCAAATTAAGAGCGATTGGCTCGTATCGGCGACGTATCTCGGAAACCATACGATCCATCTCTGGGCTGTGCGAGACCTCAATCCGGCCGTCTTTCTGGGATTGGGGCCATGCTCGCTCCAGGGTGTGAACTACGGCACATGCTCGACAACCGCCAACACCCAGCAGCGCCGCCGACTGAGTCTGGCGAATCCGGCGATCGGACAATATTTCGGATCGATCGCACAAGTGGACGCCGGCAGTTCGGCCAGCTATAACGGTCTGCTGCTTTCTGTTCAGCGCCGCGTGGGGCGTGGCGTCACCCTCATCGGGAACTACACCTGGTCTCATTGCATCAGCGAGCCCGCACAAACGGATGCCCTTACCACGGTTTCAGGCTACCAGGCGATTCCGGACAACCGGCGCTACGACCGCGGCAATTGCAACAGAAATAATTCAGATGTGCGGCAGGTGTTCAGCTCGTCCGCTGTGATCGACACTCCAACGTTTTCCAACCGGGGGCTCCACGCCGTGGCATCCGGCTGGAGGATTTCGCCCATCCTGAAAATCCTTACGGGTGACTATCTGAATATAACCAGCGGGCAGGATATTGCGCTGACAGGCGTTGGCTACCAGCGCCCCAATCAGATTCTGGCGAACCCGTATGGGGACAAATCGATCAACGAGTATTTCAATCCCGCCGCCTTCCAGCAAACGACGCCGGGCACGTACGGAAATACGGGTGCGAACAGCGTTGGGGGGCCGGGCTTCTGGGGGCTCGATGCCGCTCTCTCCCGAACGTTCCAATTCCATGAGGCACAGAAAGTGGAACTTCGGGTGGAGGCGTTCAACTTGACAAACTCCTTCCGCATGAATGACCCAGTAGCGGCGATTAACAGCCCGTTGTTCGGGAAAGTCATCACCGCCAAGGACCCGAGGATCATGCAGTTTGCTTTGAAATATGTGTTCTAAACGGCCGCGACTACGCAAATCGACCACAAGCGGGGTGCGGCTGAAGGCCGCGCCCACATTGACCCCGACTAGAATAGGTACTTCGACGCGAACCACTGAGAACGACAACTGTCCAAACTGTCCAACCGGAATTTTTTTTGATTTCCCGTACTTGTGGTATACGCTTCAGCTTGATTCCGAAAGATCGCGCAGTCGTAGCCGACCGTTGGACCGCCACGGGTTCCGTTGCGGAATGGCGGCTTCACAAAACATATCCGCGCAATCGCAGCGGAAGGGGAGGACAACCAAATGAAAAAGAGAGTTCTGGTTTTGATGTTTGCTATAACGGCAGCCGTGGCCTCCTCCTCGGCTGCGCTTGCCCAAACTGAACTACCACCTCCTGGGTGGAAGACGTGCCCGCACTGCCTGACGCCCGAACAGCAAAAGGCAGAGGCAAAGTATAACTCTGTGGGCATGCCATACAATCGGCGTGACTTGTCGGGAGTTTGGAACAGCAGGCCTCCCGGCATCGGAGATTTTGAATCAAATGGCAATATTATCGAAACCTTCGCCGACATATTCGACAAGCAGTTGCCCCGTTCGAAAATCCCTCCAAAGAACACTCCGACTCTAACACCGTATGGGCAGCAGTTGTTCGATGCGACGAAAACCGAAGGTAAGGCTCCCGAGGGTACGGCTGTTACGAACACGAAAGACGGCATGCTGAAATGTGATCCGCTAGGTTGGCCACGTTGGTTGCATTACAACTACGGATTCGAATTCGTCACGCTCCAGGACAGAGTTCTGCAATTCGTCGAATGGGGCCACACATGGCGCACCATTTGGACCGACGGGCGCAAACTTCCGGAACATCCACCCGAGCCGCGCTGGATGGGATGGGCCGTTGGGCATTGGGAAGAAGACAACACGTTCGTTGTCGAATCGAATGGTTATGACGACAGGTCATGGATCGCCGAGGCGGGGAATTATGTCAAGGAACCTGGCGCAACAGGCTGGGGCAACTATGCCTGGCCGCATAGCGACGAGATGACGATCGTTGAGCGTTATAAGCGTACGAGCTTCGGTATTCTTGAGGCGCAAGTCACGATCAACGATCCCAAAGTGTACACGAAGCCCTGGACCACCGAGGTCTTCAAGCACACACTGCTGCCCGATACGGAACTCTGGGAATATTTCTGCGTACCGACCGACAACGATTACTTCAACCAAACGCATATCGCACCGGGGAACCAGATACCGGCAAGCGTTATTAAGTGAAATAGCCCGTCGTCGGGAATTTAGAGCCGCAAGTGTCAGGGATTGCCTGGATGGTCGGGAAATAGTCCAAAACAGAGGCCTCCACGCAATCGGTATCATCCGCGGCTAAATTCCCCCTTCCATCGGTCCGCTTCCGAAGGTTGGAGGCTATTTCGTCGTTCACGCTGGCATGTGAGACGAGTACTCGCATCGTTCGCGTGGCAGCAGGTTGCGGATCGGCGGCTGAAAGGAAGGTGCAGCAAGTGCAAAATCGATTGATTATTTCGATATTTGTCTTAGGGGCGGGACTAGCTTTGTTCTCGACCGCGTTTGCCCAGACTGAATTGCCACCTCCTGGGTGGAAGACGTGCCCGCAGTGCTTAACTCCAGAGCAAACGAGGGCGGAAGTAAAGTTTAACCCGCCCGGTATGCCGTTTAACCCGCGTGACCTGTCGGGAGTCTGGCACGGGATTGCTCCCGGCATCGGGAAAGAGGGCGGGCTTTTGGAAAATACGCACAACGTGTTCGCGAAGCTGTTGCTCCCTTCGGGAACCCCTCCGCCAAACGTTCCTCGTCTGACGCCCTATGGAAAGCAGCTGTTCGATGCCACGCGGACCGAATCCAATGCACCCGAAGGAACGGCAGTTACGAATACGAAAGATCCCATGCTGAAATGTAATCCGCTAGGTTGGCCGCGTTGGTTCACATACGAGTATGGAATGGAATTCGTTACGCTGCCCGACAGAGTCATACAGTTCTTTGAATTGGATCATGCGTTTCGGACTATTTGGACCGATGGCCGCAAGCTTCCTGAGAATCCCCCGGAACTCCGTTGGGGAGGTTGGGCCGTCGGGCACTGGGAGCCAGACAACACGTTCGTTGTGGAGTCGGACGGCTATGACGACAGGTCGTGGATCTCCGAGGCGGGGAATTTTGTCACCAAACCTGGTGAGAAAGGTACGGGCCGGAATGGCTGGCCGCATAGCGATGAGATGAAGATCGTCGAGCGTTGGAAGCGCACCAGCTACGGCGTTCTTGAGGCGCAGCTGACGATCATCGACCCGAAAGTGTACGCGACACCGTGGGTGAGCGAACCTCTCAAGCACATGCTGCTGCCCGATGCCGAGATCTGGGAATACTTCTGCGTACCGACCGACAACGACTACTTCAACGAAACGCATATCGCCCCGGGGAACCAGGTACCGATAAACGTTATCAAGTGAAATAGACTGTAGCCGGTGATTTAACCGCGGATGAATACCGATGGTTATGAACGCCGGCCAACCGGCCAATGAGAGTCGTGTGTATCCGAAGCGCTCGCTTCCGTCTTGAATTCTCCGCTCGCCGGCGAAGTCCCCTTTTTCCTACGCTTATTGCGGCGTGATACGGTCGACGACGAGCTTGCCGTCTGCCATCGTTACTTTGCGAATGACGGCAATCGGACTGCCCGTCTTCGACGGATTGAAAGTCACGATGACTTCGTCACCTGGTTTGAGAGAATTTCTGTTCATTCCGACCTGGATCATCGATGTCGGAGAATTCATCTCGCCGGACCACTGCGTGATTTTTCCGCTTTCATCCTTCACATCCCAAACCACGATGACGTGAGGATTTCTCCACACGAATTGCACGACAGTACCCTTCAACTCGACTTCCTTCTTATTGTCGAAGCCCGCCACGCTGTGATGCGCCGAAGCCCGGCCGGCAAAAGCCGCAAACAAACCCAAAACAAACAGAACGGTCAAAACCTGTTTCGCTCTCATTGGTCACCTCCGAGTGACGTTTCAGCAAGATTGCGGGATCGAAGAACTTTGAGTCATGTAAAGAGAACGACTGAAGCCTACACCCGCGCGTTCCTGAATTCAATCTGATGCGGATAGGAAGCGCCGGGCGGGCCGTGGCGTCACCGTTACACCTGGTCTCATTGCATCAGCGACCCCGCACAAATGGATGTTCTCAGCACAATCACCGGCTACCAGGGGGATCCAGACAATCGGCGCTACGCCCGCGGCAATTGCAACAGAAACAATGCAGATGTGCGGCAGGTGTTCAGTTCGTCCGCTGTGCTCGACACACCAACGTTTTCCAGCCGGGGACTCCACGCCGTGGCGTCGGGCTGGAGGATTTCACCGGTGCGAACAACGTTCGAGGCCCGGGCTGGTGGCAGCTTGATGCCGAGTGGGAAGGTCGGGGGCCAGCGCTCTGGCTTGCTCCAGATAACTGTTCGCAACGGAGCTGTCGCGCTGAGCCACCGGGTCATTGAGCGCACGGAAAATATGCTGTGTTACCTTCATGTCATTGCCATTCCGCTGGCTTTCGGCCGGCTCGCGCGGGCGGAGACGCGCGCTCATCTCCGTCTGCCCCATCTGGCGCAGGTCAGTATAGAGGTCTCAAATGAAGAAAGGCGGGCCGGAGCCCGCCCTTCTTCGTTTGAAGATGTCCGGAACGCTAATTGAAAATCTCGGGAACGTGGTAGATGTAGATCGCATTGGTGTACCGGTCCGGGATATACACGTCCTGGCGCTTCGCGTCGACAACCGCTGTTCCAACCGGATCCCGCAGAGGCCCGTTGGGTGGAGCTGCGATTATCCAACGGGGTTCGGTCTCGCCGGTGTCGTTGACGCTCCAAACGCCGAGGTATTTATTTTCTGAATATTGACCATAGCTGCGGTTATCATCGACGCCCGCGGTCACGCCGCCCTCACCTCCGCCTCCACCCTCGCCTCCAGCTTGACGGTTTACACGAGGAGTGACGCTCGCAAAGAGCAGTCCCTTTTCAGGATAAATATACACGCCACCCATTCCGGCGTTCGGAGCGCGGAGGAAACCGCGCGGTTTGGCATTGCCCGAATCGGTTCGGTTAAAGATTAAGAGCCTCCCACCTCCGCCGGAAACGAACAAACGGTCAGTCATCGGATCTACGGCTACCTGAGCTCCGTTGCGTCCACCGCGAATTTGAGTATCCGGTCCCTCTAAAACCCGAAGAGGAGGTGCATTCCCGCTGGCGTCGAGAGAATAGACCGCAATAAACTCACGCCGTGGATACTCGTTATAAACACCGATAAATACTTCTCTGTGGACTGGATCAATCGTCAGCTGATCTGTGTTTGGGAGTTTGACGTCCGGCCCCTTGATGACGCGAACCGGGGCTTCGTCTCCGTTGGCCCCACCGCGGAAAAACTCGATCTCCTGCGAATAGAACTGAGGCACCACAATCTCGTCTTTGACGGGATCGTAAGCAAACTTATGTATTGACCGCGCGATCTGAGTATTCTGACCGAAAATATTCCGTGTCGGCTTCACGCTGCCATTCGCCAACCTGGCGAATGCCGCAATCTGCGGATGGCCCATTCAGCTAGCGACGAGCAGTTCGTCTCGTTTGGTGTCGAAGACCACCCTCGTGTTGATAAACGTAGATGTTGGCGTACCCTCTGGAGCGCCGCGGATCACGCGTATCGGGGGCGTATCCCCGGAAGCGGTGAGTTTAAAGACGGTCGCGTTATGGTTGCTGAGGTTCGTCACCCAGAGCTCCTGGTTCTTCAAGTCCACGGCTACTCCGGTTGGATTCTTGATACCGCTCTTGGGCCCCGCGATGACTCGGATGGGAGCAACGTCCCCAGTGGCATCGGCTTTGAACACGAGAATTGAATCCGCCGGATCATTGGCCACATAGAGATCACCGTGCTCCGGATCAACAGCCAGGGCCGCAGGCCAGTTCAATTGTGTCTTGGGACCCTGGATGACCTGCAGGGGTGCGGTGTCCCCTTGCGCAGTGCGGCGGTACACCGTTATCGAAGAAGGAGTGAACTCACCCTGGCCCGGAATATTGAAGGCCCGCGACAACGGCCAATTCGACTTGCCGAAACCTCTTCCAAGAGTACCTACGCGGGGTACACCTGCAGGCGGTTCGGCTTTCTTGCTGCGCGAACCCCAGTTGCTCACGTAGATCAGATCGGTCTTGGGATCGTGCGTGATGCCATGAGGCCACGCCAGCAACGTTTTATCCCCTTGGAGAAGCCGAATAGGCGCCTCAGATCCATTGGCTGTCTTGCGGAAGGTCGATACCGCAGAGTCGTCCTCAACCGTCAGCATCAACTCCTGGTCTTTTTCATCGACCGCGATGCCGAACGCGGACATTGGAACCTCCAAAGCCCGATCCGGAACCGCGTTGCCTTTCGCTTGTCGAGAAAAAACCGTTAGCTTATTCAGCGTGTCATTATTGATAGCGTAAACGTCTCCGCTCGCCGGATCCACGTAGACCCCACAGACGTACTCCAATTCGGTATTCAAACCATTAATGATGCGCTTGGGCTCGCTCAGCGCCCTGGGTGGCGTATTTTGCGTCCGGTCGTGGATCATAAGGCTGAGAATATTCTCAGCGCCCAGGATGACTTCGTTGTGCGTCACATCCACAGCCACGGCGCTGTATGAGGGGTGGCTATCTTTGAGTATCCTCGCGGGGCGACGATTGGCCACTTCTGCCTTTACCGCGGCGGATGGAACGCCAGGAGCAGCGGCACGCGTCTGAGGAGTAGCAGCAGGCGCCTGCTGGAGAGCGGCTAGCTCAAATAGTGAACCATTGTCGTTTGCAGTCGACGCACTGGCGCCGGCCGGTAAACATATTTCCCCGTCAGCCGCCGGCAGCGGTTCAACAGCAACCAATTGGCCTACAGGTTTCGAAACCTGGGTGGCTTCGGTTTTTCTGCCACTTCCGCTTAAAACCGAAACTGCCGCGATCGTAAACAGTAAGCCTACGATTAAGAAGCCACTTCTCTTCTTAAGCCCAAAAGCTATCTTTGCCACTTTGGTCTCCTTTCCGTATGTTGGTACGGAGTAAACCAGAATTTCCTTTCCCTGAGTCAATTTCGTCAATGAAATCTGAATATAGCCGTTCGGCGGATATTATGGTCCGTGGGCTGGCATGTCAAGGTCTCCGAAATGTGGCCCATTACGAGTTGGGCAAACGTTGCAATCAGAATCACCTAGAAACAACCGATTTCAACATCTCTCAATAACCTAGCGTGATCTGATTCGGGACCAGAGGTCGGAGGTTCAAATCCTCTCGCCCCGATTCATTGATTCAATTAGAAAGCAGCCCGTTTCGGGGCGTCCGAACGGTGGACTGAACCTATCACGCTGCCTGAATTCGATGTTTAGAATTCGGGGTGCGTCCCTGAATCGCGCTGTCACTTCTTAACCATTTTCCAAATCATCTTGGATGGACCGTCGCCTCCAACGTCCGCTATGAATAACGCACCGGTTGGATCCAAATCTATGTTGTGAGGCCTGATTTCGTTCTGGTGAATCAGATCAATTACTTTTCCATTCTTCAAAATGGCGACAGTACCGGCATCCGTATCGCCTACATACATCGTGTCGTCGGGTGCGATAGCGAGCCCACAGGCTTTCATAAAGCCCAGCTTCGGCCACTGCTCGATGAATTTGCCATCCTGATCAAATACCTGAATCCGGGGGTTGAAGCTTTCGACCGTAATCAGCCGCCCTTTCGAATCGAATGCGATCGCGTGCACTATCCCTTCGCTGGGCTTAATACCAGGTAAAGGTCCAAATCGGCCGGGATCGGGGCTTGTAACGCCGCCGATGATTTTGATGAACTCGCCATCTTCGGTGAACTTCACGATACGGCTGTTGCGATCTCCATCCGAAACAAAAATGTCGCCGTTCGGAGCAACCGCTACATCATTAGGACCATTGAACAGTCCACGGGAATTGTTGTCGCCCGCGACGCCTCTCTTTCCGAGCGTCATCAACAATTGTCCAGAGATGTTGAATTTGTACACAACGTTATCTCCGCTGTCGGTTGCCCACACGAAGCCAAACCGATCGACGTCTATACTGTGTGCTCGTTTGAACATTCCATTGCCAAACGAATTGACGAGTTTTCCATCCTTATTAAAAACCAGGATCGGCGGATCGGAGCGTCGGATAACCAGGATAGAGTCCTTGTGATCCGAAGCCACGGAAGCTGTCCAGCCCCATTCCCCAGCAGGTTGGCCCCACTTCGTTATGGAGTAATTGGTTTTGGAATCTTTGCTCGACTGAGCAAGTGCTGACCCAATTAAACTCAGCACGATGAGTTGTGCCCAGATTCGTTTTTTCATTTGGGCCTCACTTCGCACGTCGGCCGGACTGCACTTTCCCGCCGACGCAGCGATTGTGCCCTTCACAAACGTACTCGAGAAGCTTCCACATTTTTCCCATGCGGCCGGTTGGGCGCACCGATCGGAATCACACGAAAGCGATCCCAATTCTTCAACATGTCAGGAACTCCCGCCCGCTGCATGACGTTAGCTCTATTGAGGAACACGGGCAAGGAGACGCCAATTTCTCATTCCCGCATACGCCAACTTTCACGGCCACTGCTTGACACTATTTGCTTATGAGAATATATTTCGACCCCAAAACCCTCATCGGAAATAGACGCTGCTCGATTTGAATAAATTGTTCAGTCCGGGAGTTTAGCAAATGAGATTTGAACGGTTGTTGGCTATTGTCGTTCTCGCGATCGCAGTAGTTCCGCTATCGGCCGGCCTGCTTTGGTCGCATCACAGTGTCGCCGGTTATGACACACAGAAAGAGGTCGTGCTTCATGGCGTGGTCAAGGAATTCAACTGGAGAAATCCCCACGTTTACGTAGTTTGGGAAGTTAAAGACCAAAGTGGAAAGGTCGTAGAATGGGCCGGTGAAATGAATTCTCCAACTTCGATGATTCAAGTCGGTATGAACAGAAATTCCCTCAAACCGGGCGATGAGGTTGTGATCACGGTCAATCCTTCGAAGACGAGCAACCCGCTCGGTATCATCCGTAAGATTACGATGGCGGATGGCCGGCTTATCGTCGACCGGTTCACGCCGCAGTAGTTTGACCGCGAGAGACGGCACGTCAAATCAAATATTCGTATCAAGTCGCCGTCGCGGCTTGAAAGGAGTAGAAGGTGCGCAAGAACATTGCTGTATTGATTTTCGCTTCAGTTGCGGGAATCGTTTTTTCGGCGAGCGCGTTTGCTCAAACTGAAGCGCCACCTCCCGGTTGGAAGACGTGCCCTCACTGTTTGACCCGAGAGCAGGCGAAGGAGGAAGATCTAAAGGTCAACAATCCGGGCATTGGATTCAATCCCCGCGATCTATCAGGCGTGTGGAATTCGCGGCCCGATAAGGTTGGTCCGAACACCTTCATTATTGACACGGTGCACGACGCCTTTGCGAAGGATCAAAACGGCACAGGAATCCGGCCGCCAAATCTTCCGAATCTGACGCCTTATGGGAAAAAGGTTTTCGACGCCACGCGGACCGATTTTCAGGCGCCAGACGGCACTCGAGTAACTAACTCCAAAGATGGGATGTTGAAATGCGATCCGCTCGGTTGGCCACGCCAGTTCGGCTACAACTATGGCATCGAATTTGTGATGCTCCCCGACCGGGTGCTGCAGTTCATCGAATGGGGCCACACGTGGCGTACGATCTGGACGGATGGTCGCAAACTCCCTGAAAATCCACCCGAGCCGCGTTGGTATGGATGGTCCGTCGGACATTGGGAGCCGGATAACACCTTCGTAGTGGAGTCTACAGGGTTCGACGACCGATCATGGATTTCCGAAGCCGGCAACTTTTCCGTCCAACCCGGTTCAAAAGGCTGGGGCATGGCCGGTTGGCCGCATAGCGACGAAATGAAATTAGTCGAGCGCTGGAAGCGGGCCAGCTACGGAATACTTGAGGCGACGATCACGGTTATTGACCCAAAAGTGTACGACAGGCCATGGACGACTGATGTGGTCCAACACACACTGTTACCAGATACTGAAATCTGGGAGTATTTCTGTGTGCCATCCGACAACCAGGCCTTCAACGACAGAGTACTAATTCCCTCGAATGGCGCACCCGTACCAAAGAAATAGAAGCCGACTCCACTCCTCAGTCCAGGAGGGAGTTTGTCCTTACGATCTGTTTGCTAGAGCTACGGATTCGGACGAACGCCTGCATTATTCAAGCGAATTCCCGATAACGTCTGCTTGCTCGTGATACACAGCGTCTTGCCGTCCGGATCACCGAAAGCGAAGCTTGTGGTTATAACTTTGCGAAACTAAACCGTTATTAAAACTTCCAGGCACAATCGGGTAAGCGGGTTCTAAAACCTGCGATTGGAGCGTAAATGAAATATTTGGTGGTGGCGATTCTAGTAAAGGGAATTTTCGTTTGCATTGCCGCCACTCCAGCGGCGTGGGCGCAGGCGACGGCGCAGATCAGCGGTACTGTCAAAGACCCCAGCGGAGCCGTGTTGCCCGGGGTGGAAGTTACAGCGACGCAAACGGAGACCGGCATCAGCCGAACGACCGTTACGAATGAGACGGGCTCCTACGTCTTATCAAACCTTGCACTGGGACAATATCGGTTGCAGGCGACGTTGCCTGGATTCCAGACTTACGTACAAACAGGGCTCGTGTTACAGGTCAACGACAACCTCGTAATCAATGCGGCGCTGCAAGTGGGTCAAGTATCCGAGCAAATAGAGGTTCAAGCAAATGCGGCTCTCGTAGAAACACGAAGCATAGGGATCGGCCAAGTTATCGAAAATACGCGCATCCTCGAGCTGCCCCTCAACGGACGACAAGCGACGGACCTGATCACGCTGTCGGGCGCCGCCGTGCAAACAAGGCTCGGTGCGAGCGACCGCGATAGAACTATGGGCGGATCTGTGCCCATATCCGTCGGTGGAGGTTTTTACACCGGCACCGCGTACTTTTTGGACGGCGCGATGCATAACGACCCCTGGGGCAATTTGAATCTGCCGCTGCCCTTTCCGGATGCGTTGCAAGAGTTCAAGGTCGAGACAGGCACCTTATCGGCGCAGTCGGGGCAGTACTCTGGAGCAGCGGTCAATTCGGTCACAAAATCAGGCACCAACGACTTTCATGGAGATTTGTTCGAATTTGTGCGCAACGACCTCTTCAATGCGCGCAATTATTTCGCAGTCAATTCCAGTACGCTAAAGCGTAATCAGTTCGGCGGAACGGCCGGCGGACCGATAGTTAAGAATAAAGTATTTTTCTTCGGCGGATATCAGGGTACGACTGTCCGTCAAGATCCTGCCGACCTTAAAAGTTTTGTTCCAACGGATGCTATGCTGGCTGGAGACTTTACGGCGTTTGCTTATCCCGCCTGCAATGTCGGACGCCAGATCACGTTGAGAGCGCCGTTCGTCAATAATCGCGTCGATCCGTCGTTGCTCAGCAAAGCTGCATTGGCCCTCTCGACCAGGCTTCCGAAATCGCTCGATCCGTGCGGACTTGTGACCTATGGGATACCAGTCTCGACCAACGAGAGCCAATTCGTCGGAAAGGTGGATTATCAATTGAGCGCCAAACAGACCGTATTTGGACGCTACATCGCGACGCATTTCACCCAGCCCACCCCTTACACGGTTCAAAAAAATCTGCTGAACACCACATCTTTAGGGTTCGACAATTTGGCTCAATCCATCGCATTTGGCCACACCTACCTCATCGGCCCAAACATCGTGAATTCCTTTCGGTTGGCAGTGAATCGGACGGCAATCAATCGGTTAGGCGCGAATTTCTTATCGTCCCCTGCCGAATTGGGCATCAATGCAACAAACTATAATTCCGGTCAAATCAATGTGGCAGTGACCGGCGGCTTTTCGATCAGTTCCAATTACGGACCAAACAGAACGACGACTGAACAGACGAGCGATGATCTCAGTTTCGTTCGCGGAACACACCAGTTTGCGTTTGGTGGAAGCCTCGCGCAATGGAGGAATAATCTCAACGCCCAGGTTTTTTCTAAAGGAAACTACACCTTCAACGGCCAAACGACTGGACTAGGATTGGCGGACTTTCTCATCGGCAAGATGAGCCAGCTGATGCAAACGCCACCAAACCAGACCTATATGAGCGAGTGGGCCATGGGTTTGTACGCCACAGATACCTGGAAGGCGACGCCGAAACTTACCCTCAACTATGGCCTTCGATGGGAGCCGTTCATTCCATCGACACTGCGAAATGGCATCATTGCCAATTTCGACGAGGGGCAATACGCCAGCGCGACGCGCACGAGTGTTTTCAACAATGCTCCGTTTGGTTTCTCATATCCGGGCGATGCCGGTTTTCCCGGCACGAGTTGCCGTTCCTCGGGAATCTGCAACGCTACCGGCATGTTGAGTCACTGGGGAAGACTCGCTCCCCGGCTAGGATTTGCATGGGATCCTAAAGGAGACGGCAACATGTCCATTCGTGCTTCTTACGGCTTGGCGTACGACACGCTGACGGCCGATTTTTATACCACTTTCATTTCGCCGCCTTGGACGACCAGCATCATCGTGCCAAATCCTCCCAGCTTTGAAAATCCATGGACTGCATATCCTGGCGGAAATCCGTTCCCGATTGCAAAGATCGACGCCAACATCCGGTTCCAGCCGAGTGCAAATTACTTTGTCGTTCCCAGGAATCCAACGTCGACGCAACGACATTCGTGGAATTTGAGCATCCAGAAGCAGCTCAGGACAGACTGGCTCCTATCGGCAAGTTACATTGGAAACCATGCAGCGCACGTTTGGGGAGCACGAGAACTGAATGCGGGCATCTATCTTGCCGGCGCATCTTGCACGTTGAATGGCGTCACCTACAATCCATGTTCTACGACTGCCAATCGAGATGCCCGCCGCAGGCTTTCTCTAACATATTCGAATGTCGGCGGCACACCCGTAGCCTTTGTTGATCAGTACGAGCCAGGAGGCACTCAAAGCTATAACGGTCTCCTGCTTTCCGTGCAGCGGCGCGCCGCAAAGGGTGTCATCGTGGGAGCAAATTATACGTTCTCTCACTGCCTCACGGACTGGTCCGCATCACAGACTGGTGGCGGCGGCACGCCTGGCTCAACCTACCTGGATCCCAACAACCGGCACTTTGACCGCGGGAATTGTGATGTAGACCGGCGGCACATCTTCAATATGACCGCTGTTGCTACAACTCCGCGTTTTAACAACGACATCGTACGCAAGCTGGGCAGCGGCTGGAGATTATCAGGCATTTACAGGCAGTCTGCCGGCAGCCCGATCAATATCACGAGCGGAGTCGATATAGCCTTGAATGGGGTGCAAAATCAACGCCCTTTACAGATACTTGGTAGCGGTTACGGCGACAAGTCTCTGACCCAATTTCTGAATCCGGCGGCGTTCACACTCCCCGCTTTCGGCACTCTCGGCAATATGGGCCGAAACACTCAGTTCGGTCCAGGAATGTGGAATTTGGATACGGCACTCTCGAGAGTCTTCAACGTCCATGAGGCCCAGACGGTCGAGGCCCGAATTGAAGCGTTTAACGTGACGAACAGCCTGCACGCGCTCAATCCGAACACAGTCCTGAACACTGGAAACTTTGGGCAGATCAATACCTCCGCCGATCCTCGAATCTTGCAGTTCTCGTTGAAATACATCTTCTGACTAATCAGGGACAGACATGAAATGTTTGAAGTACAAGAAATTCGCTGTCTGTCCCGGACAGCTCGTAAAATGTGGAGTCATGCGGTATCTATCATCGGTTGTTCTCCTCCTGGTTTTCTCTGCGACCTGCACTTCCGCAGAGCCGCCATGCGTCTCCGCCTCGGGCGTTGCCAACCTTAGTCTCACTACCGTCTCCCCGGAAGCGGTTAGTTACATCAAGAAATATTCACTGCCCGGCAACCCAACAGATTTTTGCAACTACCTGGAGCGCCTGGAGCGCCAGCATCAAGCGGCAGTCGAAGAAGGACTCATCGACATGGTCGGGGATTATTTCTTCACCACCCAAAGCATCGAGACAGATTATTTTTTCAGTTACAAGCTAGGGTCCCCAGGGAAGCCCATTCCGCAAATCATCCTGGACCGAGCCGCTAACGAAGACCAGATGCTCGACCGCTTCCTAATGGCTGTGGACAAAGATCCGGATGCTAAAAGGAAGGCTCTGCTTGAAAACCTCGCTCAAAAGATCTCCGGTGGTGGAAACGTTCCACGAAGGGAACGCTTTCGTCAGTTCACGAAAGTGATCTTCGAAAAATCGTGGATCTTCAAATCCGAGTTCCAGCAGGCGGCAAAACAGGTCAACCGAGACGACAATTACAATTTCGTCGGAAGAGGCTTGAGAACGACGACACCGATTTTCGTCGCTGCTCTGGTCGATCATTTCATAAGTTCCGCCACGGGAAAGCAGATCCTGCCGGGAAGGATAAATCGAATGCTGATTATCGGACCGGGATTGCAGTTCAGCGATCCGGATCTGGGAGAGGAGATTCCGCAGGAATCCCACGAGCCCTTCACGCTGATGGATAGCCTCTTCAGGAACGGAATGGCGACGCCGGGCGCTTTGCAGGTGGACCTGCTCGATATCAATTCTCAAGTTGTCCGACACTTCAAAGAAGCCGCCGCAAGCAATAAAGCTTACGATCTGCATATCGTCATTAATAAAGAAGAGAATCTCGGAAGGGAACGCTTAGGCTCCTTACACTATGGAGAAAACGTCCTTGGAACGTCTCTGCCCGGCGTCCAAAGTAGTAAACCCGTCGAAGGTCAAAGCCGCCGTCCTTCGCGAGGTTCACTCGACCCGGCCCAAATTGTTTCGCGTTCCGTAACCATTTCTGCAGCGATTGTAAAGATGCTTCACGCGTTCGAAGGTGACATGACCTCGACCGATCTTAGGAAGCTCCAATCCGACGCCGATACGAAATACGATGCTATCTTTTGTTTTAATACGCTGATCTATCTTGATGAAAAAGAGCGTATGCTCGCCGGCGTCAATATCCGAGAAGCCCTCGCTCAGAATGGCGTCTTCGTAACGGACAACCGGTTTGTGAAGGATATTGGTGAAAGGCCAGGCCGGAAACAGGATGGCAGTGCGGCTGCAGCTCCGATCTTTGATTCCGCGTTCCTGAAGATGGTAGCTGATTACAACGAGGACGACACGAACATGGGACCTGTCGAAAACCCCGGAAGGCGGACAATTGTCTACCGCCGCGGAGATTAGTCTAGAGGCGCGAGGCCTGACGCAGTGGGCGACCACCGTACCCAGCACGCCGTAGCAAATCGGTTCCACCTCTCTCTCCTCTGCGGCGTCCTTTTTCTTTCGGGGTGCTCCGCCCTAATCTTCGAATCCGTCTGGTTCTATCTCTGCGGCCTGGTTTTCGGGAACAGTGTATGGGCTTCCAATGCCGTGCTGTCCGGTTTCATGGGCGGCCTTGCCTTGGGCAACAGCCTTGCGAGCCGTTATGGTTTTGCTATTCGGCGCTACCTGGCCACTTACGCGGCCATTGAGGTCATCATCGGAATTACAGGCGCCGGTCTTACACTCCTGCTTCCCGTTCTCACCGAGTCGCTCGTACCAATGTTCCGCCCTTTTCTCGAAGTTCCTGTCGTAATCAACCCGCTGCGTTTCGGAATCGCATTTGTACTGCTCCTTGCTCCCACGACGGCGATGGGGATGACTCTGCCCCTTTTGGTCAAGGGGGTGATGCGCTGGGAACCCGATTTCGGCAGCGCCCTCGGGCGGTTGTACGGTTGGAATACTCTCGGCGCTGTCGCCGGCGCGCTTGCTGTGGAGATGTTCTTCGTCGAACGATTCGGTATTCGCGGCGCAGCTTTTGTGGCCCTCGTCTTCAATGTTGTCGCGGCGGCCACAGCTCGCTGGCTTTCGCGCCAGGCCGCCGAAGATCCGGATGGAGCCACACCGCGTGCGGCGATGCCGGAGAGCATTCGCCCGAGGCTGTCCCTCTCTGGGAAACGTATCCTTCTGGCGGCGTTGCTCTCGGGTGCGAGCTTGTTGGCTCTTGAGGTGATCTGGTTCCGCTTTCTCTCGATGTTCGTCGTTACGGGTACGCTGGCTTTTGCGCTCATGCTTTCGGTCGTCCTCGCCGGCATTGGTACGGGAGGTCTGGTCGCTTCGCGCTGGCTCAAGTGGCGTCCGGACGCGGTCCGCCATCTATCGCTCATCGCGCTCGCCGCTGGAGGCTTCCTCATCCTTACGTATTCGGCTTTTCGAATGGGTTCTGGGAACTATGAGCGCGCCACCACGTGGGGTTCGATGGTCTTTTTGGCTCTTCGCCTCTTCTTTCCCGTCTCGTTGCTCTCGGGAATACTTTTCACGCTTCAGGGTGCCGCGATCAGGGGAGAGGTCACCGACGAGACGCGAGCGGTGAGTTGGCTCACGCTGGCCAACACGATAGGTTCGATGCTCGGCGCCTTGGTCGCCGGATTCGTCTTGCTTCCGCTCCTGGGAGTGGAGAAGTCGTTTTTCGTTCTGTCTCTTGCCTACGGATCAGTTGCCCTGCTGACGGCGGCGAATGGTTTTGCTCGGCCGAAGGCACTTCTCGCTGCGGGTGGCGCCTATCTCGCATGTGTTCTGGTATTCCCATTTGGGTTAATGCGGTCGGTGTATCTGCCGATGACGACGAGAATGTACCAGACCGATGGCTCCCAGATCGTGGCCGTCAGGGAGGGGCAGAGCGAGACCAGCCTGTATTTGAGGAAGGACTTTCTGGGCAGTCGTCTTTACTACCGTCTGGTCACAGATGGTTTTTCGATGACGGCGAACAGCTCGTTTGCGCAGCGCTACATGAGTCTGTACGCCTACTGGCCGGCCGCGGTTCGAGCCGATTTGAAGACCGCTTTGATCCTGGGTTTTGGCATCGGCGTCACGGCCAGCGCGGCCACGGACGTTCAATCGCTCGACTCGATCGACGTCGTCGAAACTTCCCGCGACGTCCTCGAGCTGAGCAACATCGTCTACCCACCCGAAACGCACCCGCTGCGTGACCCCCGGGTTAAGGTGCACATTGAAGATGGCCGCTACTTTCTGCAGACCACATCCAAACGCTATGACCTGATCACGGGCGAGCCCCCACCGCCTCGGCGGCCTGGCGTGGTCAGTCTCTACACCAAGGAATATTTTCAGCTAATACACGACCGTTTGAACGAGGGCGGTATTACGACCTATTGGCTGCCGATTATGGATCTCCGCTCCGAGGACACCAAAGCGATCATCCGGGCATTTTGCGATGTCTTCCAGGACTGTTCGATGTGGAATGGTACGTCGGCAGACTGGATGCTCGTCGGTGGCCGCGGGCTCGACGCGGCTCCGCGGTCCGAAGAGCACTTCACGGAGCAGTGGCGGGATCCCGTGCTTGGACCCAAGTTGCGCGCTATTGGCCTTGAGAGTCCCGAACAGTTTGGCTCGCTCTTTATCGGAGACGCGGACTATTTGAAAGACCTCGTCGCCGACACTCCGCCGCTCGAAGACAACTATCCCAAAAGACTGCCTCCGCTTTATACGAACCTTGGGAATGAGCGCTTCGAGTTCTACAAGCAGGTTCTTCGGGTGCAGAGGCCGAAAGCCACGTTTGTGAACAGCAATGTGGCCAGGCGCTATTGGCCCGAGTCCATGAGAGAGAAGGCGCTTCCGTACTTCGATGTGCAGGGGATGATCAACGTCGTACAGCTTGAAGGGGATGCTTACTACACGCCGCAGCGCTATATCCGCGCAGCACACTACGTTCTCACAGAAACGTCGCTCAGAACGGCAGCCCTCTGGTTCCTTGGCACAAACCCTCTGTATGAAAACGCCCTACACCGTGCTGTCGACGACAGCAGCGGGCTTATCGAGTATCTTACCGGGCTCGTCGCCATTGCCGACCGGGATTACGACCGCGCTGCAGTCTATCTCAGCAGGGCCCACGAAAAGTCTCCCCAGGATGAGTACACGCAGTTGTATCGCGTGTTCGCGTTGTGCATGGCGGGCCGCATCGAGGAGGCAAGAAAGCTGGCTCTCCAAATAAGGAACACCACAACGCTTGACGAAGTTTCGTTTTGGCAGTGGATCACCTTGAAGTTTGGCATTTGAATCCGGAACCGCAAGTTTTTTAATTCGGACCATTGACGTGAATTCGAGGTTCGGACTGACTAGCTGGCGAAGTTCGGCCTGTATCCAACGACATTCAACCGGATTCTTGCTAACGTCCGGCGGACGGTGATGTAGAGGGTCTTACCATCATGGTCGCCGAAGGCAAGATTGGTCACGCCGCCACCGTCGGGAGCTGTAATCGTACCAAGGTGTTTGCCCTCGGGCGATATCACCCAAGTGCCGCCGGGACCGGAACTATAAAGGTTGCCCTTCAAATCCATTTTCATGCCGTCGAGGCCGCCAGGCGATTTATCGCTGCTAGGATCGACAAACATTTTGCGGTTGCCGAGGTTGTTGTCGGGAAGAATGTCGTAGCGCCAGATTTTCTGCGCACCGTTCGCGTAGAGATATTTTTCGTCTGGAGAAATGACGATTCCGTTCGTTCCAAATTCCTTCTCTACATTCGATACTTTGCCGTCTTTGACCATCCAGATGCCGCCGAAAGTCAATTCGGTTCCCGGTCTGTTGGCTACAAAGCCGTCTGTGACGTAGATCGTACCGTTCTTCGTGATGACGAGGTCGTTGGGACGATTCAAGCGCTTGCCTTCGAACTTGTCCGCGAGGACTGTACGCTTGCCGTCTTTCTCCTGGCGGATGACGGCGCGGTCACCTTGAGCGCACCAGACAAGCCTGCCCTGGGGATCGAGCGCAATTCCGTTGGAACCAAACGCGACTGTGTAGATCCTTCCATTGAAGCCGCTGATGTAGCCTTGCAGTGTTGCCGTGTCATTGCCGCTCCAGCCGGTCTTTTCCAGGTAGACTGAGAGCTTTCCCTCGGACGTCCATTTGTAGATGTTGTTGGAGCCGATGTCGCTGAACACGAGGAACTCAGCTTGACCTTCTTTCACCCAAACGGGCCCTTCCGAGATTCCGAAATAGTCATCCTTGAGGACTTCAACCTTCGCATTGGGCGACACGATCTGGTCCAGCGCCGGATCGAGCTTTTTGATCGAGGTCTTATTTTGCGTCTGAGCACCTAACACGCTGAAGCCAAGAGCCAGCGTAAACAGTAAGAAAATTGAAAGTCTTCTTCTCATGTTGATTCTCCAAATTACTTATACGTTGAACAATCATTGAACCGGGACAAAAGGGGTGATCCCGACGTTTTAATGCGGAACGCAAGCTTTGTCAAAGGCATTGGGAAAGGTCCCTGCTTAAGCGCTGAGACCCTGAAGCGGGCATCTATTAATTAATGATGTAGGGCGGCGATGAGTGCGGATCCTGGAACGGCAGTTTAGGGTTTAATAATGAAGCCCTTGCCGGTGTCTTCGCGATGCGAGAAGTGACAATCGGCACAGATACTTCCGATAGTTCCGTACGCGTTCAGTGCTGCCTTTATGTCCTTGTCCTTGGCTTTCGCACCTATCTCGGCAAAAGCTTTCTGAGCGTTCTTCGCGTGGTCAACTGCATCTTTCGTGTTGAATTGCGCCCAAAACGCCTCCGTTTCTTTGAAGAGTTCTTCCAGTTTTGCAGCATCTTGGGCGGCAGCTTCAGAAGAGTTACTGTCAAGGTTCTTCTTCAAGCTCGCAAAGGTTGGGGCGATTTCCTTCATTAGCTGGTTGTAAGGCTTGTGCTGCGCGAATGCTGTCATTGCTCCCAACAATCCAGCAATACCGAGGACAGTTAGCGCAATTTGTCGATTCGTGTTTCCTCCTCAACGTCGGTCCCCGGACGATAGCATTCTCAAAGAAAATTGCAAACATCAGTATGCTGCGAGTAGATCGAAGGAGTGGTCACTTGAAGTGTACGGAAACACGAGTATCATCGAACTCCACAGTGTCTGAGGCTTAAATCAAGAAGGAGTAGTGCTAATGCGAAATCGTGTTGTTTTCCCTCTAATCATTCTGGCGGCAGGATTTGGTTTATCGATGGCAGCCTTCGCACAAGAGCAAGAGAGACTGTGCGCTGTTGGCTACTGTGGCGGAGTGGAGCGCACTGAAGACATCGGTCCAGGCTGGAAGACCTGTCCGCACTGCCTGACGCCAAAGGAAGGCAGGAAGGAACTGAACTACGACTCACTCAACTTGCCCTTTAAGCCGCGCGATATTTCGGGGGTATACATCTCCAGGCCCGATGAGATTGGTCCTAATACTTTGACCGTGATCGATACGACCCACGATGCATTTGGAAAGGATCAGGCCTCAACGGGAATTCGTCCTTCCTATGTTCCTGATCTGACGCCGTATGGGAAAAAGCTGTTCGATGCCACGCGGACCGATTTCAAAACTCCTGAAGGCACACGAGTCACTAATTCAAAAGACGGCATGTTGAAGTGTGATCCGTTAGGTTGGCCGCGGTGGTTCAGCTACAACTATGGTATTGAGTTCATCGTGTTGCCGGATCGTGTGCTGCAGTTTATTGAATGGGGTCATGCCTGGCGCACGATCTGGACCGACGGCCGCAAACTTCCTGAAAATCCTCCGGAACCGCGGTGGATGGGATATGCCGTCGGACATTGGGACGACGACGATGCGTTGGTTATCGAATCGATCGGCTACGATGACCGTTCCTGGATCTCGGAGGCCGGCAATTACTCTGTTCAACCCGGATCAAAAGGCTGGGGTATGGCGGGCTGGCCGCACAGTGATGAGATGCGCGTTGTCGAACACTGGAAGCGTGTGAGCTACGGCACTCTCGAGGGGCAGGTCACCGTCTATGATCCGAAGGTGTACACAAGGCCATTTGCATCTCCGGTTATCAAACACACCTACCTGCCCGACGCGGAAATCGGCGAATATTTCTGTGTGCCATCGGACAATGAAGCTCTTAATAACCGGATCATATTTCCGGGAAATGGCGCGCCCGTTGAGCCGGCAAACAAGAAATAGA
>Ga0075425_100001204_pt1 | contig 25094 bp, 41 predicted proteins | sample SoiMethybrSBSTD4_FD_75300 | JGI IMG/M metagenome (GOLD analysis project Ga0075425, IMG submission 75300) | Bulk soil microbial communities from a Populus tree surrounding site in Tennessee, USA - Soil MetaG P. TD hybrid SBSTD4 | ecosystem: Environmental > Terrestrial > Soil > Tree plantation...
CGGTGAACGGCTTCGACCTCTCCATCGAGCCGGACCGCTACCGCACGGCGCGAAAGACGCTGAAGACCGAATACCGCTGGCGGGCGCGTCTTCTGAGCGGGGCTTTCAAGCCGTGGTCGGAGATGCTCCCGACGCTCGGGCTCGCGATGTCGGAAGCGGAGAAGTGGGCTCGGCAACAGAAAGCGGTGTGATGACTAGACTTGACTAGCAACAGGAACGCGTCAGGATGCCGGGGCCGCGAGCGCGCTCCCGGACAGCAACAGAAAGGGTGAGACCATGAGAGTCAACATCTATGCCGAAGAGATGACCGACAAAGTCGAGGTCGTGTCGAAGACCATCGAGGGGCGCACGTACACGGCAGTGCGCTTCTACCTGGAGCTCCCGGCGACGGTCGACGGGAAGCAGTATCAGGGCCCGTTCATGCATCGGCCGGGCGACGACGACTCCAGCGCGGTGACGTTTTGGGGCAAGCGCGGGCTCAGGAAGGTGCTCCTGACCGCGCTCGACAAGCTCGACGAGCATCTGGCTCTGCGCGAGCAGTGCCCCATCTGCGCCGCCGTGGCGGGCGAGGAGTGTCAGCCGAAGCTACACCGTGCTCGTGTCGAGCTCGCGCGGGAAGCCGAAGGTGGCTGACGCCAAGGTCGGCGACGTCCTCACCGCGGAGGCCATCCGCGAGCTCTACAAGCGGCACCCGCTCTTCAAGGTGCAGGAGAAGTGCCGGCTGGAGAACCCGCGCGGGCAGTGGGTGTGCATCGACTGCGGGAAGGCATTCGAGAACAACATGCAAGCCGGCACGCACGAGAAGGCGAAGACGGGGCACCGGCTCGCGTGGAAGTGCGAGTGCGGGAACTTCGAAGCGGCGCCGCAGAAGTCGGCAACAGAAAGTGTGAGGGAACGATGAGGCTGACGTTCTGGGACCTGCTCAGGATGTTCTTCATCTACCTGAAGAGACGCGGGACGTGCTTCGGACGTCTCGTGGTTCCGCAGGACTCACCGGGGTTCATCATCGACGGGCTCGGGACCAAGGGCAATCGCATCCACATCCTCGTTCCGATGTATCTCCACGCCGGGGACGCTCTCGAAATCCGAGTCGTACAACAAAAAGGGTAAGACCATGAGCGACTTCTGGATTCAGACGTATACGGGTGTGCGCTTCGACCTGCTCGTGCCCGAGACCGAAATGGTCGACATCAACGACATCGCGCACGCGGAGTCGATGCAGTGCCGGTTCACCGGACATCCGAAGTTCTTCTACTCGGTCGCGGAGCACTCGTTCAACGTCTCGACGCTCGTCGAGAACTACTGTCGCCGCGTCGGCATGGGTGCGGCGGACGGGGCACACGCTGGGCTCGAAGCGCTCCTTCACGACGCGGCGGAGGCGTACGTCGGCGACATGAGCCGGCCGATGAAGATGCTCTTGCGGGCGTCGCTTCGAGAGGCTCCGCACGGTTGGGAGTTGGAGCATTTCAAGTCGTCGTTCTACGACCGCATCGAGCTCGGGGTGCAGCGTGTGGTGATGAAGAAGTTCTTCGGCGTGCCCGAGTTCAGGAACTACCCGCTCATCAAGAAGGCGGACATGCACATGCTCGCGGTCGAGGCACGTCAGGTGCTCGACGGCGGTCCGCGGCACACGTGGGGCAACAACAACGGCGACATTGCCTACGACCCCGAGTTCGCGGTCCCGCACATCGCATGCATGGCTCCGGAGACGGCGCGCCGGATGTTCGTGATGCGCGCGGCCGAGCTTCAGGAGGTCATCGAGGGACGCGCGTGAGCTACTACCGCGTCCGGTCGTGGGACGATGAGAACGTCTGCTTCGAGAAGAGCGACGTCATCACGTCACGCAATCGGGCGCGGGACCGCGCGCGAGGGTTCTCGCGCAAGTACGGGCATGCGGAGCTCTTCGAGCTCGACTCCGCCGACGCTCAGTCTGGGAAGCTCATCGAGACGTGGCACAACGGAAAGCAGGTGTGACGATGGACGGCGAAGCGACGAAGGCGGAAGTGAAGGAGACGTCGGGCTCCCCGGCGAAGAAGACGAGCAACAAGAAGCGCTCGGAGTCGCGGCGCATCCGCAAGGGGAAGCAGAAGACGAAGAAGCGGGTGAAGAGGTCGCGCGCGAAGAAGCGCAACAAGAAGGTTCGCGTCGGGCGTCCGCCGCGCGGCGAGGGCACGACGGTCGTCGGGGTCGTGCTCAAGAAGGGCGAGCGTCAGGGCGTTCGGGTCGCGGACTCGCTCTTCAAGAAGCTCGGGCAGGGAGCGAAGGCGGCGGGGGTGCCGGTCTCGGTCCTGCTTCGAGCGGGCGGCATCTACCTCGCCGAGCTCGTCGTCGCGCGGAAGTGGAAGAAGGCGCAGGTGGAAGCCTTCTTGAAGAAGTACGGGGGTGCGAGCTAGACTGCCCTCGTCCTGCGTGTGCGGCCCGCCGGGGATGGTCCTCGGCGGGCCGTTCTTTTTGTTGTCAGGGCGAGACGGGCGTGATGTCTTCTTCGCGAGGCTCCCACTGGAGGAAGGCGTCCGCGTCGGTGAAGAAGCGCCAATCGGTGTTGGTCGTGTCCAGACCGAGGAACGCCTTGGTCATGTCGACCCACCCTTCGCGGTGCAACAGGAAGTTGACCCACTCCTTCCAGTACGGAGAGCGCTTGCCGCGCCAGTCGGGGAGGCTACGGAAACCTCCGCGTGCGATGTGTACGACGTTCGGGTTCTGAGCGTCGCGCCCCTCGGTCGTGTGAGCGATGAGCTCGACGTCGGTGCGCTGGGAGATGTCCCACGCGAGTGAGCTCTTGAGCGGTACGCCCGCGGTCGAGCACGAAAGGAAGACCGCCTTCGTGAGCTTCGGCATGAGGTTGAAGAAGCGAAGCAGCCGTGCTTGGTCTCCGACGAGCAGGCCCGCCTCGCAGCCGGAGTGCCACCCGTGCCCGATGTGGATGAGGCTCGTCTCTTCGCGCTTCCCCATCTTGTGGATGAGCTCGTCGAGGCGGAGAGCTTTCGAGAGGAAGTTGTCGAACGAGAGGCGCGTCGCTTCGGCGCCGAGCACGCGAGCGAGCTTCTGAGCGTGAGGCTCGAAGGCGCCCGTGTCGTCGTGCATCCCGGGCGTGTTGAACATCGGGTCGATGATGAGAGTCGAGGTCATGGTGTCACCCTTTTTGTTGCATGCTCGAAGCGGTCGCGGTTGTTGGTCGCAGGGGCGAGGGTGAATAGTCCTCGCGCGACTTCCGCGACCGCTTCCAGGATGCAACAGAAAAGGCCCACCCGTTTTCCGAGCGGGCCCCTTCACGTGTCGTTGGCAGGGACCGGAAGCGCTAGGTGCGCATCTCTCCCGTCTCGGGGTCGAAGGCGTTCGCCGCGAACGGGTCGAGCTTCGCGGTGCCCTTGGGGATGAGCACCTTGAAGTCCTTCGCGTCGCCCGAGTCGAGCTTGAGCTTGCCGTTGTACACGACACGCACCTTCGTCCCGGTGGGAATCTGGTCGAACTTCGTCGCGAGCATCGCTCCGCTCGTCCCGATGACCTCGCCCGCCTTCTTCGTCTCCGGGCTCTCGCCCCCGAAGTTCCCCTTCACGTCCGCCGTGAGGCGGAAGCGGTAGGAGTCGAAGAACTCCTTCCCCGGGAGGATGGGCTGACCGCCCCGCGGCTTGCTCCGCACCTTCGCCGTCCCGAGGAAGACGCCCTCGATGAAGTCGCCCGCCTTCTCCGGGTTCCACGGTGCCGGAAGCGACGAGTCGACTTCTTCCCACGTCTCGGTGCCCTGTTGCTTGTTGTCGTTGGCCATGCTGTACACCCTTTCTTGTTGTATCGGCGAGACGGATGCGTCCCGCGGATTCCTCGTCAGGTCCGAAGGAGTCCCACCCGAGCGGGCGGCCGATGGGGACAGCGATGAGCACCGAAGGAGCGTACCACGTTCCTGTTGCTCATGCTGCGACCTCGGACTTCTCGTTGCCCTGGAGCCTGACGGGGCTCCAGCCGAGCAGGCGCGTCTTCATCGGGACGTTGCGCCAGAAGAGTTGACGGGCCCACATCGGGCTCGTGTGCGGGTGTCGGAGGTAGTTCGTACACTCGACGCCCTCGACGACCATCTTCGCGAAGAGCTCCTTCAGCGAAGGCGCGATGATGCGGCACGGCTCGCGGCCTGCGGCCGGCGGGAAGTAGAGGTGCGCAATGACCTTGGTCGCCGTTGAGTACACGAACGCCGCCGCACGTTGCGGCCGACGCCCTTGCGTGTGCATGACCGGCTTCACGAAGACACCTCCTAGCGTATTACATCGACCCCGTCAACCGAAACGTGCTAACTGTTGCCTCATGCGCGTTCAGACCATCGTTCTCCACCGCCAAAAGACGTCGGTCCACTACGTCGTGCTCGGCGACCATCGGGCCGAGATTCAGACGGAGGCGGGGAAGTACCCCAAGAAACAACAGAAACGTTGGTGGGTCGTGCCGAAGACCGAGCCGTTCGGGCGCGGGAAGGTCACGAGCGGCCCGCACACCTACGCCGAAGCGGTAGCGCACCTCGGAGCTCTCGCAGATGGCCCCGAGGCGGCGTAAGCGGACGCGCTCGCGGGAACCTCGCAAGAGGAAGAAGTCGAAACAACAAAAACCGCGAGCTAGAGAACCGAAACGCCGGCCGCTCAAGAAGCCGAAGCCTTCGCCGAAGCGAAGGCAACAGAAAAAGAAGTCTCCTCCGCCCCGTAAGCCGAAGCGCAAGGCGAAGCCTTTTCACCGCTTCCCGCTCGTCGCTCGTGCGATGGCGGAGCGCGCTCGCGCGTTCGCTGCACCGAAGCCGGTTCCTCTTCCTGAGCCGAAGCGTCGCCCGTCGCGGCTGGAGAAGCTCCGTGAGCTCCGCCCGGTCGAGCGCCCGCGCGTTCCGCGCGCTCCGCGCATCCGTGAAGTTCCTGTTGAAGTGGTCGACCGCGGGATGGTCGTGCGCGAGCACGCGTTCGGTTCGTCGAACCTGAGTATCTCCGCGCCGGGCAAGCTGCGCGATACGTTCCTCACCGTCGCGAAGCACTACGCGGACAAGGGCGCGCTCGACCTCGGGGATGTGCAGTTCCACTCTACGAGCATCGGCTTCCGCGTCGTCGGACGTCTGGAGGGGAGCAACGCGCTCTCCGAAATCCTGGAGTACCTTCGCACGTCGTCGCGAGGCGTGGACGTCACCGTCATCCGCGAGAGTCCAGGTGCGCAACAACTAATCATCACCATGCGGAGCGGAGGAAGCGTCGAGCGACAAGCCGCGTTCACGCACGGGGTGCTTCAGCGGGCCGCGACGTACGCGTGGGAAGTTCTCGAAGCGTACTACGACGACGTTGCATGGTGGGTGGAGTGGGAGTCGGACGAAGACCTCTATTAGCTAGCAAGCTACAAGAAAGACCAGGCAACAGAAATGTCAATCCAGAACGTAGCGCGCGGGATGTTCGTGCCGGAGGGTGATGCCGGCGGTTGGTGCTCCTACATGCCCTCACTCGTGCGAGCGATGGTCTACATGCTCGGCGAGAACCCCGACGCGTACGACGGCGGCGACGAGTTCATCTACGTGGCGGAGCTCGGGTGCGGGCCGACGTCCTCCCCGTACTTCGCCTCGCTCGGGCAGCCGTTTCAGGTCTTCGCGTGGGAGGAAGACGAGCGGTGGTTCCCCGCCAACCTCGCATCGCTCGACTACCATCCGAAGCTCGGGCAGCCGTCGGAGGAGTTTCTGTTGCGCCGTCTCGACGTCGTGCTCGTCGACCACGGCGTCGAGGCTCGTGCTCGCGACCTCGCCATCCTCGCAAAGAGCCCGAGGTGCAGGCTCGTCGTCGTCCACGATTGGGATGTGCCGGTCTACAACTACGACCGCATCATCCCGCTCTTCTCGCAGCGCGTCGAAGACCGCTCGAAGTGGCCCTTCACCGCGATTCTCTCCAACACGGTCGACCTCTCCTCCTGGAAGGGCTCCGTGGCGAAGTGAAACCGCTGCGCACAGAACGCGAGTGGCCCCTCATCGGCGTCTACGACGTCGAGGCTATCAACTGGACGAACGTGACGGTCGTCTGTCACGTCGATGAGGCAGGCAACAGGAAAGCGTTCCGTGACATCGGCTTCTACCTCGACTGGCTCTTCAGGGAGTACCCGGGCGACCACGTGTGGGCCCATTGGGGCGGGCACTACGACCATCGCTTCGTCATCGCGGAGGCTACAAAAAGGGGATGGTCGTGGGAGACGATTCAGTCGGGCAACCTGCTCATCATCGTCGAGGTCTATCACCCGGAGCGCCGCCGCTCGATTCGCTTCTGCGACTCCGCGCGCTTGATGCCCGACGCGCTCAAGGAAATCGGGAAGACCGTCAACCTTCCGAAGCTCGACGTCGACCGCTCGCACATGGAAAACATTTCCATCTGGGAGACGGTCCGCTATTGCTTCCGTGACTGCGACATCGTCATCCGCGGGCTTCAGTACATGAAGGAGGTGCTCTCGTCGGTCGGGGCCGACTTCGCCTACACGCTCGCGAGCATCGCTTCGAGATGGGTGCGCCGCTCGCCGGTGCTCGACTGGAAGGAGTTCTTCGAGGAAGGCAACACATATTCGCAGTCGATGCTCGCAGCGGACGAGTTCTGCATCCCGGCGTACTTCGGCGGGCGCACAGAAGTCTTCAAGGTGGGGACGTTCGACAAGCTCCTTCACTACTACGACGTCCGCTCGTCCTATCCGTGGTCGATGCTTCACGACCTCCCGGCGTACTTCCGAGGCTTCCGAGCTCCGCCGGATGACGTCGTCGAAGCGCTCATGTCGTGCGGAGTCTCGGAGGCAACAGTAACGGTTCCGCCTGACACGTACCTTCCCATCTTGCCCGTGCGTCACGGAGGGAAGCTCGTCTTCCCCGTGGGCACGTTCCGCGGGCGGTGGACGAACATCGAGCTCATGGCGGCATACGAGGCAGGCTACAAAATCGAGCTTCACACCCAAGCCGTCTACGAGCCGCTTCCGTTTCTGCGCCCCTTCATCGACACGTTTTACTCTCTGCGCCGCAAGGCTATCGAGAACGGTGACGGCTTCCGCAAATACGCGTTCAAGATTCTGCTCAACAGCCTCTACGGCAAGCTCATCGAGACGGTCGAGCGCCAGCGCACCATCTTCGGTGAGGACAAGGTCAACGACGCCATCATGCGCTACGGCATCCGCACGCCGGGCGAGGTGCTGACCTCCTACGTGAAGCCGACTGCGGTCGCTGGCGTCTATTCTGTTGTCACGGAGGAGCTCGGGCCGTTCCGCCACGTGGCGGCCGGCGCGTACGTGACGGGACGCTCGCGGCTCCTCCTCCACAACCGGATGCAACAAGTAGTCGATGCGGATGGCGAGCTCTACTACTGCGACACGGACAGCCTACTCACGAACCTGCGCCTCCCCGAAGAGGCGGACGCGCTCGGGAACCTGAAGCACGAGCACACCATCGTGGAAGCGCAAATCGTGGTGCCGAAGGTGTATCGGCTCGTCACCGCGGAGGGCGAGGAAATCTTCAAGGTGAAGGGGACGCCGGTCGCGAAGGGGGATGGGCTCACGCCCTCGCAGATGCGTGCCCGCTGGGACGACTACATTCGAGGCGAGGCCATCGGGCGTGAGGGTATTTCTGGTTTCTTGACCGACCTGCGGGAGGGGCGAATCAGTCCGAAGAAGGACACGCTTGCGCGCGCCCTTCGGTCGAGCGACAGTAAGCGGCAGCATGACGGTCAAGGGTGCAGTCGCCCCGTCGAGTTCGGAGGCGAGGCGACAGAAAGCCATTCAGGCAACAAAAAGACCGGGAAGCGCAATCGTGCGCGCCGCGAAGCAGCCTGAAGTCGACGATGACCGCGCGGCGTTCGGACGAGTGCTTCGAGAGATGCGAGAGCAGCGTGGACTCGCACAGAAGTTCGTTGCTCTCTCCATCGGCGTCGACCCTTCGTACATCTCGCGTGTCGAGAAGGGCGACCTCATCCCGAGTCAAGTGCTCCTCGTCACGCTCGCAGCGTTCTATGAGGTGCCGCTCTCGGTCTTCGGTGCGGTCGCGGGTGCCGTCATCGACGCGAAGCTCACGCCTGCGCAGGAGATTGCGGAGTACCTGCTCACGGAGCTACAAAAACTCGTCGTCGAGCTCGACCTCGCGAGCGAAGAGATTCGAGGCAACAAGAAGTTGAAGTCGTTGGTGGACTCGGCGAGGCGACGCGCCGACACTTTCCTCATCGTCGTCAAAAGGGCAAGGGGTCATGCACTTCGTCGGAAGGTGGCGTCGCGTACTGCGGCGTAACGTCTGGGAGCAAGTCGGCTTCGTGACGTCGGTGCTCGCGCTCGGGCGGTGGCCCGACTGGTTCAACGACATCATCGTCGCTTTGCACGAGAAGGCTTACTACAAGTGGGCAGACGCCCGCGGCTTCGTGCCGCGTTGCTTCGTCTGTACGCAACCCATCGACCACACGCTCACGGAGGAGCGGGACACGGCGGCGATTTTCTGTAGCCAGGAATGTCGCACGAAGTTCGAAGAGCATGTGCGCAAGCAACGCAGGGACATGCCTCCGAGCCTCACCGGGAGACCGTCGTGACGCCCGAGTTCGAAACCATCGTCGGCTCGTTCGCGAAGGCGCGCGGGCGGTGGGCTCAGATGCTAGAGAAGAACGAGCGTGAGGTCGAAGAGCTCGCGGCTGAAGCCGAAGAGGTCATTCGGCGTCTCGCTCCGAAGCCGCGCCTCTCGCAACGCGACTTCGACGCACTCGCGGCGGCGTACGCAGTGCTCGCCATTCAGGCGGGCATGCTCGACAACAAGAAGGCAACGGGGTAGCGCATGGGGCGCGGAGCAGGACACGGCGGACGAATCGACATGAAGCTCGTGGGCGACAAAGACGAACCGAAGCAGGACGAAATCATCGTCCAGATTCAGACGAAGAGCGGCAACCAGTTCCAGATGAACCTCGGGCCCATCCCGTACGCGGCGGGCGTCGAGAAGGTCCGGGGCTGGATGACCGACCGCGTGCTCATCGCGAACGAGGCTTCGACCTCGTGCGGGATGCTCTGGAGCGACCAAATCGACACCATCGTCGTCGTGCTCCGTTCGGAAATCGAGCGGCAGCAAGCGCGAGCTCGCCTCGCTCCCGGCCCGAGGTAGACGTGGCCCGAGCGCGCGCAGTGGCGAAGAAGAGGCGGACCGTCACGTTCGACGACGACACGGGGGATGTCGTCGCGACGTCGGACGCCGCCCGGCTCGCCGCGGAGACCGAAGAAGTCGACAACAAGAACGAAGAGGGTGAAGACATGGACGCGGCAGAAGACGAAGGCGACGAGGAAGACCTCACGGAGTTCTTGCCTCCGGGCATGAGCTCCGAGGGTATGGTCTTCAAGCAACCCGTCGAGAAGGACCCGCAGGCGGTTCCGGTCGCCAACAAGAACTTCATCCCGCTCTTTCCCGATGCGAGCAAGAAGCCGAAGCTTCATGCAACAGCAATCAAGGTCTACAAGCGGACGCCTCCGCACGACGGCTTCAAGGGGAAGGTCACGAGCATCGAGCAGGTCGATGAGGAGTACCTCTCGGGGCTATGGGGCGACGGCATCTACGACCTGGAGCTCATCGACCAGATGGGCAACGTGCTCCGCAAGAACCTCGGGGTGAAGGTCGCCATCGGTGGCGGGATGAGCGGAGGCAACAAGAATGAAGCTCCCGCGGGGCCCACCATCGATGTTGAAGCCATCGTCAAGAAGGTCACGGAGCAGTCGCACGCGACCGTCGAGCTCGTGATGAAGAAGCTCGACCAGGAGCGCGTGGCGGAGCGTGAAGCGGCGAAGCAGGAACGTCAGGCGGAGAAGGACCGCAACGACCGCTTCATCAAGCTCCAGAGCGAGATGGTGACGTCGCAGGCGGACCAACTCCGTTCGCACTACGAGGCGGGCGCGGCGGCGGCGGCGCAACAGACGCAGGCGCTCCTCACCATCCTCACGACCGGGCATCAACAGATGATGCAGCAGGTTCAGCAGATGAACCTCCAGGCGCAGCAGAACAACAACCCGGTGCTGCTCCTCCAGGCATTCCAGGCGGGTCTCGGAGAGCGCGTCGACCCCGGCGACAAGGATGTCACGACGACGGTCGTGGACGGCATCACGACGGGCCTGAAGGAGCTCCGTGGTCTCGCGGAGGCAGGCAACAAGAACGGGGCGACGAAGCAGCTACCCTCCGGGACTCCGACGGGACTCGCGAAGCGCGCGAACCCGGGAAAGCCCACGACGAGCAAGCCCGCCGCGCCCGGCGCACTTCCGAAGAAGGAAATCATCTCGAAGGAGGCGCTCCAGGACATCTTGGAGCTCAAGGCGGCGGCGGAGAAGCGCGGAGTGCCCTTCGAAGACCTCATCAAGCAGGCGAAGGCGTTCTACGTGAACGGAACCGTTCCTGACGATATGCTCGGGGACGACGAGGGCGACGAGCCCGATGATGTCGGTGAGGACGAGCACGACCAGGGTGAAGAAGGGCACGAAGACGGCGATGGCGACGTCGCAGAGCAAGGCAACGAAAAGTCCTCCGAGAAGCCGGCTGCAAAGCCCGCCGATGCGGTGGAAGGAGCGTAACCTCGTCGGGTATCCCGCGCAGCGGGAAGCGCTCTGGGAGTGGGTCGACGAGTGGACGGGACATCCGTCCCTCGTCGGCTTCGCCGCACGCATCATCAAGATGAAGCACGTGAACGCGCGCGACGACGTCGCGCTCGCGCGTTCTGCTCAGGAGTTTACGCAGCACCGCGTGAAGTATTTCAAGGAGCAACCCGAGCGCTGGCAGTCGCCGCTCCGCACCATCGTGTGGGGCATCGGCGACTGCGACGACATGGCCACGCTCATCGCAGCGTGGATTCGAAGCTTCCGCATCCCGGTGCGCCTGAAGTTCCTCCGCATGACCATCCCCGTCGGTACGACGGTGCGCGAGGCGGGTGGCACGATGCGAAGGCTACAGAAACCCAAGCGCGTGTCGCATGTGTACGCACAAGCGTTACTCCGTGGCAAGTGGACGAGCCTTGACGCTGTGAAGCCGTACCCTCTAGGCTTCGACCCTGAGACGCTCTGTCGCAAGAAGGGCGTGACCTACACGGTCGAAACCATCGGAGACGACGGCACTCACGCATAGCAGCACATCCCCGGAGGCTATTAAAGATGGGCGTACCCGGTTCCGGCGAGGACTTCCTCGACGATGATGGGGACGACGAGGAGTTCATCGACACGACGGCAGAAGAGGTGCCCACCCGGGCGGCCGATTCGTCTACGTCGCAGTCGGAAGCTCCGAGGTCTCCCGCAGGACGCAGCAAGCGTCTCGTGCGCATCAAGCCGCTTTCTCCTGCGCTCGCGTCGAAGTTCCCAGGCGTGACGACGATTCTCGTGACCCGCAACGACGGGTCGCAGATTCTTTTCGTGCAACAGAAAGGCAGCTAACGATGACGTGGGATGATGACCGCGACTTCGTGGACGACTACGTGGACGGGCTCACCGACGGCATCGGTTCGGGCATCGTCACGCCGGTCACGGCGACGAAGACGCTCGCGTCGACTCCGACTCTGGCGAAGTCGGCCGCCATCTCCAGCATCGCGAATAGCGGCATCGCCGCGAGCGTGCTCAAGCCTGCGCCGAGCTCGACGCCCGTCGCACCGACGAGCTCGATGGTGCTCCACACGCCGCTCACGACCATCGCGACCCCGGTGCAGAAGGCACTCGGACCTGCGGGAGCGAGCGGTGCCGCGCAAGCGTTCCAGTCCGCGGCGGCGAAGGTCGCGGGCGGCGTCGAGGCGGTCCTCTCGACGCCCGGTGTGACGTCGCACATGGAGACGCTCCCCGTCGCGTCCGACCTCGACGCGAGGCTGCGCGCGATTCGAGGCGCGCTCCTCGCGATTCGAGCGCAGAACGAAGCATCGAGCGAGCACCGCTCGATGATGAACCGCGACACGTTCCGCAAGAACGTCATCGCACGCCTCTCGCGCATCGAGAGCCGACTCCCCTCGTCGAGCTCCGCCGCAGAGCAAATCCGCACCATCAAGGTCCTGCTCTAACCGAGCATCCCCGGAGGCAACAAAAATGTCTTTCCAGTTCGACGACGACGACTTCGAGGACGCGATGCAGGAGGAGCTCGGCGGTGACGACGTCACGACGGCCGGGGACTGGACCACGGGCGGCATCGCGAGCGCGGGCAAGGCGTTCACGGAGATGGTGACGCCGGACCGGACGGGCCAGACGATGGACCCGAAGGAGCAGGCGAGTCGGCTCGCGATGATGAAAATCCTCGCGGCGCAGGGCAAGGCGTACCAGATGCCCGACGGCACCTACCGCATGGGGCAACCGGGCCAGGCGCCGATGACCATCACGGACATCTCGCGCATGGGGACGGCGCTCTCGGGCGGACAGGTCGGTCCGACGGGGAGCCCGGAGCAGCAAGCTCAGACGGATTGGCTCATCAACGCAGCGCGCGCCGCGTCGAGCCTCCCGTCGCCGAGCACGCCGCGCATCGAGACCCCGGGCGCGACGCCGGCCGTCGTCACCCCGCCGACGCTTCCGGCGCTCGACCTCTCGGGCATCACGCGTTCGCTCGACCCGCGCCTGCGCAACATCCTCGGGGGCGTGAACGCGATGCGTCTTCAGGCGCAGGCGACGAGCGAGCACAACGCGCTCGCGAAGGAGGCGGCGTTCCGCAAGGAGGCGATTCGTCGTCTCACCGCCATCGAGAGCCGCCTTCCGCGGTCGTCGGTGCTCTCCCAGCAAATCCGCACCGTCAAGGTGCTCCTCGGGTAAGCCGAGCATCCCGGAGGCAACAGAAATGGCGAAGGTTACCAACGCAGCAAGGAACCACGCGGTCCGCCTGAAGACGGAGCGCTTGATGGCGCGCGGCGCGAAGAAGAAGCGCGGTCGCAAGTACGACCTCGAAGAGCTCGGGGACGGCGGCGGCGACTTCCTCTCGCAAATCCCCATCGTCGGAAGCCTGCTCGGCGGGCTCTTCGGCGGAGGGGGTGGCGGCGACCAGAAGAGCGCCGCCCCTGACAGCGGAGGCGGGGGAGCGATGATGATGTCGCCTTCTCCCGGCGGGCCGAACTTCAACCTCCAGGACATCCGCGGCGTCATCCAGGACGCGCTCGGGGTCTTCGGGGACCGTCAGGACACGAAGGACTCGCTCCGCACGTCGATGCAACAGCAAGCCCGCGGTGCGGTCGATGCCGTGTCGGCGGCGCTCGACCCGACGCTGCGCGCGGCGCGCGGCGGAACGCAGGTGCAGCGTCTCCAGTCGCAGGCGACGAGCGAGCACAACATCCTCCAGCGCACGGCGGACCGTCGTCGGGAGATGGACTCGCGCGACACGCGCATCAATCAGAAGCTCGACCGGCTCGTGGCGACCGTCGCCGCGATTCAGGCGCGAATCGGAGGTCGCGGAGCGGCGGTCATCACCGACCCCGTCATGCGCGACATCCTCAACGTTCGCTGAAGAGAGGACGACATGGGCGGCATTCTTCCGTGGCTCATCGGTGGAGCGGTGGCGCTCTACCTGTACAACAAGAACAAGAGCTCCGCCGACGGCTCGACGGTGACGGCGAGCAACGGAACGAGCGTCACGCTCCCGGGGCTCACGGTTCCGCCGAGCCTTCAGCCGCTCACGTCGGATGACGTCACCATCGCTCGCTCCATCATCGACGGGAGTTGGGCGGCGGGCTCGCGCGGGGAACGTCTCGACTCCATCCCCGGCTATGAGACGGCTGCTCCGCGTCTCAAGGTCCTTCAAGACCTGCTCGACGAGTGGGGCTCGGTCGGACGCGATGCGCGAGTTCCCGACCTCCGCACCGCGCTCATCCTCGGGTGAGCCATGAAGGTGAAGCTCCTCCCGCTGCTCATCATCGGAGGTGTCGGGTTCGTGCTCTACAAGGTGAGCTCGACGCAGGCGCAAGCCATCTCGATGACGCCCGCGGCCGGAGGAGCAACAAGAACGACGCTCCCGGGAATCACCATCCCGTCGCGCGTTCACCTGACGCAAACGGATGTGCGCGTCGCCCGAGCTCTCATCAACACCGACATCCGCTACATCCTTCCGGACGGCTCGACGGTGAAGATTCCGAACGTACCGCGCTACCTCGATGCCGGACCCCTGACCGCTGCTCAGAGACTCACCGCGCTCCAGTCGGCAATCAACAGCATCGACTACGACCTCCGCTACGGCACCGCACCGCAAGCCAGACTCTTCGACACTCTCATGGGCGACGACGGGAACTAGACAACAAATATGGCCCGCATCACGAAGGAGGCGAGGAAGCACGCGGAGCGTCGCGCTCGCAGCCGTGGTGCGCCCCTCGATGGCCTTCTCGATGATGACGACGAGCTCGGCTCGACGCTCGGGGGTATTGGTCGGCTCGCGGGCGGCATCGCGGGCACGGTCGTCGGCGGGCCGGCGGGGACTGCCATCGGGTCGAGTCTCGGCGGCGCGCTCGGGGACACGCTCGGGGGCGGAGGGAAGCCCGCGTCCACCAAACCTAAGCCGAGCGGTGCAGCGGCGGCTCCGACGATGGTGATGTCGCCGTCCCCCGAGGGACCGGCTGCACCGACGCGTGATGAAATCCGCGGCATCGTCCAGGACGCGCTCGCGTCGAGCCGTGCTGAAGAAGCGCGCGCCGAGATTGCTCGACGCGACGCGGACGAAGCGATGCGCACGAGGATGCAGCAACTTCAAGAGGCGCTCGACACGACGGCGCGTGCAACGCGTGGCTCGATTCAGGAGCAGCGTCTTCAGACGCAGGCGACGCAGGAGCATCGGAACATCCAGCGTCGTGAAGCTCGGGAGCGTCAGGACGCGGACCGCTACGCTCAGACGCAGGTGCTCCTCTCTCGCATTCTCGATTCCGTGGGTAAGGTGCAACAGAAACTCTCGGGCCGTGTCGCGGTCGTCCGCGGCAAGGGCATCGACGTCCTCGGCGGCGACTCGCTCGTGAGGACTGGAAAGTAGCCATGTGGAGCGCCCTCTACGCAACGCACCTCCAGATGTGGCTCACGCTCATGGGCTACGCACGGGCAGGCTACCTCGCGGACGGTGCGCCGATGCCGCTCGGGATGAAGACCGAGATTCTGGCGCGTGTTCCCATCGTTCAGGCGCTCGTCACGCAAGGGCGCGCGCTCGACGCGCTCGACATGTCGGGCAACCTCAACATCGCGATTCAACTGTCGCATCAGTGGGAGGCGTTCAAAAACCTCGCGTCCCGCTTCGGGATGCTCTCTGCGGTCGACGCACTCACGACGCCGCCGTGGACGCAGCTACAACGTGTGCGTGACCAACTCCGCCGGACCGACCCCGAGCTCGCGGACATCCTCGACCGCAACATCCCGGACATCGGCGGTTTCGGAATCGGGACCGCGCTCGGAATCGCGCTCGCCATCGGGGGCATCGTCGCCCTACGGTACCTGACCAAGTAGGCAACAAAATGGCCCTCCCCGATAGCTATTCCACGCTCTTCTACCTCGTCGGCGGGTCGGACCCGCTGGAGCGGGACACCTTCGAAGCGCTCGCGGCGCCCATCATCCGCACCGACTTCAAGGCGTTCGACCATTCGACGGTCTCCGTGCTCACGCCGAACTGGCAGGGGCAACAGGATTCCGACGGCAACTTCCTCGGCTTCGATGTGAGCTCGACGGTGCTCTCGGGGCGCGTCTCGGCGGCGACACCGTGGGAGTACCTCACGGGCATCGTCTGGAACCTCTACAACAAGAACGTTCCGCCGAACCTCGCAGCGATGAGACAGCGTCTCTACGGGAGCGTTCAGCAGTCGCTCTCCGACTCGGGCTACGAAGTGCTCCAGACGGCACTCCAACCGTACGGGAGCCTCGGGCCGAGCGTCGGCTACTACGGATGGCCCGTCATCCCGAACGCGGTCCTCCCGACCGACGCGCCGCCCGCTGCGCCTTCGAGCAAGGGCGGCGGAGCGCTCGCGTGGGGTGTGCTCCTCTCGACCGCACTCCTCGCCATCGCGCAAGGCTCCCCGCGGAGGTAGTCGTGTACCGTGTCGTCATCAACGAGATGGGGCGAAGCCGTGTAGTGTGGCGCGGCTTCCCCATTTCTGTTGCTGCCCTCATGGTCTATGCGCGACTCGTGAGTCTCATCCATCCGCTTTCGACCGTGGTCGTCTCTCACAACCCGAGCCCCTCTACGAGTGTCATCGACGCGGACTTCGTTCGCGGGACACGGGGAGTCGTCTAGATGCCGAAGAGAGGAGAGCGGCACAAGTTCCCTGCGGGCATCTTCAAGGGCAACCCCCTCGCGAGGATGACCCCCGCGGAAGCCTACAAATATCTGCGGTGGGGGAACGCTCCGAAGCAGTCGTTCACCATCGACGCGCCGGAACCGCTCGTCGCGCTTGGGGAGCTCGCCGCCATCATCCTGCTCGACCGCAGGCAACAACAATGGCCCGACGACGGGTCTTCTCCGTACCTCGCAGTCGGCAAGAACTCCAACATCATCTACTTCGTGCCGCGGGCCGCGGACGGCGGACCGGCGAGGCTCGTGCCCTCGGGGCCGTACTACGAAATCGGACTCTGTCGCCGCGTCGACTACTACTCCGACAAGGGCGGCGAAGAGGCGTACTACTACCACGACCACGAGCCTCCGTACCCGGTGCTCTTCTTCGAGCCGCGTGGCACGATGGTGCTTCTACCGCAGGCTCATCGCGGCGGCCGGTCGTTCGCAGTGGCGGAGGGAGGAATCGTCGGATGAAGCGCAGCAACAAGAAGTCTCCGCCTGCGAAGCGCCACCGCGAGCGCTACAAAAATCCGCTCGTCGACTTCTCCGTGCCGGACGTCTCGAAGGAAGTGGAGACGTCCATCGCAGAGAACAAGAGCACTCTCTCGCACAACCCCTTCATCAAGAAGGCGCCGATGAAGGTCTCGCTCGCGCCGCTCGCGAACGCGGACGAAGCGCCGGAGGACGTCGAGGAGCGCGAGAACCCGATGAACCCGTTCATCCAGGCGGGCATCGAGGCGGTCGGCGGGTCGCTCGGCGGATGGCTCGTGTCGTTCCTCGCGGCGAGCGCCATCACGTCCATCGCAAACGGCTCTTCGCCCTCGACGACGATGACGCGCGTCGTCTTCTACGGAGCGGGCATCGGCCCGGCGCTCACGTTCGCAGTCTTCGGCGGGAAGTCGCCTGCGACGTGGCAGGGAGCTCTCGCGGGCTCGGCGCTCTATCCCATCATCGAGGACACCTTCAACAAGGTGCAGGGCGAGCCCAACCCGGCCCGTCTTCCGTGACTCCGTAGCATTTCGGTTCGCTCATCACGTCGCGCTTGTTCTCGTTGCCGTGCTCGCGCATCGTGTACTCCACACCGACGGCGCAGAGCTAACGCATCGGGCGCCCCTTCAACCGAGGCAACAAGAACATGCGTACCACCTTCGTGAACCCGCTCGTGCGTCGCCGCAAGCGTCGGAAGAGCAACCCGAAGCGTCGTCGCCGGAGCTACCGTCGGCGCCGTCACAACGCGGGCATCGTGCCGTTCATCCAGAAGAACCCGCGTCGGCGCTCGCGTCGCTACGCGAACCCGCTCATCCTGGAGAACCCGCGTCGGCGCCGTCGCCGCAACGCCGGCTCGATGAGCCTGAGCTCCGCGCTGAACCTGCGGAACGTCGGCGCGAAGCTCCTCGCGTTCGGCGGCGGGTCCGCCATCGGGACCGCGGCAAACATCTTCGCCATCAACAAGCTCGACAACGTCTGGCTGCGCAACGGCGTGCGGCTCGCCGTCGCCGTCATCGCGCCGAACGTCATCAAGGGGGACATGGGGGCCGCCATCTCGGGCTCCATCCTCTACCCGCTCTGGCAGGAGGTCGCGATGCGCTTCCTCGCGCCGGCAGCGGCGGGCGGCGCGGACGCGGCGACCGAGGCGGACCTGGACGCGCTCCAGGCCGACCTGGAGGACGTCCTCGACGAAATCGCGACGGGCCAGTAAGCCCGAGCGACACACGGCGCGGCGTGCGATGACTTCAATCGCCGCGCTCCAAGGCAACAGAAACTCCCTCTCAACACCCTAACGGGTCACACGGAGCTCCCGAGATGGCATCGTCCTTCAGCCTCAAGAACATGGTCGACCGTCAGGTCGGCAAGGTGCTGGAGCGCGGCTCGCGCTTCAAGCGGTTCGACCAGATTCGCAACCGCCACTTCTGGAGCACGTACCTGTTCGCCCCGGGCGCGGGCAACAGCATCCAGGCGAACGCCTATAACATCTTCAGCGTGCCGACGGGCCTGTCGGGGCAGGGCTACCCGACGAACGTCCCGCTCACGCTGCGCGAGACGAACTGGCGCAACGCCCAGCGCATCCCGGACAACCAGAACTTCGCCGTGACGGAAATCGGCGTCGCCATTCACCGCATCCCGCCGTCCGACTCGTCGGGCTCGGCGGGCGTGCCGGCGAACGCGCCGACCGACGGCATCTTCGCGAACCTCCCCGCGCCCATCCAGGCGCTCGTGAACCCGAACGCGCCGGTTCACCCGCTCGACGCTGCGTCGCTCCTCTACGGGCTCGTCCTGGAGATGAGCTACCTGACGAACAACATCCCCATCGGATGGTGCGCGGACTTCTCGCAGTCGGGCGGCGTCCACGCGTTCGAAGAGCGCGTCAACGTCCTCGACGGCGCACAGTCGACGCCGCCCATCCTCATGGGCGACCCGACGAACGGCGTCCCGTGCGCCGCGTTCCGGCGCAAGCTCGACATCCCCATCCTGCTCCAGCACGGCGAGACGGCGTCGATGACGCTCCGCGCGCCGCGCGCCATCCCCACGCTCACGCTCGACGAGGGCGGGGTCGGCTGCTTCGAGGTCAAGGTCGACTGGTGGGCGGTCGAGTCCTTCGTCGAGAAGTCCTAGAGGCTCCGCGCAACGCCGCTCTCCGCTACGCTCCAACCTGAAACTGCGCCGGGCACCCCCGGTAGGCAACAAAAAGAACCCTAACGGGTCATACACGGAGTCCACACGATGGCGATGCCCGACAAGCTGCGCAACAGCATCCGCAACCAGGCGCGGAAGGTCCTGGAGACCGGCTCGCGGTTCGACCGCTTCGACCAGATTCGCAGCCGCCACTTCTGGTCGGTCTACGAGTTCCTCCCGGACGCGAACGGCTACATCGCGTCGGGAGACTTCAAGGTCTTCGTGACCCCGGACGGGCAGAACGGACAGGGCCTTCCGGCGGGCGTCCAGATGACGGCCCTGGAGACCGACTTCAAGGGCACGGCGCGCGTGCCCGACAACCAGAACCTCTCCATCGGGGAAATCGGCGTGACGCTGGCGGTGTGCCCGCCCGCGACCGCGCCGGAGGGCGTGAGCGCCGGAGACGTCGTGCCGGCGGTCATCGCGGCGTCGTTCTTCGAGAACACGCTCTGCGCCATCACCTACCTGACCAACACGGTCGAGCTCGGCTTCGTCGAGGACTTCTCGCAGCCGGCCGGGCCGCAGGCGGGCAGCTACGTCCCGTCGGTCGAGGGCGAAGAGCCGGCGACGCGCGTCTTCTCGCGCTTCGTCACGAACGGCTTCAGCGCGCCGGGCCTGCGCCGCCGGTTCAAGATTCCCATCATGCTCGGGCACGGCGAGACGTTCAACTTCACCTACCTCGTCCCGCGGTCGTACTTCGTCGGGCAGGTGGCGCTCTACGCGCGCTTCGACGCGTGGGCCACGGAGTCCTTCGTCGAGAAGTCCTGAGCCGCTCGCTACACCCCAAGCCCCAAGCGATTCAGACGGTCTCGACAACGCGACGGGGTTCTCACCCTTCCCCGTCGCGTTTCTTTTACTAGGCAACAAGAACACCGTGGCCCATCCACGGTAAGCCCGTGCTGGCGTTCCCAGCGGCTACCAATCATCCCCGGAGGCTACAAAAATGTTCGAATGGCCCGAGCTCGACCTCACCGACGAAGAGCGGGAGTTCGTCCGCTACTACGGCACGCGTGAGAAGCCGGGAGCACTGCGCCGCACGTACAAGGTGCTGCTCTCCAACACCGCCATCGCAGCGGCCGACATCCAGGTCGCGCTCATCCGCAACTTCCAGACGGCGCGCCGCGTACGCGTCTTCGGGCTCACCTTCGCGGGTGACATCTCGCGCTGGTTCCTCGACGTGAAGACGGCGAGCGGCGAGAGTCTCACGCCTCCGAACCCGCTCGCGGCCGACACGGGCAACCCGCCCGGCTGCATGGTCTCGACGCTCGCCATCGGGACGCCGTGGAACGCGCTCTCGGTCAACGGCGGCTACCCGGGCGCGGCGGTCATCGGTCACGAGCAGTGGCAGACGGCGCCGCACATCGTCGAGCCGAACATCGTGATGACGCCCAACGAGACGCTCATCTTCTCGGGCACGCCCATCATCGTTGTCGACGGCGATGCGGTCGTGCTCGAAATCGGAATCCACGTCTGGGAGTTCCCGGACATGGGAGGTGCGTGATGTGGCCCCGTCTCCGACTCACGCCCGAAGAGGCTGCGTACGTCCAGAAGTACAGCGCGCAGACGAAGCCCGGTGTCGCGAACAAGCCGGGAGTTCTGCGCCGCATGTACCCGGGCACGCTCATCATCGACGCGACGGTGCGGACTCCGACGTACCAGTTCGCCATCGCGCGCCGGTGTCGCGTCTTCGCCATCAACTTCGCCGGTGACCTGAACTGCTTCAACCTGCAAATCGAGGACAGCGCAGGCGAGCAGTTCCAGATGACGCCGATGACGTCGCCGCACTTCCAGGCGGGCCCGAACGACCTTCCGGTGGGCACGTACGGCTCGCCGCCCGTCGCGGGGCCGGTCTTCCCGGGCATGGTCCTCGGGCCGGGCGTCTTCGACCCGAACATCCGCCTGCTCTCCAACCAGACGCTCTCCGTGAAGGGGCAAGCCGTCGCCGACGCGACGGTCATCCCCGAGGCACGCATCGACTTCACCATCTTCGTGTGGGAGTTCCCCGGCATGCCGGACTCTCCCGCCCGTCAGTGAACGACCGCTTGAACATGGGCAGCAACAAAAAGTCCATGTTCTAGCGGAAGACCCGAGGCTTCAACATGCGGGGTGTCGTGGAGTACGGACGCATCATCTCGAAGTTCGGATGCCGCTTCCGCCCCGGGCTCGCCGCGGGTACGACCATCGGGCCTTGCCCGGACCGCAACCAGTTCCATCTCGGCTTGGACATCGCGGCCGACGAGGGGACGCTCATCTACGCAGCGAACGAGGGCGTCGTCGGGGCCGTGTGGCCCGACGGCGCTCTCGCAGGCTACGGAAACATGTGCATCATCTGGCACCCGGACGGTTTTGGAACTCTCTACGCGCACCAACGGGACCTTCCTCTCGTGCGTGAGGGACAGTACGTCGTTCAGGGCCAAGCCATCGGTCGCGTCGGCCGGACCGAGGAAGGGCAGGTCGGTCCTCGCGCGAGCTCGGGCGCGCGGATGACGCCGCACTGCCACTTCGAAGCGCTCGTCGGTCACACGCGGCGCGCGGCCGGGTACCACACGCTCGCCGGAACGCTGCCCGCTCGCACGCCGGTGCCGCCGCGCCGCGACCCCGCGTTCTATCTCGCCGTCGTCAACTTCGCGCCGTACGCTCATCCGTACAGCGAGCGGGCAACAAGAAGGCGCGCCGCATGAGAGAGATGCGTACAACAGGAACGTGGCGCGACCTGCTCCTCGCAGCGAGCGTCATCGGGACCATCTACATGGTCTCGCGCACGGTGCAGTCGATGCGCGAGGAAGCCGCGCGTGACGCCCGCGAGCAGGAGCTCCTCCGCATGGTGCAGGCCATCCATGCTAAGGTCGTCGGAGGCTAGCGATGGCGAAACCGCCCCAAAAACTGGACCCGATGGCGCGCGGCGGCTTCAAGCCCGCGATTCAGAACTTCTCGGAGTTCGTCGCCTCGAAGGTCAAGCCCGGCGAGACCGCGAAGGGGATGAACCTCGGTCCCGGCTTCTACTCGCTCTCGGTTCGCAGCAACATCCCCTTCATCAAGCTGCGCGGCGCGGACCGCTCGCAGAAGACGTTCTCGTGGGGCGAGACCATCGCCGTCCAAGAGGGCAAGAACGTCACCGTCTTCAACGCGAGCTACCACACCGGCGACATCTTCATCAACGGCGGGCAGGACTGGCCCACCGTTCCAGGCCGCGTGACGGTGCCGGTGCCACTCACCTTCGTCGCGGACGGAACGTCGTTCATCGTCTCCGCGCCGCCGGTCGACGCACGTCGAGCACGGAGCGTGTGGCTCACGACGAGCCTCGCTTCGACGAACGTCGCGACGACTCGTAAGGGCGTGCGCGTCGTCGGGTCGCACGACACGGGCAACCAGGGCGTGGGCTCGCAATGGGTGGACGCCGCGCCGGTCGTCTTCGCCAATACAACGTATATCCCGATGGGCTTCCGCGCGGACACGACGGTGCGCCCGATGGCCAACCTCGACACGGTGGAGCTCGTGAGCATGGTGGTTCCGGCGGACGACGTCCCGGACACCAACGCCGTGCTCGCGTACTACACGCTGGAGTACGTCTAGGCTACAGAAATGGACCCGCTCCTCTCCCATGCCCTCACCGGACTCGTATCCGCCACCGTCCCGCTCATCGGAGCGGCGACGGTGTATGTGCGTGCGAGAGCGAAGCGCGACGCGAGCATCGGGAAGGCCGTGGAGAAGGCAGTCGACGGGATGCGTATCGACATCGAGCAGGCCCACTCGCTCGCGAAGGATGCCCTCAACATGGCCCGCGACGAGAAGAAGGCGCGCGAGGCAACAGAAAAGCGTCACTTCGACTGCGAGAAGCGGTGCGATGCCCTACACGGCGAAATCGACGAGCTTCGAAGCGAGGTTCGTTCGGGTCACACGAGGAGCGGACGATGAGCGCCACCTACGAACGCTTCGAGCGGTACGCCGCCCGACTTCTGGAGCTCCAGCGCGCGGGGGCCGCGAAGCTCGACGCGCCCGCGAAGCTCAAAGACCGGTACGCTCGTGCGGCGAAGCGGTACTTCGGCTATGTGAAGAAGCACCCTCGCCTCGCGCGTCGTCTCAACCGCGAGATGAAGGCGGCATACGCCAGCAACAAGAACCCGGTGCGTCGTCGCGGCAACCTCGTCATCGTGAGCGGACCGCACTCGCACGCGTACCCTGCGCGGAAGACGCGCGTCAAGAAGCGTCGCCGCAACGACGGCATGGGCGTCTCCGACCTCGTGATGACGCCTGCCTACGGAGCGTTCGGCGGAGCCATCCAGGAGGGCAACTACGTCGGCGGACCGATGCATTGGATGCGTCGCGGCATCCGCAACCCGAAGAAGGCGCCGCGCGTCATCATCCAGAAAGCCGGCCCGCGCGCTTGGAGCGTCAGGCTCCCGAGTCCGCATGTGCCCGGCGGCGTTCCCTACGGGCGCGTCGAAGAGCGCGACGGGAAGTTCTACTACTCGGGTCCGCACACGCACGGTGAGGCGCGCTACTCGGCGCGCTCGCTCTCGGATGCCGTCCTCAAGCTGCTCAACATGCAGGCGTCGTGGATTGGCCACGGAACGCGCGCCGCATGGATGAAGTCTCGGGGCAACCCTCGCCGCAACCCGGTGCCTCTCTTCAGCGAGATTCCGGTGAGGAGCCTCTTCCATCTCGTTCAGCCGTCGAGTCCCACCGTCGAGACGTGGCGGAAAATCGACGGGCAGCACGCCGAAGAGGTCAACTCGGGCGACGTCACGCTCATCGGCCCCAACTACAAGGCGTGGCCCTACACTGGCAAGTACGGAGCAAGCTACAAAAACCCGCTCGTTCACGGCTACTCACGCAAGAGCTTCGACAAGAACGTGAAGCGCGAGCGCGGGCGCGGTGTGAGCAAGAAGCGCGCGCTCGGAATCGCGTTCGCGACGGGGCGTCGTGCCGCGAAGCGTGCGGGCGTGCGCATCCCGAAGTTCCTCCAGCGCAATCCGCTCGACCCGTTCCTGCACTCGCGCATCGCGAAGGCACTCGGATGGACGGTCGCACAGACGCAGAGCATGTCCCTCGCATCGCTCCGCGAGCTCGTGCGCCCGGTCGACCCCGAGCTCGCGAAGGACATCACCCGCGAGATGGGCGGAGGTCATCACGTCTCGCGGCGCAACCCCGCCGACACGACCGCGGCGCGCGAGCTCGTCCTCTACATCGAGAACGACGGCGACCTCTACCGTCAGCAGACCTACCCCATCATCCAGAACCTCGCGCGGAAGACGCGCAAGGGGACCTACGACCACAAGAAGGCGGTGAAGCTCTGGGCCTACCTCGCCGAGAACGGCGCGAAGAAGTACGCGCGCGACTTCGGCGGGACGTGTAACCACATCTTCACGCCCGACACGCGCCGCGCGGTCGCTGCGATGCTCGCGGACAACTACCTCGAAGCGGTGCAGTACGAAGTCAAGAAGCAGAGCAACAAGAACCCCCGCTATCGTCAGTCGCCGCCCGGAGCCCCGAGCCTCGCAGCATCGCGCGCGAGCTCGTGGCGTTCGCTCACGACCTCGTTCCCGGGCGCGTCCATCTCTTCGGTCACTGCCCGTGGAAACCCGCGCAACCCGAAGCGTCGTGTCACCAACGCGGTGCTCCTGCGTCACGTCGCCATCGCCGCCGACCGGCTTCGCCGCGGAGTCGGAAGCGAGGTCGAGCTTCGGATGACGAAGGACAAGGCTCGCTATCGCGGCATCTCGAAGGCTCGCATCGACGCCGCCGTTCGCGCGGGATACGGCCCGGTCGGCAACCCGAAGCGTCGGCGCAACAAGAACTCCGGCGAGATGAGCTTCTGGAAGGCGACCATCTACTCGCCGACGGGCAAGCCCATCCACCGTCAGGTCATCCAGAACACTCGCGCGGGCGCGGTCGCGAGCGCGAAGAAGCTCGCACGCACGAACCCGAAGGTCGCCCTCGACGGCCCCTTCAAGTCCCGCCCTGCCTGCTAGGCAACAACAATGTACCCGCCCTCCAGAGTCTTCGCCGTGTTGTCCTTCGCGGACAATTTCTTGCTCCCGCAGGATGGCGCGTTCATCCGCGTCAGCACCGTCGCCGACGACGTGGACGCGGACGCGAGCGCGCTCGGCGACGTCGGGGGTTACAGCGCGTTCTACTTCTTCCACGTGGTCGGCGGGAACGACCTCAACCTTCTCTGCCCGAGCGGGTGGACGTCGCCGTCAGG
>Ga0075425_100001205_pt1 | contig 25078 bp, 27 predicted proteins | sample SoiMethybrSBSTD4_FD_75300 | JGI IMG/M metagenome (GOLD analysis project Ga0075425, IMG submission 75300) | Bulk soil microbial communities from a Populus tree surrounding site in Tennessee, USA - Soil MetaG P. TD hybrid SBSTD4 | ecosystem: Environmental > Terrestrial > Soil > Tree plantation...
GCCCAGGCGTTCCAGGAGTCGCTCGCGAACGAGCCGTTGCTGATCGCCGCCGCGCTCGTCGCCGTGTATATCGTGCTCGGCATTTTGTACGAGAGCCTGATACATCCGATCACGATACTCTCCACGCTGCCGTCGGCCGGCGTCGGCGCGCTGCTCGCGCTTTTTCTCTGCCGCACCGAGCTCAGCGTGATCGCGCTGATCGGCATTATCCTGTTAATCGGTATCGTCAAGAAAAACGCGATCATGATGATTGACTTCGCGCTCGAGGCCGAGCGGCGCGAGGGGAAGCGGCCCGTGGAGGCGATCTATCAGGCGTGCCTGCTGCGCTTTCGTCCGATCACGATGACGACGATGGCGGCGCTCCTGGGCGGCCTGCCGCTCGCGCTCGGCACCGGCGTCGGCTCCGAGCTGCGCCGGCCGCTCGGGATCGCGATCGTCGGCGGGCTGATCTTCAGCCAGATGCTGACGCTGTACACGACGCCCGTGGTTTATCTCTATCTCGACCGGCGGCGGCTCTGGTTCCAGCGCGTCCGCGCGCGCCGCCTGCGGCTCGCGGCGCCGGCATTGGGGCAGGAGAGGTTGCGATGAGAAAAAATACGTTCACAACGAGAACGGAATCGAGCAAGCTGAAGACCGCCGCCTTGGCGACGGCGCTCTGCTGGCTCACATCCTGCACCGTCGGCCCGAATTATGTCCGGCCGAAAGTGGAGGTGCCGGCGAGCTACAAAGAAATCGACGGCTGGCGCATGGCCGCGCCACAGGACGACGCGCTCCGCGGCGCGTGGTGGGAGATCTTCAACGAGCCCGAGCTGAACGGTCTCGAAGATCAGGTCGACATCTCCAACCAGAATATTGCCGGCGCGGAGGCGCGCTACCGCCAGGCGCGCGCCCTGGTGCAGGAGGCGCGCGCGGCTTTTTTCCCCACTGTAACGATCGGCCTCGGCGCTACCCGGGCGGTGCGATCGGGAACGCTCACGGGCGGCTCTGGCGGCGGGAGCTCAAAATCACCGTTCACGACTTACACGATGCCGATCGACGTCTCGTGGGAGATCGACGTTTGGGGCAGGATTCGCCGCTCTGTCGAGTCGGCGCGCGCCGGCGCGCAGGCGAGCTCCGGCGATCTCGAGACCGCCCGGCTCAGCGCGCGCAGCGAGCTGGCGCAGGATTATTTTTTGCTGCGTTCGCTCGACACACAAAAAAAATTGCTCGACGACGCCGCGGCCGTGTTCCAAACCTCTCTCGATCTCACCAACAACCGCTATCGGAGCGGCGTGGCGTCGCGGGGGGACGTGCTGCAGGCCGAGACGCAATTGAAATCGACGCAGGCGCAGGCGATCGACGTCGGCGTGCAGCGGGCGCAGGTCGAGCACGCGATCGCGCTGTTGATCGGCAAGGCGCCCGCGGAATTGACGATACCCTCGGCTATTATCACCGCCCAGCCGCCGCCGATTCCCATAGGGATTCCTTCGGAAATCCTGCAGCGGCGGCCGGACATCGCCGCGGCGGAGCGGCGCGTCGCCTCCGCCAACGCCCAGATCGGCGTCGCGATCGCCGCCTATTATCCGACGGTATCGCTCGCCTCCAGCGGCGGCTTCGAGAGCGGCAATATCGGGCAATGGTTCTCCTCGCCGAGCCGCTTCTGGTCGGTCGGTCCGTCGATCTCGGAGACGGTGTTCGACGGCGGATTGAGAGCGGGGCAGACCGCCGAGGCGCGCGCGAACTACGACGCGACGGTCGCGCTTTACCGCGAGACCGTGCTGGGCGCGTTTCAGGAGGTCGAGGATAATCTCGCGGCGCTCCGCATCTTGGAGGACGAGGAGCGCGTTCAGAACGAGGCGGTGGCGGCGGCGCGGCAGACGGTCACGGTCACGATGAATCAATACAAGGCGGGCATCGTGAATTATCTCAACGTGACTGTCGTCCAGGCGGCGGCGCTCAACAACGAAAGAACGGCGGCGGATATTCTTGGCCGGCGCATGATCGCCGCGGTCCTCTTGATCAAAGCGCTGGGCGGCGGCTGGAGCGACGCCGCGATCGACGCTTCCGCCAGCTAAATAAAAAAAAGCCGGAGGGTAGGCCTCCGGCTTTTTTTATTGCAAAAATTAGCTACAGACGGGATTCAGTTGAAAACGGCCTCGTTGTCGGTGGCGCCGAAAAGCTCGCCGCGCTGCCAGGCGGGCGAGAAGCGCCGCCGGATCATCTCGATCAGCACGATGCTCCTTAGGGCATAGGCTTCGGCGCTGTCGTCGCAGCGCTCGAAGGCGATCTCGCTCGCTGCTTTCATGAGTTGGTTGATGGTCCCCTCGATCTCGGTCTGCTCAGCCTTCATCGTTGTGGCTCCTCTGAAGCGTTAGACGCCGGGACGTTAAAAAGGTTCACTCCGCTAAACACCGATTTAGTCGGCGGAAAACGGGGTATTTTCCTCAATAAAATCGCTTCTATACTATAAGACCGGCGCCGGCGGGCGGATATTCCCGAACGACCTCCCGCGCCGGCTTGTCGTCCCGCAGCCCGGCGAACTTGGCATGGCGCAGGTGGTTCGCCGCCGTCCAGTCGGCGAATTCGACCTGAACGACCAGCTCCGGCCTGAGCCAGCGGCAGCGCTTCATCGCCGCGGCCGTCAGCGCCTCGCCGCGGCGCGCCCCTTTTTTCTCCGGCAGGTTGGCGAACGGGCACACATCGGTCTCGAGGCCTTTGAAGCGTGCGGTGATCTCGCGCTTCACGCGCGGGACGAAGCCGTTGTTGATTTTGGCGATGAAAAGCAGCTTGTCGCCTTCATAGTAGCCGGCGAGCAGCGACTGAAAGCCGTCGGAGCCCGGAACGTATCCGCCGACGACGAATTCCTGCCCCTGGTTGATGCGGTGCTTGATCCAGGCGCCGCTTCTCCGTCCCGGCTCGTAATTCGAGTGCTTCCGCTTGGCGACGAGCCCTTCCAGGTGGAGGTTGCGTGCGGCGGCGATCAGATCGTTTGCCGATCCGGTGAAAACCTCCGAGAGACGCACCGGCTCGCCGAGACGCGCGGCGATCGATTCGAGCAGCCGGCGCCGTTTCTCCAGCGGCACGCCGAACATGCTTTTGCCGCGATAAATCGGGACATCGAAGACGTAGTAAAAGATTTTCGCGGCCGCCGGACGGCGGTTTTGCAGAACGTTGAACGACGGCCGTCCCTCGGCGTCGAGGGCCACCACCTCGCCGTCGAGGACGGTTTCCGATTCGAGCGGCGCCAGCGCCCGAGCGATGTGGGGAAACCTCTTGTCGAACGACTTCCGGTTGCGCGAATGGAGCGACGCTTTTTTGTCGCGCTTGACGGTGAGACAGCGATAGCCGTCGAGCTTGATCTCGTAGAGCCACTCGCCGCCTTCCGGCAGTTTGTCCACCGGCAGGCATTGCATCGGCTCGATGAATCGAGCCTCTGCTTCGGGCAGCGCATCGAAGTCGATGTCCGGCGGAGCGAACGCTTTCCGCTGCGCGCCGCCGTTCCGGTTGCTGTGCCACTCGGCGTCGCGCGCGGCAGCGATCGCCGCCATCGAGCGGCGCGTGAGCGCCGATCGATCGTCCTGCCGCGGCGACAGGGACTTCATCGGCGCGCCGGCCTTGATCAGCAGCCAGCTCTGTTTTTTGCCGTCGCTCCGGCCGCTGCGCACAAGCACCCATTCGCCCTTGAGTTTCTTTCCATGAAAAAAGAGGTGGAGCTTTCCCTGCCAGTAGTTCCCGTCCATCACGTCATACGTGCCGATGTCCCAGATCATGACGGTGCCGCCGCCGTACTGCCCCTCGGGGATGATGCCTTCGAAGCGCGCGTACTCCATCGGATGGTCTTCGACCGCCATCGCCAGGCGCTTCGCGCTGAGCTCGTACGGCGGGCCTTTGGGAACGGCCCACGACTTCAGCACGCCGTGCATCTCGAGGCGCAGATCGTAATGCAGGTGGCTCGCGTCGTGTTTTTGAATGACGAACAGCCGCCCGCCCGCGTCTGTCTTTGGCGTTCGCTTTAGGGCCGGCGGCGGCTCGGGAGTGACGCCGAAGTCACGCTTGCGCCGATAGGTCTCGAGCGAGCCGTCACGCGCGGGCGAACGCGCCGGGGCGCCGTTCTGAAGATCCAGAAACGGCTGCGGAAGCTTTTGCTTGAGCTTGAGCACCGGCGCAAACAAATCCCCCTGCTTTTCTACCCGGCGTAAACATTCCTCGGGCTCGAAAAACAGCGCCTGCGGGTCGCCTTTTTTCACGGCTCTCTTCAGCTCGTCCCACGAGATCGGCAGCGCGACGAACGGTCTTTCGCGCTTGGCGCGGAGCGAGTAGACCGCGACGGTCGACTTGCGCGCGGAGTTCTGGCTCCAGTCGACGAAGACCTTCCCTTTACGCTTCGCCTTGGCCATTTCCGACACGACGAGGTCGGGATGCTCGCGCTCGAGCGCCTCGGCGATGCTCTTCGCAAACGGCTGTGTGGCTTCGTATGTGACGGGCGTGTTGAGCGGCACGTACAGATGGATGCCCTTCGACCCGGATACTTTCACAAACGATTCGAGTTTCAGCCGCTCCAAAAGCTCGCGGACCATGAGCGCGACTTCGCAGGACGCTAAAATGTCCGCGCCCTCGCCCGGATCGAGGTCGAAGACGACCATCGTAGGCATATCGAGGCGCGGAGCGCGCGCGAGAAACGGGTGGATCTCCAGGGTCGCCATGTTCGCCAGCCACACGAGCGTGGGCAGATCGTTGATCAGAACGTAGCGAGTCGTCGCCTCACGGCTGGTGCGCGGGACGGCGAAGGTCGCGATCCATTTTGGCGTGAACGACGGCGCGTTTTTTTCGTAGAAGTGCACGCCGGTGACGCCGTCGGGAAAGCGGATGCGCGTGATCGGCCGGTCTTTGAGGTGGGGCAGGAGATAACGCGAGACCCGCGTGTAATAGTCGATGACCTGGCCTTTGGTGAAGCCGGTCTCCGGATACATCACCTTGTCGAGGTGCGTGAGCTCGATTTCCCGACCGGCGACGCGCAGCCGCTTGGCGTCCATATCCATTTACATAGCCTATCTGTAGCCGCGCTCGGAAGGACCGGGTGTTTCCATGAGCGATGTTAAGCCGCGCGCGAAACATCCATAGAGCAAAATTTTCCTCAGCGCTACGGCGAACACCCGACACGGGCGCTGTGGGCGGCGCGGTTAAAATATTAGTAGGAGACCGCGGCCAGGAGACCGGCGCGCGGAACAATTCGCTGTTAGGGGGAGACAAAAATAGAAATAAAAAAGGAGGCAAAGATTATGTTAATAGATGGAACAAAGCTTCTGGCGCTCGGCGCCGCGCTGCTTTTTTCAAGTAGCCTGGCGGTAGCGGCCGATAAGCTATCGATGGGCGATAGCCGATTCATCAAAGACGCGGCTGAGGGCGGGCTGCTCGAAGTCCAACTGGGCAAGCTCGCAGCCGAGAAAGCCGCGAGCCAGCAGGTGAAGGACTTCGGCAAGAAGATGGACCAGGACCACAGCAAGCTGAACACCGAGCTCAAGCAGCTCGCTTCCACGAACAACGTGCAGATCCCCGACAAGCTCGAAGGCAAGCAAAAATCGACTTACGACCGGTTGGCGAAGCTTTCGGGCGAGAGGTTCGACCGCGAGTATATGAAAACCATGATTGACGACCACAAAACCGACGTCGACAAGTTCAAGAAGCAAGCCGACAAGGCGGACAATCCGGACGTGAAGAAGCTAGCCGCCAAGGCGCTGCCGACCCTGGAACAGCACCTCGAGCTGGCGCAGTCGACCGGCCAACAGGTAGGCGCCGCCTCCGAAGGCGGCCTCAAAGGGCTCGTCGATAAGGCCAGGGACAAGGTTAAGCGTTAAGCGCTAATAAGCTTTCCCAACTTCTTCGGATGGGGCCGTGGGCGCTGCGCGCCCGCGGCCTGTTTTTTATCCTCGCAGCCTTTTTTGGTTCGTTCTTTTCGCTGGTAAACAGCGCTTTGTTTAGCTATGTATATCAGCGCGCCGGGCCCCTATCCGCCGGCGCGGTATACGGCAGTGGCTGAAATCTTCGAGAACCCGGAATTTTGGGCGCGCTGGTTCGGAATCGTCGTCCTCGATCTGAGCCTCGGAGGCGACAACGCGCTGCTCATCGCCATGGCGGTGCGAACGCTGCCGCCGCGCGAGCAGTTTTTGGGGCGCATCGGCGGCACGCTGGGCGCGGTCGCGCTTCGCTTCGCCTTCATCGCCGTCATTGTCGAGCTGCTGTCGGTTCCTTATCTACAAGCAGCCGGCGGACTCGTGCTCATCTGGATCGCCGTCAAGCTGCTGCGCCAGGATGCAGGCGGTGGAGACGAGAAGGCGGCGCGGCGCGGGACGACGCTGTGGGAGGCGATCTGGATCATCATCGTGGCCGATCTGGTCATGAGCCTCGACAACGTGCTGGCGGTCGCGGCCGCGTCGCACGGCAGCCTCGTGCTCGTCATCTTCGGCATCGGCCTTTCCATTCCGATCGTCGTCTGGGGCGCCGGATTTCTCGCCCGCCTGATGAATCGGTTTCAATGGATCGTCTGGATTGGCGGCGGCGTGCTGGGATGGGTCGCAGGCGAAATGTTTCTCGACGACAATCATGTCCACGAATTCCTCGATCCGTGGCTGAACGTTCTGCGCTGGACGGTCCCCGCGGTGCTCGCGGGATTGCTCATCCTGCTCGGCTGGTGGCTGGCGCGCACTAAATCTCTTTCTCCCGAATCGGCTTAACTATGGGAAACTTCATCTGGCTCGTCTCGGCGGTCGTACTGTGCCTGCAGTGGGCGGCGGTTCACTTCTTCTTCCCTGATCTGCCGCCGTGGTGGATCGCGACCCTCAGCGGCGTCGGCGTCTTCGGCGCCGCGTTCCTGCTGTCGTGGGCGGCGGAAGTCGCGCAGCTCGATATTCCGCAGGCGCTGGCCCTCGCTTTTTTGGCGCTGATCGCGGTTTTGCCGGAGTACGCCGTCGACATGTACTTCGCGTGGATGGCGGGAAAAGATCCCCAATACACCGCGTACGCCACTGCGAATATGACCGGCGCCAATCGCCTGCTCATCGGCGTCGGCTGGGCGGCCGTCGTGTTTACCTTTTGGCTGAAAACGCGCGATCAATCCTTCTCGCTCGAGCCGTCGCACAAGATCGAAATTTTCTACCTCAGTCTCGCGACGCTCTATTCCTTCGCGATTCCGCTGAAGCACCAGCTCGACTGGACCGACGCCGTCGTGCTGATCGCGATTTTCGTTTTCTATATCCGCGCGGCGTCGCGCGCTTCGCACGTGGAGCCGGAGCTCGAAGGCCCGCCGGCGATGATCGCCGAATGGGGCGTCGCCGGACGCCGGATCGCGACCGTGACGCTTTTCCTGCTGTCGGGGTTCACCATCTTTATGGCCGCCGAGCCGTTCGCCGAGAGCCTGCTCGCGACGGGACGCACTCTGGGCGTGGAAGAGTTTCTGCTGGTGCAGTGGCTGGCGCCGCTCGCCTCGGAGGCGCCGGAGTTCATCGTCGCGATTCTCTTCGCGCTGAAGGCGAACCCCGGCGCGAGTCTGGGCACGCTCGTGTCGTCGAAGGTGAATCAATGGACGCTGCTGATCGGCATGCTGCCGCTCGTGTACATGTTTTCCGCAGGCGAGCTGAAGCCGATGGAGATGGACGATCGGCAGGGCGAGGAGATGCTTCTGACCGCGGCGCAGTCGCTGTTCGGCGTTGCCGTGATCGCAAATCTCGTCTTTTCGGTCAAACAGGGAGCCGTGCTATTCGGCCTCTTCGCGGCGCAGTTGTTTATCCCGGATCCGAGGATCCGCTACGTATTTTCCTTCATTTACATCGCGCTCGCCGTCAGCCACTTCGGGTTGAGGCGCGAGGGCAGGAAATCTTTTATCGAGCTGTTCGCGCGCCGGTAGCCGCGCGGGAGCCGTTCGATTCAGTCCTCCCTGAGCGGAAGCTTCCCATTTTCAAGGACGAGGCGCCACGCCCCGCTGCCGTCGTATTCGAGGCAAACGACGCCGCCCGGCGGCACGTGATAGGTGCGGTATTGATTGAGTGGCGTTCCGAGAATCCGGCAGAGCACGGATAGAATCGGGAAATTATGGCTCACGACGACGAGCGTATCGCCGGGTCGGTGGCGCGCGACGATGCGGTCGAGCGCCCGCCACGCGCGCTCGGCGACGTCGCTGAGCTGCTCGCCGCCGGGAACCACCGCTTCCGCGGGGCGGTCGCGCCAATCGCGGATGAAATCTTGATGGATCGTTCTGATCTCCGCGAAGGTGAGGCCCTCGAGCTCGCCGTGGTCGAGCTCGTGAAGGTTTTCTTCGACGGCGACCTCCAGCCGGTGCGCCCGGCCGACCTCGGCGGCGGTCTGCTTGGCGCGCGTCAGATGGCTCGAATAAATCGCGGCGAGCGTTTCGCCGGCGAGCATTCGCGCAGCGCTCTCGGCCTGCTCGCGCCCGGCGTCGTTGAGCTCAAGATCGGTGAGACCCTGGCACCTGCCGGCCACGTTCCAGTCGGTGGCGCCGTGCCGCAGGAGAAATATCCGCATAGGAAGAGGGATTGAAGGATCGGCGCGGTCGCCCGGCTCAGCTCTCCTCGAGGAAAGACTCTTCGATCTTGATCCGCGCTTTGGCTTTGAGGCTGTCGACGAACTTTTTGAGCATTGTCTGCCGTTTCTCCTGCAGCGCTTCCTGCATCAAACGGTCTTTGTCCTTGTCGAAGCGCTGCATGTCGGCGGACTGGCTCGACTTGAAGACGAAGAGGTAAACGTTGTCGCCTTGAGCATAGGGTCGGTCGGCGACCGGGTTTGCCGCCGAAATCGGAATGCCGCCGGGCTTCACGTCCTGCAGCGTGCCCACCTTCGGAATTTCCGCATCGCCGCGGAGAAACCATCCGGTCTCACCGCCGGGAACGCCGTTGGCCTTCGCGACCGCATCGGCGTTCTTGTCTTTCTTCAGCTGGTCGAGCAGCGCTTTCGCTTTTTCATTGGCCGCCTCGCGCGCTTTCGATTCCTTGACTTTGCGCTCGAGCACCGCGCGCATCGCTTCGAGCGGCGCCAGCGCCGGCTCCTTCCGCTCGACTACGCGCAGCAGGTAATAGCCGTTCGGCGCTTTGACGGGCGCGCCGACTTCCTTCGGCGCGAGCGCGAAGGCGCTGCGCTTGAATTCGTCGAGCGCGGAAATCTCCGGAAGCGTATCCGACGCGGCGAGCAGCGGTGTTTGCTTCGCCGCGAGGCCGCGCTCCTTGGCCAGCAGCGAGAGCTCCGCGCCGGCGGAGGCCTTCTCGCGGTCCTGGTCGGCGGCGCGGACGGCTTCGGTGTTTCCTTTTTCGGCTTTGAGCGTCCGGGTGATTTCCGGTGTGGCCTCTTTGAGGGCGGTCGTTTTTTCTTCCTTGACGTCCTCGACTTTGAAGATGTGATAGCCCAGCGGACTTTCGAGCACCGCGCTGACGTCGCCGCGCTTTAGGGCGAAGACCGCCTGGTCGAGTGCGGGAATCAGCTGTCCGCGGCTGATCCAGCCGAGATCGCCCCCCTGCGGCCCGCCGGTGTCCTCGGAGAATTGTTTTGCGACGTCGGCGAAATTTTTCCCCGCGCGCACCTCCGCCAGCGCCGAGTCGGCTTTGGCGCGCGCGGCGGGCTTTTGTGCCGCGTCGGCCGGCGCGCGGACGAGGATGTGGCGCAGCTTCACCGCTTTCTGCTGCTGGAAGCGCGTCTCGCGGTTGCGGACGTAATAATCCTCGATCTCTTTCGGCGAGATTTCCGTCTTCGCCGCGAAATGCTCGAACGGAAAGAAAACGTATTCGATGCGAACCTTGAGCGGCTCCGTAAGCGCCGCTTTGTTCTTGTCGTAGTAAGCTTTAATCTCGGCGTCGTCGGCGCTCTGGCGTGCGAGGAAATCGCCCGTGGAAAGGCGGATGAACGCGAACGAGACTTTTTCCTGGCCGAAAGCGTAGCGCTCGCGCACGTCGCTCTCGGAGACCTGCGCCGAGTCCTGGATCGCGTCCATGATCTTTTGCATCAGCAGCTGCTCGCGCTGATCGTCCTCGAACTGCGCGGCGGCGATGCGGTTTGCGCTGAGCACCTGGAGATAACGGTTTTTGCTGAAGCGCCCGTCGACTTGAAAGTCGGGCACGCGGGAGATCGCGTTCATGAGCTCGTCGTCCGAGACCGTGAGACCGAGCCTGCGCGTCTCCTGAAGCACGAGGCGGCGCTGGATCATGTCCTCGAGCACGGTGTTTTTGATCTTCATCGTCTTTAGCGTCTCGGGCGTGAGCTCGCGTTTCATCATGTTGCGATAGATGTCGAGCGTTCTCTGGTACTGCACGGCGAATTCGCGCTGGCTGATCGCTTCGCCGTTGATCTCGGCGACTTTCTCCGCGCCGGGCTCGTGAAATTTGTTGCCGCCGTAAAAGGCGATGAAGACAACGACGATGATCGCAAGAAAAAAAATGACGACCCACGATCGCTTCCTTTTGCGCAGAACGTCGAGCATGAAATTGGAAACCCTTTCGGCGGGGAAGTTAAAGTCTTTTCATATTAAGGAATGGGAACCGCCATTGCAACCGAAGCGCGCTCCTCGGTCCGGCGTTTCGCGGCGGAAAAAAGTCAACTTGCTTGGAGGCGACAAATTTGTTATTTTCACTCGAATCTTCCCCCATCCGGGATCAAAAAGGAGCGTCTTTTTTTGCATGCTGGATTCGCTATTTAGCCTGTTTTCCAACGACCTGGCTATCGATCTCGGGACTGCCAATACTTTGATCTACGTCAAGAACGAGGGGATCGTCTGCAACGAGCCCTCGGTTGTCGCAGTCCAGCATAAAAATGAGCGCGGAGGGAAGAAAGTGCTCGCCGTCGGGGCCGAAGCGAAAAAAATGCTCGGCCGCACGCCGGGCAGCATCGTCGCGATCCGGCCGCTGAAGGACGGCGTCATCGCGGATTTCGAGATCACCGAGGCGATGCTGCGCTATTTCATCCGCAAGGTCCAGAACCGCCACAGCTTTGTCCGCCCGCGCATCATCATCGGTGTGCCCTTCGGGATCACCGAGGTGGAAAAACGCGCCGTGAGGGAATCGGCGACCTCGGCCGGAGCGCGCGAGGTCTATTTGATCGAGGAGCCGATGGCCGCCGCCATCGGCGCGGGCCTGCCGATCACCGAGCCGACGGGCAGCATGATCGTCGACATCGGCGGCGGCACCACCGAAGTCGCCGTCATCTCGCTGTCCGGCATCGTCTTTTCCCGGTCGATCCGCGTCGGCGGCGACAAGATGGACGAGGCGATCGCGCAGTTTATCAAGCGCAAATACAAGCTGCTGGTCGGCGAGCGAACGGCCGAGCTGATCAAGATCACGATCGGCTCCGCCTATCCGGGCGACGAAATCCAGACGATGGAAATCAAGGGGCGCGATCTAGTTTCCGGCGTGCCCAAGACGGTGGTCATCACCGACAAAGAGATCCGCGACTCGCTCGTCGAGCCCCTCAACCAGATCGTCGAAGCAGTGCAGATCTCGCTCGAGCGCACCCCGCCCGAACTTGCCTCCGACATCGTCGACCGCGGCATCGTGCTCGCCGGCGGCGGCTCGCTGCTCCGCAATCTCGACATGCTGATACGCGAAGAAACCGGCCTGCCGGTGGTGCTGGCCGACGATCCCCTGACTGCGGTGGTGATGGGCGCGGGCAAGGCGCTGGACGAAATCTCCTTGCTCAAGGAGGTCGCCACGTCGTAGGCGGCGCCCCGTATGCCCGGTCATGCAGCGTGAGCGGGGGTTAGAGTTCGATGCTTTCTTTCCTTCGCCGCAATCAGGTTCTTTTCAGCGCTTTCCTCTCGGTTATCTTCTCCCTCTATATCATCGCGCCCGCCGCCAAGGGGCAGCACCGCGCCGATCCCATCGGGCCGCTGCTGATGGCCGTCATGCGCCCGCTTCAATCGGCGATTCAGTCCACGGTATTTGGCGTCCGCGATTTCTTCGGCGGCTACGTCGCGCTGCGCGGCGTCGCCGCGGAGAATGAGCGGCTCAAGGCGCGCGTTCGCGAGCTCGAAGGGGAAAAAAGCCGCCTGCTCGAAGAGGAGGCGACGAACAAGCGGCTCCGCGAGCTGATGGAGTTCCGCACCGAATGGGCGCCGAAGGCGATCACGGCCACCGTCATCGCCACCAGCGCCAGCGCCTACTTCCACACGTTGATTATCGACAAAGGAAGAGCGAACGGCGTCGAGAAAGGGATGGCGGTGATCTCGCCGCTCGGAGTTATAGGCCAGGTCGTCTCGGTGACCGGCCGCAACGCGAAGGTGCTGCTCGTCACCGATTCGCACAGCGGCGTCGACGCGATGGTTCAGCGAAGCCGCGCCCGCGGCCTCGTGTCGGGATCGCTCGATAACGGACCGGTGATGAAGTACGTCAAGCGCAGCGACGACCTCAAAGAAGGCGACCGGCTCGTCACCTCCGGCCTAGACGGTGTTTTCCCGAAGGGGCTGCTCATCGGGACCGTCTCGAAGGTCAACAAGAAGAATCTCGGCCTGTTCCAGTACATCGAAGTCGGCCTAGCGCTCGACCCGGCGCGCGTCGAAGAGGTGCTCGTCGTGCGCGGCAACACACCGGAAATCAAAGACTGAACGCGATGAAGGTCTCGCTGTTATTTTTCATCACGGGCTTCGTGCTGCTGTTGTTTCAGACGACGCTGCCGCGGCTCGTGCCGCTCGGGCCGTTCGTCCCCGACTTCGCGCTCGTGCTTTGCGTCTATCTCGGCCTCAACCACCCGACGGTCGGCGCGGTCGTCGGAACGTTTCTCCTCGGATATTCGGTCGACGTATTCTCGAGCAACATCTTGGGCCTCAACGCTTTCGCGCTGACGCTCGTTTTCATCACCGCCTATCTCAGCTCGCGGGCGATCTGGGTGCACAGCCCGCTGCTCAGCGCGTCGGTCGTTTTCCTCGCCTCGTGGGTCAAAGGGGCCTCGCTTATGCTATTATGGGCGACGTTCCTCACGATGGAGCGCTACGGCGTCGGCAGCCTGAAATATATTCTGATCGACGCGACGCTCGCGGCGGTCCTCGCGCCGGCGCTTTTCTGGGCGCTAAAGCGCGGGCAAAACTATCTCGAGCAGGTGAAGATGCCGGAATGATCTCGCTCTCTTCGCAAAAAGAGGTTCCGCCCGAATTTCGCCGCCGCACGCAGCTGCTCGTCGCGCTCGTGTGCATCATCTTTTTATTTCTTTTCGTCCGGCTGCTCTATCTCCAGGTGATCGACGGCGAGCGCTACACCTATCTTTCCGAAAACAACCGCATTCGGCTGAAAAAAGTACCCGGCACGCGCGGCATGGTGCGCGACCGCCGCGGCCAGCTCATGGTCGACAGCCGGCCGTCGTTCGATCTTCTCTTCGTTCCGGAGGATTCCGTCGAGCCGGAACAGACGCTGCGCCGCCTGGCGCGCTATCTCGGCCGTCCCGAGGAAGAGCTGGTCAAACCGTTTAAAGACGACAAGTACCGTGCGCCGTTCGACGAGATCGTGCTGGGAAAGGACATCGACTGGCGCTCGGTCGTGGTCGTCGAGTCGCATCAGCTCGATCTCCCCGGCGTTTCGATGCGCACGCGGCCGCGGCGCAATTATCTGGATACCGGCATGGCCGCTCATCTGATCGGCTACCTGGGCGAGATCGGCCCGCGTCAGCTGAAGACGCAGAAGGCCAGCGGTTACAGCATGGGCGATGAGATCGGCCAGGCCGGCCTGGAGCGCCGCTGGGAAGAATACCTGCGCGGGCAGAGCGGCGGCCAGCAGGTCGAGGTCGACGCGCTCGGCCGGCGCGTGCGCATCCTCCACGAGGTCGAAGACGTCCCCGGCTACAATGTCGTGATGACGCTCGACCGCGACGTGCAGCATGCCGCCCAGGAGGCGATGCAGGGTAAAGAAGGCGCGATCGTCGCGCTCGACGTGCGCAACGGCGCGGTTCTCGCGATGGTGAGCGCGCCGGCGTTCGATCCCAACGTCTTCGCGCGCGGCGTTACGGCCGAAGAGTGGCGCGGCTACATGAACGACCGCGCGCACCCGATGAACAACCGCGCGATCCAGGGGCAGTATCCGCCGGGCTCGACCTTCAAGATCGTTCTCAGCCTCGCGGCGCTGGAAGAAGGCGCGATCCAGCCCGACACGCATCTCGGCTGCGCCGGCTCGATGGCGTTCGGCAACCGCGTGTTCCGCGACTGGAAGAAAGAGGGCCACGGCTCGGTCGACCTGCGCCGCGGCATCGTGCAGTCCTGCGACGTCTATTTTTATCAGGTCGGGAACAAACTGGGCGTCGACAAGATCGCGAAATGGGCGCGCGCGCTCGGCCTCGGCGAAAAGACCGGCATCGATCTCGATGACGAGAAGTCCGGGCTCATTCCGGACTCCGAGTGGAAGCTCAGAAGATTCAAGCAGCCGTGGTTTCCGGGCGAGACGCCGTCGATCGCGATCGGACAGGGCTACGTGACCGTAACGCCGCTGCAGATGGCGCTGATGATGTCGGCGGTCGCCAATGGCGGCACCGTGTACAAGCCGTGGTTCGTCCAGCGCGTCGAATCGCTCGACGGCGCCGTCGTGCGCGAATACGGCCCCGAGAAGCTCCGCACCGTGACGTTCAAGGAAGGCACGCTCACCAACGTGCGCAACGCGCTCGCCGACGTCGTCGCCAGCCCCGAGGGCACCGGCGGCGCGGCGAAATCGCCGCTGGTCCGCATCGCCGGTAAAACCGGCACCGCGCAGGTAGCCGAGATGAAGGGCGCGACGGTGAAGAGCGAGAACCTGGCGTACCTCATCCGCGATCACGCCTGGTTCGTCTCGTACGCCCCCGTGGAGAATCCGGAGATCGCGGTCGCGGTCATCGTCGAGCACGGCGGCCACGGCGGATCGGCGGCGGCGCCGCTGGCGAAAAAAGTCATCGAGACCTATCTCGCGGCGCAGGGCGAGATCCCGGCGCCGACGGAAAAAGAGCCCGCGGGGCAGAAGCTTGCCCGCGCGCCGGTGGACGACCGTGCCGATTGATCGACGTCTCATCTCCCATTTCGACTGGCCGCTCGTTGCGCTCGCGATCGGGCTGGTCTGCGTCGGCTTTCTGACGATCTACAGCGCGACCTACAGCATCACCGAGCACCGCGCGAGCGGGCTGGCGATGAAGCAGTTTTACTGGTTCCTTTTCGGCCTGGTCGCGATGATCTCGGCGGCGACGTTGGATTACCATCACGTCGACCGCATCGCGTACCCGGTGTACGGCGTCACGCTCGTGCTGCTTGCAGTGGTTTATTTCATCGGCCACTCGGGCGGAGGATCGCAGCGCTGGATTCACCTGGGATTTTTCACGCTGCAGCCGTCCGAGCTCGCGAAGATCGCGATCGTGCTCGCGCTCACCAAGTTTTTTCAATACGACGAGCCGCCCGGCGGCTACAGCCTGCGGAACCTCTGGATGCCTTTTCTGCTCGTCGGGCCGCTGGCGGTCTTGACGCTCATCCAGCCCGACCTCGGCACCGCGATCATCATCGTCGTCCTCTTTTTCAGCCTCATTCTAATGGGCGGCCTCCGTGTGCGCTCGTTTCTAGCCTTGGCCGCCGCGGGCATCGCGTTCATGCCGATCGCTTATCATTTTCTCAAGCCGTACCAGCGGAACCGCATCTGGACTTTTTTAAATCCCGACTTGGATCCGCTCGGCGCCGGCTACCACGTCATCCAATCGAAGATCGCCGTGGGCTCTGGGCGTTTTCTCGGCAAGGGTTTTCTCAATGGGACGCAGAACCGGCTCGACTTCCTGCCGGCGCAGCATACCGATTTCATTTTCGCGGTCTTCGCCGAGGAATGGGGCTTTATCGGCTGCCTGCTTCTGCTGGTGCTTTATTTCGCCTTCATGATCGCCGGCCTGCGCGTGGTCGCGCGCGCCAAGGACCGCATCGGCGCGCTGCTCGCTTTCGGCGTCGTGGCCATGTTTTTCTGGCAGGCGGTGATCAACGTAGCGATGGTGACGGGCCTCATGCCCGTCGTCGGGATAACGCTGCCGCTGTTGAGCTACGGCGGCTCTTCGATGGTCACGATGATGGTGGCGGTGGGATTTCTCCTCAGCGTCAGCATGCGCCGCTTTACGTTCTAAAAAAATAGGGGCGGTTCGCCGACCGCCCCTATGCGCATAACGTTATCCGCCTAAAGCTTAAAGCACGTTGCCGATCGCCTGGACCAGCCGCGCCTTCTGGCACGCGCCGACGATCTGATCTCTCACAGTGCCGCCTTTTAAGATGAGCAGGTTGGGAATGCCGCGCACGCCGTAGCGCGACGGCGTGAGCGGGTTGTCGTCGACGTTGATCTTGGCGACTTTCAGCTTGCCGTCGTACTCCGCCGCCAGCTCTTCAACGAGCGGTGCGATCATTTTGCATGGCCCGCACCACGGCGCCCAGAAGTCCACCAGCACCGGCACGCTCGATTTCAGCACCTCGGCTTCGAAGGTCGCGTCGGTCACTTCCAATACCTTCGCCATCGGATTCCCTTCTTTCAGTTGCTGAGGCCGCTTAAGAACCGGATCAGCGTCCGCACGCCGTAGCCGGTGCCGCCTTTGGTCGACAAAAGCATCTCTTTTTCAGCGAAGGCCGGACCCGCGATGTCGAGATGCGCCCAAGGCACGCCGTCGACGAACTCCTGGAGGATCAGCGCCGCCGTGATCGCGCCGCCGTACGAGCCGCCGATGTTCTTCATGTCGGCGACGCTGCTCTTGATGTCCTCGCGGTATTCCTTGACCAGCGGGAGCTGCCAGAGTTTCTCGCCGGCTTCTTTCGACGCGCGGAGCAGCGCGTCGGCCAGCCGCTGATCGTTGCTGAAGAGCCCGGCGACCTCGGTGCCTAGCGCGACCATGCACGCGCCGGTGAGCGTCGCGAGGTTGATCATGTAATTGGGTTTTTCTTTCGCCGCCAGCGCCAGGCCGTCGGCCAAAATCAATCTACCCTCGGCGTCGGTGTTCAGCACTTCGATCGTCTTGCCGTTCAGGTAGCGGATAATGTCCCCCGGCTTCTGTGCGCTGCCGCTCGGCAGGTTGTCGGTAGTCGGAATGTATCCGGTCACCTCCACCGCGGGGGCGAGCTCGGGCAGACGGCTCATCGCGCCGATGATCGCGGCGCCGCCGGCCATGTCGAGCTTCATCGTCTCCATTCCCTTGCCGGTCTTGAGCGAGAGACCGCCGGAATCGAAGGTGATGCCCTTGCCGATCAGCGCGATTTTTTTCTTGGCTCTCGTCGGCGGGCGGTAGCGGATCACGATAAAGCGCGGCTCCTCGGTGCTGCCGCGGTTGACCGCGAGCAGCCCGTTGAGGCTCATCGCCTGGATTTTTTTCTTGTTCCAGACCTCTACGCTGAGACCGCGGCCGCGGCAGAGGCGCCGCGCGGCTTCACCGAGAAAGCGCGCGGTCGCGACGGACGGCGGCTCGTTGACGAGGTCGCGCGCGGCGAAAACGCCCGGAACGGTATCGGTCGCGAGCTTGACCGCGCGCTTGAGGCTGCTGCGGCGGGCGGCGCCGGGGCCGATCAGCGTCATGGCGCGCACTTCGGCGCGCGGCTTACTGTCGGAGCGGTATTTGTTGAACTGGTACGAGGCGAGCAGCGCTCCTTCGGCGACCGCCTCGGCGGCGGTCTCCGCATCTTTTTCCGGCGCGAAGAAAAACACGAACTCCTCAGCGCCGAGCGCTGCGGCTTCTTTCCGCGCGCGGGCGCCGGCCTTGCGCCAGCTGTCGGCGTTGACCTCTTCGGATTTTCCGAGACCGATCAGCAAAACTGTCGCCGCGCCGATCTTTCCCGCCGTGCCGTAGGAGAGCGCGGCGGCTTCCGCGCCGGTGAACTGGCTTTTCTTGATGCGCTCGGCGAGCCCGCCGCCGAGCAGGCGGTCGAGGCGCCGGAGCGCCGGATCGTCGAGCCGCTTTTCCCGGACTGGAAAGGCGAGTAAGGCCGTCTTGACTCTTTCCGGCGGCCGATCTTGAAATTTGATCTCCATCGCGACCTCTTTAGCTGTGAATCAAATTCATGAATTCGTGGCGCGTCTCCTGCCGGTTTCGGAAGGCGCCGAGCAGCGTGCTCGTGATAATGAGGGAATTTTGCTTCTCCACGCCTCGCATCCGCATGCACAGGTGCTCGGCCTCGATCACGACGCCGACGCCCAGCGGGTCGAGCTTGTCCATCAGCGTCGTCGCGATCTGGTTCGTGAGCCGCTCCTGCACCTGCAGGCGGCGCGCGAAAACGTCGACCACCCGCGCGAGCTTCGAGACGCCAATGATCTTCCTCTGCGGCAGGTAGGCGACGTGCGCCTTGCCGAAGAACGGCAGGAGGTGGTGCTCGCAGAGCGAATAAAAATCGATGTTTTTCTGGACGATCATCTCCGAATAGTCTTCGGTGAACACCGCTTTGTTGATCACATCGTCGACATTCATGGAGTAGCCGCGCGTCAGAAAGGAAAGCGCGTCGCTCACGCGCTTCGGCGTTCGCAACAGCCCCTCGCGGTCGGGGTCCTCACCCATAGACTTGAGGATAGAACGGATTTGTTCTTCCATTGACTTCTCCACGTAGGTCTTGGCTTTAAACGCGGACGAAAGACGCCGATCCGGTGAATCTTGCGAAAAACGGACTTAAAAAACGTAACATTTGCCCCGTGATAGGTCAAACAAGAGCGGCCGATCGCGCGCGGCGGCGACCCCGGCCTCAGAGTCTTTCCAGCAGCCAGCGCGGCGTGAGCCGGATGACGTAGATGTTCAGGAGCGAAAAGTAATCGCTCACGAGCAGCGCGCCGATGATGATGAGCATGACCCCGGCGATGACGTGCACGTAATGGACGTAGCGGCGGAAGCTCCGCGAGAAGAGGAAAAAGGAATCGACGGCGACGGCGCTCAAAAAAAACGGCACGGCGAGTCCGGCGGCGTAGCTGCTCAAAAGGAGGACCCCGTCGTTGGAGGTCGCCGCCAGCGCCAGGATCGCGCCGAGAATCGGTCCGACGCAGGGTATCCAGGCGATGGCGAACGTGACCCCGACGAGGGCCGAGCCGAGGTAGCCGGCCGGCTTGTCTTTCAAATTGACCTGAAAGTAGCGTTCGAGGGCGGGAATTTTAAGGTAGCCCAGAAGGTAGACGCCGACGAGAATGATCGCCAGCCCGCCGGCGATGCGGATTAAGCGGCGATGGCCTGCGAATACTCCGTAGAGGGCGCTGGCGGACGCGCCGAGAGAGACGAAGACGAGCGAAAAGCCGATGATGAACGCGAGCGAATTGAAGACCACGCGCCGCCGCGCGCCGGCTTCGGCGTCCGGGCCGCTCATTTCGTCGAGCGAGACGCCGGAGATGAACGACAGATACGACGGAATCACCGGCAAGACGCAGGGAGAGAGAAACGACAGGAGTCCCGACGTGAAGGCGACGACGAAATTGACTTCGTTCATCGCTTCCCGTCGAGAAGATCTTGAACGAGCTGCTTGGCGCCGGCGCCGTCCCAGGCGGCGGGCCCCCAGAGGCGCGCGAGCCCTTCGCCCTTCGGGCCGATGAGGTAGGTCGTCGGCAAGCCCCATGCGCCGTACAGGAGCCCGACTTCACCGTCCGGGTCGAGCATGATCGGATAAGTGATTTTGAGCTCCTTGAGAAACGCGAAGGCGTCCTTGTTGCTGTCTTTGACGTTGACGGCCACGATGGTGAAGCCCTTGTTCTTAAATTGCTGGTAGAGCCGCTCCATCGCGGGCATTTCCTCGCGGCAGGGCACGCACCACGTGGCCCAGAAGTTCAACAGCACGAGCTTGCCGCGATATTCTTTCAACGTGGCTTTTTTTCCGGACGGATCGACGAGCGAGAAGTCGGGCGTCGGCGAGTTGTCCTTCATCGGCTCGAGATTCGGCACGAGTTGCTTGTAATTGATCTTGCCCTGCGCCCAGAGCGGCGCGCCGGAGACCCAGAGCGACAGCGAAAAAGCGACGGCCAGGCCGAGCTTCATGCGGGGTTCCCGTGGATTTTTTTGACTTCCTCGACCAGCGTGTCGTTCGAGAGCAGCGACTCGCCGCGCTCCAGAATCTTCTTGTAGCGGAGGATGCCGCTGCGGTCGATGATGAAATAAGAGCGCTGCGCGACCGTGCCGTTGAGAACGCCGTAGCTTTTGATCGTCTTCAAGTCCGCGTCGCTCAGCAGCGGGAAGTTGAGCTTCAAATAATCGGCGAAAGCTTTCTGGGAAAACGTCTGATTGGCGCTCAAGCCGAGCACTTCGGCGCCTGCGGCGGTAAATTTCTCATAGTCGTCCCGACTGGACGACAGCTCGCGGATTCACGTGGGCGTAAAGTCCATCGGGTAAAAAAGCAATACGACCTCTTTTTTCCCGGCGAAATCGGCGAGCTTTATCGTGCCGCCTTTCGTGCTCGCGAGCTCGAATTCCGGCGCTTTTTGCCCTACTTCCACGGCACCGGCATAGACAGGAAGGATCAGAAGAAAAGCGACAAGAGATGCCGATAAGCGCTTCATAAATCCTTATAAATTTATCCGACATGGGAGCGGTAAGCAAGCACCGCCTTACTGCGGCGGCACAGGGGGCGGCTGCTCGAGGAGGATCTGGCCGCCGACTTTTTGCAAGATCCAGCGGTGCAGGTCGCGCACGATTTCCTCGCCGCCGGCTTCGCCGATGAGCCAATGGCCGCCGGTATATTCACGGAAGTCGGCGCCGAGGCGGTCGGCGAACGTTTGCTGCGCGGCGGGCGAAACGATGCGGTCGTCGCGGGCGGCGGCGACGAGAGCAGGACATGGTATCTTTTGGTGCGCGAGATTCAGGCGTCGGGCGAAGAACGCGTCGACGAGCGCGGGGGCATCGGCGGCGAGACAATCGGCGGCGGCGCCGTCCTGTGTGCCGGGGCCTAGCCAGAGCTTCCGGAAGTCGTTTTCTTCCAGACGGAACGGGCGGCGAAGAAAAAGCAGCGGCCGGTATTTGAGCCTGAGGAGTCTGACGGCGCGCGGAAGCTCGTTCTCCGGCGGCAGCGGGGCGACCAAGGCTAGCGCGGATAATTTATTTTCTGCCGCCGCCTCGAGCGCGATCGAGGCGCCGAGATCGTGCGCCAGGACTACCGGCGGAAAAGGAGCGCCGCGAATGACTTGCCTGACGTCGCCGACGCAGTCTTCGAAGGTCAGCCGCTTGAGCTCGGCCGCGGCGTTTTCGCCGAAGCGGCCGCGTAAGTTGACCGCGCGGCACTCCCAGCCGAGATTGGCGAAGTGCGTCGCCCACGGCATCCAGCAGGTGCTGGCGGACCACAAGCCATGAATCAAAATGAGCGGCGCTTTGTATTTTTCTCGTTCCGGCGAGTAGAGATCGATCGGCAGTGGCGCGCTCCGATTTTCCATACCACAACATTAAGTGGACTCGGGAAAATAACAAGGCCCTCCGTTTTGTCGAAGGGCCTTGCGTTGAGCGGCCAGGACGGCCGCCCTATCGCCTGAGCATGAGGAGGGTTATTTCACCGCCACCACACCACCACAAAAACGGCTTACTTTTTCTTTTTCTTCTTGGCTTTTTTCTTTGCAGCCATAGGCGCCTCCTTGTTTATTTCCCCGGCAGGTACTTACCTTGGGATAGGAGCTTTCCTCAGGCGAAAAAGACGTCTTGCCACCCTCCAGATTTTGTTGATGAAGGAATTATAGACGCTAGGAATTGTGTGTCAAGAAGAAAATACGATTTTAAATTCGTGAGAGTTGATTTTGTCTAATGCGCTTACATCTTCGATTTGATAGGAGCTTTAGCAAGGTCGAACGTTCTACTCGAAATATCATCCGACGCCGGAGGTCGTCGCGGAAAAATCGTCGCGCTACGGCATCATGGAAAAAAGACCCTGACGACACTATATTGAACACTATATTGATAGACCGGAGGGGAACCATGGCGGAAGACATTAAGATCAGCCGTGAAATCGTCCTAGAAGCCGACGCCGAGACCCTCGGCAAAATGCGCAAAGAAGGCCATGCGCGAGGATTTGCCGTCTATTGCGATGAAGCCGAGCGCACCGGCGGGGACAACAGCGCGCCGCCGCCGCTTGCGTACTTCGCGCTGTCGCTGGGATTTTGACTGCTCACCCAGATTTCCCGGTACGGGGAAATGAGGAAAACGAAAATCGACAAGGCGCGGGTTTTCGTGACAGCAAAATTCAAAAGCGAAGGCTCGGTGCTCGCCGAGACGGTCCGCGCCGAGGGTCTCGGATTCACGACGCGGCTGGAGATCGAATCGCGCGCGCCCGCGGACAAGGTCGCCGCCGTCGTGCGCAACGCCGAGAACGGCTGCTATGTCTTGCAAACGATTCTACACCCCGTGCCTGTGGAGCGCAGTTTCACTCTGAACGGGCATGCCTTCAATCCAGCGAAAAAATAATCGGCGAAAAGGAGCGGCATCAAAATGGCCAAACCGATGGAGTTCATGGGGATCGAATATAAAGAAGGCGTGCTGGACGAGAAGATGTCGCAGCTTATACGCTTCGCGGTGAACCTCGCGATCAATCACGAGCACGGCGCGAAGCTGCATCTCGAGCGCGCGCGCAAAGCCGGCGCGACCGAGGACGAGATCTGGGAGACGGCGGTGTACGCGCTCCGTCCCGTTGCGGCCCAGGTGCGGAACTTCGCGCGCAAGATCATCGCCAACGATCCGAAGTACGGCGGAGGCAGGTAGAAGATCCATGAACCAGTGGACGATCGAAGTCGGCGAAGAGAATTTCGAGAAGGAAGTCCTCGAGCGCTCGCGCGAGGTGCCCGTGGTCGTCGATTTCTGGGCGCCGTGGTGCGGCCCCTGCCGCGTTCTCGGCCCGGCGCTGGAGCGGCTGGCGGAGGAGCGGAAGGGCGATTTCGTTCTCGCCAAAGTCAACGTGGACGAGAATCCCGAGCTCGCCGCGGTTTTCCGCATACAAGGCATACCGGCGGTGAAGATTTTTCAGGACGGCGCGCTCGCCGACGAGTTCACGGGCGCGCTGCCGGAAGACGCCGTGCGCGAGATACTAGCGCGCTTCTTGCCGACGGCAGCCGACCGCGAGGCCGAGAGGGCCGAAAAGCTCGCGGCGGAGGGCAAGACCGAAGAGGCGAAAGCGATCTACGAGAAGCTACTCGCCGCGGACCCCAATCACGACCGGTCGCTGCTGGGGCTGGCGCGGCTTATCGCTTCGGACGACGCGCCGCGCGCGCAGGAGCTCCTCGACCGAGTCGCATTCACGAGCCCGCTTCGTGCCGAAGCCGAGCGGCTGCTGGCGCGGGTCAAGCTGCGAAGCGGCGGCGGCAACGAGGCGGAGCTGCGCTCCGCGCTCGCCGCCGATCCGGAGAATCTGGAGAAGCGCTTCGCGCTCGCGGAAGCGCTGGCGGCGGGTGAGAAGTACGAGGACGCGCTGAAGGAGTTTCTCGAAGTGCTGCGGCGCGACCGGAATTTTCGCGACGACGGCGCGCGCAAGGCAATGCTCAGCATCTTCGAAGTGCTCGGGAACGACCACGACCTCACGCAGAAATACCGCTCGGAGCTGGCGAAAGTCCTGTTCCGGTAAGGCGCCGCGCAGCCTAAACGCGGAAGGCCGAAGGGCAGAGGTCGTTGACGGGACAATGCGCGCAGTCCGGCTTGCGCGCGTAGCAGACGCGCCGGCCGTGGAGCACGAGCCGGTGCGAAAAGCCCGTCCAATCCTCCGGCGGCAGCAATTTCATCAAATCGCGCTCGATTTTTTCCGGATCCTCCTCGCGGGTCAGCCCCAGACGGCGCGACACGCGCTTGCAGTGCGTATCGACGATGATCCCCGGAATGCCGAAGGCGTGGCCGAGGATCACGTTGGCGGTTTTTCTCCCGACGCCCGGCAGCGCCGTCAGCTCCTCCATCGTCGCGGGCACCTCGCCCGAGCGTTTCTCGACCAATTGCCGGCTCATATTCTTGAGCGAGAGCGCCTTGGCGCGAAACAATCCCAGGCGGCGAATCAGCGCCTCGATGCTCCTGAGCGGCGCGTGCGCCAGCGCGTCGGGCGTAGGATAGCGGCGGAAAAGCTCCGGGGTGACGCGGTTTACCATCTCGTCGGTGCACTGCGCGGAGAGGATCACGGCGACGAGCAGCTCGAAGGTATTCTTATGATCTAGCGGCACGCGCAGGCCGGGATAGGCTTGCGCAAGACGCAGCGCGATCGCCGCGGCGCGCCTTCTTTTGTCCTCGGCCGTCTCGCGCTTCACGCTCAGTTTGCGAAGGCGCGCTTTCCGGGGTACACGGCCCGCTTCCCCAGCTCCTGTTCGACGCGCAGAAGCTGGTTATACTTCGCGGTGCGCTCGCCGCGGCACGGCGCGCCCGTCTTGATCTGTCCGGCGTTGGTCGCGACCGCGAGATCCGCGATCGTCGCGTCCTCGGTCTCGCCCGAGCGGTGCGAGACCACCGTCGTATAACCGGACTTCGCCGCTAGGCGCATCGTTTCGAGAGTTTCGGTCAGCGTGCCGATCTGGTTCACCTTGACGAGAATCGAGTTCGCCACGCCCATCTCGATGCCGCGCGCGAGGCGCGTCTTGTTGGTGACGAAAAGATCGTCGCCGACGAGCTGGACTTTCTTTCCCAGCGCGTCGGTGAGCATTTTCCATCCATCCCAGTCGTCTTCGGCGAACGCGTCCTCGATGGAGACGATCGGATACTGCCGCACCCAGTCTTCGTAGAGGCGGACCATCTCGTCGCGGCCGCGCTTTTTGCCGTCGGATTTTTTAAACACGTAGCCGCCGTCGTCGTAGAGCTCGCTCGAAGCGACGTCGAGCGCGAGCGCCACGTCGGCTGCCGGCTTGTAGCCGGCCTGCTCGATCGCTTCGAGCAGGAGCTGCACCGCCTCTTCGTTGGTCTTGAGCCGCGGCGCGAAGCCGCCCTCGTCGCCGACGCTCGTCGAATAGCCGCGCTTCTGCAAGACTTTCTTGAGCGTCTGAAAAATCTCCGCCGCCGCGCGCATCGCCTCGGAGAAGCTTTTAAGCCCCGCCGGCACGATCATAAACTCCTGAAAGTCGACGTTGTTGTCGGCGTGCGCGCCGCCGTTCAGGACATTCAGCATCGGAACGGGCAGCGTCTTCGCGCGCGGGCCGCCGAGGTAGCGGTAGAGAGGAAGCTTGTCCGCCGCCGCCTGCGCCTTGGCCGCGGCGAGCGA
>Ga0075425_100001207_pt1 | contig 25064 bp, 19 predicted proteins | sample SoiMethybrSBSTD4_FD_75300 | JGI IMG/M metagenome (GOLD analysis project Ga0075425, IMG submission 75300) | Bulk soil microbial communities from a Populus tree surrounding site in Tennessee, USA - Soil MetaG P. TD hybrid SBSTD4 | ecosystem: Environmental > Terrestrial > Soil > Tree plantation...
CTCGCCCGACATGCAGGGTTCCCACAGGCACAGCAGCGCTCCGGGGAACGACCTGGCCGCGCCGGACGCGACCAGCGAGGCCAGTCGGGTACCGACGAAACAGACGGTGTCGGTGCCGGATTCGCTCTGGACGAGCTCCGCGATGGCTACGGCGTCGGCCACCATCCCTTCCATATCGACGTCCTCGGACGCCCCATCGCTATGTCCCGTTCCGCGATAGTGGAACCGCCGGACGGCGATGCCTCGCGCCGCGAGGGATCGAGCGAGCATCACCTCGTTCGTGTAGTTCGCCAGGAGCTCCGACATCAGCGGCGGGCAGACGACGACGCAGCCGGCGACGGGCCCTTCCGGCAGATGCAAAGTCGAGAAAACGCGGGCCCCGGCCGCGTCGACGAACGCAGCTTCTTCGCGGAACCCGCGTGGGTCGATACGACTCGCGGAGGCGATGATCGAACGAGATGCCATAACGACTGTTTCCTTCAGACGGCCTCGACGGCGGGTTTGACGAGCTTTGCTTCCACCAGGCGGACGATGTCGGCGACGGTCTTGAAGTGGTCTGCCGTGATCTCAGCGTCATCGACGTCAACGCCGAATTCCTCTTCGAGGAACGCGACGAGTTGCATGAGCGACAAAGAATCGATGATGCCGTCCAGCAGCGATGTATCGTCGGACAACACCGCGTCTTTGTCCTCGAACAAAAGCTCGGAGAGGATGAACTCCCTGATGCGGGTGGCGTAGATCAACTCGAACACCTCCGTTCGTTGGAACCGGTTCGTTCTTTCATGGCGTTACGAGGCGGCAGCGCCGGCCAGCGCGCGACGATCCACCTTGCCGGTCGACGTCTTGGGAAGCGCGTCACGGATCTCGAAAGACTCGGGCACCATGTAGCGGGGCACCCTCGCGGCGCAGAAGCGAACGAGGTCGGACTCTCGCACTTCGTTGCGCACGACGACGAACGCACGGATGCGATTCGTCACCATGTCATCGGGAACGGCCGTGACCGCACACTCGATCACGTCTGGATGCGCATACAGAGCGGCTTCGATATCCCCGAGCTCGATGCGATAGCCGCGACTTTTGATCTGCGAATCACGCCGGCCGAGGAAGCGGTAGCTGCCATCGTCGAGCTCCTCGACCAGATCACCGGTTCGATACGCGCGGTCCGTCAGCTCGGTGTCGAACGGATGAGGAACCAGTCCGCGCGCCGTGCGATCTGCATCCCCCCAATACCCCTGCATCACGGTCGGACCTCGGACGTACAACTCGCCGACCTGTCCCTTGTGCGCGCGTACCCCGTCTTCGGTGACCGCGAATACCTCGACGTCATCGATCGCGCGCCCGATCGGTATCGGTTCTTCCATGTCGTCCGGCAGGAGAGGCACGTCGTACCAGGTACACACGTTGGTTTCCGTCGGGCCGTACAGGTTCGAGAAGCGCACCCCGGGCAGCAACGCCATCAGGCGACGCAGATACTTCGTCGGAAAAACCTCGCCCGCGAAGAGGATCGTCCGCAGCGTAGGGAGCGCGCCCGTCTTCAGATCCCCTCGGACGGTCAGAAGATTCAGGATCGACGGCACGGAGTACCAGATCGTGATGCCGTTGTCTTCGATGAAGCGGCGCACCGCGGTGGGGAAGAGCGACGTTTCCGGGGGCACGAGGATCAGGGTTGCGCCCGCCTTCGCGGCGGCGAAGAGATCGAATACAGAGAGATCGAAGTGGAAGGGGGCGTGGCTGGACAGCCGATCGTCGGAACGAACGTCGAACGTTTCGACGGCCCACTCGACGAAGGCCAGCGCGTTGCGATGCGTGAGCTTGACGCCCTTCGGTTCCCCGGTGGAACCGGAGGTGTAGAGGATGTACGCGAGGTCGAGGGAGATCGCTCCGACGCCGAGAGGGGACTCGCTCGAACGTTGGACGTCCCGGTGGGTGAGGACGGTGACCTGCGGCGGCAGGGGAGCGTCGACCACTTTATCCGTGTTGCAGACGACGAGCGTCGTGATCGGAGCGCCGTCCGCAAGCAGCTCGCTCCAGCGCGCCGCCTTCTCTGCTCCGGTGATGAGGACTCGCACGCCACAGTTCCGGGCGATGTACGCGACGCGACTTGCCGGTGCCGCGGGATCGAGCGGGACATAGGCGGCGCCCGTCTTCAAGATCGCGTAGACGCCTATGACGGCGTCCACCGACTTCTCCAAGTAAAGGCCGACCCGGTCCCCACGCCGGATGCCCCGGTCGTGGAGCGTGTTCGCGAGACGATTCGATGCACGGTCAAGGTCCGCGTAGGTGATCGTCCGACCCTCGTGCACGACGGCGATCGCATCCGGTCTGGCCAGCGCGGCCGCGGACATTAGATCGTGAAGGAGACTGTCCATCAGGTCCTCCCGAATGACGAGATGCGTTCAGGCGATCAAAGGCCCATGTAGCCGGCGATGATGTTGCGCTGGATGTCCGAGGTCCCCGAGTAGATGCGTCCGGCTACCGCGTCGCGAACGTCGCGCTCCAGCTCTTCTTCGGTCATGTAGCCGTATCCGCCGTGCGTCTGAAGCGCGTCGAGGCTCGACGAGAGGAACGCCTCGCTGATCAGCAGCTTGACGATCGCCGACTCCATCGCCGGGGTCTTGCCTTGGGTCTTCATCCATCCGAGGCGATACAGAAGGACGCGCGCACTCTCGAGCCGTACCTTCATGTCCACCAGTCGGTGAGAAACCGCCTGGTTCTTCCCGATGGGACGTCCGAACTGGATCCGCTCGCGCGCGTACGCGACCGAGCGCTCGAGCTGTCGCTCCATAGCGCCGACGGCCGACGCGAGTATGTAGCCGCGTTCCCAGTCCATCGAGTGATTGAAGATGGCCATCCCGGCGCCAAGCGGGCCCAGAACCGCCGACGCCGGGACGATGCAGTTATCGAATCGGATCTCGGCCATGGGAGAGGTTCGCAGTCCCATCTTCCGGAGCGGTCGCCCCACCTCGAGCCCCGGCGTCGTGCGCTCGACCAGGAAGGCCGACGCTCCGGCGAACCCCTTCGAGCGGTCGGTCGAGGCGAACACGACGAACACATCGGCGATCGGGGCGTTCGTGATGAACGTCTTGGAGCCGTTCAGGACGAACGTGTCGCCGTCCATGTCCGCCGTGGTCGCCATCGAACCGAACGCGTCCGATCCCGCGCCGGGCTCCGACATCGCTTGCACGCCGATCACCGAGCCGTCGGCGAGGCCGGGAAGCCACCTGCGTTTCTGATCCTCCGACCCGAACCGCACGATGGGCGCCTCACACGACCACATCTGCGCGTTGAGGGAGAAGATCAATCCGTTGTCGCGGCAGCCGCGACCGAGACTCTCCATCGCGACCACGATCGTGAGAGGATCCGCTCCGCCGCCCCCGTACGCCGACGGTATGGGGAGTCCTTGCAGGCCGAAGGCGGCGCACTTCTTCCACGCTTCGGGCGAGAAGGTACCGTCGGCGTCGCGTTCGATGAGGTCGTCGTTGAGTTCGTTCTCGGCGAAGCGGATCACTTCGTCGCGAAGCGCCGACTGCTCGGCGCTCAGGTTGAAATCCACTGCGTCCCCCTCATCGGTGATCGGCTGCAGACTCTCGTCCCGTCGTCGCGACGGGTGCGTTCCTTCGCATCGCCGTGCGCGGAAGGACCACGGCTGCCACGGCGACCGCGATCGTCAATGGCAATGCGGCCGGGCGGCGAGCGAGCGACACACCGACGGCCACCGCTATGGCTTGATAGCCCCACATGGCGGCCACCGCGATACGTATGCTCCCGAGCCGCCTCGCGAGCCGGTCGTACATGTGATCGCGATCGCCGCTCGTGACCGGTTGCCCGCGCGCTATCCGGCGGACCATCGCCTCGACAGGCTCGACGATGAACACACCGAAGCAGCACGCGGCGCCGGCGAGCGCGCGGAAACCGATCGCGTGTGCGGCCATCGCGACCAACGCGATGAGCGCCGTTCCGATCATGTAGGCCCCCGCGTCACCGAGGAACATGCGCGCCGGCCGGACGTTCCAGACCAAGAACCCACTCGCGGCTCCGACGAGAGCCAGCGCCGGCGCACCCGAGAGACCGCTTCCAACGGCGATCGCCGCGATCCCCGCGGCAGAAAGCGCAGCGCAGCCGGCCGCCAACCCGTCGAGTCCGTCCACCAAGTTGACTCCATTGCACGACGCGATCGTCGCGAGGATCGTCACCGGGATCGCGAGGAAACCGAGCGGCCCGATGCGGAAGCCCGTCGCAACCAAGACCGCGCCGGCTCCCGTCTGGCCCGCGATCCGCACGAGCGGCGGCAGCGTCCGGAGGTCGTCCAGGAGGCCGACCGCGAACGACACGCCGACGGCCGCGACAACGCCGCCCGGGACATGTGCTCCCGCGATAGCCGCAGCCGCGATCCACGCGATCCCGACGGCGACGCCGCCGAGCAGCGGGATCGGACGCTCATGGATCTTGAGGTTCCCAGGGCGGTCGACGATCCCGAAACGGCGCGCAAACACGGCGATCGCGGGCGCGCAGCACACGGCAACGACCAAGCCCCACACTAAGGACACTGCGATCACTCCTCGACGGTTGACAACATCGATATCAACGGACCGAAGGAGAACCGCTCGAGCAATCGTTCGAGCGTGCGCATCGCATGCCTGCGGCCGATGTTGTGTGGAAGCGAGTGTCTGACCCGGACGACGGCCTCACGCGACGTGCGCGCCGGCGCCACTGTTCGGAGCCTCCGTGTCGTGACGTCGTACGGGTGCAGGTACACGACGGCCGGAACCCCTCGCTCGCCGGCCCGCTCCACGGCGCGGGAGACGAACGACGCCGGTGCCACATGAAGCGACCCACCGCCGCCCAGTCCCCAACGACGCCCGAGCGCCGCATGGGTGAGCACGGGGAACTCGACGAGCGAGCGGTCGCCGATGCGGACCGTCCGCGGGCGGGCAGATTCGTCGGAGGCTCTTCCGGTCGGGCAGCGGCTGGAGTCGTACGCGAAGCCTTCTTCCGCCAGGATCCCTGCGCTCCACGACGTCGCAGAGAATTCCGCCGCGCGATAGCCGACGACCTGCCTGCCGGTCACGGCCTCGAGCAGCGAACGCGCGCGGCGCGTCTCCGATCGGAACGTGTCGGGGCCGAGCGCCGGAAGGAGTTGGTGTGACCAGCCGTGCGACGCCACCTCATGCCCCGAGTCGGCGATGCTTCGGACCAGATCGGGATACGTTTCCGCGATGTTCGCCAGCACGAAGAAGGTGGCCTTCGTCGCGCGAGCCTCGAGGAGGGAGAGGATCGCGTGCGTTTCATCGACGACGTCCTGTACCGGCGCGATCTCCTCCCCAGTCATCTTACGGTGGACGAGCTGACGCCAGTCCTCGAGGTCGATCGTCAAAGCGTTCACGGGCCAACCCTCTCGAGAGCGCCGTCGTGAAGCTCCGTGTCCGACGCCAGCCGCCGGTAGGTTTCTTCGATGAAGCGAACCGAACGCGCGTTATCGAACGCCTCCGCTGCCTCCGCCGCAGCCCGACCCATCATCGAGCGACGCTCCGGGTCGGCGAGCATCTCTTGCATCGCATCGGCGAGCGCCCGCTCGTCCGCGGGCGGGACCAGGATCCCCGTCCGTCCGTGGCTAACCAGCTCGGGGATACCTCCGACCTTCGTCGCGACCACGGGAATGCCGAGCGCCATCGCCTCCATCACGGCGAGCGGAAGCCCTTCCCACAGAGAGGCCAGCGCGAAGACGTCGCACGCCCCCAGGAGCCGGATCGCGTCGGATCGAACTCCGAGAAGGAGAAACCGATCTCCAAGGCCGAGCCGTTCGTGCAACGCGCGGATCTGATGCTCGTCCGCGCCGGCCCCGCCGACCGCCGCGAAGCGAACAGCGATACCGCGGTCCATGAGCGTTCGAGCGGCGGTAAGGAGGTAGCGATAGCCCTTCTGCTCGCGGAACTGCGCGATCGTGCCAACGAGCACCTCGTTGGGGCCAACGCCGAGCTCCCGCCGAACCTGATCTCGGTGCGCGCGCTGTTCCCGCACCCAGGCGACGGGGATGCCGTGGTTCAAGCAATGCACACCGTTCCGCTTCCTCGAAGGGATGGATCCGATAACGGCATCCGACACTGCGATCGTCGCGTCGTCCCAGTCGAACGTGGCCGTGTTCAGCATGCGAGTGAGTCGGGGGTAACCGTCCCAGGTCACGTGTTCCGTCGTGATGACTTTCGGGCGCGAGCGCCGGCGTAAGGAGCGGATGACCAGGCGGGCGATGACCGCGGTGTACGCCGAATGGTTGTGGAGGACGTCGAAGCGGTGCTCGCGGATCAGTTTGCGCAACTGCAGAGCCCAGCGGAGATCGAACTCGTGTTTCATCGGCAACAGATGCACGCGAACGCCGGACGAAGCCAGCTCCTGCACGAGGGCATCCTTCTGGGGCAGAACGTACGCCGCCTCGTACGAGAAGGTGTCGTGGTCGGCCACCTTCGCGGCGTTGGCAAGGAGCGATTCCGAGCCACCGCGACCGAGTCCTTTGATCAGCCAGAGGACGCGGATGGCCGCCCGTTGTTCCGGCGTTGGCACCTCCGCGTTCATGCCGCACTCCCGACCGTCGATGCTCCTGGGCACTCGTCCAGCCAGGCTTGAAGCATCAGCACATCCCAAAGTGCGTACGGATGATCGCGTTCCCCCGACCGGTGTTCCTGCCATAGTGCGCAGATCGGATCGGGATCGAGGAGCGCTTGCGCTACGAGGCGAGGCCGCGACAGCAGATCGTCGGCCCAATCACGGAGCGGCCCGCGCAGCCACGTGGTGAGGGGGACGCCGAACCCCGTCTTCGGGCCGCCAACGAGTGTTGAGGGAACCGTTCGATGCAAAACGTTCCGGAGGAGCCACTTCCCAGTGCCGTCGCGAATCTTGAAGTCCGCGGGCAGCCGCCACGCGAGCTCGAAGATCCGATGATCGAGAAAGGGAACGCGCACTTCGAGACCCACCGACATGCTCGCCCGATCGACTTTGGTCAAGATGTCGTCCGGAAGATAATTCTCCGCATCGGTAAGCATCATGGCCGCGGTCGCGTCAAGCAGACGGTCAGGCTCTGTGTCCGTGAGGACAGAGCGAGGCTCCTTTGCGCCGAGCACGACCGCCGAAGGGTCGTTCCAATGCGACATCAGGATCCGATACATGTCCATCGGTCCGGATGCCGGCAGCAGAGCCGCGAGCTTGTGGATCTTCTCTCCGGGTCTCCGTACCCGCGCACGGCGGGGGAGTGCGGCCTGCGCGGTGCGGAAGAAGCGATCCCACGATGCCGGCGATGGACGTCGGAGACCGGTCGCCAGCGCACGGCGGGCTGGAAGCGGCATCCGTCGCGCTCGTCGCCAGACCCCGGCGGTCCAGGCGTGTCGGTTGTAGCCCCCGAAGATCTCGTCACCGCCATCACCGGACAGCGCGACCGTGACGTGACGCCGGGCAACGGTTGAAACAAGGACGGTGGGGATCTGCGACGAATCGCAGAACGGCTCGTCGTAAAGGACCGGAAGGCGTGGGATCACCTCGAGCGCATCGCGGCCGGTCAGGTGCACGTTGATGTGCTCGGTCCCAAGGTGTCTCGCTATCGCGGCCGCCTGCTCGGTTTCGTCGAAGCCGGAATGGTCGAGGCCTATGGTGAACGTCCGCACCGGATCAGCGCTCAGCGCCTGCATCTGCGAAACGATCGCCGAGGAATCGATCCCACCCGAAAGGAACGCGCCGACCGGGACGTCGGCCTGCATCCGGAGACCGACCGCGTCGCGCAGGAGCACGTCGAGGAGGTCGGCCGCGTCCGCCGGCGTCCCAAGGAATGGATCGGCGAGGGATCGCGTCGCCGCTTCGCGCGGCGACCAGTACGTCTCGGGCTCGAGGTTCCGGGCGCGATCTGCGGGGTCGATCGTGAGCATCGTTGCAGGAGGGAGCTTCGAGACACCGCGATAGATCGACCAAGGGGAGGGGATGTAGCGATACCGAAGAAGGAGCGCGACGGCTTCGCGATCGATCTCTGGACGGAACCCATCCACCGCACGTAACGCCTTCAGTTCCGAAGCGAACAGGAAGCGGTCGCCTGTCCAACCGTAGTACAGCGGCTTCTCTCCGAAGCGATCGCGAGCGAGATGGAGCAAGCGTCGGTCGCGGTCCCACACCCCGAAAGCGAACATGCCGTTGAGTTTGGGGAGCGTGTCGCGGATCCCCCAACGGGTGAACGCAGCGAGCAGGACCTCGGTGTCCGAGCGCCCGCGGAACTGATGCCCGGCCGACGTCAGCTCGGAACGTAGAGCGGGGAAGTTGTAGATCTCTCCGTTGAACGTGATCACATACCTGCCACACGACGAGACCATCGGCTGTCGGCCGGCAGGGGACAGGTCGATGATCGCCAGCCGCGTGTGTCCGAACGCAACGCCCGCCGATGGATCCGCCCAGGTCCCCATCGCGTCGGGCCCCCGGTGCGACAACGTGGTCGCCATAGATCCGGCGATGGCGACCAGCGTTTCCGTCGCACTCCCGTCGACGTCGAGCACGCCGGCTATCCCGCACATCCGTGGGCTCCTTGACCGTTCGCCATCGAGATCCAGACGTTGCTCACCGAGCCGTCGTGCACCTGCGTCGTGCCCGCCGGGCGGAACCGCATCTCACGGTAGAAGGCATTGGCCCCCCCGTTGCCCGATCCGACGATCACCTTGACGGAGTGGGCCCCTCGCGCCGACAGCTCGTCGAGCATGCGACGCGTCAAGTCGGCACCGATCCCGCGGGCACGCCACTGCGGCTCGACTGCGATCGCCAGCAATTCGGCCGCCGGCCATGGATCTACTCGGTGCTTGCCGCCGTACGTTCCGGTCTCGATCGCACGGCGAAGGACGCTCGGGCGGAGCAACTTGGGCGCCGCCGCCGCCGCTGCTCGCATCCCGTAACGGCGATAGAAGCGGCGATAGAAGTCGCCGGTCGATGCGACTCCCGCGACGAAACCCACGATCTGGGAATCTGCGGTTGCGACGTACGTCGCCGCGCCGGAGTCGGTGCTGAGCGCGATATAGAGCTGCTGGAGGAATCCCCGTCCGAGGGCGGGGAGGAACGCGTCGGGCAGGGCGCGCGCGTGGATTTCCGCGATCGCCTGAGCGTCCCCCGGCCGTGCGGGGCGGATCGACGGGGTGGTCTCGGCGGTCCCTCGACCGCCTATCAACGCGCGGGTTCGCTGCACGACGAGCTCGACCACACGACGTTCATCGAAGCGAGCGAGTGCGCGTTCGCGCGCATTCGCTCCCAGTTGCCGACGCAGAGAGGGGTCGTTGACCATCCGTTCGATCGCGGCGGCCAGACCGATCGGATCCCTCACCGGCACCAGCAACCCTTCGCGCTCGTGACGAGCGACCTCCCGACAACCCCGGATGTCGGTGAGGATGAGTGGCCGCCCCGCGGCGGCGGCCTCGATCGCTGAACGTGGCATCCCTTCTCGCCACGACGGAAGCGCGAATACGTCCATCGCAGCGACGCACGCCGGGATGTCTTCGCGCCACCCGAGGAAGGTGACATGAGTGCGGGCGGCTTCGATCTCGTCCGAGCTGAGGAAATGATCCTTCTCGGGATCCTCCCCACCGACCGCGAGGAAGACAACGTCGGGATGACTCCTGTGCACCTGCTCGGCTGCCTTGAAGAACTCACGGTATCCCTTGTTCGCGATCAAGCGGCCGACCATTCCGATCACGAGTGTGTCCTCAGGGATGCCGAGCGAGGCGCGCAAGTCTCGCCGCTCGCCGGCGAGGCGTTCTGGATCGAACCGATCCAGGTCGATCCCGTTGCCGATCAGATGGCTCCGCGACTCGCGCACGATGCCTTTCCGGCGCGCGAACGCGAGGTCTTCCGCGCTCTGGTACAGCTCGACGTGCGAGTACCGAGCCGCGAGTCGTTCCAAAGCGTGTACCGGGACACGCTTCGCCGGTCGATCATCGGGCGTTGCGTACAAGCCGTGAACCGTATTGATGATGTGCGGTACCTGGGCACGATGCGCTGCCAGCCGTCCCAGCAAACCGGTCTTGACGAAATGCGTGTGCACGACGTCGAAGCGTTCGCGGCGGAAGATCGCGATCAGCTCTTGCAGGAGGCGTGCGTCGTCGAGAGGCGACCAGGCTCTGCGCGAATGACGCAACGCGATGTGCCGGATCCCTTCCGCCTCGAGCTCGGCCGCATACGGTCCGGGAGCACTGATGCCGGTAACCTCGAAGCCCGCGTCTCGCAGAGCGCGCAACTGAGCGCGGATCAGGAATCGGAGCGATAGATCGCTTCCAACGAGGTGCGCGACCTTCGGGCGGGGGTTCATCGCTGCCTCCACGGACCACGGCGCGCTATGCGGTAGAAGAACGCTTCTCCGTCGAGCATCCCGCGGACCTTCGCTCGGAAGAAAACGTGGCCATCGCTCCGGAGCACGGGCGTCCGTCCAAGCGACTGACGATCGATGCGACCGCGCCGGTTCGTTCGCCACGCCGGCAGCGCGCTCGATCGGAACAGCGAGGCGGATGCTCGTCGGGCGGCGTCGGACGCGACCGCCCACGGGAACGCGAAGTGCTGACAGGGCGTTCCGAGGTGGTCTTCGATGAGCTCCTTCGACCGCCGCATCTCGACTTCGGCCTCCCGCTCGTCGGCGCGCGACAGGTCCGCGTGGTTGTGTGTGTGCGAGCCGATCGTGACGAGCCCCGTTGCGACGGCCTCTGCGAGCTGGGCCCAGCTCAACCGATCAGCGGGACCGCCGTTGTTCCGAACAAGGCCGGTCGCCAGGTACAGGATCGCCGGTACGCGTGTGCGCACGAGGATTGGAAGCGCGTTTTCGTAGAAGTCCGCGTAGCCGTCGTCGACCGTGACGACGACGCCGCCGCGGTCGTCACCGTCGATCGCGCGGTCGAGCGAGAGGGGGCGGTCGTCGTCGGCCAGCGTTCGCATCTGACGCTCGAACGCGCGAGCGGGAAGGCCGATCTCTCCGTCCTCCACACCGATCCGGTGATACAGAAGGAGGACGATGTCTCCCCGCCGGCGCGGCGTCGCCAATCCCGGAAGGAGCCCGACGCTCTTGATCGCTCTCCGGGACATCGTGGCGGCGGTCATGATCAGAACATCTCGAGGTCGCCCAGCGAGAGCGCCCACGATCCCAGCTGAGTCGGATCCGGTGTCATCGATCTGTCCAGCGTGTTGACCACCAGATGCATGCCGCCGGGCGCCGGCAGAAATGCCGTCCGTGTCATTGCCTTGCGAGCCGCCGTCCCCGACGGGAACGCAGCGGCGACATGGTCAACATGGGATGCTTGCGACACCCGCCGCAGCAGAGACGCGGCCGCGGCTATGTCCCCCGTGGGAACGACGACCTCGGTGACCACCGCTTCGCGGAGTGAGCCTCGCGACCGCACGCGGAAGATGGCGAACCCGCGATCCTGCGGTAGTTGGATCGCGCGGTAATCGAAGAACGACGCTTGCGCGTACCTCCATCGCAGGTACGGCGCGGACCTCGGAGTCGCGAACCGGCCTTCGGGCTCGATCGACCGCGCGATCGCCCGCTCGACGGCTGCCGCGTCGGACAAGATGTCGGCGGCGCTTGTCGCCACGGTCGTCGTCGCGACAGGCTCCCGGCCGTCGGAGCGTCCGATCGAACGCAAGCCCTTCGCGAAACGGAGAGGGTTCTTCACGCGCACCCTGATGGGAACGTTTCCGACCTCGCTCCATCCGAGCTTGAGGTAGCCGGGCCCGCTCTTGTCGTTCGGGGTGTTGAAGACGAAGTCGATCTCCTCCCGAAGGGCGTCGAGCGCCGCTCGGGTCAGTTTCGAGAAGATCCCTTTCCCTTGGTGGTCCGGATCGGTGGCGGTATCGACGGCACGCACAGACGTATATGTCTTCCCGCCGGCATGGAACCCCCATCGCATGAACGGTCGAACGCCGACGATCGCGCCATCGATCCGAGCCACGAGGACGAAGGAGCGGCCGAAGGGGTTGGTGACGTGCTTCCACCGCCAGAACTCACTCGTCCGTGCTCCGGCCGGGCCCGGCCCCAGTGCCCGGGCCAGGAGCGCGAGGACCTCCTCTTCGTCGTCGTCGCGATATTCGCGAACATCGACCTGGGATCGTTCCGTTACATTCCTCACGAGAGCTCCTTCGATCCGACGCGTGCCGCCGGGCGTGCGGTCGCGACCGAGCGGTACACCTCGAGATACTGCGGCGCGATCGTGTCGATGTCGTACCGTGCGCACCGCGCGCGAGCGGCCGCACCCATCGCTCGTCTGGTGGGGCCATCCGACGACACACGAACGATGCCGCGAGCGAGCGCGTCGACGTCACCCTGAGCCACCAGGATGCCGGTAGTTCCGTTCACCACGACTTCAGGAACTCCCGCGGTTGCGTAGCCCACGACCGGGAGGCCGGCCATCCCGGCTTCGATCACTTGAGCCGGCATCCCCTCCATGCCGTCGGCCCGGCTTGCGAACAGCAGAAGGTCGCCCGCAGCCAGCAGGTCGCCGACGTCGTGTCGCACGCCGAGTAGCCGAACGGTTCCGCTCAGGCCGCGACGTTCCACCTCGGTTTCCAGAGCCGTCCGCATGGGGCCGTCGCCGGCGAACAGATGAACGATCCTCGCACCGGCGGAGAGCGCGCGAGACGTGGCCTCGAGATGAGCGAGCGGGTCCTTCTCCCACCCCAACGATCCGAGTGAGAGCACGATGGCCTCGCCGGCTTCGACGCCGAGGCTTTTGCGCAGGGCGCGCCGTCCTCGCGTGGGTTTGATCCGCTCCGGGTCAACGGCGTTCGGGATCGTTATCACTCGGTCCGTTTCGAGCCCGAACAGCGCGACGCTCTCGGTCCGAACCGATTCGGAGACCGCGATCACGGACGCAGCCTGGCGCACGAGCCATCCGTGCGCTCGTCGCCGCGCTCCACGCCGGATCCAGAGCGGCGCCATCCCGATACGCCGGTACACGACCGGGGTCTTGGTTCGAAGATCCGACGCAACGGCGTGTTTCAAGGCTTCGCCGCCGTGCGCTTGAACGACGTCCGGATCCTCAGCATGGACGGCGCGTCGGAGCACCGTCGCCACGGATCGGTCGATGCGTATCCCCGGTACCCTCCGGGTTCGCCCCGCGACGGAGACAGGATCGATGCTCCGTGTCGGAACACCGAAGTCGATCTCGCCGGGGCCAGGCCGCAAAAGGACAACCGACTGCGACGTCCCCTCGCGCTCGAGGGTTCGGATCAGGTCGGCGGCGAATGTCTCTGCTCCGCGTCTCTGTGAGGAGGCGACGACGTGGAGAACGCGCATCAGCCGACACGAGCGCGCAGCGTGTTCCCGCCGACGCGCATCACGAGGCCGCCCGCGAGGTCGCAGGAACCTTGCGTTCCGCGACCGCGTAATAGAGCTCGATCATTCGTTGCACCATCTGGTCGAGTCGGAAGCGCTCCTCGAAGATGTCGCGGCCGGCTCGACCCATCGACGACGCACGCGAGGGATCGTCGAGCACTGCCCGCACCGCCGCCGTCAGCGCGGGGACGTCGCCGGGCGGGACGAGCAAGCCGCTCCGGGTGGCGGCCACGACCTCGCGGAGCGCGGGGATATCGGACGCGACGACGGGGAGGGAGAGCGCCATCGCTTCGATCACGGAGCACCCCAGTCCTTCGTAGAGCGAGGGGAACACGAACACATCGGCCGCCGCCAGGAGTTCGGGGACATCAGCGCGGTGCCCCAGGAACCGGATGCGGTCCGGGAATCGCGCCCTCGCGCGTGCCGCGACCAGATCGCTGGATGCAGCGCCGTCACGGCCCGAGACGAGGAGGATCAGATCGGGGCGCTCGGACATCAGCCGATCCGTCGCCTCGATGAGGAAGCGCTGTCCTTTCTGGAACTCCTGACGCCCGACCGAGAGGAGCACCTCATGGGACCGGCTGATGCCGAGAGCCAATCGGGCCTTCGCACGCCGCTGCGGCCCGGCGACGCCGAGGCGGCCGGGGTCGCGCCCCCGCTCCACGACCGTGATCCGCTGCGGATCGATGCCGAGCCGCGCGACGGCGGCATCTTTCACCGCGTGCGTGATCGCCTGGAAGTGTGTGGTCATGCGGCGAGCCGTCCACGAATCGAGAGCGCGGGCGGCCCTGAGACGGCCTCCGGGAACCGAGGGATCCAGCCGGCGCACGGGGTCGTAGGGCGTGTTCACCAAAGTGGTCAGGACCGGGACGCCGCTGCCCCGAGCCGCCAGTCGTCCGGCCACGTCGGCCTCGAAATGGGTGGTCTGGAGAACGTTCGGCCGGATCTCGCGTATCAGATCGCGCAGCGCTCGGGTCCAGTGGAGGATGCCGCGTCCGCCGAGGAACCGGACGTCGGATCCGCCCCGGACGATCTCGGACTCCACGCCTTCCCGCCCTCCGATGAGACAAGCGACCGTCGGTTCGATACCGGCCGGTTCGAGGTAGGGGAGGAGCTCGGCCAAAGATCGTTCGGCGCCGCCGGTCCCGAGTCCGTTGATGGCATACAGCAACCGCACGTTCGAGCTCCTTCGCATTCGTTAGGTGGTGCGGTACCCGAGACGCGGCGCCGATGGGCAGAAACGATCGACGAGCGCCCGCGTCTCCGGATCGGTGCCCCTCGAGCGGGGCGTGCGGATGTCCGGCATCCCCTGACCGATGGGTCTGCCGAGGAACCGTCCGATCTCGTCCACGAGTCGATCGCGGTCGGTGAACCAACGCTCGTACCGGACGACGAAAACGTTCGGATCGTCGAGGTAGGGAAGGACCCGGCTGTTGATGTACTCGTACAGGAGCGCGCGTCGCGCCCCGAGATCATCCGTCGCGCGGGTCAGCTCCTCGTTCATCGCACGGTTGATCGCGCATCGATAGTCCATGCCGCGCACCAGATCGCCCCCGTGGTGCACGAAGCTTTCGATCACCTCGATCGGATCGCGAACGCAGACGAGGAACTTCGTCTGGGGGAGGAGCGGCAGATAGCGCCAGAACGCCGGCCACTTGACCCCGAGCAAGAACCCTTCGTTCATCGCCACGGATGTGCGCAGCTCGCCGTCGCGGCCCCACACCACGGCTCGCTCCGCGGAAAGGCGATCGACGTCCAAGCGTCCACGCGTCAGGGACCCGGTCGTCGCGATCTCGTCGCGCAACGAGCGGAAGAGATCCGCAGGCGCCAGCCGGAGACCATCCCAGGGCTCGGACACGGTCGCCACGTGCGGTGGCTGCCACAGGATCGCCGCGAGCAGCGTCGTCCCGCTCCGCGGACAGCCGCAGATGATGAAGTCGCGATCACTCGGCGGCGAGATGGGCCGGGGAAGCTCGTCCGGATCGATCGTCAGCCCATCGAGCAGCCGTTGCCAGCGGCGATGTCGTGGCGAGGCTTTGCGGACGACGTCTTCGACGGCCGTCGGGAACGCAACATGCATCCCGGTCCTCCGAACTGTTGGCGTTGCGGGTTCAGATGGTCGCGCGCGCGATGCGGTAGCCGTGGCGCGTTCTGCCGGCGACGAAACGCAACCGCTCCGCGTTGGCGCGCGGCGAGAGCGACGCGATCCGCGCCAGCGCCCGACGGCGCGACTCGGTCGCATACCCGAAGCGACGCATGCCGCTTCGACAGATCGCCGCGACCTCCGACGCTTGGTGGTTGGTCAGTGAGGCGCGCCACGCCTCCACACGCTCATCCGTGATGGGCATGAACGTGCGCTCTTTCCACCACTCCCGCGGCATGACGATGTCTGGACTTCCTACGATCGCTCCCACGGCGACGCGACGTCCGAGGAACGCCGCCACCGCCTCGCGTGCGGTTCCTTCGTCTCGGACGACGTCTTCGTACCGCAGGAGCAGGAACCTCGCGGGCCCGAGCGTTGCGGCGGCGCGCGCCAACTCTCGAGCGTCGCTCGCCCAGCGCTGGGCCCGCATGACGTGCGGCGGAGCGTGCCGAGAACCGCGATCGCCCCACACGGCGATCGCGGACGCGACGACCGCGCGAGGATCGCGGATCACACCGACGATCCGCGTCGCGGGGGCGGCCTCGGTGAGCCGGCGCCACCACAGCAGATGCTCGGGCGACTTCTCTCCCAAAACCTCGGCGGGCCCCGCGAGGCTCTCCACGATCGCGTCGAACATCCGTCCGAGCGATGCACATCGGCCGCCGAGCAATCGCTCGACCGCGTCGACGTCGAGTCCGAGCTCGGCGGACTTGTCCATAGACGCGAAGGCCTCTAGCTCCTCACGCAGCGCGGCTCCGGCAAGCGGGAACTCCTTACGGGCCAGAAGATCGAGCGCGAAGAAACCGAAGAAGTGCGTCTCGGGCGGCATCCGCACCCCGTCCAGTTCGCAGGCAAGCCGTTGGACGAGTGTCGTTCCGGAGCGTGGGGTGCCGACGATGAGGAAGCCAACCCCGGCCACGGCGCTCACCGGGAAGCCCCGGCCGCGCGGCCGTTTAGGAAATCGAGGCGTTCCACTCCGGACGCGACGTTCCCGGCTGGCCCATCGGCCGTGCCAGGGAAGCATCCCGCACCGGAGGTGAGAATTGCACGCGGGTTTCGGGTCGTATCCCGTCGCCCAGCCAAAGTTCGTTGCGGTCGAAGCGGCAATTCTTGAGGAGCAGATCGTCGGGGTACGTCTTGCCCGTGAAGGTGATCCCGACGGCGGCTTTGCGATATCCGAGGAACGAGCAGGAGTCGAACAGCGTCGGTTGCTCCGCCGGTAGGACGTGGTGGTTGGTGGTGACCGCGAAGTCGCTCGCTCCCCCCGCGTCGAATCGCATACGGGTGAACCGGAGTCCGGCCCCGTCCTTGGAGCTTGGGAGCAACGTCAAGGCGGCGGCTCCGTTGCGGAAGAGGGTGCCATCGCTGAAGTGGAAACGGTTCGCGTATCCACCATGGAAGATGCCGGAGCGTCCGTTGTGGTAGCCCGTGAAGCGATCGAGCTCGTGGACGCCGGACACGGTCTGATACGTCCAGATGCCGTTGCTGATGTTGTTGTGTGCGACGCATCCGGTGAACCCCCAGATCCCTTGGATCCTCGTGACCTGGTTCGGCCATTGGAAACCGGTGGCGTCCTTCTCGCCGCCGACTCCAACCGCCACGCAATTCCGGGCGGCGTTCCCGTCCCCCGGACCCATCATGAAACCGGCGAGGCGCACACCGGTGGTGCCCTCCGCGCGGACGAGCGACGCTACGCAGGAATCCCATAGGAGGTAGTGGGTCGGCTCTACCGAACCGCCTCGCGGTGCCTTGTCCCACCAGTACGCCTCTTCGTAGGTGTCGTGGCTGATGCAGTTCCGGAAAGTGATGCCGTGCGATTGATGCGGCACGTACGCGTGATTGCCGGCGTCGCGGACGACGACACCTTCGATCAAAGAGCCGTGTGTTCCATGCTGCGAGTGGTGGAAGTGAAGCCCGTAGCGGCCGAGCACACCCTTCCCGCTCTTCCGTGGGCCCACATACCGGATCTGCGTGTAGCGGACGGCCTGCTTGCGCATCGAGTGGACGAAAACATGAGATCTCGCTCCCGGCTTGCCCTCGATACGGACGTTGCGCGTGAGGTTCAGGACTTCGGCCGTCATCACCACGCCCGGCGCGACCTCGACCGAGGGATGCCCATGCGTGGTGGCACGGTCCAGGCGCACGGTGCGACCGCTTACCGAACGGACGGTGGCGATGTCGTAGGCGAGGTGGTGACCTTTGCCGGGCGGAAGCGTCGGGACGATCGCGACTTCGTCGCCGGCTTTCCAACCCGACGGCGACGTGCTGAGCACGATCGTCTTCGTGCCTGCGGGAACGCTCCCGGCCGCTTTGCCCCAGGCTCGCTTCGCGGTCCCGACCAGATCGAGAACGCCGCCGTCCATGACCCATAGCCCGACGTCCGTCGCGAGCGGATCCATCCCACCGCCGACGAAACGTGATTCGACCGCCCCGGTGAAGAGGAGCCGGTGGAGATGGCTCGCGCTCGCGGGACGCATCGTCAGCGTCCCGAGCACGACGACGTTGCCGCTGCTTCGGATCGTCAGCGATCTGCGGGTATCGAAGATCAATTCTGCACCGGGTTCGATCACCAAGCCGGCGACGGAGGCGTCGCGGTCGAGGAGAACGGTCGCCCGTACGTGCGGGGTGTCCTTCGGGCCCGGGACGCGGCCTCCCCAGGTCGCGGGATTGCTCCAGCGGAGGATTGAACTCCCTCGCACGGACGCGGCTTTCGGCGTTTCGGGCGACGATCCCGCGGACCCACCTGCCGATGAAGCGTGATGGTGGTGACTATCGTCGGTGCCGCCACTGAGGCCGCCGACCGCCTCGTTCGAAGGGGATCCCCCTCGATGATCCCACGGCCGGAGCAAGGACGTCACGCCGCCGAACGCCGCTACTGCCGCGGTGATACCGCTGGCTCTAAGGAAGGCGCGCCGATCCATTTCCCCGTCCCCCAGGGTCACTCTCCGGAGCGAGTCTTCGACAAGACTCCCGCTTTCCTTGAAGGAAAACGTGACGATCGGGGCGGATCGCCTCGGGGCCCGGGGCGCGAATTACGTCATCGCGCGCATATCAGCACGACCGCGGCGTGAGCCGCGCTGCGCTCGTGATGCAGCCGGCATGCTCAGGAGGATGAACAGCAACGGGAGGAGCTGGGTTCGCTCTCGAACAAGGAGGCCGAAGTTCGCGAAGCTCGAGAAGGCGATCACGAAGAGACACGTGAAGACGATCGCCACCATGACGTACGGCTGGCGACGAGACGATCGGATGGCGGCGACGATCCGCTTGAGGCGAGTCAGGACAAGACCGAGCAGGAACATGCCTTCGAGCGACGCGAGCGCGAGCTGCGCGTTCGAGGCCTCATTCGGGAACGGACGGAACAACACCGTTACGAACGCCAGCGGTATCCGTGACGGCGACACCACGGCCGAACCACTGAAATCGGAGTGCGCGCCGATGGCAGTACGGCCAACCTCGGTTCGAAGCGCTGCGCTGACGCCTTTGCTCGTATCGACGCCGTTCGCTTTCAGGAACGAGTTCGCCTTGAGCAGGAAACCGGCTGCCGTCACGAGCACGAGAGCGCCCAGAGCGATATAGGTCAAGACGTTGCGTCTTCGCCTTTCATCCGGCAGGCGACGCACCAGAAGAGCCACCGCGAGTCCGACCGCGATCATCGCAGCGATGTGGGGACGGAGCACCGTCACGAGCAGCAATCCGATGATCAGTCCGATGAACCCACGGAGATGCGAGCCGGTCAACAATCGGGCAACACCGAAGGCGGCGATCCCGAGCGAGAAGATGATCCACGCATCCTTGCCGATGCTCGATGGCCAGAACAGCATCGACGGGAAGAAGAACACGAATCGCGCGTACGTCTTCGCGTTCCCTTCCGGAACCGCGAGCTTGAACGCGCGGTAGAAGAAGAATGCGCCGATGAACGCCATCCAGGCGAAGAAGAAGAAGCCCCCTCCCTTCGTCGGACCGATGAAGGTGTAGAGCACGCCCGTGAACAAACGGACGAACGGTCCTTCACTGGGCTCGTCCAGATGGGTATTGAAGTTCCCACTCCGGAAGCGGGCGGCGAGCTGGACGCCACCCTTGTGGAACCCCGAAGCGTCGGCTGTGCCCAAGATGGTGAACGTAACGAAGTAGCGGACGATCGATCCAAGCATCTTGGCGACCAGCGCGAGGACGAGGAACCAAAACAGTTTCGGGTCGCCCTCTCTGCGCGCCTCGCGGCGGAGCATCGGCAGAGTAACGAGGAAGAGCGCCGGCGCGACGAGCGCTGCACCCCACACGTCGTACGACGTCCTGGCCATCAGCAATACGACGAACGCCACGGAGAAGGAGGCGATCCCCAACCCGAAGATGGTCAGCGTGCGAGGGTTCGCTTTCGGCCTCGGGAGGAGCACGTCCTGGACGATCGTCAGCGAGCCTGCGGAATCCATCACGACCTCACCGTGTCCCGATCGATCCGTCGACGCGGTCGAGCGAGGCTTCTCCGTGAAGGATCTCGAGTGACGGCGGCGCCTTGCGCCACCGCCTCTTGTTCCTGCCACGGCGGAGACGCCGGAACCCCCGAGGCAGAGTCGACCTCACCATGAACGTGGCGAGGTGCGTGATCGCGACCGCACGGCGAGCCACACCGGGCGCGGGGAAGGCAAGTTCGTAGCCGCATGAGACGAGCTCGCGGCGAGCGATGGCCTCGAAGTCGCTCACCTGTGCGTGACTCATCTGGAGCCGCCAATCGCGCAGGCCCTTCGTCGGTGGCCGGACGAGGCTGGCATGTCGCTCTCGCTCGCGTGCCGGGATCGACGCAATAGCGGCCGCGTCGTGCACGAGCATCCCGGCGTCGTACTCGACACCGAGGAAGGTCGACAGCCGGCGGAGCTGCGCTTCCGCGTCGTCGAGAAGATCCTCGTAACGCAGTTCGAAGTAGGCGTCACCGAGCAGCGGGGCAGCTTGCCGCGCCGCCTGCACGCGGGCCGCCCAGTAACGCGCGGCGCTCGCCCCCGTGCGATGTGATCCACCGAGAGCGAACGTCGACAGGGCGACGTCGCGCCCGTCACGGATCATGTGGACGAACCGAGCCCCCGGCCACAACCGATTCAAGAGTGGGATCTGCTCCGCGTACCCTGGGGTCTTGTCGCCCCAGACCGCTTTGCCGCGCGTCCTCGCGTACGCACGGAACGGCGCCTCGATCCCGTCGACCAAACGCGGACCTTGGACACGGCCGAGCTCTGCTTCCACCGCTTCGATGGGAAGTTCCCATTTCATGAAACGTGGCTCGGCCGCGAGATCGGCGAGGAAGCGTTCCGTGTTGACGAGCCGTCCGTCGGCGGCCGCGTAGCGGCCGCGACGCTGCCACAGCCGGGGGATGAAGTGCGATTCCGGGGGGATAGCGATCTGCGGATGACGTTCGAGCATCACGCGGAGCAGCGTCGTCCCCGAACGATCGGCCCCCACAACGAAGAACGGCGTCATGATTGATCCCACGCGAAGGACATCGCCACCGGACCGAGGAAATCGGGAAGAGGTTCGCCGTTGCCGTTAACCACAACGGCGCGTTCCAGCCGCCAATGATCACGGACCACGCCGTCGGATGCGAGGATCGATACCACCGGGAAGTAGATCCCGGGCCGAAGGGGGAGAGGTTCGATCGCGCAACGAAGCGATCCGGAACCGCGGCCTACCGTCATCGAAGGGGAAACCGTGCCGCCGATCTCGCGGCCGGATTCGTCGAGGAAGCTGATGCAGAATCGAGCGTCGTCACCTTCGGTGACCTCATACGCGATCGAGATCTCCAAGGCGTGACGCCCGTCCCCGTTCGGCTCGCTGAAATGGACACGCTCGAGCCGGGCGCCGCCGACTCCCCAGCGATACTCGCCGCGCGCGGCCATGGAGCGCCGATGGTTCGCCGTCCGCTTTACGACCCGGGACTCGGGCTCGCGACTCTCCATAGCGCGTCCGTACTCGGCGAGTACGTCCGCCGTTTCGCCCCGCCCGAGGATGCGTCCGTGGTCGAGCCAGATCGCCGACCGTGTCATGCTCCGTACAAGCGCGAGGTTGTGGGACACGAACAGAAGCGTGCCGCCGTTCCGACGGAACCCGTCGAGCCAGTCGACGCATTTCCTCTGGAAGTTCGCGTCTCCAACGGCGAGGATCTCGTCGATGAGAAGGATCTCGGGCTCGATCGCCGTGAGCGTCGCGAAGCCGAGCCGAGACGCCATCCCGGCAGAGAATCGCTTCAGTGGTGTGTCGGCAAGACTCGATATCTCCGCGAACGCGAAGATGTTGTCGATGTGTTTCGCCATCGTCCGGCGTCCGCAACCGTGCATGGCGGCGAGGAGGTAGGCGTTCTCACGGCCGGTCAGATCCGGATGGAACCCGACGAGTGCGTCTAGCAGACTTCCGATCCGGCCGCTCGTCTTCACCGTTCCTCGCGTCGGCGCGGTCACACAGGCGATGAGCTTCAGGAGCGTGGTTTTCCCGGCGCCGTTGTGACCCACGATGCCGAGCGATGTTCCGGACTGCACGGCGAGCGTCACATCGTCGATGGCGTCGAAGGTGTTCTTGCGCCACCAGTGCGGGAAGGCCGTCGCCGTCAGCCGGTCGAAGGGCGGCGGCAGCATCTCGCGGAAGCGGGCTTTGCCGACGCCCGCTCGATAGGTCTTGGTCACATTCGATACATCGATCGCAGTCACGTCAGCCTCAGATCACGTCGGCGAATCGTCTCTCGGTCGCCCCGAAGTACCAGACACCGATGACGAAGAGAACGAGCGCGCCGACCAGCGCCGGCATGAGCAAATGCACGTCAGGAGCGCGACCGGTTCCGAGGACGCGCCGCGCGTTCTCGACGACGCCCGTCAAGGGGTTCGCCAGGAACCACCCGCGGAGCCGATGGGGCGCCGCGGACAGCGGATACATGACGGGCGTGACGAGGAGCCACATCTGGAGGAAAAGCGGAACCGCCATCCTCAGATCACGCGCGAAGACGTTGACGGCGCTGCCGAGCAACACGATCCCTACAACCATGACGAATTCGACGAAGAGCAGCAGCGGGAGCCATGCGGCACTTGCCGGGATGCCCGCCCCGGTGAGCACGGCGACCACGGCGAAGAGCGCGAGTGCGATGAGGAGGTCCAGAACGGCCGTACCGACCATGCTCAGCGGAAGAGCCACGCGGGGGAAGGGAAGCCTGGTCACCATCGACTGTGAGTTGACGACCGCCACGACGCCGAACCCCACACTGGTCGCGAAGAACGTCCAGGGAACCAGGGCGGCCAGCGTCGAGACGGCGTACGGGGTCGAGCCCGTTCCCAGTTTGGCGACGTGACGGAACACCAGGCTCGCCGCGCCAAGGGTGGCGATCGGAGTGAGGATCGCCCACGTGAACCCGATGAACGACTGCCGGTAGCGAAGTTGGTATTGACGCCTGGTCAGGGAAACGACCAGATCGCGATACCGCCATGTCTGTCTCAGCAACTGGGCCCCCCGTCTGTACCGAGGTGGGGGCGCATGATCCGAGCGACGCCGCTCATGCGTCTTCCCCCGTATCCTCGATGGCGCGGGCGAGCCACCAGTCGCCGATCGTTCCATTGGGCTTTGGCTGCGGATCCGTCGGTGCCTCGTTCTCGGAACGAACGTCGATAACGGCAGGGCTCGGATCGGCGTGGACGCCGTTTCCGCCGTTTCCGTTCGAATATCCGGGCTCGAGCGGATACACGCCGATGAGGACGTCGTCCTCGATCGCGTCCGGCTCCGCCAGGGCGCCGTCCAACGCGATGACGACCGCCGCTTCGTCCGGTACGGCGGCCGCTTCCGGCTCGACGCCCGCCACCGTCTCTGGCTCGAGCTCCACGATGCCATCTGCGACCGTCGGATCGACCTCATCCTTAAGCGAGCCGTTTGCGACCATCTCGTCGAGCGCGATCTCGATCGAGACGTCGCCGACAGTGATGTCTTGCTCGAGATCCGCCGTGACTTCGGCGTCCACGGGTCCGGCTTCAACGTCGCCGGGGATCTCTGCGACTGCAGGTTCGGCTTCAGCCTCGACCGGGCCGCTTTCGAGGGTGATCGCGAGCTCGAGCTCGACAGGGACGTCCTCCACGGTGATCTCCGGCTCACGCTCGATGATGTCGTCTGAGACCGTCGGTTCGGGCTCATCCGGGATCGAGTCGTTCGCGACGATCGTTTCGAGCGCACGCTCGACCGGTACATCGCCGACGATGATCTCTTGCTCGAGCTCCGCTGGGGCTTCTGCGCCGGCCGGTTCGGCTTCAGCTTCGACGGGGATCTCTGCGACCCTCGCCTCGGCTTCAGTCTCTGCGATGACCTCTTCAAGGGTGATCGTGTGCTCGAGCTCTCGGGGCACGTCCTCGACCGTGATCTCCGGCTCGGGCTCTGCCACGACGCCGTCGACGGTCGTTTCGGGCTCATCCTCGAGCGAGCCGTTCACGACCAACGTGTCGAGCGCAGTCTCGATCGGGACGTCCTCGTGGGTTACGTCTTGCTCGAGCGCCACCGTGACCTCTGCGACCGTTGGTTCGATGTCAGCTTCGTCGGGGGTCTCCGCCACCGCGGTGACCGGCTCAACCTCGAGCGGTTCCTCTGCCACGGTCGTTTCAAGCGGACGCTCTGCGAGACCGTCGGCGACCAGCGCGTCGGGGTCAACCGCAACCAGGATTTCCGCCACTGTTGTTTCGTGCGCTCCCTCACGTGTGTCCTCCGTGGGGTCGGCTGCCGACGACTCTTCGTTCGGCATCGCCGCTTGTTTCCCGGCGGCCCTCAATTCGAGCAGCGCATGCACGGCACGCCACGGATGGGGCATCGTCCATGCAGGTCGATACCGACGTGTTCCGATCAGGACGACACCGGCGCCGGGAACCTTGAGGAAGCGAAGGAACTCACCCGCGCGTCCCGCCTCCTCGAACTTGGTGACGCCCGCTTTGGCGACGACGACCACCGCCGATGCCATCTCGAACAGCGGGGTAGCGTCGCTCGCCTGCAAGAGGGACGGTGTGTCGACGACCGTCACGTCGGCGTTCCGCCGGATCGAACGCAGCGCGTCGAGAGCTGGGGGACTCGACAACACTGACCCCGGATTCGGAAGGGCTCCGCCGCTCGGAACCGCCATCAGGTTCGCGATCGCCGTCGGATGGATCGCGTCCGCAAGGGCTTCACCTTCGACGGCCTGAACCAGACCCGGTTCGGCCGGTACGCCGAGGATCCGGTGGAGCGCCGGGTTGCGGAGATCGGCAGAAGCCGCGACTACCGCCGCGCCGGTCTCGGCGAAGATCACTGCGATATTGGCCGCGACCGTGGAGCGGCCTTCCTTGGCGCGCGCGCTCGTGACGATGACGACGGGCGAGTGGGGGATGCTCGGGTGATCCGTCGCCGTCACCATGACCGAATCCGCGGAACGGAGAGTCAGCCCCGCCCGCACGAGCCGGTATGAGGCGGCGATCATCGACCGCGGCGCAGCGGCGATGGTCGGCTCCTTTTTTCGCCGTCTCCGCGACATGCGCGGGATCTCAGAGAGGACCGGAAGCCCAAACGCTTCCTCGCATTGCGAGCGCGAACGAACCCGGAGGTCGAACCGCTCGATGCCGATCG
>Ga0075425_100001209_pt1 | contig 25021 bp, 14 predicted proteins | sample SoiMethybrSBSTD4_FD_75300 | JGI IMG/M metagenome (GOLD analysis project Ga0075425, IMG submission 75300) | Bulk soil microbial communities from a Populus tree surrounding site in Tennessee, USA - Soil MetaG P. TD hybrid SBSTD4 | ecosystem: Environmental > Terrestrial > Soil > Tree plantation...
GCGACTACCAAAGGAGAAATTAGAAAACTTTCGCCGGGAACTAAAAACCGGGGGAGGACTTTCCTCGTATCCCCATCCTTGGCTCATGCCGGATTTCTGGGAGTCCGCGACCGTGAGCATGGGGCTGGGGCCGCTTCAGTCCATTTATCACGCGCGGTTCATTAAGTACCTCGAAAATCGCGGGCTTAAGACCAGCACTGGTGGCAAAGTCTGGGCTTTCCTAGGCGACGGAGAGATGGACGAGCCTGAGTCGCTTGGCTCAATCACACTCGCATCGCGCGAGAAGCTCGACAATCTGATCTGGGTGATCAACTGTAATCTGCAGCGGCTCGACGGGCCTGTGCGCGGCAACGGAAAAATCATTCAGGAACTGGAAGCCATCTTCCGCGGTGCCGGATGGAACGTGATCAAAGTGATCTGGGGCAGTGACTGGGATACGCTGATTCAGAATGATCGCGATGGATTGCTAGTACGGCGGCTGGGGGAAATCACCGACGGCCAATATCAGAAGTTCTTCGTCGAAAGTGGCGCGTACTTCCGGCAAAGCCTGTTTGGAAGCGATCCGCGGCTGCTGAGGATGGTAGAACACCTCTCCGATGATCAGCTCTCGCGGCTGCGACTCGGCGGACATGATCCCATTAAAGTGCATGCGGCGTATCAGTCCGCAGTCGAGCACACCGGCTCGCCGACACTGATATTGGCCAAGACAATTAAGGGTTATGGTTTGGGCGAAGCGGGTGAAGGTAAAAACATTACCCATCAGCAGAAGAAGCTGAACGACGACGAACTTAAAATGTTCCGCTCGCGATTCAGCATTCCGCTTTCTGACGAAGAATTGCACGGCGCGCCCTTCTACCGACCGCCGGGCGATAGCCCTGAAATTCGCTACATGAAGGAACGGCGCAAGCAGCTCGGCGGATACATGCCGGAGCGCAAAGTCCGCTCGAATCCAATCAAGCCGGTTGCTGAGGCGCAGTTTGAAGAGTTCTATAAAGGCACCGAGGGCCGCGAAGTATCGACCACGATGGTGTTCGTGCGCATGTTGGCGAAATTGCTGCGCGATCCAGAGGTCGGGAAACTGATTGTGCCGATCATTCCGGATGAGGCGCGCACATTCGGTATGGAAGCGTTGTTCCGGCAGGTCGGAATTTATTCCAGCGTCGGTCAGCTTTATGAGCCAGTCGATATGGATACCTTGCTTTATTACAAGGAAGCCAAGGACGGGCAAATTCTCGAAGAAGGAATCACAGAAGCCGGTTCGATAAGTTCGTTTATCGCCGCCGGAACTGCTTACTCGAACCACGGGATTAATACGATCCCGTTTTTCATTTACTACTCAATGTTCGGATTCCAGCGTATCGGCGATCTGATCTGGGCTGCTGCTGACATGCGTGCACGCGGTTTTCTGCTCGGCGGCACTGCCGGACGGACCACACTTGCTGGCGAAGGCTTGCAGCACCAGGATGGGCACAGTCACGTACTCGCTTTGCCTGTGCCGAATTTGTTGGCTTATGATCCTGCATTTGCGTTTGAAATTGCGATCATTATTCAGGATGGAATCCGCCGCATGTATGTGGACCAGGAATCCATCTTCTATTACCTGACGGTCGGTAACGAGCCCTTGCCCATGCCCGCGATGCCGGACGGGGCTGATGTGCGCGAAGGCATTTTGAAGGGTATGTATCTGTTCAAGCCGTCACAGAAGAAAGACGCGAAGCTGCGGGCGCAGTTGTTCGGTAGCGGCGCCATCATGTTCGAAGTTTTGAAGGCACAGGAAATCCTTGAGAACAAGTACGGCGTCGCAGCCGATGTGTGGAGTGTTACCAGCTACAAGGAACTGTATCGGGACGGAAATGATTGCGGGCGCTGGAATATGTTGCATCCCGGCGAAACGCCGAAGGTGCCCCATGTGACGCAACGTCTTCAAAACACGGATGGTGTTTTGGTGGCTGCCTCGGACTACATGAAGGTGTTGCCGGAGTCCATTGCGCAGTGGATGCCGCGTCCGCTGGTTTCACTCGGCACCGACGGCTTCGGTCGCAGCGAAGGCCGCGCCGCGCTGCGTGACTTCTTCGAAGTGGACGCGAAACATATTGTGCTCGCCACGCTGCACGCGCTGGCGCGAGAGAAAAAGATCGAATCCAAAGTCGTCAACCAGGCAATCCAAGAGCTGGGAATCAATCCAGAGAAGGCGAACCCGGCAATCAGCTAGTGGCTAGTGGTTAGTGGCTAGTGGCTGGCTGCTAGTCCTTCTCGCGTCGCACCGAACTAGCAATTAGTCACTAGCAACTAACAACTGGGGTTATTTGTGACTGAATTCAAGCTTCCTGAACTTGGCGAGAACATTAACCAGGGCGACCTCGTGCGTCTGATGGTATCTCCCGGCGCGAGTGTGTCCGAGGGTCAACCGGTGATGGAACTTGAAACCGACAAGGCTGTCGTTGAAGTCCCTTCGTCTGTTGCCGGCACCATCAAAGATGTCCTCGTCAAGCAGGGCGAGAAAATCAAAGTTGGGCAAGTCATTTTCACTGTGGACAACGGCGGTGCCACCAAGAGGAAAGAAGCCCCGAGGCCATCGTCTCCGGTGGAAAGTAAACCGGAGCCAAAGCACACTCCCGACGCGCAGCCTCCGTATGCAACACAGAAGCCAACTCCGAGTCCTGCGCGGACGGCCGTTGTTCCTTCGGAAAGCAGCGAAGTGGCGGAATTCAAGTTGCCTGAACTGGGCGAGAACATTCATCAGGGGGATCTGGTGCGGCTGATGGTTTCTCCTGGAGCGCAGATTTCCGAAGGCCAGCCCGTCATGGAACTCGAGACAGACAAAGCGGTCGTGGAAGTTCCATCATCTTTGACTGGAATTGTGAAAGACGTGCTTGTGTCGCAGGGCGAGAAGATCAAGGTTGGCCAGGTTGTATTCACGCTTGAGGCGGTCGCCACCTCGGGAACGCATCAGCAGCCAAGTCGCGCTGATGAATCGCACGAACACGAACGTTCCACGTTTCAGGCAGCGCTGAAGTCTGAGGGTAGAACAGAGGAACAAGCTCTGCCTCCTGAGCAGCCGAGGTCAGCGCCAGTCGCCACTTTTAGCATGCCTCTCGATCTCGACCGGGCCACTGGCGTGGAACATCGCGGTCCGGTTCCAGCTGCGCCGCACGTCCGGCGGTTGGCGCGCGAACTAGGTGTCGATATCCACAACGTTCCAGGGAACGGCCCCGGCGGACGCATTAGTGAAGATGACGTTAAAGCATACGCAAAGAAGTTGATCACATCGGCTCCGACTGCAGCCGAAGTGACACATGTGAAGCAGCCTGCCCTGCCAGATTTTGCCAAGTGGGGAAAAATCGAGCGCGTCTCCATGCGCGGTGTGCGGCGCAAAACAGCCGAACACATGTGGGAGGCGTGGAGTTCGATTCCGCACGTCACGCAGAATGACAAGGCCGATATTACTGAGCTCGAGCAACTGCGGGCGCGATTTGGCCCCAAAGCGCAGGAAGCCGGCGGGAAGATGACCGTCACTGCGATAGCTCTGAAAGTTTGCGCCTCGGCTTTGAAGATTTTCCCTCAATTCAATGCCTCCATAGATATGGAGAAGGAAGAGATTGTTTACAAGCAGTACATCAATATTGGTGTCGCCGTAGATACAGATCGAGGACTGCTGGTTCCGGTGATCCGGGATGTGGACAAGAAGAATATCGTCGAACTGGCGGCGGAGTTGACTCAGTTATCCAAGAAAGCGCGCGATAAAAAGCTTGCGCCAGCAGACATGGACGGCGGCACATTCACGATCACGAACTTGGGAGGAATCGGCGGGACGGGGTTTTCGCCCATCGTGAATTATCCGGAGGTTGCAATTCTAGGGCTTTCGCGTTCGAGCATGGAACCGGTGTGGCTAAATGGAAAGTTCGAGCCGCGGCAGGTGCTGCCGCTTTCGCTGTCCTACGATCACCGCCTGATTGACGGCGCGGATGCGGCACGCTTCTTGCGATGGATTGCGGAGGCGTTCGAGCAGCCGTTCTTGCTTTCGGTGCAAGGATGACAGTCGAGATCAAGGACATTTCGAAAGAGCGGGAGCTGCTCATCTTCATCTACGATGCTTTCAATCGCCGCGACATTGATCCGATTCTCGCCGTAATGCACCCACGAGTTGAGTGGCCGAACGGAATGGAAGGCGGCTGGGTGCATGGACGCGAAGGCGTCAGAGCCTATTGGACGCGGCAGTGGGGCGCGGTTGATCCCCATGTAGAACCAGTTCGGTTCGACACTGACGATCATGGCAGGATCATCACGGAGGTTCGCCAGATAGTTCGGGATTTATCTGGGAACATTCTCTTGGATCGGTCGGTTCAGCATGTTTATCTCATACAAGACGGCCTTATCCTGCGGATGGATATTCGAGAGTAATGCTTTCACTGTCTCAATCCAAGCAAAATGCCTGAAAACTCTAATCTGAACATCGCGGTCATCGGCGGCGGCCCAGGTGGATACGCCGCGGCCTTCCTCGCCGCCGACCTTGGCATGAACGTCACGCTGATCGGCCGCGAGCAGAACCCCGGCGGCGTGTGCCTTTATCGCGGATGTATTCCTTCAAAAGCCCTGCTGCATGTGGCAAGGGTAATGGATGAATCCCGACATGCCAAAAACTGGGGTGTGGAATTTGGTGAGCCGAAGATTGATGTTGCCAGGTTGCGCTCATTCAAAGAAGGCGTGGTCAACAAACTAACTGGCGGGCTCGGCCAAGTCGCGAAAATGCGCAAAGTGCAGTACGTTCGCGCCGAGGCAAGTTTCGAAAATTCGAATACCATCCGAGTCGCAAAGATTGGCGGCGGCGAAGAGAAACTGAGTTTTGACCGGATCATTCTTGCTACGGGTTCGCGGCCGGCCGTCATTTCCACGCTGAAGCTTGACAGTCCGCGCATGCTGGACTCGACTTCTGCGCTCGACATCGCAGATGTTCCCAAGACTCTGCTGGTAATAGGCGGCGGGTATATCGGACTAGAACTTGGCACGGTCTATGCCGCGCTCGGATCGAAGGTGTCTGTGGTGGAGATGACTCCGGGTTTATTGCCCGGAGCCGATCGCGACCTGGTTTTGCCGCTGCATAAGCGGCTGGAGAAAATCTTCGACTCGATTCTGCTGAACACAACCGTGACGGCAGTAAAAGAAGAGGCAACTGGGATTCGGGTTTGCTTCGATGGCAAAGACGTAAAAGAACGCGAGAAGGTCTTCGATAAAGTTCTGGTCTCGGTCGGCCGTAAACCGAATTCGGAAATTCCTGGCCTGGATCGTACCCAGGTCCGTGTGGGGGAGCGCGGATTCATTCAGGCGAACAAACATCTTCAGACCGATGATCCCCCCATCTACGCAATTGGAGATGTGATTGGCGAACCAATGCTGGCGCACAAGGCCTCGCATGAGGGACGTACGGCGGTCGAGCACATTGCGGGACACAAGGTCGCATTTGAGCCTAATGCGATTCCAGCCGTTGTCTTCACCGATCCTGAAATCGCCTGGACCGGGCTGACGGAAACTCAAGCACAAAAGGAAAATCGAGAAATCAAAGTTGCCAAATTCCCCTGGGCGGCTTCGGGCCGCGCCGTCACACTCGACCGAACGGAAGGGATGACAAAGTTGGTAATTGATCCAACCACCGAGCGCGTACTAGGCGTCGGCATCGTCGGCCCAGGAGCGGGGGAACTAATCGCCGAAGGTACGCTGGCCATCGAAATGGCGGCGCTCGCGAAAGATATTGCACTCACCATCCATCCACATCCAACGCTGTCGGAAACGGTTATGCAATCCGCAGAGGTCTTTTTCGGGACAAGCACAGATCTGTATCGGCCAAAGCGCTAGTTCGAGATCGCTCGACCAATTTCCGAGGCCACTCTCAGCATGTAGAACTTCGTTGATTGACGGTTCGGAATGGTACGCCTACCATTGCCGCCGTGGTCGTGTCTCAAAGTCCATTCAAACATACCGTGGGTGCCCACGCGGATTCCAATCCAGCCGAATCAGTAATTGCTCTTCGCACACGAAAGCGGGTTGCTTATCGTCTGTTGCCTTTCGTCTTCCTGCTCTACGTCATCGCGTACATAGACCGTGTAAACGTGTCGTTTGCGAATCTCAGGATGAGCACTGACCTGGGATTCAGTGATCGTATTTACGGACTTGGTGTAGGTATGTTCTTCGTCAGCTATGTCCTTCTCGAAATTCCCGGAGCCATCATCGTTGAACGCTGGAGCGCCAGGAAGTGGATCGCGCGGATCATGATTTCATGGGGGTTGGTACAATTGGCACGGGCTTCGTACACAACGCCAGCCAGTTTTACCTCGCCGCTTTCTGCTCGGACTGGCAGAAGGCAGCTTTTTCCCAGGGATGATTGTTTATTTGACCCATTGGTTCTGTGCACAGGACCGTGGACGCGCAATCGCGTGCATGTATACCGGTGTTCCGGCAGCCTCGTTGGTAGGCGCACCGGTTGCTGGGTGGCTGCTCGGCGTCAACTGGCTTCAGCTTGCTGGATGGCGCTGGCTTTTTATTTTGGAGGGAATTCCTGCCATCCTCGTTGGTTTCGTGACTCTTTCCTATCTGCCCGACTGGCCCTCACAAGCTAAATGGCTTCCCGACGATGAGCGGAATTGGCTTAATGCGCAACAGGAAGCGGAGTTACAGTTAAAGAAGCAGCGCCGCAGCTATACCATCAGGCAGGCGTTTTCCGAGAAGCGGGTGCTGCTCGTAGTAGGCGCCTGGGTATTTGCACTGCTGGGTTCTCTAGGAAATTTGTACTGGGTCCCAACCTTCCTGAAGCCACTCTCGGGATTTTCTAACCGGAACGTTACCTTCCTGCTGATGGTTCCTTCTCTGATTGCCATCGCAGGCATGCTGTTCAACGGATGGGATTCCGACACACGCCGAGAACGGCGCTGGCATGTTGCAATACCGATACTTGCTGCGAGCAGCCTATTTCTCTTGGTAGCCGGTTTTCGCAGCCACGTTTCGCTCGCAGTGGTGCTATTGCTTCTGGGAACGGGTGTGTATTACGCCTGTCAGCCCGTATTTTGGGCGATCCCCACCTTGATTCTGAGCGAAACAGCGGCGGCAGCAAGCTTCGGATTGATAAACACTTTCGGCCAAGCCGGCGGCTTCGTCGGGCTTTACCTGATTGGATTTCTGAACGACCGAACGCACGCCCTTACGGCAAGCTTCTTGTTTATTGCAGCCGCATATTTCATCTCTGCAACCCTAATTCTCTCCTTGCAAAAAGAGGACTCGAGAGGCGCATCATGAGGGTTCGCCCGCTCGACGGCAGTCCAGCATTGCCAGCAGTGAATCAGGCTTCGCCACGGAGGCATCTAATTCTTTAGGTACATTGACTTCTCTTCTGGTTCCACTAAGATTGGAAGCAGTTCTTTGAGGGCCTATCCCAAAAGTCTCAATCCGTGAGACTTCCGCCTACAGCGGGCGACAAAATGGGGGCGTCACGGTTTCGACGGAGATGCTTGCGGCCAGAAGGCATGCCGGGGTGCACACACCCGTAATCGAGTGCAAAATGATAATTGCCAATCAACAGATGGCATATGCTGCCTAATTGTAGGTAGCCGTCCGAGGGGGTTTTGCCCGTGGGCCTCCGAAGGGCGTCATACAGCGGGCTGCTCTTCTCAGCTACGTCTGGGCTGAGAGGTTAAGACTTCAGGCTAGCGGTTTGCGTTTCTTGTCCGTTCTGAGCGCCGATCGCGAACGTCTTTGGGTAATGCCAAGGGCATGAACGTGAATAAGCATGTAGTCTTCTGACCAGTAACATTTTCGGACGCGGGTTCGACTCCCGCCGCCTCCACCAAATACATTATTTTCAATAACTTAAAAAGGCTAACTCGGTTAAAATCCATCTAATCTCCACGCCAGGCGTGAATTTCGGGCGTCGGTTCCTATGCAGCCGCGATCAGAGTCGGTTTTTCACCCGCGGGCAGATTCTTATTTCTTGAGTGCTCGGATAACGCGTGGTTATGCCAATCGGGATGAAGGCAACTTCCGCGCTTCTTGGTCGCTGCCCAAAATGCTGGAAGGCGGGCACTCTTCAGAACGCCTATCACCCTTGGAACGCGATTATTCGCTCCTTGTTGACCCTGCCGGCCGGTTCTGGCGGTAACTTCCGGTTGGCCGACAGTTCGTCCGCGGAAGGAGTCTTGCCCTCCTGCGATTGATTCGTCACAAGGCGACTCCCAGGTCTTTGTTAGGGGCGGTGCTTTGAAAATGCTATTGATTCAGCACTGGGATTGCCTTCGATGGCCGTGCTTTGGGGAAAGATTGCAAGAAAACGTAGATGTCGGCGAGTTGAGCATCCGAGGCTGCTTTCGAGGTGTAAGGCGGCATCTGGCCTATCGGCTCGCGAACATAAACAACGAACCCTGAATAAGGGATTTGAGGCGGGCCGATACGAGATCCGCCAGTCTGAATGGAGCCCTGTCCTTGATAGCCGTGACATTCGTAGCAGCCAAAAGATACGTAAAGGTGTTGGCCATCTTGGGGATTTGCTGAAGTTGGCACGACAAGGTTTGGGCTCAAGTCTCCAGAATGAAGAAATGCGTAGACATCGGATAATTCCTTGTCGCTAACCTGCTTTGAAGCGAATGGCGGCATCTGCCCTTTTGGGTTGCGAACAGATTCAATGAAATCTCTGAGAGGAAGACGCGTGTCGGCAATCTTCGGAGGGCCAGCCTGCTTTCCCATCGGAGACATACCTTCTCCAGCGCTGCCGTGGCAGCGAGAACAGCCGACCTTCTCGAAAATTCGTTTTCCGTTTGGTGCATCTTCTGCTGGCTGGGCTTTGGCCGGGTTGGAAAGCGCGGTGATGTAGACCAGCGCTATCACGGTGCTTAAAAATGTTTTGGAAGAGCAGCAAGCGGCAAAGCTCATGTGGGTATTACTACCTCGGTTGTGTTAGGAGATCCACGAGCGCAGGCTCGCCCCGTTTGACTGCTTGGACAGCGCGTGTTATGGCAGGACCCAAATCTTTCGGATCGGAGATCGGACCCTCTGCGAATACGCCCATGCTTTGTGCCAGCTTTACGTAATCAATGTTGGGATCGGTAATCGTAGTGCCAATACTTGCGCGATCAAGCCCACGGCTGTGGCGATCAGCCATGATCTGTACCTGCATCACTTCCTGGTGGTAAGCGCGATTGTTGTGCATCACCGTAAGCAGCGGAATCCGATGATGCGCCGCGGTCCATAGAATCCCGGGAGCGTACATCAAATCGCCGTCGCACTGAATGTTTACAATGAGGCGACCATATTTTCGATTTGCTAAGGCTGCGCCCACCGAGGCGGGTGCGTTGTAGCCGATGCCGTGACCGCCTTGGCCTCCGATGTATTGAAATGCTGCATTCGAGAGCAGGGACCAGTCTTCAGTCTTGACCTGGGCCCAAAGTTCCGCGCAAAGTCGTGCCGTGCTGATCGGATAGTGAAACAAGCTCAAGTTGAGCCGACGGTCGGAGGCGGCTCACTTGTTTCGTTGCTCGATGCTAAAGCTCCCAGCCGAGGTAACTGAGCAGTTAGCCGAATCACTGGTCGCAAGCGGTTGTGCGCGGTTATGGATAGCGTTCCTCGCCTGAGCGGCCCGGTAAACGCACCTTGGCCAACCCTGTGATTATCTTGTCTGAGCGAAACGAGTGCACGTCTACTTCTGGAATCCATCCTGAAACATTCTTTCAATCGGCACTTGCAAACCGCGACCTCTTTCGGGTGATGAGCGCAAGCGCATCCAGAAACAATCAAAGCTTAATGGCACGCGACTCTAAACACCCTTCGTGAACTGCATCCCTCGGGCCAGACTCAAGCCGCAACCTTCAAAGGAGGTACCGTTCGGCGCGTGACAGAGGCATTTCTTGATGTAAGCGCAATTTCTTCGTCTTCGTGCCGCATGACCAGGTTCTTACCTTGTCGTAAAGAATAAGTTGTTGAGTTTGGATTGATCTCAACATCCAAGACTTGGCCGCGGTAGGTCAGTGCAAATCTTAGAGACGCTTGCGGCTCCGGCGGGCGCTGCGGCCGAAATGAAAGCTTGCCATCGTAGTCCCGAAAACCAGCGAAGCCGTAGGTAAAGACCATCCAAGTTCCACCCATTGAAGCGACGTGACAACCATCTGTCACATTGCCGCCGACATTCGCGAGATCCATTAGCAATGCCGATCGTGCGTAGTTTACAGCCTTTTCAAATTCGCCGACTTCCAGCGCTACGATCGCTTCAATGCAGGACGAGAGAGAAGAATCGCCCGTGGTGATCGGATCGTAGAAGTCAAAGTTTCGCTTTTTAGTCTCCAAGGAGAACTCATTACCAAGCAAGAACATTGCCAGAAGGACGTCGGCCTGCTTGATTACCTGACGACGATAGATGTTCAAAGGATGATAGAACAGGAGCAACGGATATTTGTCCGAAGGAGTGTTCTTAAAATCCCAAGGTTCTCGGTCGAAGAAAGTATCGTCCTGAGGGTGTATCCCCGTCGTGGCATCGAAGGGAATATACATGTTGTTCGCCGCTTCTCTCCATCCATCAATTTCGGACGATTCTAAGGCGGTTTTTTGAGCAAGACCTTCGAAGATTTCCGGGTGCTGAACCTGCAATCGCTCGAGCGTTTCGACAGCGTAACGCAAGTTCTCGCGGGCCATCAGATTTGTATATGTATTGTTGTTGACGACTGTTTTGTATTCATCTGGTCCGGTGACTCCATTAATGCAGAATTTGCCTGCCTTGCGGGATGAAAAGAAACCGAGATCGCGCCAAAAACGCGCGGTCTCAATCAGCATTTCGACGCCGCATTGGAAAAGAAATTCTTCATCGCCTGTGGCGTTTACATATTTACGTAGGCCGTAAATGATGTCGGCATTGATGTGATACTGGGCTGTTCCCGCTTCGTAATAGGCCGATGCTTCTTCGCCGCTGATGGTGCGCCAAGGAAATAGCGCGCCTCGGTGGTTCAACTCGCGTGCTCGCGCACGCGCTTGATCGAGCATCTTATAACGAACGCGCAAGAGATTCTTCGCCGTCAGCGGTGAAGTGTAAATAAGGAAGGGCAGCAAATAAATTTCCGTGTCCCAGAAATAGTGGCCTTCGTATGCGTGACCGGTCACTCCTTTAGCAGCAACTCCGTTATCCCCTGCCCGGGCCGAGGCTTGCAAGATGTGAAACAGATTGAATCGGATCGCCTGCTGCATTTCGACAGTCGAGAGTCTGGCCCTTTTCGATTCGACATTGCTAACCTGCACGTCGCTCATCTGCCAAAAATGATGCAAGTGTTGTTCCTGTTGCGTCAGCAATTCAGCGAAACCTTGGCTCACAACTCGATCCAGCGTCCACTCCGCCCGCTTGCTGAGTTCGTCTGCAGACGCACTCTTCGATGTCTGGTATGCCATGTATTTGCTGAGGTGAATGGGGCAGCCCGGTTCAGCCGCAATCGTGAACACGACTGCGCCAGATTCTTGAGTGTGACTCGTTTGGTAACAATGCGGAAGCTCGGATCGAACCTCGTGGTCAATGGCGGAAGCGATCGTCATCCGGCTTCTCTCTGTCCGGTGGGTGAGCACGACGCGGCGATCTCGTGAATAGTTAACACATGGTTGCAGCCAGGCACCGGAAAACCGCGTTTGGCGTGGGTCATTGCTGTTCTTGCGCTCCGCAAGCCGATGGCGACGGACCTCGGAAGAAATCACCACTGCCGCTCTGGCGTTCAGAACCGTTACTTCGTACGAGATCGCGGAAACGTGACGCTGTTGAAGGGAAACCAACCGCCTTGACTTGATTAGGATTTGCTTGCCCGACGAGGCCTCCCAGACCAACTCTCGGTCGAGCGTGCCTGATTTCATATTCAACTGCCGACAGTACTGGAGCACGTTGGCGCTGAGCGCATCGAAAGGTTCGTCATCCACGAAGAGTTTTATGATCTTCGCATCTGTAACATTCAGTATTGTTTGGCCAGTTCGAGCAAAACCAAATGCATCTTCCGCGTAAACGATCGGCCATGATTCATAGAATCCATTCACAAACGTGCCGTTCTCGACGTAGGGTAGTCCCTCCTCAGGAACTCCGCGCATACCAAGATAGCCGTTTCCTAAGGCTAGAATTGTCTCCATCTGTGCCATGAACTCCGGTCGGAAGCGTGTTTCAACCACGCTCCATTCGCGGGGAGGGTAGTCCTGGGTTGGTGGTTTCAATCGCTCGTGATGAATCATCAGAGAATACTTGAAGTTTTTATTGCCGCTAGCTCTGCTAACGGTGGCAATTCAGAATCGTGGTGACTACACCAACACTTGAATCCTTTTGCCGGCCTTCAGCTCGCACATGCGATCTGCGACCCGCATCTCCATCGACTCACCCTCCACCAGTGTTGCCTCTAAGGTCCCGTTGGTAATTCGAATCGCCGCCGAGCAGCCCTTCCAGCACACGCGAAATGACAGGTTTCGCCACTCAGGCGGCAGCTTCGGATCAATCTCAAGCGTGTCGCCCATAGTGTTAAGGCCGGCAAAGCCGAGTATCACCGCCTGCCACAGCGCACCCAGTCCGGCAATGCGAACTCCCCCAGCGCTGTTAGGGTCGAGATCGAGATCGGTGGCGGCCGTCTCGCGCAGATAGCGTAGTGCCATCTCTGAGTCGCCCAGGCGCGCCGCGACCCGAGCGTGCATTCCCGCGCTGAGCGAACTGCCGTGAGCGCAGCGCGATTCGTAGTGGCGAAAATTGGTCTGGGCCATCGGCTCTGGGAATTCGTCTGGTAGCAGCGCGATCAGTGCCACTACGTCAGCCTGTTTTACAACCTGCGAACGTTGCGTTCGCTCGTGTCCGAGCAACACATCAACAGGCACGGTCCGGTCGGCATAGGCAGTAAGGTCGATTGATTCCAGTGTATGGAAACCCGTGAACTGTTCATATATGCCAGTTGCAGGATTGAGGCCGATCTCGATGCGGGCGATCGCATCGCGCCAGTCTGCAAGCTCTTCATCACCAAGAGACAGCTTCCTTTGCAGATGCACGGCGTGGTCGGGCCAGCGCGTTTGCAACCAATCAATTGCGTCGAGCGCGCGGGCGATGTTCCAGCGCGCCATTAGATTGGTGAAAGCATTGTCGTCTACATCCTCGTGGTACTCGTCCGGCCCGATTACGTGGCGAATGTGTCGCTTCCCGTCGGCCTCGGCAGTGGCACGAGATGCCCAAAAACGGGCTGTTTCGAGCAGTATCTCCGCGCCTGCGTTCAAGAAAAAATCGTGGTCGTCCGTATATCGCCAGTACTGCCAAACCGCGTAGGCTATATCTGCGCTGATGTGATGCTCCATTTTTCCTGTAAGTATGTTGATAACTGCACCATCCGATCGGAGCACACTGTCGGGCGTGGTTTCTACACCGGTATCGGCTGATTCCCACGCATAAAGCGCACCCCTATAGCCAAAATGCGCTGCTTTAGCCCGTGCGCTTGGAAGGGTGTGAAAACGGTACAGGAGCAGCGCCCGCGCTACCTCCGGCCAGACCAAGGTGTAGAAGGGAAGCAGGTAGATTTCAGTGTCCCAGAAGACGTGGCCCAGGTAGGCGTCGCCGGTGAGGGCACGAGCACCTATCGATACCCGAGTGTCATCGGGGTTGGCGGCGCTAATCAGGTGGTAAACGGCGAACCGCATGGCCCCTTGAGATTCGTCATCACCGTCGATGACCACTTCGCTGGCGGCCCAACGTCTATCCCACGCAGCTTCGTGAGCGGAGAGCACGCCTCGCCAACCATCGCCACTGTTTCTCCTTAATGCAGCACTGGCGGACGGCGTCGGGTCATCTTCCGCTGTGTCGGCTCGTGCTACCGCGACGAGACGGTCGAATTCAGTCTCCTGCCCAGCGACGGAGCGCCAGCGCCAGACCCATCGCAACGGAAAAGGACGGTCCGGCACAAGTATTTTGCCTCCCAATCGCAACGTCGCGGAACCTTTCATCGCGAAGCTCTTGCCCGTACCTTCCAGCCGCCAGGCGCCCAGGTCTTGCTCTAATATTATCGGCTCCGTTCCGAGGCCCGCCATCGCGAACGTAGCCTCTAGTGTCACCTCGACATCGTCAGCGTCCAGTGCTAACCAAATAACTTGAAGGCCCACTGCACGGTCCGCCAACGACAAAAGACGCAACTCTCGACCTTCGAAGGTCACACCGGCGTTTGTACGATGCGTCCAGGATGAAAGCAACATACCGTGGCGCATATCGAGTTTGCGTGTACCGGCGTGTACTTCACCGTCACGTGCCAGCAGGGGCTTCCCATCCAACAGAATGCGCACACGGGACCAGTCGGCCACAGGTACTAAAGCAGGCACCGGCGGCTCGACGTTCGGCACATCAAATAGGCCCGCGACGTAGCAGCGCGGCCAAGATGCCCATCTGCTATATCCGAGCCAAGACACCCACGTCGGTCCCCGGCTCACCGAGCGGGCGGCCCGCATTCCCAAGAACCCATTACCGAGGGCGAAGCGGGATTCGAGGGCGCTCTCGGTCAATACGTTGTAACCTTCGTGGCTAAGCACCCAACCGGAGTCTTGCGTCGATACCATCGGCTCATGCATTTCCAGTCGGTTCTCCGAATCGGGGCTGGCACGATACAAATTACCAGTCCAACCCGTCATGCGGACCTCGGTTCCTAGTTCTGTAAATAAGCAACAACCAGGAACCCAGGAGCCGCAAAGCCCTGTCGTCAATTGCTTTACCCATAGACTCTAGAATGGTCGTGCTTGCTAAGCGACTGACACAACTGACAGATCGTGGATACGACATACGCGGCAGAAGAGGGTGTCTGACGTCAATTCCTCAAGCTGCTGGTCTCAACACTTCCTTAGAACTCGCCACGAGGAGCTCACTCAGATCATTTACAACCGCGTCCGCCCCGTATGCTTTCAATTCTTCCGCGTTATTTTTCCTATCCACACCGATCACGAGCCCAAATCCGCCTTGTGTGCCGGCTTTAATCCCGGAGATGGCATCCTCGATAACCGCTGCACGCTGTACAGGAGTCTGAAGCATCTCCGCGGCTTTCAGAAAAGAGTCTGGTGCTGGCTTTCCCGCTATTCGCTCTTTGACGAGCAATTCACCGTCGACGCGAACATCGAAGAGATCTTCGATCCTTGCTGCCATTAGCACTCTCTGGCAATTCTCACTGGAAGTCACAACCGCTGTTTTGATGCCCATGCGCCGGACATACATGATGAAAGCTACTGTACCGGGATAAGCATCGGCGCCAGTGGAAGCAAGTCTGACGTTAACCAGCTCATTCTTTAGGTTACCCAGACCCCGAACGGTGTCCGCTGAAGAAGCATCCCGCGATGTCCCTTCGGGCAAGACAATTCCGCGCGACTTCAGGAAATCGCGGACGCCCAGAAAGCGCGGCTTTCCGTCTACGTAAAGGTTGTAATCCGCTACGCCATCGAACGGGCGAAACGTCACGTTATTTTGAGTTGCCCATCGTTGTAAAAACTGATCAAACATGGCCTTCCAACAGGAGGCGTGGATACCTGCTGTATCGGTGATCACCCCGTCCATGTCGAACAAAATCGCGTCGTAATGTTCGCGAGTTATGACTGGGACATGACTACGTTTGTGACGATGTGAAAGTTGACCATAACACTTCTCGATGGATGCGACCTTTTCGAGCCGTTGTTGGTGGCGACTCTCGTGTTTGAACACTGCTCCCAAGTAGGCCGTCACCAGTTCGCTCGCCAGTTCGGAACCTATCACGCGCCCTCCCAGCACCAAAACATTCATGTCATCGTGTTCCACACCTTGGTGGGCCGAGTACGTGTCATGACAGATGCCTGCACGAATGCCTGGCATCTTGTTCGCAGCCACCGAAGCTCCTACTCCGCTGCCGCACACCAGGACTCCGCGATCCGCTTTCCCATCAATCACGGCCTTTCCGACCGCTTCGGCATAATCTGGATAATCGACCGGGTCGGTTCCATAGGTCCCAATATCTAAAATCTGATGGCCAAGCCGGCGTATAGAATGGGCCAGAATTTCTTTCAGAAAAACGCCGGCATGGTCGGATCCGATTACAATTCGCATGGTTTAATTCCGCAAAATGGCTCAGTAGCCAATGGTTATTTGCTTAAGAACCGTCAACAACTGTCAACTTTCGCAGCTAGGGTAGGCAGCGACTTCCTGCGTGCCCGGCGTTGAAGTGCGCGGATTATCATGGGCTCGCTAGGTCGTTGGATTGCTTTGGTTGGTATTGTGTCCCGCTACAAACAGGACGACAACCGACCTCGGCTCGGCTAAATAATTCTGGGTCGCCAGTTCCATCGCGTTTTCCCATTCCATAATGTCCCGCGGCGGTTCGAACGATGTATCAATCCATCGGCACCATCGCACCCCCAAGCCATTGATAATGGGTAGCTCGAAGCTGAGCGGCTCCCAGTATGCATTCATGATCATGTAGAAGGACATCCTTTCTTTTTGCACTTCAGCGCTGAAAGCCAAGCTGTGCGAGTTGTCCCTCCAGTCAGGACAACTCGCCTTTACGCCATGCCAAACGACATTGGCTCCATGGATCAGTTGGCTTAGGGTATGCCGTTCACTTTCAGGTCCGATGTCCCTTAGGAGACGTCTCTGTATCAGGAGTTTCACGAATCGATGTATATCGGCATGGCTGTCTAACAATTTCCAATCAACCCAACTGATCCCGTTATCCTGGCAGTACGCATTGTTGTTGCCGCGCTGTGTTCGTCGGAACTCGTCACCCATGAGAATCATTGGAACACCGAGCGAGAGCACCGTGACTGTCAGAAAATTCTTGACTTGGCGGTTTCTTAACTTTTCGATTGTCGAGTCGGCGGTCGGCCCCTCAACACCGCAATTCCAGCTTCGGTTATCGGTCCCCCCATCACGGTTATCCTCTCCGTTTTCTTCATTGTGTTTCTGATCATAGGAAACAAGGTCGTTCAACGTAAAACCATCATGACAGGTCACAAAATTGACGCTCTGTTCCGCTTCTCGTTCCTTGTGGCCATAGATTTGAGGGCTTCCAACGATGCGGTCGGAAATTCGACGCACTGAGCCGGGCTGGGCACGGAAGAAGGAGCGTAGGTCATCTCGGAACTTTCCATTCCACTCCTTCCAGCTGTCTCCAATAAAGCTGCCCACCTGATAAAGGCCCGCGGCGTCCCACGCCTCCGCAATTATTTTCGTGCCAGCGAGGGTTGGGTCCGTTTCTATGTCCCAGAGGACTGGCGGATTGGCCAGTGGGTGACCTGACGAATCGCGAGCGAGGATCGATGCTAGGTCGAATCTGAATCCGTCCACATGCATTTCGTCGGCCCAGTAATGCAGGCTATCTAAGATCATTCGACGAACGATAGGATGATTTGCATTCAATGTATTCCCAGTCCCACTGTAATTGGCGTATTGAGAACGGTCTTCCTCCAATGTGTAATAGGTAGGGTTATCGATTCCCCTAAAACTCAACGTTGGACCGAACTGGCTACCTTCTGCGGTATGGTTGAAGACCACGTCAAGAATGACTTCGAGATCAGCGCGATGTAGCGCCTTAACCATGTCGCGAAACTCGTCGACAGCACCTGAGCGCGCCGGACACGAACTGTACGCCTGATGCGGTGAAAAAAATGAGACTGGTGCATAACCCCAGTAGTTCACGAGTCCTTCGGGGCAGTCTTGTGCGTCGAATTGAAATATTGGCAGCAGTTCAACTGCGGTAATTCCGAGGTCCTGGAGATAAGAGATTTTGTCGATCAGGCCGGCGTATGTTCCCCGTTTCTGCTCTGAAACGCCTGAACTAGCGTCACGCGTGAAACCGCGCAAATGCATCTCATAGATTATGGTTCGGGCCGAAGGCTTACGGAGAGGCGCGTCGCCTTCCCAGTCATACAAGCTTGAATCAATCACGACATTCTTCATGGCCCTCGCAATATTTGCTCCTGGGTGGCTGGCGGTTTCCCTGCTGTAGGCCGCGGGAACAATTACACTCCGCCCATACGGATCGAGAAGAACTTTAGCTGGATCAAACCGCAGACCGCGGGCGGGATCCCATGGACCCGAGACACGATAACCGTAGATCTGGCCTGGTCGAATGTCCCGCACAAAAGTATGCCAATAGTGGTACGTGCGGTTCTTGATAGAATCTAGAGTGACGATGCTGGTCGGATGATCGTCGTCTTCCCGGTCAAACAAGAAGAGCTCGATACCCGATGCATTACGGGAAAAAATGCTAAAGTTGACTCCCTCGGTCGATGGTGTCGCTCCGAGTGGGGAACTTTGACCTACCTCTGGGTCCCTCATATCTGGCGATTCCGATTTGAACGCTTGCCACGACAAAGCACTCGATTGGACTCTGTCAATAGACCGTCGTTGCAAGGATATCCACGTGAGAGTGTTAGCCAGCCTTTTTTAGCAAGGAACGCTTTGAATTGATGACTATCATAAGTTCATTCCAGGACTTTACAAACGACTTTGCTCCCTCATCTTGAAGCTGCGCGGCAAGATCGTCGATATCGATGCCGGCCTTGGCAAACCGGGCAAGGGTTTCTTCGCAGTCACCGCCATCTGCCGGGAGGATGGTTCCGAGTTCACGTTGCTTGCCAAGTGCCTTTAAGGTTGCTTCAGGCATGGTATTCACAGTGAACGGCGCGGCGAGGGCCTTGACGTACAGAACGTCAGATGCAAGCGGATCTTTCGTTCCGGTACTTGCCCAAAGGAGTCTCTGCGGACGAGCGCCTGCATTGTAGATGCGATGCCATCTAGGTGAGGTGAGCATCTCACGAGCTGTTTTGTAAATACGTTTTGCCATCGCTATGCCAAGTTGATTTCGTAAAGCGCCTGGCACCTTGCTCGCAATAGTCGCATCCCATCGGCTTATAAACACGGAAGCCACTGAAGCAATGCCAGGCCTCATCCCGCTCTCGATGCGCCGCTCAATTCCCCGCAGGAACGCTTCTGCCGCGGCTAGATACTGTTCGCGTGAGAACAAAAGAGTGACGTTTATCGGCACACCTATGTAGATTGCCTCTTCAATGGCTGGCAGTCCCTCTTTAGTTCCTGGAATCTTGATAAACAAATTGGGGCGACATGCGCGAGTGTAGAGTTCCTTGGCGGCAATCAAAGTACGCTTTGCGTCGTAAGCGAGCAGCGGGGACACTTCCAACGATGCCCATCCATCCACAGTGTCAGTTCTGTCAAAAATCGGCCGAAATAGATCTGCTGCTCGGGTTAGATCTTCGAGCGCTAGACCGAAAAAGATCTCTTCGTCCGACTTACCCTTTGCTAGCCCATCGAAAATATTCGAATCGTATGCGGGGCTGTTCTTAATGGCATTGTGAAAAATCGTCGGATTTGAGGTCAACCCTGTGACTGAAAGCTCGTCGATATGACGTCTTAGCGTTCCGCTGTCGAGTAGGTCACGCGTAATATTGTCGAGCCACAGACTCTGGCCCAAATTGTACAGAAGTTCGGTCGCCTTCATTGCGCACCTCAATTCGTGCTAGTAATTGCTAATTTTTCATTGAAATGACATAGTTCGTTCGCGCTTTGTCTTTCGTTTCTTCCAATCGTGTTATGGTCGCGGTCGAAATCAGGGGTCGTCTGATCAGCCTGCCCAAGTCCATTGGTCGACGTCGGGTTTATCCACACCCTGTTCATAGGCGTAGTTCATGCAGTCGATCTGCATATTGCGCAGCATTTCTTTCGCGTGGGCACCGGCAACCTGAAGAGCGGGCACTCGGTCAATGACATCAATAGCCAAGCTGAAGCGATCAATCTGGTTTTGCATTGCAAGGTCGAGCGGCGTGTTGATATTCCCCTTTTCCTTGTAGCCGCGCACGTGCAGATTTCTGTGATTCATTCGCCGGTAAGTCAACCTGTGGATCAACCATGGGTAGCCATGAAAATTGAAGATGATCGGCTTGTCCTTAGTGAAAAGGCTGTCGAAGTCCTTATCGGAGAGACCATGCGGATGCTCCGTTGAAGGAACGAGTTTGTACAGGTCTACTACGTTCACGAACCGGATTTTCAGATCGGGGAAATACTCGCGCAGCAACATTACCGCCGCCAGTGCCTCCTTGGTAGGAATGTCGCCGGCACACGCCATTACCACGTCCGGTTCCACCCCATTGTCGTTGCTGGCTTTCCGCCAGATGCCAAGTCCCTTCGTGCAATGCGCAATAGCCTCATCCATCGTCATGTATTGAAGGTGCTTCTGCTTGTCGCACACAATGACGTTGATATAACCGGTGCTCTTGAGGCAGTGATCGGCTACGCTGAGCAGAGTATTGGCGTCTGGTGGCAGGTAGATGCGGCATACATCCGGGCTCTTGTTGACGACCAGATCCAGGAAGCCGGGGTCTTGATGAGTAAAGCCGTTGTGGTCCTGGCGCCAAACGGTGGACGTGATAAGCAAGTTGAGTGAGGATACGGGTGCACGCCAGCTCAGTTCCTTGGAGGAGGCCAGCCATTTCGCATGCATGTTGAACATTGAATCGATGACGTGAACAAAGGCTTCGTAGGTGGAAAAGAAGCCGTGCCTTCCTGTGAGAAGGTAACCCTCGTGCCATCCTTCCAGCGTGTGCTCGGAGAGTATTTCGAGGACGCGCCCATCGGTTGACAGTTCACCGCCATCGGCATCCTCGGGCAGGTAATCAGCAAGCCACAGCTTCTTGCTTACTTCATAGATGGCATCGAGCCGATTCGATGTGTTCTCATCGGGTCCGAAAACACGGAAGTTCTTTGGATTTTGACGCATGATGTCGCGCAGAAATTGCCCCAGAGGTCGCGTGTTTTCAGCTGAGATCTTGCCTGGCTCCTCCACCCTCGCTGCATAATTTCGGAAGTCGGGCAGCCGCAAAGCTTTTCGCAAGAGGCCGCCATTTGCGTGGGAGTTGGCACTCATTCGTCGCGCACCGGTTGGCGCAAGTCCTCTTAATTCCTCGATGAGTCGACCTTGTTCGTCAAACAGTTCCTCCGGCTGATAGCTACGCATCCAGTCTTCGAGCAACTTCAAATGGGCTGGATTGTCTCGCATGCCCGAAAAGGGCACTTGATGAGATCGCCAGAAGCCTTCTATCTTGTGGCCATCGACTTCCTTTGGACCAGTCCATCCTTTTGGACTACGCAGTACGATCATCGGCCAGCGCGCTCTCGTAGCTTTGCTGTTCGTGCGAGCCTCTCGCTGGATGTGATGAATTTCTTGCACGCATTCCTCGAGTGCCCCCGCCATGTCCTGATGCATTACTTCGACGTCTGCCCCCTCGACGAAATGCGGTGTCCAACCGTAGCCCTTGAACAGGTTCTCCAATTCTTCGCGCGAAACACGAGCAAGGACGGTAGGATTGTTGATCTTATAGCCGTTGAGATTCAGAATTGGAAGCACCGCGCCATCGCGAATGGGATTGAGAAATTTGTTCGAGTGCCAGGATGTAGCCAATGCCCCGGTCTCCGCTTCCCCGTCCCCAACCACAACCGCGACCAGCAGGTCGGGATTATCGAAGGCGGCTCCAAAAGCATGCGAAACGCTGTAGCCTAGTTCGCCGCCTTCATGAATCGATCCCGGAGTTTCCGGTGTGCAATGACTTCCAATGCCTCCAGGGAAGGAGAACTCTTTGAAGAAGTTGCGCATTCCCTCAAGGTCTTCGCTTTTGCTTGGATAAATCTCGGAGTACGTTCCTTCCAAGTACACGGGCCCAAGAACACCCGGTGCACCATGGCCCGGGCCGGCGAGAAAAATGGCATCAAGATCGTACTTCTTGATAAGGCGGTTGAGGTGTACGTAGCTAAAACTCAAAGCGGGGCTTGATCCCCAGTGGCCGAGGAGCCGGGCCTTGACGTGTTCCGGCTTCAGAGGTTCGCGAAGCAAGGGGTTTTCTCGCAAATAAATCATTCCGACTGCTAGGTAATTACAGGCGCGCCAGTATGCGTTGATCTTGCGAAGCTCATCGGCAGGCAGAGGATGCATTGTCCCTATACGAATGCCACGCGTTCTCGCTGTATTTGCGCTGTTCAGTATTGCTTTCATGTCTACCTCAACCGATGACTGGAATCTTTTGCGCCCGCTCCTCTTCTAGACGGATAACGGAAAGTGTCTTCCTGATGTTCAAGGCAGGGGTTTACTCACAACCACACTCAGGTTGGCGCTCTAGTTGCTTTCTGAGGAATCGTAAAAGACCACGATTGTTTTCCCGACTGGCATAAATTACAGGTTCGAATCAGCATTCCGAACTAGAGTGAAGGCCGGGCAGTCCAGACTTGAGCGAAGACGGTTGCTTGTCGAGAAGCAGGAAAGGACGAGGTGAGCTCTTTAGGCTGTAAGTTTAAACGGTAGCCAGTTCAGCGGTATGCTGCGCTAATCAAAGAAATGCTGATCAAAGAAGCGAGTGAAGAATCGTGTCGCGACTTCCTCGCGCGTGCTTCGTTCGGAAGGCTTGGGTGCTCGTTGAACGATCAACCATACATTGTCCCGGTGTGCTTCGCCTACGAAGCAAACTACATTTATGTTTTCTCTACATTTGGAAAGAAAATTGAGATAATGCGCGCAAATCCCAGGGTCTGTGTCCAAACCGATGAATTTGCTAACCAGCTCCAATGGATCAGCGTAATAGCTAGCGGTCTCTACGAGGAGCTACCTGAGATCACATTTGCTGCCGAGCGTAGGCGCGCTCGTCAGCTTTTAGAAAAGCGCAATCTATGGTGGGTGAATGCCCTCGCGGTACGCCGAGCCAAGACAAGCGATGAATTTGTTGCGCCCCTCTTCTTTCGCATTCACGTTCTTTCAGTAAGCGGTCTGTCCGCCCTAGCCGAACAAGATGACGCTGCGTAATCGGATGGCAGAAATGCTGTCAGAAGACGCAGTTCGCGAAAGCTCTTGCTTGTGAAAAGTGTGGTCAAGAGGGAAAGCATTCATGCCTACATTTGAGCTTAAGCAATGGGATTTGACAGGAAAAGACGTCTATCGCAACTTACCGCCTAGCGTCCTGTACCAACACGCGATCCGTTTCGAGAATGACGCCGCGATCGCCGAGAATGGAGCTCTCGTTGCTTATTCAGGCGAGAAAACCGGCCGTTCCCCTAAGGATAAACGGGTGGTCCGTAACCCCATGTCCGAAAAAGATGTCTGGTGGGGTCCTACAAATGTTTCGCTCGATACCAAATCCTACCAGGCCGTTCGCCAGCGTGCGCTCGATTACCTCAGCATCTGCAAAAGGCTGTACTGCGTCGACGCCTTTGTGGGGTGGGATCCAAAATATCGGATCAAAATTCGCGTGATTTGCTCGCGACCCTACCATGCACTTTTCATGCACACGATGCTCATCCGTCCCACAGTGGAGGAACTCGCATCGTTTGGCGAACCCGACTTTGTGATTTACAACGCTGGCGCGTTCCCTGCCGACCGTCTCATGGGCGAAGTTGGCTCAACGACGTGTGTCAGTCTTAGTCTGGAAGACCGGGAACTCGTGATCCTGGGAACCGAATATGCCGGAGAGATGAAAAAAGGCATATTCACCGCGGTCAACTATTTTGCACCTAGACGCAATGTACTTTCGATGCACTGCTCGGCCACCGCAGATAAGCAGACACGGCGGTCGTCATTGCTTTTCGGATTGAGCGGCACTGGAAAAACAACGCTTTCGGCTGATCCCAAGCGCTATCTCATCGGCGACGACGAACACGGCTGGGGAGATGATGGCATTTTCAATATTGAAGGTGGCTGTTATGCCAAGGCAATCAACCTGAGCAGCGAGTCCGAACCCGACATATTTGCCGCCCTGAGATTCGGGGCTGTCCTAGAAAATGTCGTTCTCGAGGAGGATCGCACTGTCGATTACGACGATGCGAGCATTACCGAAAACACTCGCGGCGCCTATCCAATCGAGTTCATGCGCAACAGCCTCATACCGTGTGTTGCCGGACATCCCACGGATGTTATTTTTCTGACCTGCGACGCCTTTGGGGTGCTGCCGCCGGTCAGTTCCCTCAATCCAAAGTTCGCGATGTTTCATTTCATGAGCGGATATACCGCAAAGGTTGCCGGAACGGAAGTTGGTGTCAAAGAACCCTCAGCGACTTTCTCACCCTGCTTTGGCGGGCCCTTTTTGGTTTTGCATCCCAACCGGTACGCTGAACTCCTCTCAGAGAAGATCCGGAAACACAAGACTCGCGTCTGGCTCGTGAATACGGGGTGGACTGGCGGTGGGTATGGAACTGGAAAGCGGATCAAATTAGCTGACACGCGCGCAATCATTGATGGAATTCACGACTCTACGCTGGCAACAGCCAGGACTCAACGCGATCCCGTCTTCGGTTTTGACGTGGTTACTGAATGTCCGGGAGTACCAAGCGAAATCCTCATTCCTCGCAACGCATGGGCGAAAAAGTCAGCGTACGACCTTGCCGCAAGGCGACTGTCCGAATTGTTCAGAGAAAACTTCAAGAAATATGAGCACCATGTAGCTGGCGAAATAGCACAAGACTTCGCCGCATGAGGAGAAAGCATGGCCAGAATAGCAATTCACGGCTTCGGTCGAATTGGGCGCTCGCTAGTGAAGGTTGCCCTCAAAGAAGACCTGTTCACCCCAGTTTCGATTTCCGACATTAAAGATATCTCTACCCTGGCAGCGCTTTTCGAGGTCGACTCTAACTACGGCCGCTGGCATGAAGCTGTGAGTGCCACCGCCAGCACCTTCGTCGTCGGCGGCCGTCAGATTCCCTACTTCGATTCAACAACTGCCCTCCCCGACTGGAGTGCCCTTAATGTCGATCTAGTAATCGATTGCACCGGCCGGGCCAGTACCCGATCGGCGGCTCAAGCCCATCTTGAGACTGGTGCCAAAAGGGTGCTCGTGAGCGCACCCAGCAAAAAACAGGAAGACTGTGATGCGGTATTGCTGCCGGGCATCAACCTCGATATGTTTGATCCAGAAAACCACAAAATCATTAGCATGGCGAGTTGTACGACCAACGCTCTCGCACCAGTGGTAAAGGTGATCATTGAAAGGTTCGGCATTAAAGCCGGCTTGTTCT
>Ga0075425_100001210_pt1 | contig 25007 bp, 21 predicted proteins | sample SoiMethybrSBSTD4_FD_75300 | JGI IMG/M metagenome (GOLD analysis project Ga0075425, IMG submission 75300) | Bulk soil microbial communities from a Populus tree surrounding site in Tennessee, USA - Soil MetaG P. TD hybrid SBSTD4 | ecosystem: Environmental > Terrestrial > Soil > Tree plantation...
GCCCTCCGTGCCAAAGAGTGCAGGAGGGTCTCAAAATCTTTCGAGAAACTCTACCAGCTCTTTAGCAGTTTTTTACGTGGAGCAAGTCGCCCTAAATCGCCACGTTTCGCCGCAGCAAGCAGCTACTCTATTTAATGCCAGACCAGCAATCAGTTGTCAATAGCATTTCTGAATCAGCCTTTGCCCTAACAACAAAATCGTCGCTTCCTGCGTCAAACTAGACAGTAGTGGACATGAATTTCACAGCGTCTCCAAAGCCACCCCGGCCGAAAGGCCAGTGTGTTTTCCAGCGCAGCCTGAACTTTGCGCTGGGTAACTCTGGGAAAATCACGGTGTTATACTGAGCAGGTAGGGTGCGGCCCAATGGAATCAGGGTTGCGCCCTGAGACCCGAGCGAGGTCGGCGGCGGAGAGAAAGATAGGAGTTTACGAAATGGGTGAACCGGAAAAGGATATGTCGAGTGGGGACAAGTCGACCTGGAGCATGGTGAGCTGGGTGCGACGGGAAAAGGCCGTGGCCGGCCTGTTTGTCGCCATCACTCTGGTAGTCGGAATTTTGATCGGTACGATTGTTTCGGGCCACACCTCCGCCATGAAGAGCTTGACGTTCGCGGGCAAGGGAGCCACTCCGCTGCCCATACCGGACGCCATCCCGTCGTCGAATTCTTTTGCATCGATCGTCAATCGTGTGGAGCCTGCCGTGGTGAACATCTCCACCACGCAAGTGCTTGAAAAAAGGCAGAGTCTCAACAAGAAACGCCGCCAGGTCCCGAACCCGAATGGCGACCAGGATGATCCGATGCAGGATTTCTTTGACCGTTTCTTCGATGGCCGCAATGGCGGGCAGGAAGCGCCCCCTGCGGCGGAACGTAGCCTTGGTTCTGGCGTGATCGTGGATCGCAAAGGCTTCATTCTCACCAACAATCACGTCGTGGAGCAGGCCACCAAGATTCAGGTTCAGTTGAACGGTGAGACCGCTAAGTACACCGCCAAGGTCGTCGGCGTAGATGAGGAAACAGACCTCGCGGTTCTGAAAATTGAGACCAACAAAGAGTTGCCGGTTGCCAAGCTCGGCAATTCAGACGGCGTGCAAGTCGGCGATTGGGTGCTGGCTATCGGCAGCCCCTTCGGACTAAATGCTACGGTCACGGCCGGCATCGTGAGCGCCAAAGATCGCGGAGGCGTGGGCCGTCAGTTCCAGAAATTCCTCCAGACCGATGCCGCGATTAACCCCGGAAATTCCGGCGGTCCGCTGGTTGATCTGGCCGGCGAAGTGATCGGCATCAACACTGCAATCATCACCGGCAGCCGCGGCTATGAAGGCGTTGGGTTTGCCCTGCCCTCGAGCGTGGCCATCAATGTTTACAACCAGCTTATCCAGCAAGGGCGCGTTACCCGTGGCTCCATCGGCGTCAGCTTCCAGGAAGAACTGGGCACCAACGCCATCACCTTGAAAGAACTAGGCGCGGGCAACGGCGTTGTCATCATGGGCGTGGAACCTGGCAGCCCGGCGGAAAAGGCCGGATTGAAGGGCGGCGACGTGATCACCAGCGTCAACGGACAGTCTGTGAAGACCGGCAACGATCTGGTCAATCCAATCGCGCAAGCTCCCATCGGCAGCAAGGTGAAGATCGGCTACGTGCGCGACCGCCAGACCAAGGAAACTTCGGCGGTAGTCGAAGATCGCACTCGGGTCTTCCCGAACTCCGCGTCGCGGCAAAGCGATTCGCAGAACGACAGCCAGCCGGCCGAATTTGGCCTGCGCGTCGACAACCTCACTCCGGAGCGCGCTTCTCGCGTCGGCATGGACGGCCAGAAGGGCGTGCTGGTGGTGGACGTTGATCCGGCCAGCTTCGGCGACGATATCGGCTTCACACGCGGCGACCTTATCGCCGAAGTGAATCGGCAACCGGTCTCTTCTGTTGCCGAATACAAAGCCGTGATCGGCAAGCTCAAACCCGGCAGCAACGTTGTTTTCAAGGTTCTTCGCCGCCAGGACTCGGACCGTATTTTGACCGTGTTCCTGCCCGGCGTGGTTCCAGCGGGGAATGCGCAGTAAAGGTAATGGACAACTGCCGATAAAAGGCGTAGAAGAGAAGCCCCAAACTATGCGAAACACCTGTCCGGCACTCCCAGCCCTGATCCTGCTGCTTAGCGCGGTAGGGCTGGGTGTGCCGGCAAGTTCCGCTCAGTCGAAGGGCCCGGTGAAGAAAAAGCCGAGTGCTTCGGGCACGACTACACCGTCCACGAAAAGTTCCGCTTCCAAGAGTTCGTCCAGGAGCGCTTCTTCGAAAGCCGCTCCGGCAAAAGGCCCATCTGCGACGAAAAGCGCGAGCGGCTCGACCGCGAAGTCGTCCGGACGCGTCGGCAAGAAAACCAGTGGTCGCTCGCGACGCCAGCCCGGACAAAAGGCACCTACCACCGATCGGGTCAGCGAGATTCAGGCGGCGCTGGCTCAGGACGGCTCATTTCAAGGCATGCCCAACGGCAGGTGGGATGACGAGACGGCGCAAGCCATGCGCAAATTCCAGTCGGCACACGGCCTAAACCCGACCGGCAGGTTGGATGCATTGACCTTGCAGAAACTTGGGCTTGGCTCGCAAACCGCCGGCGTTGCTGCCCCGACACCGCCACCGGGCGCGGTATCGCGTTTGACGTCTTCCGTGATGTCTCCGCCTTCGCCGGCCGAGACCGCTCGGCGCCAGTAGGCCAGAAGCCTCCCCGGCAAGCTCCTTCCTTTTTTTTGGTCCTTCATTTCCTTCCTAACGCCCGTCCATCGCTGCACGGACGTTGTTGGCCATCCGGTGCTGTTTTGTTGTCGTGGCCCGACCAGCCGGGAATCTCGGACGGAAAAACTTGCAGGAACATAGAGCTGCGACAGCGATGCCAGAAGATCAGCTTTCGAAGATGACGTCTTTGGAGCGCTGAATGAGGGAATGTTTCTGAAAAGCCTCGTCATCGCGGTAGGGAAAATCGGAGCGGTAGTGGCTGCCGCGCGATTCTTCTCGGGCAAGCGCCGAGCGCGCGATCAACGTCGCCAGCGTATGAAGGTTGAATAGTTCGAAATCGGATCGCGTAACCGATCCATCCTTGGCCGCGGCGACCGCGGTAGATGCAGACTGCCCGCGCGCGGCTTCCACAGTGGAAGCTGCGTGGTGTTGTTGAGAAGCGCCCGCGATGGTTGCCGCGGAGGGTAGTTCCATCTTTTGCAGGTAAGCGAGCGCCGCCGAAAGGTCCTTGCCGCTGCGGAGAATTCCAATGTGGCGCCACATCAAATCGCGGATCTGCGAAAGCTGAGTGGGCGCCGCGGGCTTCTGCGGATGAGAAGGCAGCGTGCCGGGAGCGGAATTGCCAGGCTTGGGCGCAACAGAGCCCGGCAATGGGGTGGTTTTATGTTTCGCGGCCGGGGCATCTTTGCTCATGGCTTCGCCAGCGCGCGCGCCAAAAACCAGTCCTTCGAGAAGGGAATTGCTGGCCAGGCGATTGGCTCCGTGCACGCCCGTGTCGGCGGTTTCGCCAGCAGCATAAAGTCCGGGAACGGAAGTGCGTCCCCACAGATCGCTTTTTACTCCACCCATCACGTAGTGTGCCGCAGGGCAAACCGGCGCCATGTCGGTTGCAAGGTCCAGGCCGTAACTCAGGCAAGTGGAGTAGATGCGCGGGAAACGCTTCTGCAGAAATTCTGCCGACTTGGCGGTCATGTCGAGATAGACGTGTTCGGCTTGCGTGCGGTGCATTTCGCTCACGATAGCGCGCGCCACCACGTCGCGCGGGGCGAGTTCCTGCGCTTCGGCGTAGCGCTTCATGAAGCGTTCGAGATTGGCGTTGCGCAGGATGCCACCTTCACCGCGCAATGCTTCGGAGAGCAGAAAACGCGGCGCGCCCTTAATCGCGAGAGCCGTCGGATGGAACTGTACGAACTCCATGTCGGAAAGCACCGCGCCGGCTTCGTAAGCGATGGCCATGCCGTCGCCGGTGGCCACCGCTGGGTTGGTAGTTTCCCGATAGAGCTGGCCGAGACCGCCGGTGGCGAGCAGCACCGCGCCGGCGCGAACCTCGTGCAAAGAGCCGTCGGTTTCGTCCAGAAAGCGCAGTCCGACGACGCGGCCGTTTTCGAGAATCAGACTGGTGGTGAAGGCATGCGCGCGGAGGTGGAGATGGGGAAGCGCGTGAGCGCGGGCGAGGAGAGCACGGCTGATTTCGCGGCCAGTCGAGTCGCCGTGCGCGTGCAGAATTCGCGAGCGGCTGTGCGCGGCTTCGCGCGTGAACGCCAGCTTGGTGCCGGCGCGATCGAATTCTGTGCCCCACTCGATAAGCTGCGTGATGTACTTGGGCCCTTCTTCGACCAGAAGAGCAACGGATTCGGGCCGGCAAAGACCGTCACCGGCTGCGATGGTGTCCTGTTCGTGCAGACCGATTTCATCCTCGTCGCTAAGGGCCACGGCGATTCCGCCTTGCGCGTAGGCGGTGGCGGATTCGCTGAGATCGGATTTGGCAAGCACCAGAACCGTGCCCGCAGCGCTGAGTTCAATGGCCGCGCGGAGTCCGGCGACGCCGGAACCGACTACGGCGTAATCGGCGTGGTAGGTCTTGGGGACGGGGTTCATCGCGATGTATACGACAGCGAATTATGGTAGCACGAGGATTAGCGTAGGCTGCGCTTCGCTGCGAATCGGGGGAGACGGATCCCGGGGCGAACCTGGCGGGCCCGAGCGGTGTGCTAAAGTTGGGAAGAACGGATGGCAAGAACAAAGCGCATTTTAGTGAAGTCCTCGGCGGGGAATTACGCCGTGGTGTGCGGAGCTGGATCGCTGGCGCGTTTACGTTCTGAGTTGCGAAAAGTCGGCAACTTTTCGAGCGTCCAGGTGGTGACTTCCGCCAAGGTGTGGACCGCTACAGGGAAGGAAATATTGCGAGGACTCGGCGGATACAAGCCGCGGGTGCACCAGTTCGACGATGCGGAAGCGGCAAAGAATTTGCACAGCGTTGAGAATATTGCGCGCAACCTGGTGAGCGCGGGCGCGGACCGGCGGGCCGTCGTGATTGCGGTGGGCGGTGGAGTTGTGGGAGATGTGGCGGGCTTCGCGGCGGCAAGTTATTTACGCGGAACCAGCCTGGTCCACGTGCCGACGACGCTGGTGGCGCAGACCGATAGCGCGATCGGCGGGAAAACCGGAGTGAATTTGCCGGAAGGAAAGAATCTGGTCGGAGCGTTTTACCCGCCGAAGCTGGTGATGGTGGATTCGCAAGTCATGAAGACTTTGCCGGGGCGGGAGTTTCGGGGCGGGCTGGCGGAGATCATCAAGTACGGCGTAATCGCGGACCCGAAGCTGTTCAGGTTTTTAGAAAAGAACTTTGAAACAGTGCTGGCGCGGGATGCCCGCTCGCTGGAATATCTGATTGCGAGGTCCATAGAGATCAAGGCTCACGTGGTGAGCAAGGACGAGCGGGAATCAGGTTTGCGCGAGATCTTGAATTTTGGCCACACGTTCGGACATGCGCTGGAGAGCGCGACTGGTTATAAACGATATCAGCATGGAGAAGCAGTGGCCTGGGGGATGATGGCGGCGGCGCTCTATGGGCATGAGATCGGCGTGACGCCGGCGCCCGATGCCGCGCGGATTATTGCGCTGGTGCGGCGGATGGGGAAGCTGCCGGAATGGCCGCGCCTTGCGCCGAAGAAACTGATGGAGTTGATGGGTTCGGACAAGAAGACTCGAGCAGGGAAATTGCGATTCGTGCTGACACCGAGGATCGGCCAGGCGGCTACGTATGAAGCGCGCGATTTGCACAAACTGGAATTGGTGCTGCGCCTGACAGAACGAGTGGCGAAAGCAAGACCGGTGCTGCATGGGTGAGCCGGCGCTGGCGGAAAAGGAATTGAGCAAGGGCACCCGGCCGGAAAGTGTGGCGAGTGAGGCCGACGCTTCGCGCAAAGTGCGCGAGATGTTTACCAAGATCGCGCCGCGGTACGACCTGCTGAATCATTTGTTGTCACTGCAGATGGACCGCATGTGGCGGGGACGGACAGCTCGGATTCTGCGGCCGATTCTGCTAAGGGAGGATGCGCGGATTCTCGATTTGTGCTGCGGGACAGGGGATCTCGCGTTTGCGCTGCAGCGCAAGGCAAAGGGGCGAGTGTGGGGAGCCGACTTCGCGCACACGATGCTGGTGCGGGCCCGGGAAAAATCTGCCACCGCTCAAAACGAAGGCGCGAACGGATGGAGAATTCCTTTTGTGGAGTCGGATGCGCTGCGGCTGCCGTTTGCGAACGGGGCTTTCGATCTGGTCACCGCGGCATTTGGATTTCGAAATCTGGCGAACTACGAGGCGGGGCTGCTGGAGATTGGGCGCGTGCTGAAGCCCGCCGGAACCGTGGCAATTCTCGAGTTTACGGAGCCAAAGCAAGGCTGGTTTGGGGATTTGTACCGCTGGTATTTTCGGGCGGTGCTGCCAAAACTGGGCGGAGTGATTTCCGGTGACCGCGCCGCATATGCGTATTTACCCAAGTCGGTAGAGAAATTTTTGCAACCCGAGGAATTGACAGAGTTGATGCAGCGAAGCGGGTTTGAGAAAGTCGAAGTCCGAGTGTGGACCGGTGGTACGGTGGCTCTGCACACCGCAGTGAAACATCACTGAATCCCAAAAAGCCCGACCTCAAGTTCGAATTTGGCCCCTTCCCAGCTCGTGTCCTGAGTTACTCAGAATAAAGCGTTGGAAAGCTATGAGGAATTGCAGAGTTTGAACGCAAAGAACGTATGGGCAGGAATTTATGCAAGCCTATCAAAACACAGGTCTTAATCCTGGTAGTCAGGCGAGCGGAATTGCGGGCGGAGAGGCAGGATCAGATTTTTTCTTCAAGTCCGGTGGCGCGCATTTTGGAGAGCAGGGTTTTTGGGGTGATGCCGAGTTTTTCGGCGGCGCGAGTTTTGTTCCAGCGGGAGTCTTTGAGTGCGTGTTCGAGCAGGACGCGCTCGACGTGGAGTTGAGCGCGAGCGGTGACGTCATCAAAGCTGCCTTCCCAGGAAAACGAATCGGGAACGAGATTGGCGGGCGCAGCATCCGTGTGGACCACGGCGGGTTTGCAAACAAGAAGTTCACGGCCAATTTCGGGGCCGTCGGCGAGGATGACGGCGCGTTCGAGAGCATTTTGCAGCTCGCGGACGTTGCCAGGCCAGGAGTAATCACGAAGTCGGCGGCGAGCATCGGCACCCAGGGTGAGCGGAGGCTTGCCTAATTCGCGGCTGAACTTTTCCAAAAAGTGGTCGGAAAGAATGTCAATATCATCGCCGCGATCGCGGAGCGGGGGGATGGTGAGAGGAACAGCGGAGATGCGGAAGTAAAGATCTTCGCGAAAGAGTTTTTCGCGGATGCGGGCGGAGAGGTCGCGATTGGTGGCCACCACGATGCGGACGTCTACGTCGACCGATTGCGTGCCGCCGACGCGTTCGAAGCGGCGCTCTTCAAGGACACGAAGAAGTTTGGCCTGGCTGGCGAGAGGGAGCTCGCCGATTTCGTCGAGGAAAAGGGAGCCGCGCTGGGCGAGTTCAATCTTGCCGACCTTTCGGTTACCCGCGCCGGTAAAAGCTCCGCGCTCGTGGCCGAAAAGCTCATTTTCGACGAGGCTCTCGGGAATAGCGGCACAGTTGAGAGCGATGAAGGGTTGATCGCGGCGATTTGAGACGTGATGAATGGCGCGAGCGAAGAGCTCTTTGCCGGTGCCGCTTTCGCCGAGGAGCAGGACGGTGGCCTCGGTTGCAGCGACTCTCTGGAGCTGCTGGCTGACGGATCGCATTGCGGGCGATTCGCCGACGATGCGGGGGAATCCGTAACGTGAAGCGAACTCTTCGCGGAGGATGAGATTTTCGCGGAGGAGTTCCTGCTGGCGCGTGGCTCGTTCGACGAGCAGCTTCAGATGATCCAGGTCCACGGGCTTCTGGATAAAATCGAAGGCGCCTTCCTTCATGGCAGAGACGGCTTCATCCACGGAGCCAAAAGCGGTAAGCAGAATGACCGGGATGGTGGAATCCGCCTGCTTGGACTCGCGAAGAACATCAAGGCCGGAAGCACCGGGCATCTTCAGGTCGGTGAGGACCATCTGGTAGCGCTTGTTGCGGAGCTTCTGAATGGCGGCCGAGCCGTCGGCAGCCTCGTCAACGGAATGGCCGTTGCGCTCGAGCGCCTTACGGAGCATGGCGCGCAGCTCGTTCTTGTCTTCGACGAGGAGGAGGGGTTCCATGGTGTGATATCAAGAAGGTCGATCGGACCTAGCGAGCCCAGCTCGAATCGCCACCGTTGGCGCGCAGCTGGTCTTCCAGATCGGTGAGCTGCTGTTTGAGGTCGGCGACCTGCTTTTTCTTTTCCTCTATTTTGGTGTTTTTCTCGTTGATTTCGTCGCGGGTGAATTGTTCCTTCATGGCCTTTTGCGGATCGGAATAATACTGAACGTTGGCCTTTTGCGCTTCACGCTGAAGGACATCGAGTTCGAGTTCAGCGTCAGCGATTTTCTGGCGCAGTTCGGAGAAGCGCTTACGCCAGGCTTTTTCGGAGTTGGGATTCTCTTTTTCTGATGTTTGCGTCGCTGGCTGGGCGCTTTCTAATTTGGTCCCTTCGGAACCGGCTGGGGTTGCAGACGCAGCAGGAGTGGCGGCTGGCACCTCGGCGGTCTTGACGTCATCTTCAGTGAAGACCTTTTTAGGCTTGGGCGCGGCCTTCTTTTGCTCGCGGGCTTTGCGGGCGGCATCGGCCACAGGGTCGCCGGTGGAGGATTGGTCTTGCGCGGGCGTGAACACGCAGGCAAAGACCAGGGTGAAAGCAAATGCGGCGAGTATTCGGGTTGGGCGCATGATGTTCCTTCCGGGACGCACATTGCGCCCCCAGATGCTTAGATGGCGACCTCTTTAGATTCTACTGCCTCTGGAAGCTGACGCGCGGCGGGTAACGTAAGGATAAACTCGGCGCCTCCCAGGTCGTGATTCCGAGCCTCAATTTGACCGCCATGCTGTAAGACAATTTTCTGAACGATGGCGAGCCCTAAGCCAGTGCCGCTGGCTTTGGTGGTGAAAAACGGGAGGAAGAGCTTAGGCAGGGCGTCAGCAGGGATGCCTGCTCCGTTATCGCGGACCATGATGCGTCGAGAGAGTTCGGTGGAGGAATCGGAGGGCTCACCGTGTACGATAACCGAAGGAGTGGAGGCCGTGGCCCGAGCCGCTTCGGCAGCATTGCGAACCAGATTGAGAAGGACCTGTCGCAGGAGGCCATCGTCGCCAGCAACTTCGGAGAAGTCGCCTTCCCCCTGGATCTGCACCTGCGGGAAGAGCTCCTGAATTTCTGTTATCACGCGATCGACCAGCGGAGCGAGAGAGACCGGCTCAGCCGAGATATCGAGAGGCCGGGCGTAACGGAGGAATTCGGTGACCACGTGGGTGACATTGCGGGTCTGGTCGAGGATCTTGCCGGCGTTTTCGGAGGTGTCTGCGGCAGCCGGGTCGGAATGAATCATCTGGGCATAGCCGGAGATGGTGGCGAGGGCATTCTTGAATTCGTGGGCGATGCCGGCAGAGAGTTCGCCAAGCGCTGCGAGATTTTCGCGCAACTGCATTTGCTTCTGCAGGGTGGCGAGTTCGGTCAAATCGCTCAGAAGGCAGATGGCTCCCGTGGCCTTTTCCTGGCCACGACGAATGGGAGAGATGGTGACGCCGAGTTGGCGCTCAGTGCCATCTGGAGCGGAGTGGCCAGCCTGTTCGCGACGGAAGACGGTGCCATCGTTCAAGCACTGTAGGATGAGGGCGGAAAGCTTGCTGCTTTCGCCGAGAGCTTCGCTGTATCGCCGGAAGGCGAGTGTCTTGATGCCGAGCGCCTGTTCGGCTGCCGGATTGGAACTGGTGATCAGACCATTGGCGCCCACGACCAGCAGGCCGGCGGGCATGTTGCGGGTGACTTCTTCGCTGAAGCGAGCGGTGCTTTCGGCGCGTTCGCGTTCGATTTTGTGAAGGCGCTCGAGTTCCTTTTCCTGGTCGCGAAGTTTTTGAATGACCGCCTGCATGGAGGCGGTCACGAAGGCCGGTTCATTTTCGGCGCGAGGAACGTGATCTTTTTCAACTGGGACGCCGGAAGCGGAACCGCTCTTCATGCGGCGGAGAAGAAAGATGGTAAGGATGAGGACACCGAGGAAAATGATTCCCGTCATCACGAAGAAAAGCCAAGGGTAGGGCAATCCGGCTTGATGGCGGGGAAGGGCGAAGGTGAGAAAAGAGGCTGCCATGAAGAGCGCCTAGCCGAAAAGGAAAACGGCGCAGCGGGAAAGCGTCCAGGGGCTGAAAAAAGTCACTAGAAGCGCCGCGACACCTAGGAACGAACCGAGGGGAAGCTGGTAGCGGCTGGCGATGGCCCAGCGGATGGCGCCAACGCGGCCCAAGCCCATCTTGTTGGCGCGCTCGGCCAGCGATTTTTTCCATCCGGAGGCGAAGAGGAAGCCGATGACCGCTAAGCCGACGATGGTTCCGAGGAAAGTGCCTAAGAGGATGGTAAGGAAGGCGCCGCGAAGTCCCAGAAAGGTGCCTACCATGAACATCATTTTTACGTCGCCGAAACCCATGCCATCCCGGTGACGGATTACCTTGTAGAGCCAGGCAGTCAGCCATAGCAGGCCGCCGCAAAAAATCGCGCCGAGAAGTCCATCGAGGACGCCAGAACTCCAACGAGGCAGCGCGATGAAACGATGCAGCAGCAGTGGCGCAACGCCATCTACCGGTGGAACGTAGCCGGCGAAGACCAGGCCCAGGCCAACGCCGAACCAGTTGACGACGTCGGGAAGAATGCGTTCACGAAAATCGGTCACGACGAGCACGACCAAAATGGAGATGAAGAAAATCCATTTGAACGTGGGCAGGGAGAGCCCGAAACAAAGGTAGCAGGCGACGAAGAGGAGAGCGGTAACGAGTTCGACGGCGGGATACATAGGCGAAATCGGTGCGTGGCAGTTACGGCATTTACCGCCGAGCAAGAACCAGCTGAGAACGGGAACGTTGTCATAGGGCTTGATGCGGGTCGCGCAGTGCGGACAACGGGACCGCGGGGAAATGATCGAAGCGCCTCCCGGAATGCGCGTGATGCAGACATTCAGGAAGCTGCCGATGACGAGTCCGAACAGGAAAAAGGCTGCGATGGTCACCGTTTGACTGTGGCATAGGAGCGGAAGAGGCTCAATTCCGCCGAAGTACAGGGGTGTCGGATGGCTAACGGGAAGAAGGCGCCCGCGTGGCGGATTTGGGGGATCTGGCGGGTGTCGGCTATAGTGAAAAAGCGCCTATGAACTGGCTGGAACAGCGGATTCGCCGATATGAGCACCGACGGTGGACCACGGACGACAACCGGCAGGTACGTCCGTTTGAATGGGGTTTGGAGCACATTGGCGGCCGAGCAGTTGAGGGGGATCCTGCGAGATTTTTGCTGGAGTACTCGCAACGCGCGATTGAGAACAGCCGGGAATGGTACGAGGTTTCACCGGCGGGTGATTACCGCCTGGACGCGGAAAACGTGCTGACGTTCACCTCATCGGTCAAGTCGCCATGGGCCGAGAACAACGTGGTGCATGGGCAACTGCTTCCCGCGAAGAGCAAGAAGGCGGCCGTGTTAGTGCTGCCCAACTGGAACGCCAAATGGCACGGGCAGCGCGGGCTTTGCGAATGGATTCAGCGGATGGGGATATCGGCGCTTAAGATGAGCTTGCCGTATCACGACCGCCGGATGGCGAAGGGGCACGAGCGAGCGGACCAGCTGGTTGGTTCGAATATCGGCTTAACCTTGCAAGCGAACCGGCAGGCCGTGCAGGACGCGAAGCGTTGCTTACGATGGCTGGAGCAGGAGGGGTATTCGCGAATCGGGATTCTGGGCACGAGCATCGGGTCGTCGGTTGGGTACATTACGTTGATGCATGACGCGGGCGTGCATGCGGGCGGTTTCTTTCACGTGTCCACATATTTTGCGGATGTGGTGAGCCAGGGCATGACGACCAACCACGTGTGGGAAGGGTTGCGCGAGCACGTAACGGTGGACGAGTTGCGGCAGTATTGGGCGCCAATCAGCCCCATGCCGTTCGTGGAACGGGGCATGGGGGCGAATCGCAATTCGTTCATGGTGTATGGAAAGTACGATCCCACGTTCCTGCCGGAGCTAACGGCGGAGATGCTGGAAGCGCTGCACGAGCACGGAGCTTCGCCGAAAACGCTGGAGCTGGCTTGCGGGCATTATTCACTGGAGTTGGCGCCATTCAGCTACATTGCCGGATACCGAATGCTGAGCTATCTGCGCTCCGCGCTGGCCTGAGCCAGCTAGTAACTGAATCAGGGGATTGCTCCGGTAGTTCTATTGACCACGTTAATATCCATTTCTAGCCTGGATCACAAGCGGAACATGCGCCCGGCAATGAATTGGCGCACCGGTAGGTCGCGAGCGATCCAGGAAATCAGGGAGAACCGTGTGCTGACGGCAAACGAACAAGCTTTTTCGGAGAGAATGAAACATGTACGCGCCGGCGCGCGGGTCAATTCGCGCGTGCCGATTTCCGTTGAATGGGAAGAAGCGAAGGCGCGGCACTCGGTGACGGGTTGGACTGTGGACGTGGGGCCGAAGGGGTGTCTGGCGATCGTGCCACAAGGCTTTGCGATTGGGCAAAGGCTGAGGCTGATCAACCTGGTGAACAAGAATACGGCGGACGCGGTTTTGATCTGGCGCGGGCACGAAGGGCGCACCGGCTGGGAGCTGGGCCTCGAGCTGCAGGATGCCGGGGAAGAATTCTGGGGAGTGGACTTCTAAGGCGCCGAAGTTTTTTCACTGACCAACGCCTAAAACCGCACTTTTTCCTTGCGCTTCAATCGGTTACGAACGTAGAGTTACCCTAGGTCTAGGGGACTGTTACGGATAGCACCTACATCTGGGAAGCCGGTTGCGGGTTCGCGGGATTCGCGAACCGCGCGAACGGAGGCGCATTGGAATGACCGCCATCATTACGATTGCCAATCAGAAGGGCGGAGTCGGAAAAACAACTACGGCGATCAATCTTTCGGCAGCAATAGCAAACCGCGGCAAGCGCACACTTCTCATCGATCTGGATCCACAGGCAAACTCGACGATCGCTTTTTTTAACAGCGGCGAAATTGCCGCGTCTATGTTTGACGTGCTCAGCGATGCGCGTGCCCCCATGAGCAACGTCATCAAGCAGACCAAGGATCCGATGCTGGCAGTGGGGCCTGGGCGGCTGGCGCTGGCGAAATTGGAACAGGTCTTGGCGGGCCAGTTTGACGCTCCGTACCGGTTGAAGGACGCCCTCGCTCCGGTTCTCAAGGATTTCGATTACGTGGTGCTGGACACGCCACCGTCCCTGGGAATTTTGACGGTGAACGCACTGGTGGGCTCCACGCATCTGCTGGTGCCGATTCAGGCCGCGTATTTCGCGATCGAAGGTACGGACGATTTGCTGGAGACATACGAACGGATTCGCGCGCGGCCGAACCCAGGACTGAAAATGCTGGGTGTGGTCATCACGCTTTTCGATAAACGCACCAACATTTCGCGCGATACCCATGGGCAGATTCGCAGCGTATTTGGGGAAGTGCTGTTCAAGACGAAAGTCAGCAAGAACGTGCGTCTCGAAGAGAGCCCGGCTTTTAAAGAAACAATTCTGACGTTCGCGCCGAAATCGCCCGGCGCTGTCGAATACAAGAAACTTGCCGCGGAGGTCATCCAACGTGTTGAAGAAAGCAGGGTTACCCGTCACGCTGAAGATGCGGCATGACGCGCATTACATTGAACAATTAACGAGCTTCAGCGGCGCAGCGGTGGGCCGGATGATTCGTCTGGACCAGATTCGCCCGAACCCGGAGCAGCCGCGCAAGGCGCTGGGGGATCTCGGAGAGCTGACCGATTCGGTGCGCGCCAAAGGCGTGCTGGAGCCGTTGCTGGTTCGCTTTGTGCCGAGTGAAGGTTGCTTCTACATCATCTCCGGTGAGCGGCGGTATCACGCGGCGCGGGCGGCAGGACTACGCGAAGTTCCTTGCATTGAAAAAACCGCCGATGAGGCCGAAACGCTGGAAATCGGGCTGATTGAAAATATCCAGCGCAAGGACCTGACGCCCTTTGAAGAGGCGGACGGGTTGCACCGGCTGGCCACGCAATTCGAATATACGCATGAAGACATCGCCAAGAAGATCGGGCGGGCGCGGTCATCGGTGACCGAAACGTTGTCCTTGCGGAATATTCCGGAGGTGTTGCGCAAGAAGTGCGTCGAGCATGGAATCTCTTCGAAGTCGCTGCTGTTACAGATTGCTCGGCAACCAACCGAAAAGAAAATGGTCGAGATGTTCCAGCGCATCCTGCAGGGCGGCTTGACGCGCGACGAAGCGCGCCGGGAGCGACGGGAAGATCAGGCTGGCCCGCAGCGGCCGCAGCCATTCATCTTTCATTTTGAACCGCAGAACGAGTCGTTCAAGTTCCGCATTCAGTTTAAGAAGAGCCATGTCTCTCGCGATGAACTAATCATCACTTTGCGTGAAATTCTGTCACAACTGGAAGGGGCAGGCTCGCATTCTGATTCCGGCGACCAGGCGGATTCCACTGCAGCCTAGCCCACGTTAAAACGATCCACACGGTACGGCCTCAGTGCGCTCCCTGCGTATTGAGGCCGATTTGCTTTTCGGCGGAGCACTCGGCAAACTGATTTTCTATGGAAACGCATGATTTGATCTGCATTGGAGCAGGTCCTACAGGATTGGCGTGCGCGATCGAGGCGGTGCGCGCCGGATTGAAACCGGTTGTAATTGACAAAGGCTCTCTGTGTAATTCGATTTTTCACTACCCCGTGAACATGGTGTTTTTCACGACGCCGGAACTCCTCGAGATCGGGGATTTGCCGTTGGTGTGCGCTGCGGAAAAGCCGACGCGCTTGGAGGCTCTGAAGTATTACCGGAAAGCGACCGAGCATTACGGCTTGACGCTGAAGCTGTACGAGCAGGTGACGCATCTGGACGGCAAGGACGGACATTTCATAGTGTCTACCAAGACCGAGCAGGGCGGCGAACGTGCGTATCGAGGCGCGAAGGTTGTGGTGGCTACCGGTTACTACGATCTGCCGAATGAACTGGGCATTCCCGGTGAAGATCTGCCACACGTTTCGCACTACTACAGCGAGCCGCATGAATTCTGGAATCAGGATGTGGTGGTTGTCGGCGGGAAGAATTCGGCAGCCGAAGCCGCATTGGACCTCTGGCGCAATGGCGCTCGAGTTAGCATGGTGCACCGCAAGGCTGAACTCGGCTCGACGATCAAATACTGGGTGCGGCCGGATATCCAAAACCGAATTTCGGCCGGGCAAATTCCGATGCACTTCGAATCGAATGTGCGAGAAATCACGCCGAACAGCCTGATGATCGAAAACGGGGCGGGTCAGAAGCGATTGCCTGCGAAACAGGTGTTTTTGCTGACGGGATATCACCCGGACTTTGCCTTTATCGAAAGTCTTGGCGTCAAGTTAGACCCGGTAACCAAGAAACCGGAGATGGATCCCGAAACTCACGAGAGCAACATTCCGGGTCTGTATCTTGCGGGAGTGGTGATCGGCGGAAGGCATACGAGCGAGATCTTTATTGAGAATGGCCGGTTCCACGGTAAGCAGATCGTCCAGGCACTGACTCGCGAGAAGGCCCGAACGGCGTGAAGTCGGCCTGGTTTGCGCGGCATTTCCGCGTTTGTTAAACTCTTTGCATGGCATCCCCGATTCGGGAAGTAGCGGAAACTTTCAGCACATTAGCCAAGGGATTCAGCGTGACGTTTCGGAACATGTTCCGCAAAACGGTCACGGAGAACTATCCGCATGAGCCGGTACATTTTCAGCCGCGCTACCGCGGAATCCACGTGTTGCATCGCGACGAAAACGGGCTGGAAAAGTGTGTGGGATGCTTCCTCTGCGCGGCGGCGTGCCCCGCGAACTGCATCTATATTGAAGCTGCCGAAAATACGGAAGCCAACCGGATTTCCGCCGGCGAACGGTATGCTTCGGTGTACAACATCGATTATTCGCGCTGCATTTTTTGTGGTTATTGCGTAGAAGCATGCCCGACAGATGCCATCACGCACGGGCACGGTTTTGAACTCGCGCCGTACGACATCAATTCTCTGGTTTACCGCAAAGAGCAAATGCTCGAAAAAGATATCCTTCCTAAAACCACGACCTCGCGTTAAAGCAGATTCAACTTCCTGGCCTGAATGATGAGAGCCGGCGCGATGGACGACCGCAAAAAAGCGTTGCTTGAAGCCTCACAGGAGCAAAGCGTCGCCGACGCGGAGGGGCTTGCCTTGTTCGGTGGAAGCGACGCGAGTGTTGGTGGCCAGGCGGTAGAAGTGGTCGAAGCGTTCGCGTGGCGAAGTATGCGGCAGCTGGGTGCGGCGCATATCGGTGAACTTTTTCTGGAAGCCAATCAGGTCTTCGCCAGTGCGCGGATTGCGCGGCGGCACAGGACACCGCGCGCACGGATTGCTTCCTTCAAACGCGACCTCGCCAATCTTGAATCGCACCGCGTAGTTTTCGTTTTCTTCGAAGAGCTGGTCTTCCCAGAATGCCGGCACGCCGTCAATTTCCAGCGTGGTGCGAAAACGTTCGCGGGCTTCGTGTAATGAAATGTCCGGAAAAAGGTCGCACACGGATTGCAGGGAAGCAGTTGAAATAATCGTCGGGCCGGTGGCCAAGCCATCATCGGGCGCGCCTTCGGGGATGTGGCGCACGATCACCGTGCGGTCGAAATATTCAGAGAACCAGTCGGCGGCACGTTCCGTGTCCGACGGGAACGCAAGCCTAATTGGTTTTGGAGCGCTTCGGCCACTGTCGGAGTTAACCGCCGCCGGAGCGCTAACGATCACACTGGCCACCAACGGATCGTATTCGGCGCGAAGGTGGTGAATCTCCGGATTGTTCTTCCCGTTGATCCATTTGCCGTCAACTGTAAAAAGCACCCAGACGCGATCGAGGTGCAGGCCGCCGTTGAGGCCGATGCGCGCTTCAGGCACGCTTACCGGGTCCAGTCCTTTAATCGGATGAAGGCGGATGTTCGACAGCCAGGCCGTCCGAGGTTCCCCAAGCATGCGGAAATCTTAGCAGACCAGTGGAACACCGGAGCGGGGTCAGAAGCCTAAGAGGTGAGAGACCGGGCGAACCACTCGCGGGGTTCAGGGAAGGCGTTCAAGAAGAAAAGGAGGGACGCGGCGAGGTTACATCCGCCGCCCTCTCCGGGGACGCTTAACGGCTGGCGGCGCCGGCGGCAGCCTGCATCGGTTTATAGCCGCACGTCGCGGCTTTACGCATCGCGTCCAATGCTTCAGCAGTGGTGAGCAGGGGAGTAGTGGTGCAATTCCGCAGGGCGCCGCCGGCGGCAAACGCCAGCGCGATCGCGGCGGCGGATATGCTGTCCGGCATATCCGTGATCAAGATGGCGTCGTGCTCACCGAAGGCAAAATAACCGTGTTCGACTTTACCGCCGAGTTTTTCAATCGGCCCACGCACGGCTTCGAAGCGGTCCTGCGGATTGGCAATCAAGCGCGACATGGCTTCCGGAGTGTAACTGACCTGGTGTAGAAAACGAGGCATGAGATACTCCTTTCGAGGGAGGACATTCTGAGGGTGGGGCTGTGAGACTGCTCCCGTGCACAACCGGAGTCAAGAGGTTTGTGGGCGCTTTTCCACCGTGTGGCGGCTCAGGTCACGGAGTTGTTGGGAAATTTGAGACACCTAATTCACAAGCAGATTTTGTGATTGACACCCCGCATCAATCGAAACTATAGATAGTCGGCCCGGCGCACTTTGCCACCTGGAGGCGATGATGCACAGGAATACCCGGTTGTCGGTCCTCTTCAGTGTTGGTTTGCTGTTCACCGCGGCGGCCGTCAAGGCGACTCCCCTGGAGATTTACGGCGCGTGGCATTGCGGCAATGACTTCTGCACGTGGAGCACGGTGCGGAGCATGACCGACTTCGACGCCAAGAATCACTGGATGATTGACCGAGGCGACGGCGTTCCTTCGGTGAATCTGGTCATCTTGAGCTTTGTGAATCCGCTGAAGCTGCTGAACCAGACCAACGACGCGCAGACGGTGAACGGTGCGCCCATCGGCATGAATGCGGCGGTAGTCAGCTACTTCTCCAGCCACAATATTCGCGTGATGCTTTCGATTGGCGGCATCACCTACACCGACGATTGGGATTCGGCGCTGGCCAGTAATGGCGCGCAACTCGGCACCAACGCCGCGAACCTGGCCAAGAAGCTGGGTGTTGGGATTGAGATCGACTACGAAAACAACACCAACCCGAATCTCGCCGCGTTGCAGAACTTTATTACGGCTTATCGCGCGATTTTGCCGTATGACGCGACTGGCGCTAATCCCTCCGCGCGATTGACGATTGATCTGGCCGCGGGCGACCAGTACCTGGTGCAGATTGCCGCGAAGGCGACGACGGATTGGCTGAACACGAGTTCGCCAGTGCTGGACTACGCCAACGCGATGGTGCCCAACCGGCAGCCCAACAGCGCGTCTTCGGCGGAATCCAACTGGCAGCAGCACATCAGCGGCTATCCGCGCATCACGCCTCCGGTACCGCCCCTAGCTCCCGCGAAGATGACAGCCAGTCTTTATATTGTGACTGGCAAGAATCCCTGTCCGGAATGCACCACGTTCAATACCTCGCTGGAGAAGTCCACGGGAAGCTGGGTGCAGACGGTGGCGCCGGCCGGGGCAGGCACGACGTCCGGCCTACTCGGATTCATGTTCTGGGCGGCGGAATGCCAGGGCGCGCATTCGGTATGTACGACGCCACCGAATACGTGCCAGGGCGGGGTTGGAGTGGGATCATCGACATACAGCATACCTTTTCCGATGCCGGCGCTGCGACAGAACTAGTCCACTGAAAGCGCAGGACTTAGGCGGAGCAGAACAACGGGATCGGATCGAGTCCGCGGCTGCGGAGTTGAGAAAATCCGAGCCCGCAATGGACGTGCGCCTGGCGGAGGATCTCAAACGAATATGGTAGCTCTTGGGTAGCGCAGAACATCCTGCCCGGGCTGCTGAAAAACACGACCACACGCACCTGCGGCTAGCCATCGAGCAGTTCGTTGTCCGGCACGTGCCGCCGAATCACACGGCGCAGCGCCACGATCTCCTGGTGATTCGCAAACGACGACTTGGCGATGATTTTCTGCGCCGACCGCGCACCATAAAAAACAAACTGTTCCGGCGTTTCGACAACCTTGCTGAATGAATCCCACTTCAGCTCGTCGTAGTCCACGGCGCCAAGGACAGGCACCGCCGTACTTTTGAAGGCCCCGACAATCTGGTCCGCTCGGTTCGACTTGCGCTCCTCTTCATATTGCCGCGTTACGATTTCGTCCATCGGATCCTCAGTTAGAGCAGCAACGGCTGAGCCTGCTCGTGGATAGACGAAGTTCAGCATCCAAACAAATAGTCGCAGAAGAATTTCCATCGGACGTTTGCCTCGAACATATCAGCACCCTCTAGCAGAGGGCCGTTTTTGGCTAATCGCGTCAGGGTCAACGTACCCGCAGAGTTCTCGCGGATGACCCAAAGGGATCAGCGATACTTTCCGTGTGGCAATGATCTCGATCGAGAAACTAGTCGAATTTTCCCTAGCTGAGCGACATGGATTTTAACGCCCACGTCTATCGCGCCGCAAACTAAAAAGGTCAAGCAGTATTATGATCGAAATCAAAAATGGCGTTCTTGGTGCGCTACTCCGGCACGTGCCCGGCACGGCCAAACCGGCCCGAGCGCGGAGCTCGCGCAAATCCATTCTCCGACCCAACGCCGCCGTTCGATACAAAACGCAGTAGCGTCGGGATTTGGGACTCTTTTGTTTTCGATTTTCCGTTTTCCATTTTATACTGCCGGGCGATGACCAAGAACCCCGCTGTCCTCCGTGCCATCGAACTGCTGCTCTGTGTGTGGGTCTTTGGCTCGCAGATCTGGTACCTCGCGCAGTTCCGTCCCTTGGTTGAATTCGCAGCTCGCAGGATTTTTCACCGCGGATGATGCTACTCGGCTCGCTCGCCACCGCGGTCGCCCTTTTGGTGTTTTCTGCCCTCCTCGCCGGGGCAGGGAACCGCGCTCTTCGTTGGCTGCATCTGGAGATTCCCAGCGCGCTCGAATCCCTGCTCTATTCGCTGGGGTTGGGCACCATTTTCCTTGAACTAGCGGTCAGCGTAGGGCAGCTCTTCACCCCGGTCCGCGTCGGGGTGATCTCAGCTGCCTGCGTCACCGCAGCTGTCGGAATCACCGGCCAGTTTCAAGTACTGCGGGATCTGAGCTGCGTGTGGCATCGTTTTCGCGCACTGTCGCGCCTCGAGCGTTTTTTGGGTTTTGTGCTCCTCGGCGTCCTGGCGCTGCAGGGGCTCGCGTCCTTTGCTCCCGTCACCGGCTCTGACGCGCTTCATTATCACTTCACGATCGAAGCGCTGTACCTTCGGCAAGGCTTTCACGTCGAGTGGGCTCTGCTCCACGGATTTTTCTGCGCGCTGGGCCACCAGCTGATTTTGACCGGCCTCGCATTCGGCAGCGAAAAACTGGCCAGCGGCCTGATCTTTGTGGGCGGTGCCGCGGCCGTTCTCGCAACGATTCGCCTGGCCCGTCAATGGACTTCCGGTGCATGGCCCTTCGTAGTGGCACTCGTCTTCGCCCTGACGCCGGTCACCTTCTGGCAGATATCCGCCGCGGGCGCGCCGGATATCTGGATGTGTGCGTTGTTGCCTTTGGGCGTGCTGGCCATTCTTCTGGCACAGCGCGCGCAAAGTGTCTCAGCGTGCATCTTGGCTGGCATCCTGGCGGGCGCATTGGCGGGCGCGAAATACACCGGCATCATGATGGCGGGCGCGCTGCTCCTCGCGTTCGCCGCTGAGCTTCGCTCGGTTCAGAAATGCCTGATCTTTTTCGGTTCGGCAATCGCCATCGGGATCTGGCCTTATCTGCGCAACTGGATTTGGACAGGCGACCCTGTCTTTCCGTTTTTCTTTGCCCGCCACCACGATTTGGCGGGAAATCTCGTCGCTCTGCAATCGCTTTTGAAGGATACCGGAGCGTCCAATCCGCACAGCTTCGGTCGCGTCGTGCGCTTTCCGATTTTCGCCATCTCCGACAGCGACGGCTTGGCTACCTGGCAGTTTCTCGGCCCGCTGGTTCTTGCTCTTGCTCCGATCGTGCTGCTCCGATTGCGCAACATTCCATTGTGGCGAGTCGCCATGATCGTCTGGCTCATGGTGAGCCTTGCCGTTGGTGTGACATCCGGCATTCCGCGCTTCCTGCTGCCGGTCTTGCCGCTCGCGCTCTCGGCCAACCTCGGTGCGGTCGCTCTGTTCACGCAAGGCCGTTTCCGGTTGCTTCGCGCGGTGACGGTTCTCAGCGTCGCCGGGTTTTGCCTGGCGGGCTTCGTCGCTTTGGTTATGTATTCGAGCCCCGCCTGGTCGGCCGCCCTGGGCCTGGTATCGCAAGAATCTTACCTTCGCATTCACGCTCCGGATTTTGAGCGCAGCGAGTTTATAAATTCATACATGGCATCGCTTCCGGTTCCCGACACCTCCGCTCGCGCACTGGTCTTTTTCCGGCATCTTTACTATCTCCGCGTGCCCTTCGTCGCCGGCGACCCAAACGACAGTTGGGAGACCTCGCCGACCGCGCTGGTATCGAATCAGCAGTGGCTCGAGTTTTTTTCGCGCCGCCACATTCGCTGGGTTGTGAAAGCGCCGGTCTATCCCGACGAACTCGCCGCTGCGCTTACCCGCCTGGAGGGCGATGGCATTTTGCGGCCTTGCGCAACCGGAACAGTTCAGAGCATTCACGGTTTTCGCATCAATGGCCAATTCGTATCGGAACCGATCGCCATCCTCTGCGTCAACCCGTAGGACTGGCAGGACCCCCGTAGGACTAGAAGGTCGACGCACGGCAAGCCAAACCTTCGTCCAGGCCTGCCAGGAACAGCGTGGGTCTCGATGCCGCGCAAAGTCCTCCGCCATCGCCGCCCAACAATCCGCAGCGCTTCACCAGCAGCTCGCCCTTACCGACGGCAGGGAACTAGCCTTCATCCATGTCGACCTTTGCCAAGGACCGCGAATCCCCTCAGGGCAAACCGAGGCGTGCCCGCGTTCAGGGACGCTTCCATGCACCAATTTGTGTGCCGCATCTCGCGCAGGTGCACAACCGCAGCTTTCGTCTTCCTTTAAGCTCCCACGCCACACCCAGCTCTCGGTTATTTTCCACAGGCGCCGCGAAACCCAGCAATTTTTCTTAACAGGCGTGTCCTATAAGTTATATTATGTTAATTAAGAAATCGGGCTGAACAGCCGCCTTGTGGATATCCTCTGCGAATCTCTCAACCCCTGATTCGCTGGCCTTCCCTCTTCCGATCTGCTTTAGTTCTTTTTCGTGTGCTGAAGTTCGTACTGAATGAGCTGCTCGAGCTGGTGCGGATCGGCGCCAACTATCCGCCGGCCATTCACAAACAGCGTCGGGGTGCTGTTTACCTCCAGCAATTTGCCGTTAGCGATGCTGGCGTCCACCGCAGCAGTCGCCTCGGGGCTGATCATGCACGCCTTGAAAGCGTCCGTCTTTAGGCCGGCCTGGCCGGCATAGTCGACTGACTTGTCCCAGGCGTTCGACGCCGTGATCAGATCCTGGTTGTCATACAGGTAGTCGTATATCTTCCAAAAGGCCTTCGGGTCTTGCAGATAGGCGCAGCGCCCGGCCAGCGCTCCAGTCCGCGCCCACGGATGCATCTGCTCCAGCGGAAAGTCCTTGAACACCAGCCGCGCTTGCGGATAGTTCGGCAGGAGCCCGCGAATCGCCTCGTGCAGCTGCCGGCACACCGGACACTCAAAGTCCGCGAACTCAACAATCGTCACGGTGGCATTCGGGCTGCCTGTTATTGGCGACGCCTTTAAGTCCAGCTTGGCCCGGTTCTCGGCAAATCCGTCCTTTCCCATGTCCACCATTTCGCCACGCAACAGATACTTGCCGTCCTTGCTGACCCACATCTTGGCGTCTTCCTTGTTCTCGCCAATCGTCACGGTAATGTTGGTCTCCAGCAGGTTCGCCACGCTGCTTTCCCTGAAGTCCCCGACCGTCAGCTTCACATCCGGCCCAAACGCAAACATGTTCCGCAGATATGCATCCACCTTCTTCTTCAGCTCCTCTGGCGAGAGGCTCTGCGCCCGCATCGGCGCAGCACACAGCGCCACCGCAACCGAAGCCATCGCCAGTACGCGCACGAACCGAACCAACGCTTTGCTCACCGGCATTTTCTCCTCTTCGTCGCACAACAATCTTGTATGCACTGCAGCGTTCACTAGTGGAGCCACACCGGCACATCGTCTCAACTTGCGCCACACTGGCACCGGATACTTTGCACCCTGTACGTCTTTCTCCGCTATGGCACAAACCGCTGCGCGATCGGAAACGGCCGCCCAAATCCAAACGCCCGCGAAGTAAGCTTCAGCCCCGGCGCCGCCTGTTTCCGCTTGTACTCGCTGCGATCCACCAGCTGTGCAATCTCGCGCACCAGTTTCACATCATAGCCGTACTTATCTGCAATTTCCTGCGGACTCCGCACATCCTCAATGTATGACTTCAAAATCCGGTCCAGCACATCGTATGGCGGCAAACTGTCGACGTCCTTTTGGTTCTCGCGCAACTCCGCCGAAGGCGGCTTCTCAATCGTCGAACGGGGAATGACTTCTTTGCCGCGTCCTGCTCGCCGATTGATGTATTCCGCCAGCGCGTACACCATCAGCTTCGGCACATCGGAGATCACCGCCAACCCGCCGGCCATGTCGCCGTACAGCGTGCAATACCCTACCGCCAATTCCGATTTGTTTCCGGTACTCAACACCATCGAGCCGAATTTGTTCGACAGTGCCATCAGATAATTTCCCCGAATGCGTGCTTGAATATTTTCTTCCGCCACGTCGGGCTTGCGTTTTCCAAACACCGGCTTCAGCGCGGACAAGTACGCATCAAACACCGAGTCAATAGGAATCGTCTTGAACTCGATGCCCAGGTTCCGCGCGACCGCCGCCGCATCGGACTTGCTCCCCTCCGACGAAAACGGCCCCGGCATCGAAACGCCTAGCACATTTTCCGCGCCCAATGCGTCCACGGCGATCGCCGCCACCACTGCCGAGTCAATGCCGCCGCTCAACCCAATCAGCGTCTTCTGAAATTTGCACTTCTGCACATAATCCCGAGTGCCCAGCACCAGGGCTCGATATGCATACTCGATCTCTTCCCGCGGCTGCTCGTGCACTTCTCCGTGCCCGGTTTCCGTATCGAACAGTACCAGGTCTGCTTCAAACGCGGCGCCCTGAGCAGCTACTTTGCCGTCCGCGGTCAGCGCCATGCTCGCGCCATCAAAAATCAAGCTGTCATTGCCGCCCACCTGGTTCACATAGACCACGGGCAGCTTGTGCGTCATGGCTGTGGACCGCAACATATCCACGCGTAACCCGCGCTTATCAATGGTGTAGGGCGAAGCCGAGATATTGATCAGCACCTGAGTTCCCTGCGCGGCCAGCTCCGTTACCGGATCGCGGTCATACAGTCGCACCGCCCAGAAATTTTTGTCGTTCCACACGTCTTCGCAAATGGTGATGCCCAGCTTTTCGCCCGCGAATTCATAGACGGATTGTTTCGTCGCCGGCTGAAAATACCTCGACTCGTCGAAGACATCGTAGGTCGGCAGCAGCATCTTGCCCTGCTCAAACACAATCTTGCCGCCGCTGAGCAGCGCTGCCTTGTTCGCAATCGCTTTGCCGGTTCCGTTCGTGCTCTTCCCCGCATAGCCCACAATCGCGGGCAGCGGCAGCTTGGCCGCCAACGCTTTCAATTCCCTCTTGTTTCGTTCAATAAAGGCAGGCCGTTCCAGCAGGTCTTGAGGCAGGTAACCGCACAAACAAAGCTCGGAAAAAAC
>Ga0075425_100001211_pt1 | contig 24997 bp, 21 predicted proteins | sample SoiMethybrSBSTD4_FD_75300 | JGI IMG/M metagenome (GOLD analysis project Ga0075425, IMG submission 75300) | Bulk soil microbial communities from a Populus tree surrounding site in Tennessee, USA - Soil MetaG P. TD hybrid SBSTD4 | ecosystem: Environmental > Terrestrial > Soil > Tree plantation...
CCGAAGCAGCCGAAGACGACGTTCAACGTCGGCCGCATCGGCGGCGGCACGTCGGTCAACTCGATTCCGTTCGACGGCTGGATGGAGCTCGACATGCGGTCATCGGATCCGGCGTCGCTCGCCGCGGTCGACGCAAAGATTCAGCAGGCGATCGACGCCGGCGTCGCCGAGGAGAACCGCCGCTGGGGCGCCGCGCAGACCATTACCGTCGTCAAGGAATTGATCGGCGATCGTCCCGCCGGCTCCACGCCGGAAAACACGGCGATCGTGCGCGCGGGTCTCGGCGCCGCGACCGCGCTCGGCTTCAACGTCAATCTGGGCGAAGGATCGACCGATTCCAACCTGCCGATGAGTCTGCACGTGCCGGCAATCACCATCGGCGCCGGCGGCCGCGGCCGCGAAGCGCACGCGCTGACTGAATCCTTCGACACGACCGACGCGTGGATGGGCAGTCAGCATGCGCTGCTGCTGACGGTGGCATTGGTAAACAGGTAGGGGCCGCCCGCGCCCCCGGCGCCATCAGTGAAAGGCCGTAATCTCGTACAGCCGCGTGTCGTCGTTGGCGAAAATCGGCCGGAGATACGGAGCGAATTCGACGAGCCGGTCGAGAATGCTCGCGCGCGCCGCCGGCGGGAACTGATCGAGATGGATCATCACGTAGCGCGGCTGCAGCGGCTCGAGCACCTTCAGCGCTTCCCGGCTCGGGAATCCCGCGAGCGTCGGCGCCGCGCGGCGGAAGTCCTGCGGGATGAAGTCGCTGTAACCGTTGACGAGCGGCATCCAGTGCGTCGTCGAGTTCAGCATGTACTGCGAGTGCAGCGTCATCTCGCCTCGTCGCGCGAAGAACGGCAGCTCGACGACGGGCGCCGCCGGCTGAAGCGCCAGGACACGGTACGCCGGATCGGTCGCCGGGACCGCGGCAAAGTCCAGTGGATGCGCGAGCTCGATCAGCACGACGAGGGCGACACCCGCCGCGAGGACCGGGCCGATCGCGAACCGATCACGGAAACGGCTGATCGCGATCCCGCTCAGCACGGACAACGCGAACGCGACGACGATCCCGAAGCGCGCGGGCGCCTGCAGCCAGTTGAGCAGCGGCACGACCGCATACATCCAGGCGTACAGCTTCGCCGCTGGTCCAAACGACGCCCACAGGGCGAGCGCCGCGAGCGCGCCGTACAGGACGATCGGTTCCCGCAGGCGATCCGCCCACCGCCACGCCGCGATCGCGCCGACGACGCCGAGTGTCGTGACGACGAATCCGGGGAACAGGACTTCGCGGAATCCGCCGGCGAGCGGCAGCATCCAGAGATGAGCACTCGCGCCGGACGCCAGGTAGGCCTGCCAGTTCGCCGAGTAGCGGAGCGACTCCGAGAGCGGACGCGCGAATCCCGTCCGATACTGCAGAAGCGCATACGGCGTGAACACCGGCGCGACCAGAATCATCGCTGCGAGCGCCGCGAGGCCGATGGCCGACCAGTAACGGGCGCTCGTCCAGAGGCGGCGCATCGCCGCAATCGCGAGCGTCGAGAAGCCAATCATCAGCATCACGAACACACCGTAGTATCCGCAGCAGAGCGCCTGGCCGGTCATCACCGCGCCGAGCGTGACCGAGCGGCCGACCGACGGCCGGTCCACGAGGCGATGGAACGCGAGCATGCTGAACGGCAGGCCCGCCGTCATCATCAACTGGATTTCCGCGGTGCGCGCGAAGACGTACGGACAGAACGCGAAGCCGATCGCCGCAATCGCCGCGGCCCATCGGTCCCGTGTCAGATAGCGGACCAGATAGTAGGCGCCGCACGCGCTCGCCACGAACGACAGCAGGAAGACGGCGTTGTACGCGAAATACGGATTGCGCGTCGCCCAGTACGCCGGAATCGCAAGCAGACCGGCGCCGATGTTGTTCTCCGAATACGCGAGCGTGAGGTGGTGCGGATAGAAGATGTTGGCGTCGAGGACGCCGAGCGGGTCGACGATCGCCGTGCGGGCGACCCAGCTGACGTTCCAGATGCCGAACTGCCCGTCGCTTTTGTCGACGCGGCCCGCCGTCGTCATCTGGGCGGCGAACGGGTACGTCAGGAGCGTCGTCAGAAGGAGCGCGGCCGCCGCAACTCCGAAACATTCCATCAACCCCGAGACGGATCGCCGAGAGGTATCCCAGCCTGCGGTCATGACGCTTGGTCCCGCCGTATGTGCTCGAACAGGCCTCCGGCAGGCCTGTCCGTCTTTATTCAAATCAATGTGACGTAAAGCGACGTCGGCTGACTCGAGCCGTCTCAAACGACGAAGCTGGCGAGGCTAGTTTACTGAATATTTACTCTACGTTCAGCAATTCTTTCAGGCGGGCTTCGGCGTCTTCCCCGATGGCGTCCCGGACGAAGTCGTCCGATTTGCGGAGCCGCGCCACCGCTTTCGGCAGCGTTAACCCCGTCTTCTGCATGACGATGGCGGCTTTGACGTTCCAGTGGGCCCGCTTCAGCAGCGCATCGGCGTCATCGTACTCGAGTCCGGTGACGATCGAAATGATACGGCGCGCGCGGTCCTTGAGCTTTTCGGAGCCCATCTGCACGTCGACCATGAGGTTTCCGTAAGTCTTACCGGTGCGGATCATCGCGGCGGTCGTCAGCATGTTGAGGACCATCTTCGTGGCGGTCCCGGCCTTGAGGCGCGTCGATCCGGCGATGACCTCGGGGCCCACGGCGAGCGCGATCGTCAGGTCGACGAACGTCTGCAGCTCGGTCCGCGGATCGCAGGTCACGAAGATGATCTTCGAGCCGGCGCGCCGGGCCCGCGTCAGCGCGCCGCGGACGAATTGCGTCATGCCGCTCGCGGAAACGCCGATGACGACGTCGCGCCGGGTCGGACGCAGGCGGTTGACCGCGCGCGTGCCTTCCTCGTAGTTGTCTTCGACGCCTTCGCGCGCCTTGTAGACGGCGTCCTGGCCGCCGGCCATGATGGCCTGCACCAGCTCGGGATCGGTACCGAAGGTCGGCGGCATCTCGGCGGACTCGAGGACGCCCAGCCGCCCGCTGGTGCCCGCGCCGACGAAGACGATGCGCCCGCGCTTTCTCAGCGCCTGCGTGATGATCTCGACGCCGACCGCGATGCGGTCTTTCTCCTTCTGCACCGCGGCGAGCATCTTGCGATCCTCGTTGAGCATCCCCTCGACGATGTCGGCGGGCGACAGCTTGTCAATCGCGAGCGTTGCGGGATTGATCTGTTCGGTGGGGAGCGACTGCCACTTCGAGTGCGAAGCCATTCTCTGAAAGAGCCGCGAATACTATCATAGCGCGACGTTCGTCGTTCCGGGATCCACGTTCCTCGTTCGAACGAAGAACGCCGAACGTCGAACCGAGAACGATGCTTATCGACGAGTACCTGGACCATCTGCGCGTCGAGCGGCGCCTCGCGGCGCACACGCTCGAGAGCTACGCGCGCGACTTGACGGCCCTCGGCGAGTTCGCCGCGGGACGCGATCAGGCGATCGAGCGCCTCGATCGCCGCGCGCTCGAAGCGTTCGTGCGGCAGCAGATGAACCGCGGCCTGGCCCCGCGATCGGTCGCGCGGCGCGTCGCCGCGGTCCGCGGTTTCTACAAGTTTCTCGTCCTCGACCGGCACATCGAGCACAGCCCGGCCGACGATCTCTCGCCGCCGCGCGCGTGGCCGGCGCTGCCGAAGTTCCTGTCGGTCGAAGACGTCGACGCGCTGATCGCGCAGCCCGACGTCTCGACGCCGCGCGGTCTCCGCGACCGCGCGATGATCGAACTGCTGTACGCGACGGGGCTGCGCGTGTCGGAACTGGTGAACGTCCGCGCGGCGGACCTGCACGTCCGCGAACAGTATCTGACGGCGGTCGGGAAGGGGAGCAAGGAGCGCATCGTGCCGATGGGCGAACAGGCGACCGCCTGGATCGCGCGATACGTGCGCGACGCGCGGCAGCGGCTGACGGGCCCGCGTCCCGCCGCGCGCGACGCGGTACTGTTTCTCAACGGACGCGGGGGACGCCTGAGCCGCGTCGGCTTCTGGAAGATTCTCAAACGATACGGCAAGGCGGCGGGCCTGCCGCGCACGATGAGTCCGCACGTGCTGCGGCACTCCTTCGCGACGCATCTGCTCGAGCGCGGCGCCGACCTGCGGGCCATTCAGCTGATGCTCGGCCACGCGGATCTCTCGACGACGCAGATCTACACGCATGTCCTCGAGGCGCGGCTGCGCGCCGTGTACGATCGCTTTCACCCGCGCGCGTGATGAGGTAGAATTGTGCGTTTTACGCACTCAAAAAGGAGCGGGCATGAGCCGTAAAGGACGGCATCTCTTTACATCCGAGTCGGTCACCGAGGGCCATCCGGACAAGATCGCCGATCAGATTTCCGATTCCATTCTCGACGCCATTCTCAAAGACGATCCGGTGGCGCGCGTCGCGTGCGAAACGCTGGTGACGACCGGCCTTGCCGTCGTCGCGGGCGAGATCACCACGAGCGCGTATGTCGATTTCCAGGATATTGTCCGCGCGACCATCAACGAGATCGGCTACAACCGCGGGAAGTTCGGCTTCGACGCCGAGACGTGCGCCGTGCTGTCGTCCATCCACAGCCAGTCGCGCGACATCGCGATGGGCGTCGACACGGGCGGCGCCGGCGACCAGGGACTGATGTTCGGCTACGCCTGCACCGAGACCGAAGAGCTGATGCCGCTGCCGATCATGCTCGCGCACAAGCTGACCAAAGGCCTTTCGTGCGCGCGGCGTGACGGCGTCCTCGAATACCTCCGGCCCGACGGCAAGTCGCAGGTCACGATCGAATACGACGGCACGCGGCCCGTTCGCGTGGATGCGGTCGTCGTCTCGAGCCAGCACAGCCCGCTCGTCACCAACGACACGATGCGGGAAGACATCACCGAGAAAATCATCAACCGCGTCATCCCCGGCGAGTTGATGGACAAGAACACCAAGATCTACGTGAATCCGACCGGACGCTTCGTCACCGGCGGTCCGCACGGCGACGCGGGCGTCACCGGCCGCAAGATCATCGTCGACACGTACGGCGGCATGGCGCCGCACGGCGGCGGCGCGTTCTCGGGCAAGGATCCGACGAAGGTCGATCGCTCGGCGTGCTACATGGCGCGCTACATCGCGAAGAACGTCGTCGCGGCCGGCATCGCGGACCGCGCGCTCGTGCAGCTCGCGTACGCGATCGGCGTCGCCGACCCGGTCTCGGTGATGGTCCACACGGAAGGTTCCGGACGGATTCCGGAAGAGAAGATCACCGAGATCGTGCGCAACAACTTCAAGCTCACTCCGCGCGGCATCATGGAGGAGCTCGACCTGCGGCGCCCGATTTACCGGAAGACCGCGGCGTTCGGCCACTTCGGCCGGAACGAACCCGAGTTCACCTGGGAACGGACGGACAAGGCGGCCGCGCTTCGCGCGGCGGCAGGCATGTAGTCGTCAGTCAGTGAAGCGCGTGTTGCTCGCAGCGGCGGTCCTCGTGGCCGCCGTTGCCGTTTTGGCTTTCTTCACGGTCCCGCCACGGCGACTGCAGCTGCAGGCCGCGGCGGACGGCACAGTCCCCGGCATTCTTCACGTCCACAGCAATCGATCCGACGGCCGAAGCTCGCCTGACGAGATCGCCGCCGCCGCCGCGCGGGCCGGACTGAAGTTCGTCGTCTTCGCCGATCACGGGGACGCGACGCGCGCGCCCGATCCGCCGACGTATCGATCCGGCGTCCTGTGTCTCGACGGCGTGGAAATCAGCACGAACCAGGGGCACTACGTTGCCATCGGCCTGCCCGCGGCGCCGTATCCGCTGGCGGGCGACGCGCGCGACGTCGTCGAGGACGTGAAGCGCCTCGGCGGATTCGGCATCGCCGCGCATCCCGATTCGCCGAATCCGCAGCTCGCGTGGCGCGAGTGGACCGCGCCCTTCGACGGCATCGAACTGTTCAACCCGGACACGAGCTGGCGCCTCCTGGAGTCCGAGCGCGGCGCGGCCGCCAAGGGCGAGCTCGTCACGGCACTCGTCGACTATGCCTTCCGGCCCGCCGAAACGATCGCCGGTCACCTGCGCGAGAGCCGGGCGATCGCATCGTGGCAGGCGCTGGCCGCGCGCCGGCCGGTGGTGGCGATCGCCGGCGTCGACGCGCACGCGAAGCTGCTGATGAGCCGCGCCGACGACTCGCCGTACGCGCTGCCGTTTTTCGGCTACGACGTTCTCTTCGCGCTGATGTCGGTGCGGGTCTCGGTGGAGAATCCCTTGACGGGCAACGCCGCCGCCGACGCCGCCGCGCTGCTCGACGGGATCCGCGCAGGCCATCTCTACACCGTCGTCGACGGCCTCGCGACGCCGCCGTCCTTCGATTTCGTCGCGGCGAACGGTCAGGACACGGTTCGCGAAGGCGATGCCGTGCAGGCCGGCGGGGCTGTCAGCCTCCACGTCCGGAGCAACGCGCCGGCGTCGTACACGACGATCGTGCATCGCGGCACCGGCGTGCTCGCGTCGGCGCGCGACGCGGGGGACTGGACCGTGCACGCGAGCGCGGAGCCGGCGGTGTACTGGGTCGAAATCGCCGCGCCGCACCAGCCCTCGCCGATCACCTGGCTTCGAAGCAACCCGATCTACGTTCGCGGTCCCGCGGCGAAGCCCGACACGCCTGCGCCGCGGGCCGCGCAAACGGTGACGACGCTGTTCGACGGCACGTCCGCGGACGACTGGGCCATCGAGCACGACCCGGCATCGCTGGCCGCCGTCGAGGTGGCCGGGTCGCCGTCAGGCAACGAGCTGCGCCTGCGCTACGGCCTCGGCGGCGGAACGCCGGCGTCGCAGTTCGTCGCGCTCACGCACAAGACGCCGAACGGCATCGCCGCCGCGACCCGACTGGCGTTCACCGTCCGCGCGGAGAAACCGGCGCGCATCTCGGTGCAGCTGCGCGCGAAGACCTACTACCGCTGGCAGCGCTCGATTTACGTGGATTCGACGGCGCGGGAGCAGGCCGTGCGGCTCGACGATGTGACGCCGGTCGGCGTGACGCCGCCGCCGGCGCCGCCGCTCGACGACATCATCGGCGTGATGTTCGTCGTCGACGTCACCAACAGCAAGCCCGGGACGTCGGCCCGTCTCTGGCTCGCCAATGTCAGGTTCGAACGGTGAGGAGCAGGTAGGCCGCCGCGGCGCTGAAGAAGATGTTCGGCGCCCACGCCGCAAGCCCCGGCGAGATCCATCCGCCGGCGCCGATCGCGCCGAACACGCTGAGCATCGTCCAGTAGACGAGCGCGAGCACCAGACCGACGCCGATGCCGGCCATCGCGCCGTGCCGACCCATGCTGACGGCGAAGGGGACGGCGAGCAGCGTCATGATGACGGCGACGAAGGGGAACGCCAGCTTCCGCTGCAGCTGCACGCGATAGGGCACGACCTGGTAGCCGCCCTTGTCCAGGACGGCCACGTAGTCGCGCAGCTGTCCGTACGTCATCTTCTCGGCTTCCGGCTCTTCGTTGCTGAAGAACGACGGCGCCTCGAGCGCCAGGGAACGCCGCGCGAACCGGTTGAAATCGGAGACCGCCGGTGGTGCGCCGCGATCCGGCGGCGTCGTGAAGTCCTGCTCCCAGCCGTTCCGCGCCGTCCAGCGCGGCGTCGACGCGTCGCTGCCGGCCCGATCGAGCGTGATCGTGTTCGCAAAGATCAGCGCCCCGAGGTTCCACGCGCCCTTCGCGGGGCGGAATACCGTAAAGCGGCCGAACTGCCCGCGGCGCGGATCGAAATAATCGTAGTGATAGATGTCGCCGTCGTTGCCGGCCACCCAGCGGCGGTTCAGCAGATCGATCGTCGACACGTGGATCCCGCGGATTGCGAGATTGATCCGCAGCGATTCCTCGTGCGACATCGGCATCACATATTCCTCGACGGCGAAGAGCAGTCCGCTGAAGATCAGCGCGAAGAACAGCAGCGGCGCCGCCGACCGGTAGAGGCTGATGCCGCAGGCCCTCATCACGATCAGCTCGCTGTTCTTCGTCAGCAGACCGATGGTCACGAGCGTCGCCACCAGCACCGACATCGGAATGATGTAGTAGATGTATTCGGGCGTGACCCAGTAGTAATACCGCAGCAGCATCGCCGCCGTCGCGCTGCCTCGATAGAGGTGCGGCGCCAGGTCGATGAACGTCGAGATGTAGAACACGCCGACCAGCGAGATGAACGCAAGCCCCCAGACGACCGCGTACTGCCGCATCACGTACAGATCGAGCAGATTGGGCCGGAGCCAGTCCAGATTCGGCACGCGGATGACGAGCACGACGCCGCCGCGCCGCCGGCCGCCTGGTAAGGTGTCGGCCGTCTCCGGCGTCTGCGCGTCGCCGCGCGGCCAGGGCAGGCTGATCCGGATCGGCTGATCGCCCGCGCCCGCGCGCCAGATGACGAGACCGACGCCCGCGATGCCGAGGACGACATTGGGCAGCCACGGCGCGAACGATGGAGACATGCGGCCGCCGAGGGCGAGGCCGCGCGCCGCGTAGAGCAGCACGTAATACGCGAACAGCACGCCGATCCCGAACACGAATCCGGCGAGCATCCCTTCCTTGCGCGTCGTGACGCCGAGCGCGACGCCGATGATCGCGAGAATCAGACACGCCGCCGGCAGCGAGAACTTCTGCTGGATCATGAAATACTGGCCGGCGGCCGACCCGCCGTGTTTTTCGTTCTCGGCGGCCGTCTGCCGCAGCTCGGCGATGGTCTTTTCGGGATCGCCCTTCATCACCTGGGTGCGCGGGAAGACGTCCTCCCAGTTGATATCCAGCATCAGACCCTCGAACGACGTGCCCGTGTACTGTTCCGGCTTCTGCGTGTAGACGGTGTGGCGGGTGCCGTTGGCCAGGACCAGCTGCACGGTCTGGCGGGTCCGGTCGATGATCAGCCGGCCCTGTTCCGCAAAGTAGACTTCCGTCTGATCCGCGTTGGACGTATCGGCGATGAAGACGTCCCGCCAGCCGCGCGCCGTCGGAATCTCGCGCACGTACACGACGCGGCTCGGGAACTGCTGAAAGAAGACGCGCGGCTTGACGTCGCCCTCCGCGCTCGACGCGACAATGTCGAACGTGATCTGGCGGTAGCGCTGGTTCGCGTTCGGCAGCGCGACGATCATCACGTACGCCGTGGCTGCCGTCGCGGCCAGCGCCGCGACGCCGAGCGGCCGCAGAATCCGGAAGATGCTGACGCCGCACGCCTGGAGCGCGACGATTTCACGATCGGCCGACAGCCGTCCGAGTCCGATGAGGACCGCCAGCAGGAACGCCATCGGAATCGTGACGCCGAGCGCCTGCGGCAGCAGCGTCAGCAGCACTTCGACGATGATCTTCCAGTGAACGCCTTTCGCGATGAACTTCTCGCCGGTCTGGAGAATCGGCGGGATTTCGAGCGCGAACGTCAGGCCGACGAGGACCAGCGAGAAGGGGAGCAGGATCTGCCGGACGAGATATCGATCGAGCAGGCGGAGCATCGATAATCAGATTATGACGCGCGTCGCCATCCTGTGGCACATGCACCAGCCGTTCTACGAAGACCTGGTCACTCGCGAGCACATCCTGCCGTGGGTGCGGCTCCATGCCCTGAAGGACTACTACGGGATGGTCGCCGTGCTCCGCGAGTTCCCCGAGGTGAGGGCGACGTTCAACCTGGTGCCTTCGCTCCTCGTCCAGCTCGAAGCCTTCGCCGCCGACCGGGCGCGCGATCGGGCGCTCGAGGTGAGCCTCAAACCCGCCGATGCGCTGGACCCGGCCGACGCGCAGTTCATGCTCGACACGTTCTTTCACGCGCAGCCGCATCGGATGATTGAGCCGTACCCGCGCTATGCCGAGCTGTGGATGCGGCGGGGAAGTCCGCCGTCGACGTTCACGGTCGACGACCTGCGCGACCTGCAGGTCTGGCACAAGCTCGCCTGGATCGACCCGTCGTACTTCGAGACGGACGCCCGCGTCCGGAAGCTGGCGGCCAGGGGACGGGATTTCTCGGAGGCAGACAAGAGGATTCTGCGCGAGGTCGAGCTGGAGCTTCTGAACCGCGTGATCCCCGAGTACCGCGCCGCCGCCGAGCGGGGGCAGATCGAGGTCTCGGCGTCGCCGTTCTACCATCCGATCCTGCCGCTGTTGTGCGACACGGACGTCTACCTGCAGACGCACCCGAACGCCCGGACGCCGCGCCAGCGGTTCCAACATCCCGAGGACGCCGCCGAGCAGCTCGATCGTGCGGCCGCCTGCCACGAACGGCTGTTCGGAACCCGGCCGGCGGGCCTGTGGCCGTCGGAGGGCAGCGTGTCGGACGCGATGGCGCCGCTCGTGGCGCGCGCCGGCTTTCAGTGGATGGCGACCGACGAACTGATTCTGGCGCGGACGCTGGGCGTCACGTTCACGCGTGACGGCTTCGGCCACGTCGAGCAGCCGGAGCGTCTCTACGCGCCGTACCGGCTGACGGCCGGCGGCGCGCCGGTCGCGTGCGTCTTCCGCGATCACGTGCTGTCGGATCTGATCGGATTCACCTACGCGGCCTGGGCGCCGGACGCGGCGGCCGACGATTTCGTCGGGCGGCTGGTGGAGGCCGGCCGCCGGTATCAGGGACGCGGCGGCGGCGACGAACCGGTCGTCTCGATCATCCTCGACGGCGAGAACGCCTGGGAGCATTTCGACGGCGGCGGACGTCCGTTCCTGCGGGCGCTGTATCGGCGGCTGACCGGCCATCCCGAGCTCAGGACCGTCACGATGCGCGAGGCGGTCGGCGACGCGACGCGCGAGCTGGGGTCGATCTTCCCCGGCTCCTGGATTGACGCGAACTTCTCGATCTGGATTGGCCACGCGGACGACCAGCGCGCGTGGAGTCAGCTGGCGGACGCGCGGCAGGCGCTGTCGACGGTGCCGGCGACGGGGGCGACCGCCGCGGCCTACGCGTCGGCCTATGAGGAGATCCTCGTCGCCGAAGGCAGCGACTGGTGCTGGTGGTACGGCGAGGACCATTCGTCGGCGCACGACCTCGAGTTCGACGACCTGTTCCGGCGCCACCTGCGGAATGCGTATCAGCTGCTCGGCAAGCCGGTCCCCGACGAGCTGTTCGTCAGCAACATCTCCCACGGGCTGCCGCCGCCCGTGCTCACGCAGCCGAACGCGTGGCTGTCGCCGCGGCTCGATGGACAAGGCACGGGGTACTTCGAGTGGCTCGGCGCCGGCACCCTGGAGATTCGGCCGACCGCCGGCGCGATGCACCGGACGAGCGGCGGCGCGCCGTCGCTGACGCTGGTGCAGTTCGGATTCGACCGGGAGCGGCTGCTGGTGCGCATCGAGGGGTCACGGCCGCTGATCGACCTGCTGGCGGACGGCGAAGAGGTCTCGTTGAAATTCCTGAGCCCGGAGGGCGTGCGGTTTTCGGTGCGCCGGTTCCTCGGACGCCTTGCCGGGCACTTCTGGCGGCGGGCGCCGGTGCCGGTCGGGGGCCGTGCTTTACCCTGGGTCGACCACGGTCCGTGTCGGGCCGTCGTCGGGGCCGGACCGGTGCTCGAGCTCGGGCTGCCGCTCTCGGAGCTCGAGGCGCGGCCCGGCGGCACGATTGCGTTCTTCGTCGCGGTGTACGACGCAAGGGACGTCGAACTCGAGCGCCATCCGGCGCATCGGCCGATCGAAGTGACGGTGCCGGACGCGCTGTTCGAAGCGCGCAACTGGCAGGTCTGAGCGGCATGCACAATTCATCCACAGGGCTCTTTCGCGCGCGATTTCCCTAACGTCCGATAAGAGTTGTTATGTTAACTTCTAGCTATTTGGGGCTCTCTGAATCGGGGATTGGCGGTCGGCTTCTGTGACACGTCTTCGCGCCGCGGTGCGTCGACGAGCCGTTCGTTCGACTCAGAAGGATTCCGGGTTTGCGGATTCGCGATCAGCGTGCTTTTCTGAGTTCGCGGAGGACGGCCTCGAGCGCTTCGATGACCTCTTCGCGCGACGCGCGGCTCTTCGCGAAACTGAGCTTGAGATTGAACGCTTTCGTCGGCGGCCGCCAGGCGAACGCGAAATGCTTCGGGCGGCCCACCTTCGGCTTCTGGGCCGCGTCGCGCAGTTGCTGGCGCGTGGCGCCGCCCTGGCTGGCGATCTTCTCGACCAGCGCGGTCATTTTCTCGGGTGTTTCCTGCCTAACTACCTGTAACAGCAGCGACTTGGAGGAAATGTCGGCCAGCCGACAGAGGCTTCGGACCTCCTCGGGCATCCCGAGCAGCGTCAGCGACTCGGTCACCGACGTCCGCGACTTCCCCAGGCGCCGCGCCAGATCCTCGTGGGTGTACCCGCAGCTCTCGCTGAGCCCGTGCATCGCCTCGGCTTCTTCGAAGGGTGTCAGATCCTTGCGCTGCAGGTTCTCGATCAGCGCGAGCTCCATCACCTCGGTATCGTCGGCCTCGCGGATGACCACGGGCAGGTCCCGCAGCCCGGCCTGGACGGCGGCCTGGTAGCGCCGCTCGCCGGCGACGATCTGGAACCGGGTGCCGCGCTGCCGGACCACCAGCGGCTCCAGGATCCCCTTCTCGCCGATGGACGCGATCAGCTCGGACAGGTCGCCCATGACCTGACGCGGCTGGTTCGGGTTCGGATCGATCTGGTCGATCGGCACCATGCGGCCGACCGGCGTGCCGGCCGACGCCGCCAGCGCCTCCACGTAATGCTCGTCGTGCCGCATCGCAATCGACGTCGGCAATCCTCGTCTAGGCACGGTCGATGACCTCCTCGCAGAGCCGGTAGTACTCGCTCGCCCCGGTCGAATCGGGCGCGAAGGTGAAGATCGATTCCTTGTACGCGGGGCTCTCCTCGAGCCGCACGCTCTTGGTGATGACCGTCTTGAACACCTTGCCGCCGAAGACTTTCTGGATCTCGCCCCGGATGTCCCGCGCGAGCGCCGTCCGCTTGTCGTGCATCGTGATGACGACGCCCAGAATGCGCAGCGCCGGGTTCGGGCGCGCCCGGACCTTCTCGATCGTCTCGAGCAGATCGTCGGTCCCTTCGAGCGCGAAATACGACGACTGAATCGGAATCAGCAGATGCGTGGCCGCCACCAGCGCGTTGACCGTCAGCAGCCCGAGCGTCGGCGGGCAGTCGATGACGATCTGCGGATAGGTCTTCCGGATCGGCGCCAGCCGGTCCTTGAGGCGGAAATGCGCGTCCATCTCCCCCACCAGCTTCGCTTCGAGCTTGGCCAGCGCGATCCGCGACGGCGCAATCGACAGGTTGGCGACGGGCGACGGCACCACGACCTCGTCGAATCCCGTTCCCTCCGCGATGACGTCGTACATGCTCTTCCCCACCGCCGCCATGTCGAGAAAGGACATGGTGCTGTTGGCCTGCGGGTCGAGGTCGATGAGGAGCGTGCGCTTGCCCCGCAGCGCAAGCGCCGCCGCGAGGTTGATGGCGGTCGTCGTCTTCCCGACGCCCCCTTTTTGATTGGCGATGGCAACGATCATCGGATGGCCGGACCGGAGGAACCGGCGGCCATTTTAGCAGGAACGCTGACGTCTGAACGCGGGAGTCCGAAACGCTTACATCTTGTATTTGCCCAAATCTTCGGGGTCGAGGCTCTCCAGCCACTTGTGCAGCCGATCGGCGTCGTCCTTCTCCGATGAGAAGTCGACCGTCTTGGCGTGGTCGATGACCGTGTCCTCGACGAAGATCGGCGCCCGCGTGCGCAGCGCGAGCGCAATCGCGTCGCTCGGCCGCGCGTCGATCGACACCGTGCCGCCGCCAATGGCCAGGTAGATGAGCGCGTAGAACGTGTTCTCCTGCAGGTCGCAGACGACGATCTTCTGGACCGCCGCGTGGAGGTCGTGGATGACGTTGCGCAGCAGGTCGTGCGTCATCGGCCGCGGCGTCGCCACGTTCTCGATCTGCAGCGCGATGGCGTTGGCTTCGAAGATGCCGACCCAGATCGGCAGCACGCGCTGCCCGTCCTTGTCGCGCAGGATCACGATCGGCATGTTCGTGACGGGGTCGACCATCAGCCCTTTGATGGTCATCTCGATCTGCATGTCCGCACTCCCGGATTGCTGACTCGCGACTACCGACTCCCGACTCCCGACTCCCGACTGACTCGTCCCCACACGCTGTGCGCGCCCGCCCGCTCGACCTGCACCGTCATCGTCCGCCCGATCCACTCCGCAGGTCCGGGCAGGTTGACGACGACGTTGCCGCTCGTGCGGCCCGACAAGTCGGTCTCGCGCCGGCGGCTGGCCGCGTCGACGAGCACCGCGACGCGCCGTCCGACCAGCGCCTCGTTCAGCCGCGTCTGGATGCCCCGCTGCAGCGCCTGCAGCGCGACGATCCGGCGCGTCTTGTCCTCCTCGGGCACCGTCTCCGGCAGCCGCTTCTCCGCGAGCGTGTTCGGCCGCTCCGAATACTTGAAGGAGAATATGCTGTGGAACGCCACCTCCGCGGTCAGCGACAGCGTCTCGTCGAAGTCCGCCTCGGTCTCGCCCGGAAACCCGACGATCATATCGGTCGATAGCGCGACGTCCGGCAGCGACGCCCGAATCCGCCTCACCAGATCGAGGTAGCTCTCCCGCGTGTAGCGCCGGCGCATCTCGGCGAGCACCCGCGTCGAGCCCGATTGCACCGGCAGATGCAGATGCCGGCAGATCTTCGGGAGGCGTCCCATCGCGTCCAGGAACCGATCGTCGAAATGACGCGGATGGGGACTCGCGAATCGAATCCGCTCGATTCCGTCGACGGCGTGCACCGCCTCGAGGAGACCCGTGAAGTCGCATGCCGGATCGTCGGGCGCCTCGTAGTGGTTCACGATCTGCCCGAGCAGCTGCACCTCCCGGCGCCCCGCCGCCGCCGCTTCGCGGACCTCGGCGAGAATGTCGGCCTTCGGCCGCATCCGCTCGTGCCCCCGCGTGTACGGCACGACGCAGAAGCTGCAGAACTCGTTGCACCCCTCGATGATCGTCACGTACGCCTTGACCGGGTCGTTCCGGACGGTGACCCCGAGCGGCCACGTCACATCGTCCTGCGCGCTCAGGTCGATGAGCGGCACGGTGTTCAAGCCGGGGGCCCCTCGGCGGCGCGAGCGCGCCGGCAGGCCGGCGGCCCGCTCGACGAGCATCGGCAGCCGACGGATGGCCTGGGTGCCGACCACGACGTCCGCGACGCCGGCGGAGCGCGCGAAGATCGCGTCGCCTTCCTGCTGCGCGACGCAGCCGGCCACGGCGACGATTGGCGGCTCGGACAGCGGACCCGACTCGAGCGCCATCTGCCGCAGCTCGCCAAGGCGCGTATAGAGCTTCTCTTCGGCGCGCTCACGAACGCTGCACGTGTTGATGACAACGACGTCGGCGTCGGCGGCTTCGGTGGTCGCCTCGAAGCCGGCCTGCTCGAGGAGCCCGGCCATCCGCTCCGAGTCGTGGACGTTCATCTGGCAGCCGAACGTCTCAATCAGATACTTGCGCGCCATATCGTTGCCGAGGCCTCTTTGGTCCTCTGTCTACCGCTGCGTCCGTGGCAGAGTCCGCTTCCGACTTTCGCCTTTCGCCCTTTCGCTTTCGCCCCTGCCCGGCCTTCCGCCGCCGGCCCGTTCCTCAAGCATCTCACGCGCGGACCGTCGGAGGCCATCTGTGATCGCTTCCCCGCCGAGCATGCGCGACACTTCGTCCACGCGAGCCGACTCATCCAGCCTCGTCACCGTGGTTCGCGTGCGTCCCCGCTCGACGCGCTTTTCGATCTGAAAGTGCGTATCGGCGTACGACGCGATCTGGGGCAGGTGGGTGATGCAGAGGACCTGAAACGCGGAGCCCAGCGTTCGCAGGCGGCGGCCGACGACGTCCGCGACCCGCCCGCCGATGCCGGCGTCCACTTCATCGAAGATCAGACCCGGCGCCGACGCGCTCGGCGGCCGGTCCTTCGCGTCGGAGAATCCATGACGCGACGTCGCGAGCAGCGTTTTGATCGCCAGCATGACCCGCGACAGCTCGCCGCCCGAGACGATCTTCGCCAGCGGCCGGAGATCTTCCCCGGGATTCGGAGAGAGAAAGAACTCGGCCGCGTCGAATCCGCGGGCGCTCCACGCGTCCTCCGGCAGCTGAGCGCCGAACCGGACCTCGAATCGCGTGCGCTCCATCGCCAGCTCGCCAAGCAGATCCACGAGCCGCGTCGAGAGCGTCGCCGCCGCCCGCCGTCGCGCCGCAGACAGCGCGTCGGCCGCCGCTAAATACACCGAGCGCGCCCCGGCGAGCTCGCGCTCAAGCTCCCCCAGGCGTTCGTCGCCGCGCTCGAGATCCGACTGCTCGCGGCGCAGCGCGTCGCGCCGCCCGATGACGGCTTCGAGCGTCCCGCCGTGCTTCCGTTTCAACCGCTCGAGCAGGGCCAGACGGTCCTCGATCTGTTGCAGCTTCGCCGGCGACGCTTCGATGGCGTCGGCATAGCGCCGCAGGAAGAGCGCCAGGTCCTCGAGCTGCGATTTGATGCCGTCGCGCGAGTCGAGATAGGGCTGGAACCGCGGATCGAGCGCCGCGAGCTCGGCCACCCGGCGCCAGACGCCGCCCAGGCCGGCGAGGATTGCGCCATCGCTTTCGTACAGCGTCGCGTAGCTCTCGGTGCACAGCCGCTCGACGCGTTCGGCGCTGGCGAGAATCTGCCGCTGCGCCGTCAGCTCGGCATCCTCGGCCGGCTCGCCCGGCTTCGGCGTCTTGAGCGCCGCACGATCCAGCTCCCCCAGTTGAAACGCGATCAGATCGAGCCGCGATTCACGGTCGCCCGCCGCGGCGCGGGCGCGCGCGAGCTCGTCGCGGAGAGCACGAAATGTTTCGTAGGCTGCCGCCGCCGCAGCCAGACGATCGTCCAGGCCGGCAAACGCGTCGAGCATCGTCAGGTGCGTCGTCGGATCGAGGAGCGTCTGATGTTCGTGCTGACCGTGCAGTTCGATGAGGTGATCGGCGCGCTCTTTCAGCGCCGACGCGGTGACGAGCGCGCCGTCGAGGAACGCGCGGCTCCGGCCCTGCGCGGTGATTTCGCGTCGAACCAGGAGCTCATGTCCGTCATGCTCGAAGATGGCTTCGATCGCCGCCGATTCCTCGCCGGTCCGGACCAAATCGCCGGAGGCGCGTCCTCCGAGCAGGAGACCCACGGCTTCGACCAGGATCGACTTGCCCGCCCCGGTCTCCCCCGTCAGTACGTTCAGCCCCGGCTCGAATTCGACCTCGACGGAATCGATGACCGCCAGATGTGTGATTCGGAGGAAGCGGAGCATGGAAAGCGCGAGAACTCCAATCGTAACATAGGTTTGACAGCGATTTCACGAAGTGATACAGTTCGGCAATTCGTCCAGCCCGGGGGCGCCCCGACCCCCGAAGGAGCCGTCCCAGCGGCTCACAACCTTCTCGCGGAGGGCCGTTTGCACACGCTAAGTAGCTTCGCTCTCGCGCTGCTGCTGCAGCCGCAGGGTGGAAGTGCGTCTGAGGGATCCGGCCGGTTCATCCTCGGCTTGATCGCTCGTTCCGTCGTCGCGCAGATCGTCGTTTTTGCGCTTCTTCTCTTCTCCATTCTGTCGTGGGGCATCATTCTGTACAAGTGGTGGGTTTTCTACAGAGCCTCGCGCCACAGCGCGCAGTTCCTGGACGTGTTCCGGCGCAGCGCGAAATTCTCGGAGGTGCAGGCCGTCTGCCGGTCGGTCGGCGACAGCCCTCTTGTCGGAATGTTCCAGGCCGGCTACGCCGAGCTGACCGCACAGTTACGGCAGTCGGCTCCCGCCGCCGCCGGCCAGTCCCATCCACAACCGGCCGCGAATCGTCCTACTCTGAAGAGTTTGTCGGCGGTGGATCGCGCGCTCATGCGCGCGTCGGTCGTGGAGATGAACAAGCTGGAGCACGGCATTCCGTTTCTCGCGACGACGGCGAGCGTGTCGCCGTTCATCGGGCTGTTCGGAACGGTGTGGGGAATCATGACGGCGTTTCAGGGCATTGCCGAGACCGGCTCGACGAATCTCGGCGCCGTGGCGCCGGGCATCGCCGACGCGCTCATCACGACGGCGCTCGGCCTGGCCGCGGCGATTCCCGCTGTCGTGTTCTACAACCACCTGTCGAACCGCGTGAAACAATTCGGCACGCAGATGGACGACTTCGCGATGGAGTTCCTGAACATCTGCGAGAGGAATTTTACGTAGATGCCCAAGGTTCAAGCGGCGGCAGACGGCGGGACGGGCCGCGGCGGACGCGGCAGGCGCGTCGCGACATCGCTCGCCGAAATCAACGTGGTGCCGCTCGTCGACGTCATGCTCGTGCTGCTGATCATCTTCATGGTCACCGCGCCCATGATTCAGCGCGGGATCGACGTGACGCTGCCGGTGCAGGCGCGCGCGGTGCAGATGACGACCGATCGGATCGAAGTGACCCTTCCGCTCACGTTCCGCAAGAACAGGATGCTGTTCATCGGGCAGGAACCGGTCCACATCGACGTCCTCGGGGAGCGGATCAAGCAGAAGCTCGAGACCTCGTCGAAGAAGGATGTGTATCTGCGGGGCGACGCGCAGGTCAACCTGCAGGAAGTGAGCGAGGTCTTCAGCCGGCTGCTCGAGGCCGGTGTCGTCCACGTCGGGTTCGAGACGAAGCAGCCGGGGGAGAAATAGGGCTGAGGGCCAAGAGTTTGAGAGCCGAATGGAAGTAACCGACATCCTTCGCGATCGCATGGACCGTCCCGGCGGGCTGCAGGGGATGGTCACGCTCTCGCTCGCCTTCCACGTGGCGATCGTGGCCGGCCTTGTGCTGGCGCCTGGGCAATGGCTTGGCCGGTCGGTCGCTCCCCCGCAGCGCGATGTGATGACGATTTCTCTGAGCGGCGCCGGCGAAGGCCCGAAGAACGAAGGCATGACCCCTGCGCCAGGACAGACCGTTCAAACCGCCGTGCCGCCCGAGACGTTATCGAAGCGGGAAATCCCGCAGGCGCCGGCGGCGGCGACGCCGGAGATGACGATTCCCAAGCCGAATTCGCGCCCGATCAGACAGCGGCCGCAGGTCGAGACGGCGCCGCCGGACGCGAAGCCGCGCGTGGCGCCCAATCGCGGCGCTCAGACGAGCACCGGCGCGGCCATCGCGAACGTGCAGACGCGCGGCCAGGGCTTCGGGCTCTCCACCGGCGGAGGTCCGGGCACCGGATCGTTCGTCGACGTCCCCGACTTCTGCTGTCCCGACTACATCGCCACCATGGTGATGCGCATCCGCGACAACTGGGCTCAGAGCCAGGGCGCGACGGGGACCGTGATGATCCGCTTCACGATCCAGCGCAGCGGACAGATCTCCGACGCGTCGATCGAAAAGCCGAGCGGCACGTCGACGCTCGATCTCGCGGCCTTGCGCGCCATCCTCGCGACGAAATCGCTGCCGCCGCTTCCTGATCAATTCACGTATCGCACGCTGCCCGTGCATTTGAGTTTTGAGTACAAATGACCAACCGGATCCCGATCGCGTTCGCGCTCGCCATGCTCGTCGCTCTCGGCGCGTGGCCCCGCGCGCAGCAGCCGCCCGCCTCGCAGCAGCCTCCAGGAGAAATCTCGGTCACCATCACCGGCGAGGGCAACCGGGCGCCGCTGATCGCGGTTCCCGAGTTCATCCCGCTCAGCAAAGATGCGGAGACGGTCGCCATCGCGCGCACCATCACCCAGGTGCTGTGGGACGACCTGAATTACGAGCACGAGTTTGCGCTCCTGTCGCGCGACGTCTACTCGACGATTCCGGCGGCCACGTCGCTCGAAACCGTCGCGTTCGATCGGTGGCGCGAGCTGAATCCCGACGGTCTCCTCATCGGCACCGTCGAGAAGTCCGGCAACGGCATCAAAGTCGTCGTGCGGCTCTACAAGGTCACGACGAAGCAACAGGCGTTCGGGCGGGAGTACGCGGGCTCGGGTGCGAACCCGCGCGCGTACGCGCACACGATTGCGGACGAAATCCACAAGTCGCAGCGCGCGCTGATCGGCGTGGCGCAGTCGAAGCTGACGTTCTCCTCCGATCGCGACGGGCTGAAGATCACCGGCACCGTCCAGGACCGCAACGTCAAGGAAATCTACATCAGCGACTACGACGGCGAGCGGCAGACGCGCGTCACCGTCGGGCGGACGCTGAACGCCTTCCCGCGCTGGTCGCCCGACCGTCGATCGATCGTCTACACGTCGTGGCGCCACGGGCCGCCCAATCTCTTCATCTCGAACATCACCGAAGGGACGCTCGACGAGCTGACGAAGGGGCCGAACGAGAACGTGCTGGGTGTCTGGTCGCCGGACGGCTCGAAGATCTGCTTCGAGTCGAACCGCGACGGCAAGATGCAGATCTACGTGGCGAACCGCGACGGCGGCGGCCTGCGCCGCCTCCTGACGGATCGATTCATCGATTCGTCGCCGACGTGGGCGCCGTCGGGCAACCAGATCGCGTTCGTCTCGGACCGCAGCGGGAACCCGCAGATCTATCTGATTTCGTCGGATGGCGTCGGCACCCCGACCCTGCTGACGTCGGAGTCGTACGCGGACAAGCCGACGTGGTCGCCGGCGCCCTACAACGAAATTGCGTACGCGGCGCGCACCGGACCGGGGTTCGACATCAAAGTCATCGACGTCGTCTCCCGCAGGGTGACGCAGCTGACGTTCGGCGAGGGCACGAACGAGAGTCCGGCCTACGCGCCGAATGGCCGGCACATCGCCTTCAGCTCGACGCGGTCGGGCAAGACGCAGATCTTCACGATGACGCGCGACGGGCGCGACCTGAAGCAAATCACCAGGAACGGGAACAATCAGCACCCCGACTGGCGCTGAGGAGAAACCGAATGATGATTTCGAAGCGGATGTCGATTGCGCTCGCCCTCGTCGTCGTGACGACGGCTGCCGCCTGCCACAAGAAACCGAACGCACCGGTCGCACGGCCGCTGCCGCCCCCGCCCGCCGACACGCCGACGCCGGGTCCGCCGTCTCGTCCGCCCGCGCCGCCCGAACCGGCGCGCGAGCCGGTGTCCGTTCCGGCCGAGCCGGTGCGCGAGGACGCCATCGCATCGTCGACGATCGACGAGATCAACCGGAATTCGCCGCTCAAGCCGGTCTATTTCGCGCTCGACAGCGACGAGCTGTCGCCTGAGTCGCAGAAAGTGCTCGACGACGACGCGGCGCTGCTGAAGAAGTACGGCAGCTGGGCCATCACCATCGAAGGCCATTGCGACGAACGCGGCACTGCCGAGTACAATCTGGCGCTGGGCGAACGCCGGGCGGTCGCCGCGCGCACCTATCTCGTGTCGCTCGGCATCCCCGCCGACCGGCTTCGCACGGTGAGCTACGGCAAGGAGTTCCCGTTCGACGCCGGACACGACGAAACGGCGTGGTCGAAGAACCGCCGCGCGCACTTCGTCGTGACCGCGAAATGAGGACTATGCGACAGAAGGTTTCGATCGCCGGACTCGGCATCCTCGCGCTGATTCTCGCGACGACGACTCCGGCCGACGCCGCCAACAAGGAACACCAGCAGCTGATGGCCGACCTGCGGATGCTGCAGGAACAGTCGCAGCTGCTTCAGAACCTGATCGGCCAGGTCGCCGACGCCGTCAAGGCGACCAACGGCCGCATCGACCAGCAGATCGAGACGAACCGCAAATCGCTCGCGGATCAGAAGCTCGTCATCGACAACCTGTCGAACGACGTGCGCGTCGTCCGGGAGAAGCTCGACGAGAACAACGTGCGGGTCGGCGAGTTGAAGACCGAGGTCAACGCGCTGCGGCAGGCCCTGCAATCGGGCGCCCGCGCGAGCGGACCCGTCGACGCGGCGCCCGGCGCGCCGAGCGGCGGCGCTCCGCCCGCCGGCGGCGCGAGCCTCGAATCGCCGCAGTCGATCTGGGACGGCGCTTACGGCGACTACACGGCCGGCCAGTACGACGTCGCCATCCTCGGCTTCCAGTCGTACATCGACAAGTTCCCGAGGACCGACAAGGCCGACGACGCGCAGGTCTACATCTGCCGCGCCTACATCCAGGACAAGAAGGACGACAAAGCGGCCGACGCGTGCGACATCGCGATCCGCTCGTATCCGAACGGCGACGTGATTCCGGAGGCGTACTACTACAAGGGCCTCGCGCTCAGCAATCTGAAGAATCTGACCGGCGCGCGCGACACGTGGGAGGAGCTGCTCCGGAAATTCCCCGACAGCAGCGTCGCGATTCAGGCCAAACAGCGATTGGACACGCTGCGCCGCCCGAACTGAGAGTAGAATCGTCGTCCCATGGGCTCCGTCAATAAAGTGATCCTCGTCGGCAATCTCGGACGTGACGCGGAACTCCGCTACACGCCGGGCGGCGCCGCCGTCGCGAAATTCAGCCTCGCCACCACGGAAACGTGGAACGACAAGTCCGGGCAGAAGCAGGAACGGACCGAGTGGCACAACATCGACATCTGGGGCAAACAGGCCGAGACGCTCACCGAGTACCTGCGCAAGGGCAAGCAGGTGTACGTCGAAGGCCGCCTGCAGACTGACGAGTACACCGACAAGGAAGGCATCAAGCGTAAGAGCACGAAAGTCCGGGGCGATCGGATCGTGCTGCTCGGCGGCGGTGGCGGCGGGCGCGGCGGTTACGCGCGCGACGAAAGCGAAGGCAGCCGCGCACCGGCGGGCGGCGGCGGCGAAGCGCCGGCCGAGCCGCTCACCGACGACGACATCCCCTTCTGAGTCTTACGTTTTAGATTTGTCCTCGCGTCCGTAGCGATCTTCGAGCCTGACGACGTCGTGCAGTTCCGGCGTCGACACCTCGAAGATGTCGCTGTCCTCGATCGCCGTCATGCGGTGGACGGTCTTCGGCGTGACGTGCACGCGCTCGCCCGGCAGCATCTCGCGCTTCTTCAGCTCGCCGCCCTCTTCGATCTCGAACAGCAGCTTGCCCGAGTGCAGGTAGATCGTCTCGTCCTTCAGGTTGTGATACTGCAGGCTGAGCGCATGGCCTTTGTTGACGTGAATCAGCTTGCCGACGTAGCGGTCGGTCTTCGCCCAGTGCAGCTCGTAGCCCCAGGGCTTTTCGACACGAGTGATATCGGACACGGCGGGCTCCAGTCGTCAGGACTTCAAGGTCATGCGGCCCAGCGCCCCGAGCAGCTCGCGTTCGATGTCCTCGACGAGCGTCAGCCGGAGCACGCGCCGCGCCAGCGCGCGCAGCTCGTCGAATCGCAGCTCGCCGATCACCTGCGCCGCCACCGGAATCGCGGCCGGCGTCATGCTGAACTCGGTCAGCCCGAGGCCGACGAGCAGCGGCAGCAGCGCCGGGTCGGAGGCCATCTCGCCGCACAGCGAGACCGGGATGCGCCGCCGGGTCGCCGCGCGGCGCACCATCAGAATCATCCGCAGGATCGCCGGATGCAGCGGCTCGTACAGGCGCGACACGCGCTCGTCGGCGCGATCGACCGCCAGACAGTACTGGATCAGATCGTTGGTGCCGATCGTGAAGAAGTCGACGTCGCGCGCGAGCAAATCGGCGGCGTATGCCGCCGCGGGAATTTCGATCATCACGCCGATCGGAACGGGCGGCACGTCCAGGCCGCGCCGCTGCAGCTCGACGACCGTCTCCGTCACGATCGCGCGCGCTTCGCGGATCTGCTCCACCGTCGAGACGAACGGGAACATGATTCGAAGCGAACCGTGCCTCGCAGCGCGCAGCAGCGCCCGCAGCTGAACGCGGAACAGCTCCGGACGCGTCAGGCTCAGACGAAGACCGCGCAGCCCCTGACGCCGCGCGCGCCCCGCGTCGGACTCCCACGGCGCCCACGTGCCGTCCACCGCCTTTCCGCCGCGCGCGTCGAGCTGGTCCTCGTCCACGTCCAGCGTCCGCACGGTCACCGTGCCGGGCGCCATGCCCTCGAGCATGCCGCGATAGAGCTCGTACTGGCGATCCTCGTTGCCGATCGCGTCGGCGTCCCCCTGGCGTTCCGGAGCGTCCGTCAGCAGGAATTCGGATCGATACAACCCGATGCCCTCGGCGCCCGCGTAGCGGGCGGCGGCCAGGTCGCCGGCGAGCTCGATATTCGCGTCGAGGCGGATACGGACGCCGTCGGCCGTCGCCGCCGGCCGGCGCGACGCCGGTTCCGGCCCGCTCGCCGGCCGCCGATCGGTGCCGGCGTGCGCGGCGCGCTCGAGCAGATCCGCGCCGGGATCCACGACGATGTCGCCGGCGTCGCCGTCGATGACCACCAGCTGCCCCGCCTGGATCTGACGGCTCGCGTCGTGCAGACCGACGATCGCCGGCACTTCGAGCGAGCGCGCGAGGATCGCCGTGTGATACGTGCGGCTGCCGGCGTCGGTCGCGAAGCCCCGCACGCGCGTCCAGTCGACCTGCGCCGCGACCGACGGCGTGAGCTCGTCGGCGATCAGCACGGACGCCTCGTCGAGCTCGCGCAGCAGATCGCGCGGCGTGGCGACGTTGTGGCGCAGATTCATGCGCAGCCGCCCCACGAGATCGGCGACGTCCCCCTTGCGCTCGCGCAGGTAGGGGTCCGCGACTTCGTCGAACACGCCGCTCAGCTCGTGGAACACCTGCTGGATCGCCCACTCGGCGTTGACGCGCTCGGCGCGGACGATGTCGGCCGCGCGCGGGAGCAGCATCGGATCGTCGAGCATGAGCAGCTGCGCGTCGAAGAGCGAGGCGAGCTCGGCGTGGCGCCTGGCGACGCGCGCGCGGATGTCGACGAGCTGCGCGCGCGAGCGGGCGCGGCTCGCGTCGAGGCGCGCGAGCTCGTGGTCGACCCGCGCCGGCGCGATCCGATACCGCAGCCCCTGCGCGCGCTGGACGAGAATGACCGCGCGTCCCGAGACGACGCCGGGCGAGACGCCGATGCCCTTCAGGCGCCGCACGCGGCCTCTCCGAAGCCCGACGCGACGAGGGCCACCAGCTCGCGCACCGCCTGCTGCTCGTCGGCGCCCTCGGCGGTAATCGTGATCGTCGATCCGCGGGCGGCGGCAAGCAGCAGGATGCCCATGATGCTCTTGCCGTCCA
>Ga0075425_100001213_pt1 | contig 24989 bp, 29 predicted proteins | sample SoiMethybrSBSTD4_FD_75300 | JGI IMG/M metagenome (GOLD analysis project Ga0075425, IMG submission 75300) | Bulk soil microbial communities from a Populus tree surrounding site in Tennessee, USA - Soil MetaG P. TD hybrid SBSTD4 | ecosystem: Environmental > Terrestrial > Soil > Tree plantation...
GCGAGCCGAGCTTTTTCATCGGCGGCATGCCGCGAAATTTCGCCGGCGGGTTCCAGGAGGGCAGCGGCGACTGGGTCGTCCTCGAAGGGGACGAATACGACACCGCCTTTTTCGACAAGGGGCCGAAATTTCTCCACTACAAGGCGGAGAAGGTGGTCCTCACCAGCGTCGAATTCGATCACGCCGATATTTATCGCGACCTCGAGCATCTCAAAAGCTCGTTCCGCCGCTTGACCGAAGCGATCCCCGCAAACGGAAGCCTCCTGGTCTGCAACGAATATGCATCGGCGCGCGAAGTCGCCGCCGCCGCGCGCTGCCCGGTCGTTTTCTACGGCGATAAGGAACCCGGCGGCTGGCAGGCGCGGAACATCCGCGCCGACGGCGCCGCGACCTGGTTCGAGCCGGTTTACAACGGCCGCGCCGACGATCCCGTCAAGGTCACGCTCATCGGGCGCCACAACGTGATGAACGCGCTGGCGGTCTACGCGACCGCGAAAGAGCTGGGGCTCGCGCCCGCGGCGATCCGCGACGGCATGGCGACTTTCGCCGGCGTCAGGCGGCGGCAGGAATTGAAAGGCGAAGCCGGCGGCGTCTCCGTCATCGACGATTTCGCGCACCATCCGACCGCGATCGAGGAGACGATCGAAGGGGTGAAAAAAGCCTACCCGGGACGCAGGCTGTGGGGAATTTTCGAGCCGCGCAGCAATACGAGCCGGCGGCGCATCTTCGCGCATGAGTTCCCGCGCGCGCTGGCGCTCGCCGACCGCGTCGTGGTCGCGGGAGTCTATCTGCCGGAAAAAATTCCCGTCGAGGATCGCCTGCCGGCCGAAGAGGTCGTGGCGGAGATCAATCGATTGTCGGGCAACAGCAAGGCGGCGCTCATCCAGGAGCCCGACGCGATCGCGCGCTACATCGCCGACAACGCGTCGGCCGGCGACGTCGTGCTGGTAATGTCCAACGGCGGCTTCGGCGGCGTGCAGGAGAAGATTCTCAAATTGCTGCAAGAGAAACATTCCTCGCTCAATTAGTCCCATGCCGCGCTCCGACAACCTCTACGAACTTCCCGCCGATCTGCCCGTTCCCGTCGACGACGGGGCGTGTAATCATCTCACCGGATTTCAGCTTCCTTCGCTGCCTCTCAACTCCACCGCCGGACGCGTCGTCGACCTCTCCGCGCTTTCCGGCCGCACGGTCATATATACTTATCCGCGCACGGGGCGGCCCGACGTCGAAATGCCGGCCGGCTGGAACGACATTCCCGGCGCGCGCGGCTGCACGCCCGAGTCCTGCGGGTTTCGCGACCACTTCAAGGAATTGCAGGCGCTCGGCGCAAACGTGTTCGGCCTCAGCACGCAGGATACGGATTATCAGCGCGAGGCGGCGGAGCGGCTTCAGCTCCCGTTCGAATTGCTCAGCGACGCGGAGCTCCGCTTCGCCAAAGCGCTGCGTTTGCCGACGTTTGAAGTCGAAGCGATGACGCTCATCAAGCGGCTAACTCTTATTCTCCGCGGCGGCCGCGTCGAAAAAGTTTTTTATCCCGTCTTCCCGCCCGACCGGCACGCGGAAGAAGTCGTCGCGTGGCTGTCGCAGAATCCGCGCTGACGCGCAGCACGCTTTCATTTATTCAACTATACCGAGCGGCGTTTGCATGACCGGAAGCGTTTCGATACGCTCGGACAGGAGATTTCGCTTGCCTTCCGACACCGTAAAAAATATTTCATCGACGGCCGCGCGTCCGCTCGATGCCGCGCCGGCCGAGCACCTCGCGTTCGCCGCGCTGCGCCACCGCGATTTCCGCCGCTACTTTATCTTCAATCTGGCGTCAATGATGGCCGACAACATCGAGCACGTCATCAGCTACTGGCTGCTGTATCAGACGTTTCAATCGCCGCTGCTCGGCGGCTTCGCGGTGATCAGTCACTGGACGCCGTTCCTTCTGTTCTCGGTCTATTTCGGCGCGCTCGCCGACCGCTACGACTGCCGCAAGGTGATTCAAATCGCCCAGGTCATGTACATGTGCGTCTCGATCGCATGGGCCCTGCTGTTTCTCACGGGGACGATCCAGCTCTGGCATGCGTGCGTGCTGCTCGTCATCCACGGGATGGCGGGCGTGCTCTGGAGCCCGGGAAGCCAGCTGTTGATTCACGACATCGTTGGACGGGAGCATCTACAGAGCGCGATCCGGCTTAACGCCACCTCGCGGCAGCTTGGCGTGCTGCTCGGCCCGGCGGTCGGCGGCGGCCTGATGCTGCTGCTCGGACCTTCGACCGGGCTTTTCGTCAACGCCGTGCTTTATCTTCCGCTCAGTATCTGGCTGCTGCTTGTGCGGTATACCGGCCACCGCGACACAAAGACCGCGTCGGCGCGCCCGGCGCTGAGCTTGAAGGACGCGCTCAACGTCATGCGCGAGGCGTCGGCGAATCCGACGATCCTCGCGATGATCGTGCTCGGCGGTGCGACCTCGCTGCTCGTCGGCAACGCCTTCCAGGCGCAGATGCCGGAGTTCGCCCACGACTTGGGCACGGACAAACAGGGTGTCGCCTACAGCGCGCTGCTCGCGGCGAATGCCGGCGGCGCCGTTCTCGGCGGCTTTTTACTCGAAGGCAAAGCGCTGCTGCGGCCGAGCGTCCGCACCGCGACGATCTGCGCGATCATCTGGTGTGTTTTGATTGCGGGATTCGCCGCGTCGACGAGCTACCCGCTGGCGCTCGCACTGCTGTTCGCCGCGGGCGTCGTCAATCTCGCCTACCTATCGATGGCGCAGACGCTGGTGCAATTGCTCGCGCCGGCGAATCTCCGCGGGCGGTTGATCGGGCTCTTCGGCATGTCGAGCTTCGGATTGCGCGCCTTCAGCGGCGTCACCGTCGGCGTCATGGGGAGCCTGATCGGCGTTCACTGGTCGCTCGCGTTGAGCGCGCTCGCGCTCGCCGCCGTGACGCTCGGCCTGCTCGCCTTCGCGACACGGTCATCCGCGGACTTCGGCTGACGCCTAGCTTCGCTTGATCAATTTCTGCAGGCTCCGCATCTCGCGCGGCGGCTTCAAGTGCTGGCCGGCGATCGTCCACGACACTTCGCCGACATAAATATTGCCGCGGGAGTCGAGCGCGAGACCGTGCGGCGCGATGAACTGACCCGCCGCTTCGCCGGATCGGATGTCGCCCAGGCGCGCGAGCACTTTGCCTTCCTTGGATAAGATGCTGAGGCGCGGACCGAGATTCGGACAATCTTTGTTCACCGACATGCTCGGCCCGAGCTCGCCGAGATAGCAGAGCGGCTCGCGGCCCGTGTCCATGTACAGCGCACAGGGGCGATGCATGTTGTGCCACTGGTCGATGAATTTGCCCCCGCCGTCGAAGACCTGAATCCGGTGATTCTCGCGGTCGGCGACGTAGACGTAGCCGTCGCGATCGGCGACGATGTTGTGCACGATGTTGAACTGGCCCGGGTCGGTGCCCGGCTCGCCCCAGGAGAAGAGCAGCTTCCCGTCGGGCGAATATTTGTGCACGCGCGAGTTACCGTAGCCGTCCGAGACGTAGAGCTCGTTTTGCGGCGAGAGCGCGACGTGCGTGCAGCGGTTGAACGGCTCGCCGCTCTGGTACGGCGCCGGCTTGCCGGGAATGCCGAGCGTGAACAAGATCTTGCCGTCGAGCGTGCACTTCCTCACGGTGTGATCGCCGTCGTCGGTGAGAAAAATCGTGTCGTCGGGCCCCATCGTCACGCCGTGCGCGCGCTTGAAGGTCCCTTCGCCCCACGAGCGGAGAAAATTTCCCTCGCGGTCGAAGACGATGACGGGGTGCTCGCCGCGCGTGAAGAGATAGACCTGGTCTTTTTTATCGACGCCGACGGCGGCGACTTCTTTATAAGTCCAGCCGTCGGGGAGCTTGCCCCAGCCCTCGGCGACCTCGTAGGTGAATGGTCCGCTGCCGACCGTAACAGCCATAACCTCTCCTTTGCGATTTACGTTCGCTCTTATGACTTGCGCGTTCCTTTATACAGCTTGAGCGGAATCAGCACCACCGCGCCGAGCAGCAAAAATATTCCCGCTAGCCAGAAGGCCGAGAGAATTCCCTGGCGCTCGACCAGATAGCCCGCGACGAGCGGCGTGGGGAAAACCACGATTTGATTGACCAGCGAGGTCAAGCCGAACGACGAGCCCTGGATGTGGTCGCCGGCGACATCCATCGTCGCCGCGTTGGCGATGTTGATGAGCGTATAAAAAAAGAGGCCGATCGCCGAGACGACGAGACCGAGCTGAATTCCCGGCGCCGCGACCGCGAGCAGCAGGCATAAAATCCCCATCGCGATGAACGACGGCATCAGCACCGCTTTTCTGCCGAAGTGATCGGAGAGATGTCCGAGCACCGGCTGTGAGACGGTGCCCATCGCGTGCAGCAGCGCGATGTAAACGCCGAGGCCGAAAGGGGAGTAGCCCAAATGTTCCTGGATGTAGATCGGCAGGAACGTCAGCACGGAGAGGCGCCCCATCTGGAGCAGCGCGGTCGCGGCGCAGACGCCGAGAAACGCCGGATTTTTTCCCAGCGCGTAGACGTCGCGCAGCTCCGCCGCGCGCCAGCGGCGCGGCGGCGCGCCGGCGAAAAAGGTTACCAGCAGTCGCCAGATGATATAGGCGAGGATCAACGCGGGAATGAGCTGAAACCGGAGCACGGTCTGCCAGGGCAGCGTCACGAGCAGGAAGCCGACGCCGAGCGGCGTCAGCGTGTCGCTCACCGTCGCGCCGATGCCGTGGACCGAGAGCGCGGTGGCGCGCCGCTCGGGGAATTTGTTCGACAGCGATGCCGCGGCGGTGGGATGCCAGAGCGAAGTACCGAGCCCCACGAAGCCCGAGCCGACGAGCGCCAGGAAAAGCGTCGGCGCCGAGCCGATCAAAAAATACCCCGCGCCCATCGAGACGAGCGCCGATGCGAGGATGAGGCCGCGCTGGCGCACGAGGGCGTCGGAGAGCATGCCGACCGGGAGATCGAGCGTTCCCTGCGCGAACTGCCGCGCCGAGTTGAGCGCGCCGACCTGGACGTCGTCGAGGCCGAGGCCCGCCTTGATCGACGGCACGACGACCGGGAACAGCTGCTGGAACCAGTGGATGAAGAAATGGCCGCCGGTGATGACGCTCAGAAATCTCAGACGCTCGGCGCCGATGCCGCGAAATGTGCGGGCGAGCGCCGCGTTATTCAACGGCGGATTCCTCCGGCGCGCCGCCCGAGCGGGCGACGTCTTCCACCTTTATTTTTTCCGGGTTGAACTTGGCCGCCGCCTTGTTCATGCGCTCGAGCGTCTCGTCGAAGTCGAGCGGGGCCGCGTCCTTCGGGCGAAAGCGCAGCGGGTTCAAGCGCGCGACGACGAAGCTCCGGAGATAGGGGCTCGTCATGCCGCGCGACTTGAGCGCTTCGATTTTTTCGATCACGAGATCGTCGAGCGCCATCAGCGCCTTCGCGCGCGCCGTGCGGATTTTGAGCGCCGCCTTCAGCGGCTCTTTGAGGAATTTATCCACGCGCTTGAGCACGGGATTGTAAGCGCCGCCGCTGAAGCGCGGCCGCTCCTCGTAGCACATGCCGAGCGTGATGTAGCCGGGCTCCTCGAATTCCAGCGCGTAGCTCTCCTCGGCCGCGTTGTCGAGCGAGGCCAGCTCGCGGGCCATGCGGATCACCTCGAGCGATTTCTCGCGCAGGTTGTGCGCCTTCTCGGTGTTGAGCGCGAGGATCTGATACGCCGCGGCTTCCTCGGGAACGAGGATCGCCGTGATGCACTGCGCGCCCAGCGTGCGCATCGCCGAGAGGCGGTGATGGCCGTTGGGCGTCCAGTAGCGCGCGCCGTCTTCGGATTTTTGCGCGCGTACCGCGATGATCGGATCGAGAAAGCGCCCGAGCTTGCCGATCACGTTCTCGAGTCTGCGCGCATGCGCATCGGAGAGGTTCCGCTGATAGGGCGTGGGTTCGACCTGATCGATCGGCAGCGCGGCGAAGATCACCCATTTGCCGCCGTAGGGCTCGGCGTAGGCGCCGAGCACCTTGCCGCCGTCGCGCTCGACCTCGCGGCCGAGCTCGGCGACCTCGGCCGGCGCCGCGCCCGATTGCAGCTCGGCGGCGGTGATGCCGCAAGACTTGCCGGCGGGCTTTTTCCGCCGCCGCGTCTTTTTCTTCGGTTTCTTTTCAGCCATGGCGCGCGAGGAAATCGCCCGAGGCGATGAGCGGAAAGCCCCTCGGCGAAAGACCGTAGAGATAGATCCAGCAGCGCGTTCTGCCGCCGTCTTCGCGCCGCACCGTCACCCGCGCGCGGCGGAACGCCCTGTCTTCGTACGCGTCGAGCGCGCGGAGGGTCCGCGCGGGCTCGCGCAGCCGGTAGATCTCGCCGCGTACGCGGTCCGTGTTGCTGCGCGAAGCGATCGCGCCGGGAAAAGCGCCGAGATCGTAGAGCCGTCCGCGAAAAGTTCCGCGACCCAGAAAATCCGACTCGGCGGGGAGCCTCTGGTGCATCGGGTGGCCGCTCGCGGCGCGCAGCGTGCCGTAGACGAAGATCAGCGCGCCGTTTCCCACCGGGCGCGCTTTACGGGAAAAGCTTTTTCCCCGTCGCTTCATTCGCGAGGAGAATCGCCTGGACCGGGCAGAACTTCGCCGCCTTGAGAATGTCGTCGTCGCTGTCCCCGGTCGGGTCGAGCACGATCGCCTTGAACTGCTCGTCGATGTCGAAGACGTTGGGCGCGATCGAGGCGCAGTTCCGGACGCCCTTGCATTTTTCGCGATCGATCGTGATCTTCATCGCCGCGCCTTACGCCGCGCTCGCCTGGAGCGATTCGAGCTTCAAGGTCCGGCATATGAAGTCCATCCATTTGTGGAGGTTCTTATGCGTCGAGGGGATTTCGTAATTCGCCGCGGTGTAGAGGTAATGGAGCTGTGTGAAAATCGCGATGTCGGCAATCGTCATGCGGCCGAAGATGAACTCCTTGCCGGTGAAGAATTGATCGAGCGTGTGGAAATGAACCCCGAGGAGGGCTTCCGCCGACTTTTTCGCCTCGGGCGTCTCCGCGTGCCGCAGCGTGCGAATCGCGAGGTTCAACACCTCGTCGGCCCAATCCTCCAGCATGAGACAGAGCCCTTTGTCCGACGGGTTTTCGGGATAGATGCTGTTCTGCGGATACTGTTCTTCGAGGAAGGCCGAGATGAACGTCGAGTCGATGATGCACTTGCCGTCATAGTCGATCGTCGGCACTTTCCGCTGGCCGGAGAAATCGATCAGCGGCTGGCGATTGGGTCTGACGTCGAAGATCTCGAACGGAACATTCTTCATGCGCATGACGATGCGCACTTTTTCGCAAAACATCGAGGTCTGGCTCTGGTAAAGTTTGATGCCCATGGCGGCTCCTTTTTTGTCAATGCGCGAGGCGAGGCACGACCTCGCCCGCAAGCATCTCCATCTGCTCCGGCAAGTCGTACACCGGGTTCAAATTGATGACGCGCGCGCCCGCGGCGATGATCTCGCCGACTTTCTCGGCGCATTCTTCCGGCCCGCCCCAGACCGAAACCTTTTCGGCGAGATCGGGCGCACCGTAATACAGGCCGAACCATTCGGTCAATCGCTTCGCTGCGCGCTCGCGGTTGCGGTCGACGGCGAGATAGACGCGCTTGCCGATCGTGAAGTCGTTCGGGTCCTTGTGCGCTTCGGCGAGCGCCTCGTTTAAAATTTTCACCTGCTCTTTGAAAGCTTCGGTCGACGACGAGCCCGCGCCCATGAAGCCGCTGGCGCGGCGGGCCGCGCGTTTCACGGCGGCCGGCGCGCTACCGCCGAGCCAGATCGGCGGCAGCGGCTTTTGGTAGGGTTTCGGCACGAGCGTCGCGTTTTTGAGCTGCCAGAATTGTCCCTCGAAATTGAAATTTTCCTCGGTCCACAATTTTTCGATGAGCGTCAGCGCTTCGTTGAAGCGCGCGACGCGCTTGTCGGGGGACAGGCCGTAGGCCTGATAGAGGCGCGTCACCGCGCCGAGGCCGACGCCGGCGATGAGCCGCCCGCGGCTCAGCTGGTCGAGGCTCGCGAGGCTCTTGGCGAGCCAGATCGGATTGCGGAGATTGATCAGGAAGACCGCCATGCCGAGGCGCACGCGCTGCGTGAGCGCGGCGGCGTAGCTCAGCATCGTGATGCCCTCGAGCGCGCTCGCCGCCTGGCGCAGCACCGCCTGTTCCTGCACCCACAAGCTGTGGAAGCCGAGTTCCTCGGCGCGTTTTAGATACCGGTGGATCGATTCGAGATCGAGCGGCAGCTTCGTATGGATCTGCGGCGCGGCGATGCCGAATTCGACTTTTTCTGTGGCCATCGATGATCGTGCTCTCGAATGCAACCATATCAACGTTTCGTTTCGCGGTTCAAGCCGTGCCGGTTGTCTTTTGCAATGGCTCGCGGTCGCTGCTAGCCTCGTCCTTCGATGAAGCTTCTCTGCTTCCAGGCGAAGCGCTTCCGCTGGAAGACGCACGCGAAGACCTTGGCCGAAGTTGCCGATCAAGACGTCGAAGAGACGGTCGAAAAGGCCGTGGTCGTATTCTTCCACGCCGAAACTTCCGATGAGGCCGCCGAGCGTCGCGCTACCGTGCTGCGCCAGACGCTGAAGCACGTCAAATGGCTCGCGAACAAGCGCGGGCTCAAAAACATCGTGCTCCATTCCTTCGCGCATCTAGGCGGCGCGAGCGCGCCGGCGGCTTTCACGCAGAACCTGATCGCTGAAGTCGCCGACCACCTGCGCGCGACGGGCTATTCCGTCTGGCTCACGCCGTTCGGCTATTTCTGCGAATGGGACTTGAGCGTCTACGGCGACAGTCTCGCAAAGGTCTGGAAAGAGATCTGACATTTAACGGGTACCCGGCATTTCCCGTGGAGAAACCCGAGCGATCACCCGGTTGGGCGCCGCAGGGCAAAGTCCTATCCTTTAATTAGAAGGCTAATTAATTAGAAGGCTAAATTGGGAGGGACTATGGCGACGCATGCCCAGACGATTCCGGTTCGCATCTATCGCGGCGATGAGCATCTCATGCTCGCCGCGCCGCTCCCCGGGCTCGAGCCGGAGAATATTTGGATCACGGTTTCAGGCAGGAAGGTGTGCATTCAGGGCGACGAGCGCGGCCCAGGACAGCGCAGCCGCGACACGATAGTCGATGAATGGACGATCGGCCCCTATTATCGGGAAGTGGAGCTTCCCGAACCCGTGGATGGACCGCTGACGAATGCGACGTATGGGAACGGCGTTCTCGTTTTGTCGATGCCGAAAAGCGAAAGTACCAAGCCCGACTCGCACGCGAGCTTCAAGCTGCATCCTATCGAAGCGACGCGCGGCGAGCGCGTCGGGCACACCGGCATGGATATAAATCCGCGCGCGGCGGCGCAGCACGATCAAAAGCACAAGGCGGAGAAGAGCGGAGACGCTAAGGTCTCGACGCGCTGACGAGCGCACCGCGAATCCGTTGCTCAATGCTTTTCTGCGGCAGGGTGGGCGTTAATTTTGCGCCCGCCCTGCCGTTTCTTGTCCGTTCCGTCATCTGCTAAAATTCAAGTATGAAGCCGCCGTGTGAAGATCTGAAGGGTCTCGCTCAGAGCGATTTCCCGCCGCCGCGCACGCCGAACGCCTGCGAGGAATGTCTCGCCGAGGGAACGATGTGGGTGGCGCTCCGCGAGTGCCGCGCCTGCGGCCACGTCGGCTGCTGCGATTCCTCGCCCGGGAAGCACGCGACGCGCCATTTCCACGACACGCACCACGGCGTCATGCGCGCGGTCCCGCCCGCCGCCTGGACCTGGTGCTACGTGCATGAGGCGATGGGTCAGCTGGACCAGGGCTGAGCTTAGCCCCAGTGGAAATGCACCGGGCCGCTCCACCATTTATCCGATGTCACGATAGGCGTTTCACGGTGGAAACGTCATAACCTGATTTTTCCGTCCCATTCAGCATGACTTGATATTCAAACGCCTTGCCGGCGCCGTCCTCGCCGTGCAGCATCACATAGATCGTCGCGGCATCTTTCACCGGCCGGACGCCGACCGCCTTGATCGTTTTAGGATAGCCGTCGGGATGGTAGCGGCTGAGCGTGTCCTTGAAGTTTTCCAGCGGCAGATAGCTCCGCGCTTTGCTCGACATCTGCGCGTAGGCGCGGTCGAAGTCCTGTCTCACGAGCGCGATCTCGGCGAATTCCTCCGCGCGCTTCGCGGCCATCTCCTCGTTGTGCGTGATCGGCTCCGAGCACGCGGCCAGAAACAGAAGCGCGACCATAATTGTCAATCGAGAGAACATCAGACCATTTGCCGGCATAAATTAGCCAGCCTAGTCGCAGTAATAGAACGAAGTCAAGAATTCCATCCGTGCGACCACCGCCGGATCGCCAGCCCTGCCTTGACTCCATCCCACGGGATGAAAAAATGATGGAACATGAAACCGCGCCTCATTTTTGTTTTCTCGTGTTTTATCACTGCTTTAATACTCCTTACGGCTAATGCCCGGCCGGCGGCTTCGGCGGCGGTGGAGGAATCTCCGCCGCCAGCGAGCGCTCCCCCGTCCGTCCCGCTCGCGGAGGTCGCGGCGCAGGCGGAGGCGGTCGCGGCGCGACTCCGCGACGTTCAGACGACGCTTTCCTCGGACCGTATTACCGAGACCGTGACGACCGATCTGCCCGCGATTACGCGCGAGATCGACGCGCGGCTGCGCGAGAGTCGGAAAATCGCCGCGCAGCGGCCGTCGCTCGAGATGCTGTCGCGCATGGAAAGCGACTGGCGCCGGCTCCATGGCGAGCTTTCGGATTGGTCGCGCGCGCTCGGCGGCCGCATCGGCCGGCTCGAACAGCAGACGGCCCAGCTCGACGAGCTGAGCCAGACGTGGCAGCACACGCTGCAGACGGCGAACGATGCCCATGCGCCGCCGGAGGTGCTCCGCCGCATCGAAGCCATTATCGGCGCGATCGGCAATGCGCGGGTCGCGATCGATCAGAAGCGCAGTCAAGCCTTGACGGTGCAAAATCGCGTCGCGCTGCAGGACGCCCGCATCTCCGAGACGCTGGTGTCGATCCGCCAGGCGCGCGAGGACATCCTAGACCGGATCTTTGTCAAAGACAGCCCGGCGCTCTGGAGCGCGGAGGTGCGCGCGCACGCGCCCGAAGACCTGCTTGCGGAAAGCCGCGCCTCATTCGCGGCGCAGTGGAGCGCGCTCCGCGTTTATGCCGAGCGCCAGCCGGTGCGCTTCCTGCTGCACGGGCTGATCGTCGCCGTCTTCGCCGCCCTGCTTTATCGCGCCCGCGCGTCGTTGAAGCAAACGCCGCTCGAGCGGGCGGCCGCCGCCGCCGTCGAAATGCCCGTCCCCGTGGCTTTGATGCTCTCGATCGTCTTCGGCCGCCTCATTTATCCCGACGCGCCGCGGCTCCTTTGGGCAGCGCTTGTCTCGCTCGCGCTCATTCCGGGCGTGATGGTGCTGCGCCGTCTGATCAACGGGAACCTGCGGCCGGTTTTTTACGCGCTCGTCGTTTTCTTCTTCGTCGACCAGGCGCGGGCGCTGACCGCCGCGGTCGAGCTCCTGCCGCGCCTTTTGTTTCTTGCCGAGATGCTCGGGCTCGCGGCGTTTCTCGCCTGGCTGCTCTACGCGCTCGGCCGCCGCCCGCGCGCGAGCGGCGGCTCCGACCGCTCGCGCAGGACGATTCGCGTCGCCGCGGCCGTCGGCTGCGCGCTCGCGAGCGCCGCCTTCGCCGCGAACGGGGCGGGCTACGTGACGCTCGCCAACCTCGTCGGCAACGCGGTTCTAGGCAGCGCCTATCTCGCGATCATCCTCTATGCCCTGGTCGAGATCATCGACGGGGTCGCCGCGCTCGCGCTCAGTGTGCGGCCGCTGGCGCTGTCAGGCGTGGCGCGCCGGCATGGCCCGCTCATCCGCCGCCGCCTGAGGCGTGGACTCCAGCTGCTCGCCGTCGTCTTGTGGCTTCTCGGCACCCTCAACCGGCTGTTGCTGCGCGAGCGGCTGTACGACGCGGTTCGCGACCTGCTCGACGCTGACCTCGGCGTCGGCCTTCTCCACATTACGCTCGGCGACATTCTCTCCTTTGCGTTCACGGTCTGGGCCGCGTTTCTCGTATCCCGGTTCGTCCGCTTTTTGCTGGATGAAGACGTTTACCCGCGTGTCGCGCTCGGGCGCGGTCTGCCGTACGCGATCTCCACCCTCCTCCACTATGTGATCCTGCTCGCCGGCTTTTTCGCCGCGGTGGCGGCGCTCGGCTTCGATATGACCAAAGTGACGATCCTCGCGGGCGCGTTCAGCGTCGGCGTCGGCTTCGGTCTGCAGAACATCTTCAACAATTTCGTCTCCGGACTCATCCTGCTCTTCGAGCGCCCGGTGAAAATCGGCGACGTGGTGCAGATCGAAGACGCCTCCGGCGTGGTCGAGCACATCGGCATCCGTGCCAGCATCATCCGCACGCCGAACGGCTCGGAGATCATTGTCCCGAACGGGAAATTGATCTCCGAGCGCCTCACGAACTGGACGCTTTCCAATCGCCGACGTACAATCGAGCTCCCGGTCTCCGTCGCTCAAGGCGCCGATCCAGGTCGCGTGATCGCGCTGCTCGAACGCGTCGCCGCGGAGCATCCGCTCGTCACCGACGAGCCGCCGCCCGAGGCGCTGGTCGTGAAGCTGAGCCCCGACGCGGTCGCTTTCGAGCTCCGCGCCTGGACCGCCGAGATCGAGCGCTGGATGCAGATTCGCAGCGAGCTCGCGATCAATGTGAGCGCCACGCTCGCGGCGGAAAAAATCGCGCTGCGCTGACGCTCCGTTTCCCGTTAACCCGCCTGGGCATTTTCCTCAGTCGCAATTCGGGGTTTTACCCGAGTGGAGTGCCTGCGCCGTCTGGCTATGATGGGCGTAGAAGCACCGGTAATTCTTCGAAATTTGCATCGACACTCGCCTCGGCCACTTCAGCCGAACTTTTGCGATCGGGACATCCAGCCAACAACTTCAGAGGAGAAACGCCATGGCTTTTAAGCTCAAGAAATTACGCGACCAAGTTATCGTGATTACCGGCGCGTCTTCGGGCATCGGGCTTACGACGGCCAGAATGGCCGCCGCGAAAGGCGCCCGGCTGGTCCTCGCGGCGCGCAGCTCCAACGCGCTCCGCGAACTCGCCGACGAGATCACACGACGCGGCGGCGAGGCGATGCATGTGACCGCGGACGTGTCGAAGCCCGAAGACGTGCGCTCGATCGTGCGCGCCGCGGAAGACCGCTTCGGCGGCTTCGACACCTGGGTGAATAACGCCGCCGTCGCGATTTACGGCAAGCTCGTCGAGATTCCTATCGAGGATATGCGCCAACTCTTCGAGACGAATTTCTGGGGCACGGTTTACGGCTCTTTGGAACCGGCGCGCCATTTGCGGCGCCGCGGCGGCGCGCTCATCAACATCGGCAGCACGCTCTCCGACCGCGCGATTCCGCTGCAAGGCATCTACAGCGCCTCGAAGCACGCGGTCAAAGGCTTCACCGACGCGTTGCGCATGGAATTGGAGGAGGAAGGCGCGCCGGTCTCCGTCACGCTGATCAAACCCGGAGCGATCGACACGCCTTACACGCAGCACGCGCGCAATTATATGGACGTGGAGGCGCAGCATGCGCCGCCGGTCTACGCGCCGGAGACGGTGGCGCGCGCGATTCTCCACGCGGCGGAAACTCCCGAGCGCGATATCTTTGTCGGCGCGGGCGGGAAGGCGGTGTCGGCTCTCGGACAGTACGCGCCGCGGCTCACGGACAGGTTCATGGAGCGGTTCGTCCTGCGCCAGCAAAAAAGCGGTCGCCGGCCGCAGCCCGAGCATGAGGCGTTCGACCGCGCGTCGGAGCGGCTCGCGGAGCGCGGCGGCTACGAAGGGCACGTGGCGGAAACGAGCCTCTACACGCAGGCGTCGCTGCGTCCCGTGTTGACGGGCGCGGCGATCGTCGGCGCCGGCCTCGCGGCCGCGGCGCTTCTGCGCGGACGGCAGCCGGAGGAAGAGCGCGGCAACGGATTCTGAGGACTTTCAAACAAGGGAGGAAAGATCATGACGATGTATCCGACGAGCGAGAGCGGGCGCCGATTTAGTGAGAACAGCATGACGGTGCAGCGCTGGCGCAACGCGCGGCGCGGTGACGGCTTCACTCCGGACGGCTTTCTGCAAAACATGGACGAAGAGGAGCTTGCGCGCTTTCTCGGCTGGTTCAGCATCGGCCTCGGCGCGACCGAAGTACTTGCGCCGCGCGCGCTGGCGCGCGCCCTAGGCGTCAAAAGCCGGCCGCTGCTCTTCGGCTTCCTCGGCATTCGGGAGATCATGACCGGCATCGGCATATTGACGCAGCGCCGTCCCGCGCAGTGGCTGTGGTCGCGAGTGGGCGGCGACATGATGGACTTGAGTCTTCTGGGGCTCGCCCTCGCGACAAACCGGCGCACGAAGGGGAGAATCGCGGCGGCGACTGCGGCGATCGCCGGTGTTACGGCGCTCGATCTCCTTTGCAGCCAGCAGCTGAGCGACGGCGTAGGAAAGGACGGATCGGTTCGCACCGGCGAAAGCATTCACGTCAACCGCCCGCCGGAAGAGGTTTACAGCTTCTGGCGCAATTTTCAGAATTTTCCGCGCTTCATGTATCATTTGGAATCCGTCCAGGTGACCGGAGAGAAACACTCCCACTGGGTGGCGAAAGCCCCGGCGGGGACTTGCGTCGAATGGGACGCCGAGATTGTCCAGGAGATTCCGAACCAACTGATCGCCTGGCGCTCTCTCGAAGATTCCACGGTGACGCATTCCGGCCAGGTGCGCTTTGAGCGCGCCCCCGGCGGCCGCGGCACGATCGTCCGCGTCGCGCTCGAATATCGGCCGCCGGCCGGCGCCATCGGCGCGGCGATAGCGAAGCTCTTCGGCCGCGAGCCCCGTCAGCAGGTGCGAGAAGATTTGCGGCGCTTCAAGCAGCTGGTCGAGGCCGGCGAAATTATCACGACCGAAGGCCAGCCCGCCGGACGCGCCCGCAGCACCTCGTTGTTATACGACCAGGCGTCGCGGCGGAATGCGCGCGCGGTCGAGTCGCTCCAGAAAGAGGAGCGCATCCAGAAGGAGGAACGGATATGAAAGCGAATTGCTGGTACGGCACACACGATCTCCAGGTGACTGAGGTTCCAGACCCGAAAATTATCAACCGCCGCGACGCGATCATAAAGATCACGACGACGGCGATCTGCGGGTCGGATCTTCATCTCTACAACGGCTATATGCCGACGATGGAGAAGGGCGACATCCTCGGACATGAATTCATGGGGGAGGTCGTCGAGGTCGGGCCCGATGTCAAGAATCTGCGCTCGGGCGAGCGAGTCGTCGTCGCGTTTCCGATTTCATGCGGCAACTGCTTTTTCTGCCACAAGCAGATGTTCTCGCTCTGCGAGAACTCGAATCCGAACGCCTGGATCGCGCAGAAGTTTATGGGCCAGTCGCCGGCCGGACTTTACGGCTATACGCACATGCTCGGCGGCTTCGCCGGCGGCCAGGCGGAATACGCCCGCGTGCCGTTCGCCGATGTAGGGACGCTCAAGATCCCCGACGGCGTGCCCGACGAGAAAGTTCTATTTCTCTCGGATATTTTTCCGACCGGATACATGGCGGCGGAGAACTGCGACATTCAATCCGGCGACACGATCGCTGTCTGGGGCTGCGGACCGGTGGGCCAGTTCGCGATCGCCAGCGCGCGCCTTCTCGGCGCCGAGCGCGTGATCGCGATCGACCGCTTCCCGGAGCGGCTGCGCATGGCGCGGGAGAAAAGCGGCGCGGAGACGATCAATTACGAAGAGGCCGATGTTTACGACACGTTGATGGAGATGACCGGCGGTCTCGGCCCCGACGCGTGCATCGACGCTGTCGGCATGGAGGCGCACATGCCCGGACTCCTCGGCGCCTATGATCGCGTGAAACAGGCGATGATGCTTGAGAGCGACCGCCCTGCGGTGTTCCGTCAGGCGGTTCGCGCCTGCCGAAAGGGGGGCACGGTGTCGATAGCGGGCGTGTACGGCGGCTTCGACGACAAGATTCCGCTCGGCGCGCTCATGAACAAGGCGCTGACGATCAAAACCGGACAGACCCATGTGCAGCGGTATATGAAGCCGCTGCTCGAGCGCGTGCAGAAAGGCGAGATCGATCCGAGCTTCGTCATTACGCATCGTCTCGCGCTCGAGGCCGCGCCCGAAGGCTACGAGATGTTTCTCAACAAACAGGACGAGTGCGTGAAGGTCGTGCTCAAGCCCGGCATGAATCTGTACCACTGAAGCTTGGCATGGAGGTGGGCGGCGCGAGTCCTCGACGGCCGATGACGCGCGCCGCCCGCAAAGGGAACCTCATGGACGATAAATTGAACGCGATCGACGTCGGCTATCAAGCGTATCTAGAAGAAGGCGGCGACCCTTTCGGCGCCGTGCGCCGGGTCGCGCCTGACGGGGTGACGGTATACATCGAAAACGGCGGCGACTTCAGCATCGGCGCGGCGGCCGTCAGGAGCGTTCATGACGGAAAGGTCGTTCTCGATCGCGAACGTCTCGACCCGTCCATTATTCGAGCCATCAAGCATGCGCACGATCGCGAGGAGCCCGGGCTTTAAAGTTATCCACAGCTTCCGGTAACTGCCCCGCGTAAAATTTTCTCTCCCGTTAAATTTTTTCGGCGGAGTCAAAGGTGGAATTGTGCTAACGATCTGAATTTTAAGGGATTTGCCGTTGGCACAGCCCTTGCCCTACCTAAAGGCATGGCGTCGATCATCACAGAGACGGCTAGGCTCGATGGTTCGCTGCGGCAGAAATGCAAGGCATGCGGCTGCGCGGACAAATTCGATTTTCATGTCCCCGACGCGACGTGGAACGAAGTCGTGCCGGAGGACTTCCGCAACAAAGTCGTCTGTCTCGGCTGTTTCGATAAATTCGCTTTCGAGAGACAGATCGACTACGCGGCGGCGCTCGATGTGCTGTATTTCGCGGGCGATCGAGCCGTTTTTAAGTTCGAGACGGTGTCGGCCGAGAAGATCTGAGGCTTTCGTAGAAGACGGCCGCAGCTTTGACCCGCGGCGGCAATTTCTCGCCGACCCGCTTTCTTCGAATTCCTTTGCAGCGACATCGCTCTTGTGAGGCGCGAGCGTTGTCGTCTGGGTTCCGGGCAAGTGCGATCGTTTACTTGCCCTGTAGGGCTTCGTGCACCTTGCCAACCATCTTCGCCGAAGGCGTGAGGGTTTTGTCGCCCTCGTCCTTCCACTTCGAAGGGCAGGCTTCGTTGGTCTTTTTCGATAAATAGAGATTCGCTTTGAACTTGCGCATCATCTCGTCGATGTTGCGTCCGAGGTTGTAGAAGTTCATCTCGGAGTTCATCAAGACGCCCTGTGGATTGATGATGAAGGTCCCGCGCAGATCGAGACCGGAGTCCTCGTCGTAAACGCCGAACGCGCGCGAGAGTTTACCGGAGCGATCGGCGCCCATGGAATACTTCACCTTCGCCAGCTCTTTCTCGTTCTCCTGCCAAGCCTTATGAACGAATTTGGTGTCGGTGCTCACGGTGACGATGTCGCAGCCCATTTTGACGAAACGGTCGTGCTGCTCTGCCAGAGCAGCGAATTCCGTCGCTCAGACGAAGGTGAAGTCGGCGGGGTAGAAAAAGAGAATCGTCCACCGCTTCTTGTCCATCTGCTCCTTGAGACTGACCTTGCCGAAGTCGCCTTTCACCGGCTCGTAGGTCTCGATCTCGAAGTCCGGCACCTTGGTCCCGAGTTTTATCTCAGCCATGTTCGTTGCCTCCTCATATACAGTTACGCAAATATTGCTGCCGCAGCGTACGCTTCGTATTTATAGGATGCCGCTCCAGATGCCAAGCGCCGCTATCTTGTCACCTCCACGATGACCTCGGTCTCTACCGCCGCGTTTCTGCTGAGCGACGAAACCCCGACCGCGGCGCGCGCGTGCTCGCCGCGGCTGCCCCAGAGCGCCACGTAGAGATCCGACTCGCCGTTCACGACTTTCGGCATTTCCGTGAATCCAGGCGCGGCGTTGACGAAGCCGAGCACTTTGACAATCCGCTTGACGCGATCGAGACTGCCGAGCGCGGCTTTCATGATCGCGAGATGATTGAGCGCGCAGCAGCGCGCCATCTCGTACGCCTGCTCGATGGTGACGGCGTCGCCGACCTTGCCGCTGTATTTCGGGGACTCGCCGTTCAGGCGGCCGATATTGCCGCCGACGAACAGCAGCTTGCCGACGCGGACGCTGCCGATGTATGTCGCCGCCGGCGTCGGCGGGCGCGGCAGTTCATAGCCCAGCGATGCGAGCTTTTTTTCGATTTGTCCCCGCGCGCGAGATTTTTTCGTTGCCATTGCGTTCTCCTTCGCTTGCAAATTGCCGCCGGCGCGGATCATATGGCAAAAATACTTTCGAGGCGAGAGGAAACAGGTCGAAGCGGCGACGCATGGGCGAGGGCGCGCAACAGCAGGCGGGCGGAGAGTGGAAGCAGCTCGCGGTCATCTGTCTCGGGGCGTTTCTCTTCTTCAACAGCTTCGGCAGCCTGAACGTCGCGCTGCCGAATATCCAGGCGGAATTCGGCAGCAGTCTGGCGGCGATTCAGTGGGTCTCGATGATGGGGCTCGTCATGCTGTCGAGCCTGTCGTTTTGTTTCGGGCGCGCGGGCGATTTGCTCGGGCAGAGGACGCTCTATCGCACCGGCGTCGTTCTTTATGCCGCGGGCGCCGGTTTGGCGGCGCTCTCCGGCGCGTTTTCCCAGCTCCTTTTTTTTCGCGCCGTGATGAGCGTCGGTCTCGCGATGGCGCTGCCGATGTCCGCGGCGATTCTGGCCGTGATCTATCCGTCCGAGCGGCGCGGCCGCGCGCTCGGCCTCTTCGCCTCCGCGATCGCCGTCGGCCGGGCCACCGGCCCCACGGTCGGCGGTTTTCTGCTGCACTTTTCCAGCTGGCGCGCGGTATTTTTTCTCAATTTTATCATCGGTGTCGCGGTCTCCGCGGCTGTTTTCGCCGTGTTCAGGGGGAGGGACAAGCGCAGCCGGGGCGGCTTTGACTTTTCCGGCGCCGTCGCGCTGATGATCGGCTATCCGTCGCTGCTCATCGGCTTGAGCATTGGCGCGACCGCCGGATGGCGCGCGGGCGCGACGCTCGTCTGGCTTGCACTTGCCTGCATCGGTCTCACGGCGTTTTATCTGATTGAGCGGCGCGCGAAGAGTCCGCTCATCGAGCCGGCGCTCTTTCGCAGCCGGCCGCTCACGGCGGCCCTCGTATCGCTCGCCGCCGCCAGCGCGGCGTATGCGCCGATCAATCTATCGGCGCCGATCTTCATGCAGAAGGCGCTGGCGCTCACGCCGTTGACGATCGGCTTCGTCATGGCGGCGCTGCCGGTGTGCACCGCGCTCGCCTCGCCGATCTCCGGCGCGCTGTCCGACCGGTTCGAGCCGCGCTCCCTCGCCGCGGCGGGCGTCGCCCTGATCCTCGCCGGCATCATCGTCTACGCGCTCCTCGGCGTCGACGCCGGCACCCATTCGGTCGCGCTTGCGCTCATGCTGATCGGCGTCGGCACAGGCTTTTTCATTCCGGCGAACCAGAAGGCGGCCTTCGCCACCGCGCCGAGCGAAGATTACGGCATTTTATCTGCGATGCTGAGCTCGATCGGCACCGCCGCGAGCACGCTGGGGACGACGGCGGCGGTCGCGCTCATCGAGACGAGGATGGCGGCGGAAGGCGGTTTTTCGCCGGCGGTTTTCGCCGCAGCGCAGAGCTTCGCTTTTAGCATGATGGTTCCGCTTGCCGCGCTCGCCCTCATGAGCGCCCTCATGGGTAGGCGCCTGGTCGCCCGCTCACGAGTTCAAGATGACCGCGACCGTGCCCGCGACGACGCTTAGCGTCCCGATCACGGTAAAGACGGTAATTTTCTCGGCATCGCGCAAAAAGATCGCGGCGCCGATCATCGCCCATAGCGGATAGGTGGTCGCGATCGGCGCGATAACCGACACGGTGCCGACGGAGAGCGCGGTGATGATCAAAAGAATCGCCATCGTCTCCGCCAGGCCCGTGACGAGAAAAGGCCATAGCGCGGCGCGCCGCCAGACCAGCCGCTCGTTCGATGGAAAGAAGGCGAGGTAGAGGCCGAGGCAGAGCAGTGAAACGCCGCCCATGACGGCGGCGAAAAAAAGCGGCTCGGAGGAAAGCGAGAGTGCGTAGCGGCGGATCGGCTGGTTCGTGCCGGTGAGACTGGCCGCCGCGAGCGGCAGCAGCAGGTGCCACCAGCGAAAGCCGGCGATGTGCCGTTTCGCCCTGCCGGAGAGTAAAGCGATGCCGCCCACGACCAGCACTGTCCCGACGAGCACGCCGACGTGCGGCTGCTCGTGGAGAAACAGGATCGCGATCAGCGTGCTCACGATCGGGCTCACCGACTGGAGCGCGCTCGAGCGCGATGCGCCGATTTTGTTGACGCCGGTGTAGGAAAACATGCGAACGGCGAATTGCGTGACGCCGACAAGGACGAAGAGCCAGAGCGCCGTCGGCGCGACTTGGGGAATGCCGCCGGTGAGGAAGACGCCGCTCCAGAGAAACACGTTTTGCGTCACCACAGAGATGGACGTGACGGTGATCGGGGTCGAGTATCGCAGACCGCGGCGCGCCGAGACGAGCGTCGTCGCGTAGAAGATCGAGGTCAGGAGCGCGAGAATTTGCGCCCGCATGAAAGGCGGCGGCGCGCGCCGCTAAGCCGACTCCTTGATCAAATCCGACAGACGCTCGCCGATCATGATCGAAGTGAGATTCGTGTTGGCGTGCGTCACGGTTGGCATGATCGACGCGTCGCCGACCCAAAGGTTGTCGATGCCATGCACGCTGAGCCGCTCGTCGACGACCGTCATCTTGTTCGCCGCCGGGCCCATCAAACAGGTGCCGACGCCGTGGTGGTAGCTGTCGTAAGTCGAGCGGGCGAACGCCGCCCAATCATCGGCCGGCGCCGGCTGCAGCAGCGGCCCGTAGTATTCCTTCGCCGGGCCGGTGTGAACGAGGCGCTCCATGAACTCCATCGCCCAGCGCATCGAGCGGATATCCGCCGGGTCTTCGAGCATGCGCGACTCCACGGCGGGCAGCTCGTTCGGGTCGGCGCTCGTGAGCGTGAGCCGGCCGCGGTTGGTCTGCTCGAGGAGTGCCGCCGACACCGGCAGCATCCGCTTGATGCCCTGCACGACGGTCGGCGGCCGCATGACGATATGAAAATTGCCGCAGCCGGCGCTCTCGTCGCTTTTGACGACTAGGCGAAAGCGGGGCACGACCCAGTCTTCCTGAAACGCCTGGATCGACTCGAACGTCATATAAACGACGGCGTGGTCCTGATAATTTTCTCCCACGCCTGGGAGATCGTGCACGGCGCGGATGCCGTGGCGCTTGAGCTCGACGGCCGGGCCGATGCCTGAGAGCATCAGGATCTGCGGTGAATGGAAAACCCCCGCGGCGAGCACGATTTTATCCGCGCGCGCGGTCTCGAGCTGTCCGCCTTTCCGATAGACGACTCCCTCGACCTTGCGGCCGGCGAGCTTGAGGGCGGCGACCGGCGCCTCGGCGATGACCTTGAGATTCGGCCGGCTGCGCGCGGGATTCAGATACGCGACCGTCGTCGATTGGCGCTTGCCGTTTTTTATATTGTAGGGCGCGAGCGAGACGCCGATCGCGTCCGGCCTATTGATGTCCTCGCAGCGCGGCAGACCCATGTGCAGCGCGCTGTCGATGAAGGCTTTCGCCGGCCCGGATATCGGATCGCCGAACTTGAACGGCCGCTGGACGTAAAGCGGCCCGTCGTTGCCGTGCAGCGGACTGTCAGGATAATCCTGATCGGACTCGATCCGCTTCATGACCGGCAGCATCTTGTCGTAAGACCACGACGGATTGCCCAGCCGCGCCCAGGTGTCGAGATCGTGGCGGGTCGGCCGCAGGATCGACATGACGTTCACGGACGAGCCGCCGCCCATGATCTTTCCAGCGAGCGAATAAAAAATGCTCTTGTCGCTCCGCTCGGTCGCATACATCGCGACGTAAGGAGACTCCAGCAGCAGCTTCACCTGCTTGGCGGCGTCGGCGACGATATCGGGAATCGGCATCGGGTCTGGACCCGCTTCCAGGAGCAGCACTTTGCGCCTCGGGTCCTCCGACAGCCGCGCTGCCGCGGCACAGCCCGCCGAGCCGCCGCCGACGATGATGACGTCGTAGTGGTCTGCCATAGATACTCCTGGTTTCTGGTTTCAGGTTTCTAGTTTCAAGGCAAAACGGCGCCGAATAGCTCTGCGTCTTTATCCGAAAACGTGAAACTTGAAACTAGGAACTAGAAACTTCGAGTTTTTCCTTGAGGCGCCGCGCAAACTCCTCGAGCAAAAGCGCGCCGGTCGCGCGCATGACCATATCGCCCAATATCGCGAGGCGCCCTTTGATCGCGATGTCGGCGCGGTAATCCATCTCGGTCCGCTTTTCGTCCGTCTCCGCGAGCTGGACGATCAATTTGGCGCCGAGGGCGCTCTTCGTTACCGAATCGGTGCCGTCAGTCTGGACGGTCATCGAAGCCGGCGGCGCGCTCTCCACGATGGTCGAGCGAAAGGTGAATTTGCCCGAGATCGGCCCGACCGCCGCGCTGACGACGCCTTCGAACGTGCGCTCGTCGATCGCGGTCGCGCGCTCGAGCCCCGGCACGCACGAGGCGAAGCGGTCGATGTCCATCAAGAACTTCCACACCTCTTCGGCGGGCGCGCGGATGTCGATCTTGCCTGCGAGAATCAAGCGGCGAATCCTCCGGCCGTTAAGAGCGACCGGCGAGGTAGAGCGACGCGCAGCGCTCGCTGCAGAAGTATTGGTCGTCTCTCAGCATCGCTTCGCTCTTCGGCAGATAGCTCCGGCACTGCGGGTCGAGCACCATCTCCTCGCCGCGCGCGGCGTCCCCGCGCTTCGCGGCCGGACGCCTCGGACGGCGCGCGGAGAAAAAGATTTTATACAAAAGATAAAAGAGGAAGAGAAAAAAGAGAAATCTCAGCAGCATGGCGATTGCGCCCCGCTCAGAGGCGCGCCAGGCTCACGCGCTTGTCGTCTTTGACGGCGAAAAGAAGCTCGGAGATCGACGCGCCGAGCACCGGGTGGACCACCTGCGGAGCGAGCTCGCTCAAAGGAATGAGGACGAACTTGCGATTTTGCATCTCGCCGTGCGGGATCTTCAAATTCTTCTTGTTCATGATGAGCGAATCGTAGAGCAGAATGTCGAGGTCGATGATGCGCGCGCCCCATTTCTTGCGCACTTTCTTTCGTCCCATCGCGCGCTCGATGTTCTTGAACTTTTCGAGCAGCGCCTCCGGCTTTAAGTCGGTCTCGATCTGAATGACGGCGTTGATGTACCACTCCTTCGAGTCGCCGTGCGGCTCGCTCTCGTAGACGGAAGACTCCTTGACGATGCGCGTCTTGGGCAGCTTGGCGATCCGATCCAGGGCTTCGAGGTAGTTCTCTCTCTTGTTCCCGAGATTGGAGCCTAAACCAATGTATACCTGATGAGGCACGATCCATCCAGGAGTGTCTCCCCGGCGGGCTACATCTTGACTTGCCGGATCCTCTCCGTAACCTCCCTCAACCGTTGTTTGTCCACGCAGAGAGTAAAGCGCACGTATCCTTCGCCCGGCGCGCCGAAGCCGTTCCCGGGCGTCGTGACGACGCCGGCCTCGTCCAACAGGCGCGCCGTGAAATCGGCGGAGCTGAATCCCTTGGGCACCGACACCCAGACGTAAAACGTCGCCTTGGGTTTTTCGCATTCGAAGCCGGCCTTGTGCAGACCGTCGACGAGAATATCGCGGCGCTCCTGAAAAACTTTTCGCGACGGCTCGATGAGCTTGTCGCCTTGCTTGAGCGCCTCGATCGCCGCCTCCTGCACCGCCTGAAAGATCCCGGAGTCGACGTTGGATTTGACCTGCGCGAGGCCGCCGACGATCTCTGGATTCCCGACCGCCATGCCGACGCGCCAGCCGGTCATATTGAAGCTCTTGGAGAGCGAGTGAAACTCGATGCCGACCTCGCGCGCGCCGTCCACCTCCAGGAAGCTCATCGGGCGGTAGCCGTCGAAGCCCATTTCCGTGTAGGCGGCATCGTGGCAGACGATGACGTTGTTTTTCTGCGCGAAGTCGATCACCCGCTCGAAGAAATCCTTTCCCGCGACCGCCGCCGTCGGATTATTCGGATAGTTGATCCACAAGAGCTTCGCCGCGCGCGCGACGTCGACGGGGATCGCGTCCAGGTCCGGCAGGAAGTGATTTTCCTTCGTCAGCGGTAGGAAATAATTCTTGCCGCCGTTGAACGCGGTGCCGATGTGATAGACGGGATAGCAGGGCGTCGAGACCAGCACCGTGTCGCCGGGATCGACGAAGGCCGTCGCCATGTTGGCGATGCCCTCTTTCGACCCGATCAGCGAGACCACCTCTTTTTCCGGATCGAGGCTGACGCCGAAGCGCTTTTGATACCATCCGGCGACCGCCTGGCGGTATTCCAGGAGCCCGGCGCTGTTGGGGTAGCGGTGATTGACCGGCTTGCTGGCGCCTTCGATCAGCTTCTCGACGATCGGCGCCGGCGTCGGAATGTCCGGATCGCCGATTCCCAAATCGATCAGGTCGACGCCGCGCGCCAGCGCCGCGCGTTTTTTGCGGTCGATCTCCGCGAACAGGTATGGCGGTAAATCGTTGATTCTTTTAGCTTTTTTTATTTGGATCGCCACTGGGAACCTTTCACATAAAAATCGAATCCTTTTACCTGTTTTTTGCAGCTTTGACAACCGGATGAAAATTAGGTGGTCGCGAACGGCAAAAACCGACGAGAAACAGCGGCCCTTTGAGCGCCGGGGTCGGCCTCAAAAAGCCGTCCATCCGAGGCTGCGCATGGCAGGCCCACGTCTTTCCGGAAATAATGCGCAGGCGATACCGCGCCCTCCCACGATCTCT